>Ga0070674_100002037_pt1 | contig 11075 bp, 13 predicted proteins | sample KBSM33metaG_FD_65344 | JGI IMG/M metagenome (GOLD analysis project Ga0070674, IMG submission 65344) | Miscanthus rhizosphere microbial communities from Kellogg Biological Station, Michigan, USA - KBS M3-3 metaG | ecosystem: Host-associated > Plants > Roots > Rhizosphere > Soil ...
GATGAGGTCGTAGCGCTTCTGGTGATCCTGGTGCGAGCCGTGGCTGAAATTGAGGCGGAACACGTCGGCGCCGGCCTTGAACAGCGCGGAAATCTGTTCGCGCGTCGAACTGGCTGGCCCGAGTGTGGCCAGAATCTTGGCTTTGCGTTGTCGTCTCATCGGTGACTGCTACCCGAGTTCTTGTCCTTATGACCGGACCAGGATGGCGCGGAAATCGTTGACATTGGTCCGCGTCGGCCCGGTGACGATCAGGTCCCCCAATTGAGAGAAGAAACCATAGCCATCGTTGTTGGCAAGCATTGCCTTTGCGTTAACGCCCTTGGCGGCAGCGCGCGCAAGGCTGTCGGGGGTCAGGATCGCGCCGGCATTGTCCTCGGTTCCGTCGATTCCATCGGTATCGCCGGCTACCGCGGCAATGCCGGGATGGCCGTCGAGCGCGACCGCAAGGGCGAGCAGGAACTCCGCATTGCGGCCGCCACGGCCCTGACCTCGAACCGTCACAGTGGTTTCGCCGCCCGACACGATGACGGCCGGCGCGGGCATCGGCTGGCCGTGGCGCGCCACCTGCCGCGCGATGCCGGCATGGACCAGGGCCACCTCGCGCGCCTCGCCCTCCAGGTCGCCGAGGATGATGGGCGTCAGGCCCTCCTTGCGGGCGAGGTCGGCCGCCGCCTGCAGTGCGCCTTGCATGGTGCCGAGCATCCTGACCTCGCCGCCAGCGAGGCGCGGATCGCTGGGCTTGGGTGTGTCGGACGCGTGCGAGCCCAGCAGCCGGAGCGCCGCCGGCATGTCGATGTAATACTTGTGCATCACTACCAAGGCATCGAGGCGCGTCGATGGATCGCCGACCGTCGGGCCGGAGCCGATCACCGAGGGATCATCGCCCGGCACGTCGGAGATCAGCAGCGTCACCACCTTCGCAGGATGGGCCGCTGCCGCAAGGCGCCCGCCCTTGATCGCGGACAGGTGCTTTCGCACGCAATTCATCTCGGTGATGTTGGCGCCGGATTTCAGCAGCGCCTTGTTGACGGCCTGCTTGTCGGCAAGCGTCAGCCCTTCGCCGGGAATCGCGAGCAGGGCGGAGGCGCCGCCGGACACCAGGCAGAGCACGAGGTCGTCTGCGGTCAGGCCCTGCGCCATCGCCAGGATGCGGCGCGCGGCCTGCTGGCCGGCGGCGTCCGGCACCGGGTGCGAAGCCTCGACCACTTCGATCCGCTGGCACGGCAGGCCGTGGCCGTAGCGCGTAACGACGAGGCCGGAGAGCGGGCCGGGCCAATTGTCCTCCACCGCCTTGGCCATCGCGGCGGCGGCCTTGCCGGCGCCGAGCACGATGGTGCGGCCCTTGGGCGGCGCGGGCAGGTGCGGCGCCAGGATCTTCAGCGGATCGACCGCGCCGATGGCCGCCGCGAACAAGCGCCGCAATATGTCCCGATCGTCGCTCACAGCCTCTCCCCGCTCTCTGCCCGGCACTCTATGGACCGGGCTGGTCGGGTCAAGTCGAAGGAGCGACAGGTTTGGGCGGGAGCGCGTCCTGAGGCGCCGTTGGGCCGGGAATCTGCGGTTTCGGGCGTGCCACGAAGATGCCGGCAAGAATGGCAAGCCCGCCGCCGATCTGGGCCGCGGTCAAGGCCTCGCCCAGGATGATCCAGGCGAAGAGTCCCGAGGCGACCGGGTTAACCAGCAGGCTGACGGAGGAGAAGGCCGCTGGCAGGAGACCGAGGGCCCAGGAGATCATGCCCTGCCCGATGACCTGGCTGATAATGGCGAGCCCGCCGACAGCCAGCCAGCCGTCCAGCGTCTGCGGCACGATCTTGTCTTCAGTCAGCAAAGCCGCGGGCAGCAGCCAGAGCGCGGTGCAGGCGCTGGTCCAGAACATCACCTGCGCCAGGCCGACAATGGCGCGCGCCGCCTTCACGCCGCGCAAGTAGCCGGCATAGCCGATGGCGCCCAGGGTCGCGAGCATGAGGCCCAGCCAATCTCCGACCTCGAGCGAGCGGTCGCCGCCCAGCACCAGCAGCACCATGCCGCCCAATGCAACACCGAGCCCGATCAGGAATCGTGGCGAGAACCGCTCCCTGAACAACACGAAGCCGGCGAGCGCGACCCAAATCGGCGCGGTGTTGCCGAGCAGCGTGGCGATGCCGACGCCGATCAGCTTCAGCGACCAGTGCCAGACGATCAGATCGAAGGCGAGGAAGAAGGCGGCGATGTGGATGCCGGCCCAGCCGCGCCAGCCGATGCGCGGCAGCCTGCGGTCGGCGCGCTGCCGGGCCGTGAACCACAGCCCGAGCGCCATGATCGGCAGGGGCAGGGCCATGCGAAAGAAACCGGTCGAGATCGGCCCGACCTCCGACAGCTTCACGAAAATGCCCGAAAACGAGATCGAGACCGCACCCAGCAGCAGGATCGGCAGCGCCAGTTGATCGGCGAGGGGGCGTTGAGCGGTCATCGGGGATGAAGGGGGTCTGATCGACAAGGCGGGGCGCTTCTTCTATGCTTGCGGCCATAGCTCGGTCAATTCTTGCGGTCATGCAGGACGCTCAGCCCACATCGGCGCCATCGACATTGCTGGGTCCGGAAGATCCGGCACCGTTCTCCGTGTTTCACCGCCAAGGGCGCGCGGAACTGGTGATGTTCTGCGATCATGCCGGGCGTGCCTTTCCCAAGGCGCTGCGCACGCTCGGCCTCGAGCCGCGCGAGCTCGATCAGCATATCGCGTGGGACATCGGCATCGCCGGCTTGGGGCGGCGGCTGGCGCACTTGCTCGATGCGCCGTTCTTCATGACGGCCTATTCGCGGCTGGTGATCGATTGCAACCGGCATCTCGACGATCCGACCTCCATCCCGCAGGAGAGCGACCGCGTGCGCGTGCCCGGCAATCGCGGCCTCAGCGCGGAGGATCGCCGGCGGCGGCAGGCGGAGATCTTCCAGCCCTATCACAAAGCGCTGACCGAGGAGATCAAGGGGCGGGTGGCGGCGGGGCGCATTCCCGTCGTCATCTCGCTGCATTCCTTCACGCCGGTGATGAACGAGTTCCATCGGCCGTGGCATGTCGGCGTGCTGTGGAACAAGGATGCGCGCATGCCCGTGCCGCTGATGCGGCGCCTGGCCGACGAGCCGGACCTGGTGGTGGGCGACAACGAGCCCTATTCGGGCCGCGACGGTCACGGCTATTCCATCAAGGCTCATGCCGAGGCGCTGGGCCTCGCGCACGCGCTGCTGGAAATCCGCCAGGACCTGATCGCCGACGAGCGCGGGCAGGAGAGGTGGGCGGGCATCCTGCATCGCGTGCTCAAGGACGTGCTGGGCAATCCCGCCTTGCATGAGATTCGTCCCGAGGCGGCGCCATGATGAAGGAACCGGCCTTCACCATCGGCATCGAGGAAGAATACCTGCTGGTCGATCGCGAGACCCGCGACCTCGCGGTCAATCCGCCGCCGGAGCTGTTCGAGGCGGCGAAGATCGCGCTCGGCGAGCGCGTCACGCCGGAATTCCTGCGCTCGCAGATCGAGGTCGGAACGTCGATCTGCTCGAGCCTGGACGAGGCGCGTCAGCAGCTGCGCCAGTTCCGCACCACTATCGGCGAGCTTGCCGCGCAGCACGGCTTGGCGCCGGTCGCGGCCTCGACCCATCCGTTTGCGGACTGGTCGCGCCAGATGCATACCGACAAGGAACGCTACAACATGCTGGCGCGGGACCTGCAGGCGCTGGGGCGGCGCCTGCTGATCTGCGGCATGCATGTGCATGTCGGGATGGAAGATCCGGAGCTGCGCATCGACCTGATGAGCCAGGCCTCGTATTTCCTGCCGCACCTGCTGGCGCTCTCGACATCCTCGCCGTTCTGGCAGGGCGAGGATACCGGGCTCAAGAGCTTCCGCCTGGCGGTGTTCGACGAGCTGCCGCGCACCGGCCTGCCGGAGATCTTCGATTCCTGGGGCGAGTATGAGCGGCACCTGAAGGTGCTGATCAAGGCCGGGCTGATCGAGGACGGCAGCAAGCTGTGGTGGGACCTCAGGCCAAGCGCGCGCTTCCCGACGCTGGAGCTGCGCGTCACCGATGCCTGCACGCTGCTTGAGGACACGCTGTGTGTTGCGGCGATCTATCGCTGCATCCTGCGCATGCTCTATCGCCTGCGCCGGTCGAACCAGCGCTGGCGGCGCTACGCCGCGATGCTGATCAACGAGAACCGCTGGCGGGCGCAGCGCTACGGCATCGACGAAGGGTTGGTCGATTTTGGCAAGGGCGAGATCGCGCCGGTGCCCGGGCTGATCGAAGAGATCATTGACCTGGTGACACCCGATGCCCAATTCTTTGGATGCGAGAAGGAGCTGCTGCATGCGCGCACCATCATTGCGCGCGGCACCTCCGCCCACCGCCAGGTGGCGCTCTATCGCCGCGCGATCGACGACGGCATCGAGCGCGAGCAGGGGCTGCGCATGGTGGTGGATCAGCTGATCGCCGAGACCCAGACTTTCGAATGAGGCCCACAATGGACGACAAGACCCGCACCGAACTGGAAGCCGCCGCGTTCCGGCGCCTGGTCCAGCACCTGCGCGAGCGCACCGACGTGCAGAACATCGACCTGATGAACCTCGCCGGCTTCTGCCGCAACTGCCTGTCGAAATGGTACCGCGCCGCCGCCGAGGAGAAAGGCGTGCCGCTTAGCGATCCGCAAGCGCGCGAGATCGTCTACGGCATGCCGTACGAGGAGTGGAAGGCGAAGCACCAGAAGGAAGCGAGCGGCGATCAGAAGAAGGCGTTCGCGGACACGCATAAGCACTAGGCCTGAAGCACCAATACGCCCCATTCGTCATGGCCTGCCGATGAATGTCGGCCTTCGCCGACAGGCCTTGGTCCGACCATCCACGAGTTTCTGGGGGCAATACCGGTCGCTGAAGCAAACTCGCGGATCTTCGTGCCAAGCACGACCATGACGGAGAGGGGACTAGCGTCGTGACATCACTCATCGATCCAACGCTGCTGCTGCCCACGCTGATCGCGGCGATGGCCTATACGCTGACACCCGGCCCCGCGTTCCTGGCGCTGCTCGGCATTGGCGCGACACAGGGGCGGCGGGCGGGGGTCGGGTTCCTGGCCGGGCACCTGGCGGGTGACGTGGTGTGGGCGTCGCTGGCGCTGGTCGCGATCATCGGCGCGCAGTCGCTTGGCACGGTGACGTTCGATCTGCTCGGGCTCGCCTGCGGACTCTATCTCTGCTGGCTGGGCTGGAAGGCGGCGAGTGTGCGTCGCGAGGACGACCCGCTGGCAAACGTCGGTGCGCGCCGGCCGCTGCTGCGCGGGCTCGCCTTCGGGCTCATGAACCCGAAGGGCTATCCGGTTGCGGTCGCGACCTTCACATCGCTGCTCGCGAGCCGGTCGCAGGATCTGAGCTGGGAGCGGATGCCGCTGCTGCTGCTGGCGGCGTTCGTAGGCTTCATCCTGGCGGATGGCGTGCTGGCCTATGTGGTCGGCGCGGGACTGGTGCGGCGCTTCTATCGCCGGCACCAGCTGTGGGTGACGCGCGCGTCTGGCCTGCTGTTCATCGGCTTCGGGTTGAATGCGCTATGGCATTCGACCCACGGGCTCTGGTCGTCCTGGCGCCGTACCTAGCGCTGCAGCACTGACTTCAGGAAGCCTTGCACTTCGCCGCGCAGCTTGCCGGATTGCTGGAGCAACGCTTGCGCGGCATTTGAGAGCTTGTCTGCACTGGCGCCGGAATCGCTCGCCGCATTGCGCACGATTTCTATGATGTTGGCGGTCGATTGCGTGCTCTGCGACATGCCCTGGGCGCTCTTGGCGATCTCCTGGGTGGCGCCGCCCTGCAGCTCGACTGCGTGAGTCATCTCGTCGGAGATCGACTTGATCTCGCGGATGGTGTTGGCGATGCCGTGGATCGCATCGACCGCCTTGCCGGTCGCACCCTGGATCGCCGAAATCTGCGTGGAGATATCCTCGGTCGCACGGGCTGTCTGCGTGGCGAGGTTCTTGACTTCGGAGGCCACGACCGCGAAGCCCTTGCCGGCTTCGCCGGCGCGTGCCGCCTCGATGGTGGCGTTGAGCGCCAGCAGGTTGGTCTGGCCCGCAATTTCGTTGATCAGTTGAATGATGTCGCCGATCTTCTGGGCCGCAGTTGAAAGCTCCAGGACAGATTGGCTGGTTCCATCGGCCTGGGTGACCGCATTGGCCGTGATATCGGCGGATCGACGCGCCTGGCCGAGGATTTCGGACACCGAAGCGCTCAGTTCCTGGGCCGCCTGGGTGATCATGCCCGCTTCGGAAAGCGTGGTGCGCGACGCCGTCTCGGCATCGCCGGCGCCGATCGAGGATTGATGAGCCTGCCGTGTCATGGCTTCGGCGAGCTTCGCCGCCTGCTCGGACTTGGCGGTGACGTCATCAACCAGAGCGCCAACGGCGCGCTCGAACTCGGAGGCAATGCCGGTGCGCATCGCGTCACGTTCGTCCTTGGCCCGCGCTTGGGCCTCCTGCTCGTGCTGGCTTGCGATCCGCGCGGCTTCGTTTGCCTGGTTTGCCGCGATCAAGGTTTGTTCGGCGTTTGTCAAAGACTGAGTCAGATAACGAGCGACCACGATCAGGACGCCGGCTTCGATCAGCACGATCACCGCATGCAACACGACGCGACCAAAGGCACTTCCTCCGCCGAAGACCAGCGAAGGCAGAGCAAAATTTAGGATCAGGTGGTGCAACGCGACAGTGACGGTTGCTGCGACGATCGGCCGCCAATCGCAGAATGCGACGGCCATCGCGAGCGCGGCAAAGAAATACATGTGGATGTCCATCTGCCACGGATGACCCTCCATGGCGCCCAGGATGCAAGAGACGGTCAGCATCATCGCGATGGACAGGAGCAGGCGTTGTGCGGCGCTGCTGCTCTGGAATGCCATAAAGCCGGCGAAGGCGGCAACTGCGGCCATGACGGCGCTAAGAATCCCGACTGACCCTCCAACCAGCCACTCCAGTGCCACGACCAGCGGCAGGTGGGCCATGATGTAGAGACCCATGAAGCGCGCAGTACGGACGCGCAGAACCTCAACCGCGTTCATCGATAGTTTCCTTCTTGGTGGGATCGAGACAGCCGATCACGCCGTCGAAGCGCAAGACCAGCCAGGCTCCGGAGCGGTAGAGCCGTGCGACAAACTCTGGATCGTTGGACACGGCGACGATGCCGGTGTCGGTCGTTGTCAGGGCGTAGCCGCCGGCCGCGGCGACAATTCGGAGAGCATCGGCGCCGGGCGCCACCACCGCGACGCGTTCGCCGGCCGCGGGCAAGACTTGTGGTGCCGCGATGCCCGCGAAACCGCAGACCAGCAGAAGGCAGCAGGGCCAGAAGATTTTCAGTCGTTTGCCGGCAGTCACGCGTAAACCTGGTGCAACGTTTCACAGAACGTCCCGGGCACCATTTGTTAGCGGTTTTGAGTAAAAGCTTGGTTAAGGACCGGGGCCGGCTGCCAGCCGGCGAGGTGCCAATGCTATTCAGTCCTAGCGGCAACGGCACCCCGTCGTGTCGGCCAGACGACGACGGCCAGTCCGGCCAGAATGACCCCGCCGCCGGCGAGCAGCGACGACCGCAGCGGCTCTTCGAACCACATCACACCGGTTGCCACGCCGATCGGCGGCATCAGCAGCGTGAAAGGCAATAGCTGATCGATGCGATTGCGCACCAGCAGCCTGTACCAAAGGATATAGCCGCCGGCGAAGCCGACCAGCGCGATGGCCACCAGCCCGATCCAATCCCCCGGGCTTGCGTTGGCGAGCCGGCCCAGCTGGTCGCGCTCCAGGATGGCGCTTGCAATCAGGGCCTGCGGCCAGGCGTGGCGCGCCAGCGCGGCGTAGAAGGTGGCGCCGCTGTCGCGGCAGCGCAGCCGGATCAGGATCTGTGCCGCCGACCATGACAGCGACGCGATCGCGATCACCGCGACCCCGAGCCACGAATTCTTCTCGCCCGGCGCGCCGATGACGATCGCCACGCCCGCCAGCGCCACGGCGCAGCCGAGGCCGTTGCGCAGGCTCGGCCGATCGATGCGCGCAATCCACGACATCAGGATGGCGAACGGCACGGTGAGTTGCAGGAGCAGAGTGGAGGTGCTCGCCGGCAGCATGCTGAGGCCGAGCGCCAGCAGGCAGCTCTGCACGCTGCCGCCGAGCGCGGCGATCAGCATCATCCAGCGGAATGGCGTGGTGCTGCGCGGCACCAGCGGGGTCACGACCAGGGCGATAATCGCGTACACCATGGCGATGAACAGCAGCGGTGGAAACGCCGCCACGAACGGCTTCATCGAGGTGAAGCCGACGCCCCAGATCAACTGGACCAGGACGGCGAGGGCGATATCCTGCGCGGGCATGAAATACTCGGGGCGGGGAAGATTGTGGCGACAATGCCTCGCCCGCCGGTGCTGTGCAAGCAGCGCACGTTATTCACGTTATCCACAGGCCTTCGGCGCTTGTTCCCGGCGGCACCGGAGGACTAGAGTCGCGACCGTTCCGATTCGGGCGGATCGTTTCTTTATCGGCGGAGTAGATTATGGCGGATGCTGGTGGCATTGCGGCGGACCGACTGAAGTCCTTCATCGAGCGCATCGAGCGCCTGGAGGAGGAGAAAGCGGCCATCGCCGGGGATATCCGCGAGGTCTATTCCGAGGCCAAATCGACCGGCTTCGAGACCAAGATCATGCGCCAGGTCGTGCGACTCCGCAAAATGGAGACCCACGACCGCGAAGAGCAGGAACAGCTCCTGGAGCTCTACAAGCGCGCCGTCGGCCTGGTGGGATAACGGGACCTGGGTCCCATCAAAGGCCGCAGATTGAAATAACGCTTTGAAATAACGCTTTGAAATAACGCTCGGGGGACTGACACCACGGGTGCGGGTGCTATGATGCCGCCATGGACGACCTTGGCGGCATCAAGCTCATCCAAGCCTCGGAACTGAATTCCGAGATCGTGCGTGGCGTGGTCGAATACTGGCAGAGCAAGCGCACCGGCGACGCGCCGCCCTTCACCGATTCGCTCGATCCGCTGGAAGTGCCGCGCCTGCTGCCGCATCTGATGCTGAAGGACGTGCGGCGCGATCCGTGGGACTTCCGCTATCGCGTGGTGGGCACCACGGTGCGCGAGCATTCGCGGCACAACTGGACCGGAAAATGGATGTCGGAGGTCGACGGCCAGGGCGAGGGCTCGACCGTGTTCCGCGTCATGCGCTGGGTCAGCGAAGGGTGCCGGCCTGCGATCTTCCGCCCGCCCTATGTCGGCCCGCACAAAGAATTCAAGTACTGCGAAGCCGCCGTCATGCCCTGGTGCAACCGCGAGGGGCTGGTCGACCGCGTGCTGGTCGCGGTCGATTTCCTGACGGCCTAGCCGCGATAACATGTTGGCCGCGTGCTAAGATGCGGCGATGGGTGACGACCTGGGCGGCATTAGACTCATTCACGTCTCGGAGCTGAACTCCGCGGCCGTGCGCGCCGTCTTCGAATACTGGCAAGGCAAGTGCGCGCCGGGCGCGCTGCCCGCCAGCCGCACGCTCGACCCGCTCGAGATGCCGCGGCTCTTGCCGCATTTGCTGCTCAAGGACGTGCAGCGCGATCCGTGGGATTTTCGCTACCGCGTCGTCGGCACGCTTGTGCGCGAGCATTCACGATACGACTGGACCGGCAAGTGGATGTCCGAGATCGACGGCCAGGGACCCGGCTCTATCCTGTTTCGGGTGACCCAATGGGTGGCCGAGGAAGCCAGGCCGGCGATCTATCGCCCGCCCTATGTCGGACCGCACAAGGAGTTCAAGCACTGCGAGGCTGCGCTCATGCCGTGGGTCGACGCCGGCGGTCAGACTGACCGCGTGCTGGTCGCCGCCGACTTCCTGATGAGCTAGCTAGTCCCGCGGCCCCGCGTGGTGGCAGGCGACATGGTGCGTCGGGCTGGCCGGCAGCAGGTCGGGCATGATCTGGGCGCAGATCTCGGTCGCGCGCGGGCAGCGGGTGCGGAACGGGCAGCCCGACGGCGGATTGAGCGGCGAGGGCAGGTCGCCCTTCAGCACGATGCGGTCCTTCTGCTTCTCCAGATCGGGATCGGGAATCGGCACCGCCGAATTCAGCGCCTGGGTATAGGGGTGCAGCGGGTTGGCGTAGATCGAATCGCGGTCCGCGATCTCCATCACCTTGCCGAGATAGAGCACCATGATGCGGTGGCTGATGTGCCGCACGACGCTGAGGTTGTGCGAGATGAAGATCAGCGACATGCCCATCTCATGCTGCAGATCCATCAGCAGGTTGACGATCTGAGCCTGGATCGAGACGTCGAGCGCGGAGACCGGCTCGTCGCACACGATCATCTTGGGGCTGTTGATCATGGCGCGCGCGATGCCGATGCGCTGGGCCTGGCCGCCTGAGAATTCGTGCGGGTAGCGGTTGATCTGGTTGGGCAGAAGGCCGACCTTGGCCATCATCTGGCGCACGCGGTCCTTTACCTGAGCGCCCGTGAGGTTCGGATTGAAGACGGTCAGCGGCTCCGAGATGATCTGGCCCACCGTCATGCGCGGATTGAGCGAGGCGAGCGGATCCTGGAAGATGATCTGCATGTCGCGGCGCTTCTGCTGCATCTCGCTGTGCTCGAGCGCGTGCAGATCCTCGCCCAGCCACACCACGCGGCCAGCGGTGGCGGGCAACAGGCGCAGGACGGCGCGGCCCAGGGTCGACTTGCCGCAGCCGGATTCACCCACCAGGCCCAGCGTCTCCCCCGGCCTCAAATCGAAGGTGACACCATCGACCGCCTTGACCACCGCGGTCGGACCGCCGAACAGCCCTTTGCGGGTGACGTCGAAATGGACCCTCAGGTCCTGGACCGACAGGAGAGGAGCGGTGCTCATAGCGACTCCAGGTGGCAGGTCTTGGCGCGGCCCTCGGCGATGTTGCGCAGCACTGGCTTCTCGACCGCGCAGCGGTCGAAGGCGTAGGAGCAGCGGTCGCGGAACCGGCAGCCGTCGGGCAAGTGCTGCAGATTGGGTGGCTGGCCGCCGATGGTCTGCAGCCGGTTGGCGCGATGCTCGTCCAGCCGCGGCATGGAGCGCA
>Ga0070674_100002038_pt1 | contig 11073 bp, 10 predicted proteins | sample KBSM33metaG_FD_65344 | JGI IMG/M metagenome (GOLD analysis project Ga0070674, IMG submission 65344) | Miscanthus rhizosphere microbial communities from Kellogg Biological Station, Michigan, USA - KBS M3-3 metaG | ecosystem: Host-associated > Plants > Roots > Rhizosphere > Soil ...
CACACCTTGGGATGAAGCTGCGCCATCGTCACGGCTTCCAGCAGCGCGGCCGGGTCGTCCCCCGCCTTGTCACGCGCTTCGTGCCAGATCTCGCGGAACTCGCCCGTCACCGCGCGCAGCGCCTCCAGCAGCAGCATGTCCTTGCTGGCGAAATACTGGTTGACCGCGCCGTTGGCCATGCCCGCCTCCTGCACCACGTCGGCGATGGTGGTCTCGCCGATGCCGTGCTGGCTGATGGCACGGATGGCGGCCTCGATCAGCTGCTCGCGGCGGATGTCGCGCACCGCCTTGCGGGCAACCTTCAGTGTATTGCGGGGCTTGCGAGGCTTGGTCGGAGGGACTGACTTGGGCACTGGGATGTGACGCGGATCGGATGTCGGTCGCACACCATAGCGACTGAAGGCGCGCCGGGCCAAGCGCCGAATCTTCATCCGGTCCGGAATGATTCGCGCCGAACGGGTTGAAGCAGCGCGATTCCCTTCGGGCGTTGCCGCGCCAGCCGCACGGCCGTCATCGTCGCGTCATGGGACGGCGCTAAATTTGATTCGCACCGTCCAAAATGGTTCGGATAGCATGTTCTGGTCCCGCAACACGAAGCGACCGTCATATTCCACGCTTCGCGACACCGGCCGCGACATAGTCTCGCAATGGCCGCTGCGGGCAGATGCGCGCAACGACGTGCAAGGCCTGGCAGTCGAGCCGGGAGGCAATGCGGCATGGTCTGAGGACGGACTTGGCCGCGACGGTGTAACCGACCGGCAACGGTTGGACGATTTTCTCTATGGGAGGTGACTGATGCGCAAATCCGAAAAGGCGGCGACACGCGGCGCTGCCGATCTCCAGGCGCAACTGAGCGAGGCCTGGAACCAGCAACTCGGCCGTTCGGGCGAAACCTATGGCAGGCTGTTCGCCGCGATGCGCGACGAGTTCACCGGCTTCGTCCAGCGCCGACTGGATGCCAACATGGCGACTGTGCGCGAATGGTCGGAGTGCCGCAGCCTGAACGACGTGCTGGCGCTGCAGCAGCGCTGGGCGCAGTCCGCAGTCGAGCAATATGTCGACCAGGGCAACCGCATCCTCGAGACCTGCCGCATGGCGGCGACCGACATCGCCGAGGCAGCGCAAAAGGCCGAGGGTGAAAAGCCCGCGGCCGAGCGCAAGCCAGCCGCGCAGCGGCCGGCTGAGCCGGACATCAGGCGAGCGGCCTAGACCCGTTCACAGTTAAGAGCGCGCCTGGCCCCTGCCCAGGCGCGCTTTTTCTTGGAATGCGGATCAAGCTTTGTCCCGCCACTCGAACACGGCCAGCACGCAGCCGGTTTCGGTGCGCGAGGAATGGCGCGTGCCGGGTGCGAAGGAGACGAAGTCGCCGGTCTTGAATACGGCACCATCGGAGTCGATCAGCTCGCCTTCCAGCACCACGAATTCCTCGTAGCCCGGATGGTCGTGCGCGATGGTCTCGGCGCCGGGCTGCATGCGCATGAGATAGCTGCCGACACCGGTTTCCTTGCGGAAGCTGATCGGCAGCCAGGACATCTCCGGCTGCACTGGGCCTTCGAGATCGTATTGCTGGAACGGGGTTTTGGTGATGGGGGTGACGCTGCGCTTCATCCTGCTCTGTCCCGGTCGACGGCCCGCTCAGCGGGCAAGGTCACCGTGACAGTAGTGCCGATTCCGGGCGTGGAGTCGATGGCGATCGTGCCGCCATGCAGCTCCGCCAGATGCTTGCTGATGGCAAGGCCGAGGCCCGTCCCGCCCTTGGCGCGGATGGCAGCATGATCGACCTGGAAGAACGGCCGGAACACCTTGGGCAGGGCTGACGGCTTGATGCCGATGCCGGTATCGGCGACGGCCAACTGGATTTCGCCGCCGTCTGTCGTTCCGACCGATACCGAGACGCGGCCGCTCGACGGGGTGAACTTGACGGCGTTGGACAGCAGGTTGAGCAGGATCTGTTTCAGCGCACGCTGGTCGCCGCGCAGCCGGATGGGCGATGACGGCGGCAGGCTGGTGATGGCGATGCCGCCATCCTGGGCGCGGCCGGCCACCATGGTGCGGCAGCTTTCCACCACCTGAGCCAGGTCCACGATCTCCTCGCTCAGCTTGAGCTTGCCGGCTTCGAGCTTGGACATTTCGAGGATGTCGCTGATGAGGGCGAGCAGCATCTCGCCGCTGTCGTGGATGTTGGCGGCATATTCGCTGTAGCGCGCCAGGTCATCGCCGAAATGACGGTCGCGGATCACCTGCGAGAAGCCGAGGATTGCGTTCAAGGGCGTACGCAGCTCGTGGCTCATGTTAGCCAGGAACTCGGACTTGGCGCGGTTCGCCTGCTCGGCCTCGTTCTTGGCCTTGGTCAGCGTCATCTCGAGCTGATGCTCATCGGTGATGTCGAAGCCGATGCACACGACCATGGCGACGTTGCCTTCGGCATCGGGCAGCGCCGCGTTGGACCAGCGCAGCTGGCGACGGGTGCCGTCCTTGTGCACCCATGGATTGACGTTGACGATCGGGAAATCCTCGAGCCGGCGATGAGCGAGAATGGCCATCACACGGCGATGATCATCGCCCGGGATGATGTGCCGCCATGTCGCCGGGTTGCGCAACTCCGCATAAGAGAAGCCGCTGATCCGCTCGGCGCCTTTGTTGACACGGATAAGGTTGCCGTCCGCGTCATAGACCGTGATGGCGGCATCGACATGGTCAATGATGAGGTTGACCAACGCGTCCTGATTGACGCCGGGGCGCGGTTTCGGTTTGGCCGGCGCTCTGGGCACCACGCGCTCGCGCCGAGGGAACAGCGGGACTCCGACGGTACGGAATCGCTGCCACAGTCCCAGCCTGCGTGTGCTGTGCGTAAGATCGACTGTCACGGCCGGCCTCATTTCGCGCCGGCGCGCACTCCGTCCCCGAAGGCGCCAGCGATCACGGCCAGTTCACCATTCCAGTTCTTAACAACAAAATAAAATGCCACGGTATGCTACACCCGTGGATGTGGGCATGATCGCTGTAGGCCCTCTCCGTCCGATGGACAGAGAGGGCCGAACCACAACGATAGGATGATGCGCTGCTATAGCGCTTTGCACTCTTCCCAGAGCTTGACGTATTTGGCTTCGCGTTCGGCGTCGACCGGCTGGAAGAAGATCCCGTTGGCGAGATGCTTGACCGGGTCGGTTATGCCGAGCGCCTTGACCTGCACGGGATCGGCGATCTCGAACGCCTTCCTGTTGCTGTGGCCGTATCCGGTATTCTCGATCAAGTATTTGCCGGTCTCGGGCGAGATCCAGGCATCGATGAAATCGTACGCCGCTGACTCATCTGCCTTGCCGACATTGAGCATGGTCAGGCCGCAGAGCCAGGTGAAGATGCCCTCCTTCGGGACGGCGTATTTCAACGGCACGTCGGCGCCGAGCGTCTTGACCGTTTCGTTCCAGGCATAGCCGGCGACAATTTCGCCTGACGCGAGCGCCTGATTGAGCTCGGTAGGATCGCTCCAGATGAAGCGGCTATTCTTCACCAGCTTCTGCACCAGCGGCTTGGTGGCGGCCAGCTCTTCGTCCGACATCTCCCAGATCTTCTGCGGTGTGTAGCCGAGCATCAGGCCAGCGATCTCAACCGCCACTTCGCTGTCGGTGAAGGCGACCTTGCCGGAGTACTTGTCGTCGAAGAAGATGTTCCAGGTCTCGCCCTCGGCCTCGCTCACCAGGTCGGTGCGATAGGCGATGCTGGAGTTGCCCCAATCCGCCGGCGCCATCACAACGTTGCCGTCGATCACCACGCCGTCCGCGGTCTGCAGCGCGGGAATGACGTCGGGCCAGTTGCTGAGCCTGGCGGTGTCGATCGGCTTGGTCAGCTTCGCCTCGGTGAAGCGCACCACCGAATAGGTGCAGGGGTGCATGATGTCGGCATTGAATCCTGCCCGCACTTTCTGCACCGCTTCCTGCTCATTGGCGAAGATCGAGAAGCTGGGCGGAGCGCCGTGCTTGGCAACGTACGAACCAAAGTGGTCCGGCGTGTCGTAGCCGGCCCATTCGAGGCAAACCAGGGGATCCGCCTTGGGCATCCGGGACATCACCGTCAGGCCGACGCCGAACGCGCCGGCGCCTGCCAACATCTGCCGCCGGGTCACTTTGCCCTGCGACATGCGATCGATGAACTTGAGCCTATTCATTTCCGCCGCTCCCTGTTGCTGTTGTCGATGCGCGGTTCGGCCGCGCTTGCCGTCATTACCGGAATTGGGGCCGAGATCGGGCGGGATGTCAATGCCATGAACCATCGTTCATGAAAGTTGACAGCGCCAAAAGCGCGGTATCTATTTTTGCGCAACAAGACTGGGACGCTGGCCCTATCAGGGAGTCGGCGCGGGAAACAGGGAAGTCCAAGATGGCAGTTGCCGAACCCGGCGCGGTGTCGGGATGGACGGCAGTGAACGGGCGATGGGGCACGTGGTTGCGGCGCCGCGAGTGGGCGCGCGGCTATTTGCTGATGTCGCCGACGCTCCTGGTCATGGTGGCGATGCTGATCGTGCCCATGATCGCGCTCGTCATCATGAGCTTCTGGACCCAGACGGTCCTCGAGATCGACCGGACCTTCACGCTCGAGAACTACTGGCACCTGATCGAGCCAGCCGGCGAAGGCGACGAGATCCCGACCTGGATGGGCATCCCCTTCCCGCTCAAGCGCGCCGTCTACGTCGTCCTGCTGCTGAAATCGATCCTGATGTCGCTGTCGGCGACGGTCGCAGTCATCCTGCTCGCCTATCCCATGGCCTATTTCCTCGCCTTCCGGGTCAAGCGCCACAAGATGATCTGGTTGATGGCGATCACCCTGCCGTTCTGGACCAGCTATCTGCTGCGCGTGTTCTCCTGGAAGCTGATGCTGGGGTTCGGCGGCGTGATCAATTCCGGCCTGATGAAGCTTGGTTTCATCAAGGAACCGCTGGAGTTCCTGCTCTACAATCCTACCGCGGTGGTCATCACGCTGGCGCACAGCTGGGTCGCCTTCGCTCTTCTGCCGATCTACGTGTCGCTGGAGAAGATCGATCGCTCGCTGCTGGAGGCGGCGAGCGACCTCGGCGACAGGCCGTGGGAGCGCTTCCTGCGCGTCACGTTGCCGCTGTCCCTGCCCGGCCTGATTTCGTCCGCGCTGCTGGTGTTCATCCCGACGGTCGGCGACTACGTGACGCCGACGCTGGTCGGCGGTCCGTCCGGGATCATGGTCGGCAACGCCATCCAGACCCTGTTCTATCGCGTGAACAACATCCCGCTCGGCTCTGCGCTGTCGCTCGTGATGATGCTGCTGGTCACGCTGCTGGTCTGCCTGTTCCTGTGGGCGGTCGGCTATCGCAAGATGCAACAGAGAGCCACCTGATCATGCGGATGAAGCTCGATCCCATGACGGTCTATGGCTTTGCGTTCCTGGTCTTCCTCTACGCGCCCGTGCTCCTGATCCCTCTGTTCTCGTTCAACGACAGCACGGTCGCGACGTTCCCCATGAAGGGCTTCACGCTCAACGGCTATCGCCTGATGGTCAATGACGCGTCGCTGATGAACGCGCTGAAGAACAGCCTGATCGTGGGCATCGGCGTGTCGGTGGTCAGCACTGCCTTCGGCATGCTCGCCGCCATGGGCGCGACGCGCTACGCACTGCCCGGCAAGGGTCCGGTGATGGGCACCATCATGCTGCCGCTGGTGGTGCCGAGCCTCATCGTCTCGATCGCGCTGCTGGTCATCCTGCGCAAGGTGTTCGACGTCCCGCTCACGCTGTGGACGGTCGCCGCCGGACATGTGCTGGTGTGCGTGCCGTTCTCCATGCTGGTGCTGATCGCCCGTCTGGAAGGTTTCGACAAGGGGTTGGAGGAAGCGTCCAATGATCTCGGCGAGAGCGCCTGGATGACGTTCTGGCGCGTCACCTTCCCGATCGCCTTGCCGGGCATCGTCGCCAGCCTGCTGATGTGCTTCACCATCTCGTTCGACGAGTTCGTGATGGCGTTCTTCCTCAGCGGCACCGACCAGACGCTGCCGGTGTTCCTCTACAGCCAGCTGCGCTTCCCCAACAAGCTGCCACCGACCCTGTCGCTCGGCAGCTCCATCCTCGCGGCCTCGATCGTCATCGTGATCGTGTCGGAGTGGCTGCGCCGCCGCGGAGTCCAGACCAGCAAGCCGGGAGCATTCTGAAGCCATGGCAACCAGCGACAGCATGATCTCGATCCAGGGCGTCTCGAAGCATTTCGGGCCGGTCAAGGCGGTTGACGGTGTCTCGTTCGACATCCGGCGCGGCGAGTTCTTTTCCCTGCTGGGACCCTCCGGCTGCGGCAAGACCACGTTGCTGCGCATGCTCGCGGGCTTCGAGCTGCCGACCGCCGGCGAGTTGCTGATCGACGGCCAGCCGATGTCGACCGTGCCGCCGAACGCGCGCCCGACCAACATGGTGTTTCAGAACTACGCCATCTTCCCGCATCTCAATGTGCGGGAGAACATCGCTTATGGCCTGCGCAAGCGGAAGCTCGGCAAGGCCGAGATGGCGCGGACCGTCGAGCAGGCGCTGGCGCTGATCAAGATGCCCGGCTATGGCGAGCGACGCTCCGACCAGCTATCGGGCGGCCAGCGCCAGAGGGTCGCGCTCGCCCGCGCGCTGGTGTGCCAGCCGAAGGTGCTGCTGCTCGACGAGCCGCTCGGCGCGCTGGACAAGAAGCTGCGCGAGGAGATGCAGATCGAGCTGCGCCAGATCCAGCGCACCGTCGGCATCACCTTCGTGTTCGTGACCCACGACCAGGAAGAGGCGCTGACCCTGTCCGACCGCGTCGCCGTCATGTCGCGCGGCAAGGTGCTGCAGATCGACCATGCGACGCGGCTCTACGAGGCGCCGAACTGCCGCGAGGTTGCCGAGTTCATCGGCACCATGAACATCCTGCCTGGTACCGTCAGCGGACTCTCCAATGGCCGCGCCAACGTGATGGCCGGTGCGCTCGGCGCATTCGAAGCGCGCGCGGAGAACGGAACGCCGATCCAAGGCGCGTCTGTGCTGGTCGCAATCCGGCCCGAAAAACTGCAGATCTCCTGGGAGCGGCCGAGCCTCAGCATCAACACCCTGGCCGGCAAAGTGGGAGCCGTTGCCTATTTCGGCGACCGCAGCCACTTCTATGTGAATGTCGAAGGCTGCGAGAAACCCCTCGCCGTCGCGCTGCAGAACGGCGAGCGCCGCGTCGACGGCGGCGATCCGGTCGGCAGGCCGGTGTGGCTGAGCTGGGATCCGGACGCGGCGGTGCTGCTGCCGGCCTGACCTCGCAGGCCGAGCGTCGGGGCGCTGCGGAAGTATCGCCTGGAGGGCCATCATGCTGCGCACACGCTTGACCGAAAGATTGAAGCTGGAACATCCGGTTATATCCGCGCCGATGGGCTTCGCCAGCGGCGGCAAGCTGGCCGCGGCGGTGTCGGCAGCAGGCGGGCTCGGGCTTATCGGCGGCGGCTACGGCAATGAGGCGTGGCTGCGGGAGCAGTTCGCGGCGGCTGGAAACCAGCATATCGGCTGCGGCTTCATCACCTGGTCGCTGCACAAGCAGCCGCACCTGCTCGATATCGCGCTCGACCACGCGCCGGGCGCGATGTTCCTGTCATTCGGAGACCCGGCGCCGTTCGCCGAGCGCGTGAAGCGCGCGGGCGTGCCGCTCATCTGCCAGGTCCAGACCCTGAAGGACGCGCGGCGCGCCATCGAAGTCGGCGCGGACATCGTCGTGGCCCAGGGCGCGGAAGCTGGGGGCCATGGCGAAAAGCGCGCCACCTTCACGCTGGTGCCGGAGATCGCCGATCTGATTGCCGTCCAATCGCCGGACGTATTGCTGTGCGCCGCCGGCGGGGTTGCCGATGGACGCGGGCTCGCATCAGCCCTTGTGCTCGGCGCCGACGGCGTGGTGATGGGATCCCGCTTCTGGGCCAGCGCTGAAGCACTGGTTCATGCGAACTTCCAGAAGGCAGCCGTGTCCGCCACCGGCGACGACACATTGCGAAGCAAGACCATCGATCTCGTGCGCGGAATCAACGACTGGCCCGGGCGCTACAACATCAGAACCATGAGGAGCGAGACCACGGATCGTTGGCACGGCAGAGAGGACGAGCTGAGAGCGGCAGCCAAGACGGAGATGGAACGCTACGCCGAAGCGGCGGCGGCCGGCGATGCCACGATCGCCAGTCCCCTCATCGGCGAAGCCGTCGGATTGATCCACGATGTCAGGCCCGCGGCCAAGATCCTGACGGACATCGTCCGCGAGGCGGAGACTATCTTGCAGAAGGCGCCGGCCTGGGTCGTGCGCTGACGCGAGGGCCGGCTTCAAGCGCCGTGGCAGGGTTCTACTGAGCGGCCCTCAGCGCTTCCGGCAGCGTCTGTTCGAACACATCGAGATCAGCCCTCGCCCCGGCGCTGATGCGGATGCAGCGGTCCTGCGGGGCGACGCCCGGCATGCGCACGAAGACGTCGCGGTTGATGAGCTCGGCCAGCACCTTGCGTGCATAGGCGCCGTCGCGGCCGCAATCCATGGTGACGAAGTTGGTGGCAGAGGGCAGTGGTTTGAGGCCGTTGGTTCGGCCGATCGCCGCGATGCGATCGCGTGACGCCGCAACCTGGTCCAACACCCACTTGAGGTGCGTCTCGTCCGCCAGCGCGGCCAGCGCACCCGCCTGGGCGATGCGGTTGACGCCGAAGTGGTTGCGGATCTTGTCGAAACTCTTGATTACACCCGCCTCGCCGATGGCGTAGCCGATGCGCGCGCCGGCCATGCCGTAGGCCTTGGAGAAGGTGCGGAAACGGATGACCTGCGGGTTGGCGACGTCGATCGGCGGCGTGGTGCCGGCCGGCGCGAACTCGCAATAGGCTTCGTCGAGGCAGAGCACCGTGCCGGCGGGCAGCCGCGCGACGAGCGCTTGGACGGTCGCGCCGTCCCACCAGGAGCCCATCGGATTGTCCGGGTTGGCGAGGAAGAGGAGGCGCGCCTTCTCTTTCTTGGCGAGCGCCAGCAAGGAGTTGGGATCTTCGCGGTCGTTGACATAGGGTGCCGTGACCAGCCGTCCGCCGAAACCGGCGACATGGAAATTGAACGTCGGATAGGCGCCGAGCGAGGTCGCGACCGTCACGCCCGGTTCGACGAACAGGCGTACGATGTAGCCGAACAATCCGTCGATCCCCTCGCCGACCACGATGTTTTCCGGCTTTACGCCGTGCTTCGTGGCCAGCGCGTTCTTGAGGTCGTGGTTCTCGGGATCGCAGTATTTCCAGGCTTCGGCCGCCTCCTGCCGCATCGCCTCGATCGCGCGCGGCGAGGGACCGAACACGCTCTCGTTGGCGCCGATGCGGGCGCGGAACAAGCGGCCGCGCTTGCGCTCCTGCGCTTCCGGCCCGACGAAGGGCACGGTCGAGGGCAAGTCCTGGACGATGGTGGCATAGGGCGGCAGTGACATGCGGCGTTCCTGATCTGGACTTGCCTCATTCATCATCGCGCCGACAGCCCCGTCAACCGAGAGATGCTTGCCGAGGACCCAAGGCAATGTTAGCCGTGGGTTCGGGATGCTCTCAAATAAAGGATCGGATATGGCTAAGACCCTTCTGGTGACGGGTGGATCGCGCGGGATCGGCGCCGCCGTGTGCCGGCTGGCGGCACGCGACGGCTATGACGTGGTCTTCAGCTACGCCGGGCGTGCGGATGCAGCCAAAGCCGTGATGGCGGCGATCCAGGGCCTCGGTCGCAAGGCGGTCGCCATCCAGTCCGACGTTACCGATCCGGCGCAGGTCGCGTCGCTGTTCGACCAGGCGGCGAAAGAGATCGGCTACATCGAGGCGTTCGTCAGCAACGCCGGGATCATCCACAAGGCTTCGCCGCTCGCCGACATGGCGGTCGAGGAGATCAAGCGTGTCATCGACGTCGACCTGACCGCGCACCTCGTCTCGCTGCGCGAAGCGGTGCGCCGCATGGGCAAGTCGCGCGGCGGCAAGGGCGGCGCCATCGTCACCCTCTCCTCCATGGCGTCCAAGCTCGCCGGCATCGGCGGGTTCCTGCCCTATGCCGCGGCCAAAGGCGGCATCGACGTGTTGACCGAGGGCCTCGGCAAGGAAGTCGCGGGCGACGGCATCCGCGTGAACGGCCTTCGCCCTGGCCTGATCGATACCGACATGCAGGACGACACCGGCATCCAGAACCGCGTCGCCAAGTTCGCCCCCAACATCCCAATCGGCCGCGGCGGCACCGCCGACGAAGTAGCGGAAGCCGTGCTGTGGCTGCTGTCGGACAAGGCGAGCTATGTCACGGGGACGCTGTTCAACGTCTCGGGCGGGCGCTGAGCGGAGATCGCGCTTACATGGCCGCCTCGCTGCGGCTGGGCCGATTGGCGCTCGTTGCCACGGCGTTGCTTGCTACAGCTACTCCTGCCTTCGCCCATACCTCCGAACGTGCATTCATCCTGCTGCTGCCGACAGGCTACTACCTGCTGGGCGGGGCGCTGGCGGTTGCGGCATCGTTCCTGATCCTGCTGGCGCTTCCGCCCGAGCGGATGAAGCGCTGGTGCGCGGCGCGGTGGGTTCTGGCGCAGACCAAAGCACCGAGCGAAACGTGGACCAGCCTCGCCTCCTTTGCCGTGCTCATTGTGCTGCTCCTCGCCGGATATCTCGGCAGCCGCGATCCGCTGGACAATCCGCTGCCGCTCACGGTGTGGACGCTGTGGTGGATCGGCCTGACCCTCGCCCACGCGCTGTTTGGCAATCTGTGGCGTTACCTCAATCCGTGGGTTGGGCCATTCCGGCTGCTCGGGCTGCGGCGCGCGCCGTTGCCGTATCGGCTCGGCTTCTGGCCGGCCATCATCGGCCTGCTCGCCTTCGCCTGGTTCGAGCTGGTCTACCCGGCACCCGACGATCCCGCCATCCTGGCGCAGGCTGTCATCATCTACAGCGTAGTCACCTGGATCGGCATGGCGCTGTTCGGCGAACAGGCGTGGCTGGCGCGCGGCGAGGCGCTCTCAGTGTTCCTCGGACTGATCGCGCGGGTCGCGCCGTTGCAGGCCGAGGAGCAGCGGTTGACCATCGGGATGCCCGGGCCGG
>Ga0070674_100002040_pt1 | contig 11069 bp, 5 predicted proteins | sample KBSM33metaG_FD_65344 | JGI IMG/M metagenome (GOLD analysis project Ga0070674, IMG submission 65344) | Miscanthus rhizosphere microbial communities from Kellogg Biological Station, Michigan, USA - KBS M3-3 metaG | ecosystem: Host-associated > Plants > Roots > Rhizosphere > Soil ...
CGCGCGACCTCGAGTCCCTCGGCAAGCGACGCGTGCCAGCCGGCCTTCAGCTGTTCGTCGACACTCGACTGCACGGCCGATCCGTCGACCCAGCGGTTTGCGAACAACTGATACGCCTCGAAGCCGTAGTACGCGGCCGTAACGAGAATCAGGACGCCGAAGGCTTGCTTGACGCGAACCATCCAGGCTCCAGGCCGCGGCAACGACGCCAGGCCTGCTCCGGCGATCGGCCAGGGGATGGCCATGCCGACGCCGAGCACGAACGGCAATCCCAGCGCGATGGTCGTGCCGGTCGAGTAGAGGTTGCTCGCAAACAGGACGACCTGGATGACGACCGGAGCGACACAGGCACCCGCCAGCAGGGCGGCGACAGCCCCCATGCTGAACGCGAGCACGAACGTCCCGGTGCCCGCAGTGGGATTGAACGCCGTGGAGAACCGCGAAAAATCAATCTCGAACACATCGAACATCGCCAGCGCGAGGCCGACGAAGAGCACAGCGATGGCGAGGTTGAACCACGCCGACGCGTTCAGCGTGCCGAACGTGCCGGCTGTCAGGATGACGATCACGCCGAGCACGCCGTACACGAGCGCCATCGCGCTTCCGTATGCGGCACCAAGCCAGAAGCCGCGCTTCCTCGACGCTGCGGTCGCGCCCGCGCCAATGATGGCGAGGTTGATCGGGATCATCGGCAGCACGCACGGCGTCAGGTTCAATGCGATGCCGCCAACCAGGACGATCAGCAGAATGGCGAGCGGTCCGCGGCCTTCGAACCAGCCCTGTGGACGGATGCCCGCTTCCGCGTTGTGTACGAAGTCGAGGAATTCCTGCACGCGCAGATAGCCGCCGGTCGTCCCCGCTACCGCAAATCCATCGAGCGCCTTGATATCGAAACGCTGCGCCGGCGATGCGGACGATGAGGCGGCGGCGCTGTCGCTCGGCGTCTCCACGGCCGCCGTGCCCTGGCCGAACCGGATCGTGTCGAACAGCGGATCGCGTGCGCCACGTGATCCTCGTCCTGGCGGCACGACGGTGACCCGCCACGCAAAGCTCGCAGTGGCGGGAGCGAAACACATCTTGTCGTTGCACGCTTGATAGCGCAGGCGCGCTGGCACTTCGACGGTGCCCGGCGCCGTGCCGGCGGCAATCGTCAATGCCACACCGAGCGCGAACTCGCGCGGATACACCGCGAGTGGCTGCGGAAGGCCTTCCTGTTTCAGATCAATCGCCTGCGGGTACACCGTTTCGACGACGGTGATGTGCGCGGGCGGCTCGACGCTGAGGACGGTGGGGATGAGTGCGGGATCGCGAGGCTGATGCGATTGCACGTGCATCCCCTCCGGCAGTCGGACCCCGAGCGCGAGATGCAGTGTAGTGCCGGCTTCGACGCCGGCGGCTTCCGTCAGCGGCGTCAGCTCCGCTTTCACGCCGCGCAGCTGCGCGTGAGCCAGAGTGCCGAGCAGAAGCAGCCCGGCTGTCGCGACAAAGATACGCCGCATCAGTAGCTGCTCGCGATGTTGGCGCGTGCCTACTTCGTATCCTGCGGCGGCCGTGCGGGCGCTTCCGCGACGGGGCGCAGAGGAATGATGCCGCCCTGCGATCCTGGCATCGGCATCCAATCGAATTTCACCGGCGGCACATCCTGGAACATGAAGTCCCACTTCCATCGCTCCGACGGATTCGATCCCTGCAGCCAGTGGCGCGCGTTGATCGGACGTGCGAAGGTCAACGACCGCAGTTCGGCGTACGCGGGATTCGACGACAAGGCATCCGCCAACGCCGCACGAATCTCCGCGGCGGAGGTGTAGGGCATCGGCTGCCCGATCGCCTTGGCGACGTCGAAGAAAATGTCGCGATCGTCGCGCGCCTCGCCCGGGGACTCGAACGCCTTTGCGGCGCCCTGTAGCCGGCCCTGGTCGTTCGTGTACGTCCCTTCCTTCTCGACCCATGCCGCACCGGGCAGCACGACGTCCGCCACACGCGCGAGATCGGTGAGCACGACGCCCTGATAGATGAGGACGGGCACCTTCCCGTTCTGCTTCGCCTCGACGAGCCAGGACACGTCGCCGAGGGATCCAGCCGGGCCTGGATCGAATACGTAGAGGGCCTGGACGCGTCCGGCTTCGACTTCGGCGCGGAGTGGACCGAGATCCGCGGCGCCGCCATTACCGGCACCGACGGGAAGACCCAGATCACGAGCGCCGTTCACATTGGGCGCGTCCACGGCGGGCACGACGAACTTGGTGGCCGCATGCTGCGCCTTTGGCGTCGCGCGCCAGCTGAGCGCAATCTGATCGGCCAGGCGCTCCACGAGGAACAGCTCCTCGTTCGACGCATGGGCAGAGACAAGAAACGTGAAGCCGTTGGTCCCGCGTTTAGCGGCCACGGCCTTGAGCGCCGCATCCCAGGTGGCCACCTGGGGGACGCCTGTACTGTCCTTGACGAGCGGCTTCATCAACCGGTCGTCGCCTTCGATCCAGTGATAGTTGAAGCGGCCGATGTCGCACATCCAATAGCCGTTCACTTCGTGATTGAGCCGCGGCGTGAAGCGGACGAGACGCGCGCCTTTGGCCCATTCGGGCTTGGCTTTGATCCAGGCCGTGACGTTGCAGCCCTTCGAACACTGCGTGCAGATCGTGTCCACGGCGTCAGGGTTGTCCCACGGCCGGGACTTGAACCGGTAGTCACGAGTGGTAATGGCACCGACGGGGCAGACGTCCATCAGATTGCCCGACAGCAGGGAATGGACGCCTTCTTCTTCGAAGGTGGCGATCTCGCTGCCGTTGCCGCGATCCGCGATGCCGATCTGCGCGTCGCCGTCGATCTCTTTCATGAACCGCACGCACCGCGTGCAGAGAATGCAGCGGTTGCGATTCAACATCAGCGTCGGACCGAAGTCGACGTCGGCTTTCACGCCTTCGCCGTCGAATACGCGGCGCGGGAACTCCATCCGGCTCTGCGGGGCTCCGAAGCTGTACGAGAAATCCTGGAGCGGACACTCCCCACCCTTGTCACACACCGGGCAGTCGAGCGGATGGTTTACGAGCAGGAATTCGAAGACGCCGGCGCGGGCTTCCACGACATCAGGCGTCTCGGTCAACACCGCCATGCCCTCGGTGCATTGCGTCGAGCATGCCGTCTGGAGCTTCGGCATTTTCTCGATCTTCACGATGCATGCGCGGCACGAGCCGTCGACAGTGAGCGCCGGGTGGTAGCAGTAGTACGGGACCGAAAAGCCGTGCTCGATCGCCGCCTGCAGCACCGGCGTGCCCTTCTCGACGGTAACGGGCTGCCCGTTGATTGTCAGGGTGACCGTGTCCATAGCCTCCCGATCATATCAGGCTGGCTGGTTTGAGACACCCGCCGGGCGTCTGGGCCGAGGCACAATGGTGGCCAGTTCGTGACCTCTCCACGCCCGCCCATCGAACGCACCCTGCTCATCGCCGCCGCGGTGTTCTCAGTGGGACTGCTGTTCGCACTAGCGTCCGAGCCTCGCCGCGTCGGCGACGGCGTCGAGTACTGGGCAATGGCAACGCAGCTGGCGTCTGGCCGGAGCCCGGCGCCGAACGCACCCGAGCTCGCGGCTCTCAAAGCGCACGCAACGGCCATCGGCCACGGGTTCGACCGCTCCCCACTGAGCTTTCCCGAACTCGTCGGCGCCGACGGCCGGCAGGATTTCCCGCACTTCTGGCTCTATCCCGCAGCGGTCGCGCCGGCCCTCCTGCTGCTGACGCTGCTCGGGATTCATCCCGCCTGGGCCTTCACGTGCACCAACCTGCTGCTGCTCGCTACCGCATGGGCGATCGCCGCACGCCGCCTGCCGCTCGCACCTGTCGCGCTCGTGCTTGCCGGACCGCTCACGTGGTGGATCGACAAAGCGCACGGCGACGTGTTCACGGTGTCGCTGCTCGCCATGGCGTGCGCGCTGTGGTCGGAGTCGCCGTCTGCAGCACTCGTGGTCGCGGCACCGGCCGCGGCACAGAACCCCGCACTGATGCCGCTGTGGACCCTGTGGGCCATCGTCGCGGCCTGGCGTCTTGGCGCGCATGGCGCGACCCGGCCGACGGCACTTGCCGCAATCGCCGCAGGAGGCGCGATCCTGTTGCTGCCACTCGCGTATTACCAGTGGCATCTCGGCACATGGTCGCCGCTCATGCACTACATCAAGCCCAGCCCGCCGTCGGTGCGGACGATGCTGACGCTGGTTGCCGATCCAAGCGTGGGACTCGTGCCGAACGCCCCGTTCGTGTGCATCGGTGCCATGGTGCTCTGCGCGGCTGCTGTGTGGCGCAGCACATCACGGGTGCCGTGGACGACATGGCTGATCGCCGCCGTGGGTACCGCGTCACTTCTTGCCAGCTTCGCGCAGTCGGTCAACCTCAATCATGGGGCGACGCCGGGCATGAACCGCTGGATGCTGTGGCTGACGCCATTCGTGCTGCTGTTTGCTGGTCGCGGCGCACAGAGCATCGCGACGACGACGCGCAATCGCATCATGATCGCGCTTGCGGCGGCGAACATCGTGTGGGGCATGTGGGCATTCCGGCCGGCGTTGCCTGAGGCGTACCGCTACCCGTCCCAGCTCTCTGCATGGCTGTGGACCGCCGCGCCGCGCATCTATCAGCCCGCGCCCGAAGTCTTCGCCGAGCGTGTCTCGCATCGCGAGCCAGCGCTGGTGCCGACCGCCTGGACGGGCTGCACGATTGTCCTTATCGAGAATGGATCCTGGCCCGCGCCCTGTGTGCCTGTCTCGCCAACGCCACCGGCGTGCCGCGGCGCCGGGCACCTGTGTTTCGCAGTACCCGCCGCGAATGCATCGGAGCAGCGCGGCGAAGAGGCCGCGTCATTCACCGTGCTCGGCCCTGCCGCGTTCCCACGAACGGCGGTCCATGGCTGGTCCGCAGACGCGCCCTTCCTCGCGAGCTTGCGTGCGCGCCTCGGCGCACTCGGCGTCGATCGATCACCGGCGCCGGATCTCGTGCGCGCGGCGCAGGCGATTGAGTGGACCACCGCGTGGTCAATCGGTACACGGATCGCGATCTATATCGAGCACGCGTCAGGCGCCGCGAGCGTTCGCGTACGCGTCGACAACGATTACGATGGTGAGGTGCTCGATCTCGATCGGCAGATCGTCGTGGCTGCCGTGACAGTGCCGCACTCTGGTCAGACGCCCACCGTAATCGCGCTCGACGCGCCGATACAGCATGGGTTGATCGCGCTTGCCGCGCGACAAAATTGACGCGTTTTCACACCTGAACTGTTTCGAAGCGCCGTTCCCCTACACGCGCCGCGCGTCGTCTTGACAAGGCGCGGAACCGGACGTACCGTCGACATGCCACCTGGTTCCCCCTCTCCTCCCCGGAGGTTGTCATGGAGGCCACCCGCGTTCGCGCCCGCCTTGCCCCAACCGGCGAGTGGCTCGTGGCCACACTGTTTCTTCTGGCCACGATTGGTGTATCGACCCTGATTCTGCAAGAGCTTCGTACGCCCGTCGTGCTGCCCGCGACCGCTGCCGGCGTCGAAGCCTCTGAACCCACTGACGTGCCGGCGGCGATCCCTCCGCAAGCAGTTTCCGTTTCAAGCCTGCTGCTGATGAACGGCGTGGTCATCCGCGTCGGTGACACGGAGGCTCGCATTGCGGACGAGCTTCCAGCGGCGACGCTCGAAGCGTCCGCCGAAGATCGCGGCACCATTGGCCGCCGCGTCACGCGCGCGTATCAGTTCCAGGGGACGCGCTTTCTGCTGGTGTTCGAGCCCTTCGAGCGCCAGGGCGCCTTGCGCGTTGCGGGAATCTACATTCGGTAGCTCGGAGGATCGACGCGCACTTTTTGGCGCACCTCGCGGTCGCACGTTGTGACCGCACTCTTCGGCCGCACCTTCACGATCAGTCCGGATCCCTGATGAGCGCCGCGCGATCGCGGTTCACGCGCACCGCGCGGATCTTGCCGGTGACAGGAATCCGCTCTTCGACGACCTGCTCGGTCAGTTTGACGACGATGTCCTTGAAGGACCCGTCCATCGATTGCACTGACACTGTGATCGGCAGATCGAACACGCGAGCGCCCTGGTCGAAACGGATCACCACGGCCTGATTCTCGCCGGTGCCTTCCGTCCGCGTCGTCCAGGTCAACGCAGGCAGATCCGATCCGTAGATCCACCGCTCGAAGAACCGCGAGAGCGGCCGCTCGGCCTCGGCTTCGAATGCGAGACGCAGCCCGTCGGTCCCAGCCTTCTGAAAGCGGTTCTCATCATAGAACCGCCGAATGCCTTTGAAGAACGCATCGTCGCCCACCAGGCGCCGGAGCATGTGCAGCACCATCGCGCCCTTGTTGTAGACGACGGCCCGAAGGATGCGCGTGTCGCCACGCATGTGACCCAGCCGATACCCGAGATAGACCGGCCCCTGATCGGAGGTCGTCACGGCCCAGCGGCTCATGGTGCGGATGATCCCGCCAAACACGTCTGGCCCACGCAGATGCTCCGCGTACAAGGCGGCGAAGTATTGGGCGAAGCCCTCGCTCAGCCACTGCTCGTGATAGTTGCGCCACCCGATACCGTGGCCCCACCACTGGTGAGCCACTTCGTGCGCCAGAAAGAACTCCGGGTAGTTCTCGAACGAGGCCGGATCGTCACGCCATCCGAACCGGCTGCCCGGCAGCGGCATCTGCAGCGCGGCGAAGTACGCGGGGCTGTGTCCGCCCGGCACTTCACTCTCGACGACACCGAGCGTGAACGACGGATAGGGGGCATCGTGAAGCAGCCCTGCATAGAACGAGATGATGTCGGTGGCGCGATCGAGCATCTCTCGCGTGCGTGGGCGCTGCCGGACGTTGGTCATCGAGCGCAGTTTCACCGTGCCGTAGTGCGGCACACCGCGCGCATCCGGACCTGGCGGTATCTCGTTGCCCAGCGAGATCTCCTGCGTGTCGCCAGGAACGAACCGTGACACCAGACAACCGAGATAGCGCACAGGCTGCGACGCCGCGAAGACGTAGACCATACGCGGCTCGGCGTTTCCAGTCTTGATCGTCAGTGGAGAGCCGCCTGCGGGCTCTCCCGTGCACACCGCCGCGAAGCCACGCGGCAGCGACATGCGTACCTGCGCCGTCGCGTAATCGGTGAACGTGCCCTGCGGGTACCAGTACGCCTGATTGCTGTAGATCCAGCTCGGCTCGGGTTGAAGTACGGCTTCTTCACGCGGCAGCGCCTGGCCGGCGCCGATCGCTTCGCGCTCGACGTGCTGCGGCTCGAGGCGGCCGCCGTATGCGACCGTGAGCGCAATCTCCTCGCCGCGGCTGAGTGGCGTCGGCAGGTTCACGACCAGTGTGTCTTGATTGCGGACGCGCAACGGGAGCACGCGTCCGAACCTGTCACTCACGACCGATCGGACGTGGAGCCCACCCGCGAGGCGAAGCGTGACCGACCCGAGGGCGTACGCGCGAACCCGCAGCTTGAGGCGCCCGTGTCCTTCGATCCAGAGCCGTTCGGGTGAGAACTGGACATCGACGTTGTAGTCGAGCACGTCGTAGTCCATCTCGTCCTCTTCGTTGTAGAACGGGCCCTGCGTGGCAAGGCGAGCCTTCGACGCATACACCGCCAGGTTGTGCCGCTCGGTGCGATTGAACAGCGTGATGTCTTCCGGTTGGCTCGTCGCGTGCGCGTAGGTCAACGTGCCGAAGCGACGGGTTGGAATCTCCGCCAGAAAATCGGACGTTGTCGGCAGCAGCGACCACGCTTCGGTGGCCAGGTCGCCGAGATCCACGCTGTAGGACCGGCCGATCTGCGCGTTGAAGACGTTCTGCGCCGATCGCAGCGCCGATTGATCGACGGATGCAGGGGCCAGCGCCGCCGTCGTCACATGGCTTTCGAACTCGCGCGCCGGCACGCGGATGAACAGAGTGTCGAACGACGTGCGCAGCGCGTCGCTTCCGGTGAGCAGCTTGATTTGTCCGCGCTCGGTTTCCGGTGCCGGTCTGAATGTCATCTCACCGCGGCCCATGACGACGAGTGCGGTCGTACCGCCTCCGACCGTCGCGGCGAATGCCGCTCCATGGGGGATGAAGAGGTCGAGGTCTTCGGCGGTGACGTGAAGGTTGGTGACCGTGTATTGACGCGTCGGGTCCAGAGACAGCCGGAACAGGCCTTCAACCGACGACACGGTCGAAATGCGCGTCACCTTCGGCTCGCCGTCCGGTGGCCCCTCGAGATCGATGAGCCATGTCGCAAGGCGGCCCGACATGCCCGCCTCGACGAGCGCCTCGACGAGGACGCGGTCGCCCGTGGTGGTGGCCGCGCGGTCTCGTTCGAGCATGGTGACCTTCGATGTCGCCGTGGTCACCCACCGGTTCTCGAACGCCGTGAGGCTGTTCGTGTCGGCGTTCAGCGCGGCCAGGGGCGCCAACGCGCCCTGGGTCCCCGCTTCGACGACGCGTTGGATCCGTTCGATGACGGCACCGATGCGATCGGGCGGCTTGGCGGGAGGTTGTGCCGCAGCGCGGCCAGCGGATGCCGCGATCGAGACGATGAAGGCCGCGAGCAGGCACAGCGCGGGCCTCGCACGGACGGATCCGCGGCGCGACCGACTGGCGGGGCATCTGTGAAAGCCCCCGGAATCACGACAGCCCCCCCACATGACGCGTCGACGGGTACTTTACTCTCCACGAGGCAGGGGTCGCCACGTTCATCCCGGCGAGTCCGTGACTGGTGGTCAGGACGCCGGAGATGGAGCGACCGGCAAAGGCAGCGGCCGCCGGATCGCCAGCACCGTCAAGTCATCGGCCAGCCGTGTCTCGACGGCGTGGGCCTGCACCGCCGACACGATGGCCGTGCCGATCGTCGCCGCGTCTTCCCACCAATGCCGCTCGATCGTGTCGATGAGGCCGGCGTCGTCGAACGGTACGCCCGCGCGATTTTCGGCTTCGGTAATCCCGTCGCTGTAGAAGACGAGGACATCGCCTGGTGCGAGCGTCGTTTCTCCGGCGGTGTAGGTGGCTCCCTCGAACATGCCGAGGGCGACCCCGCCTTCGGTCAGCCGGTCGATCGCGCCATGCACGCGCCGCAGAATTGGCGGCGTCTGTCCGGCGTTCAAATACGCGAGGCCTCCGGTCACCGGATCGAAGATTGCCAGACAGAGCGTGACGAATCGCGAGCTCGGTGCGTGCCGCGAGACCTGCACGTTCAGCCGCTCCATCATTGTGGTCGGTGGCAGGTTCTCGTCTACGAGCGTCCGCAGAATTGCCAGCGTCAATGCCATCAGCAGCGCTGCCGGACTGCCCTTGCCCGCGACGTCGCCGAGCGCGATGACGAGCCTGCCGTCGGTCATGGGCAGCACGTCATAGAAGTCGCCGCCGACCGTGTTTGCCGGGCGCGTGAATCCGTAGGCTTCGATCCCGCCGCCGACGATCATCTCCTGAGGCAGCATGGCCAGCTGGATCTCGCGAGCGATTTCCAGATCGCGCTTGAGTGTCAACCGATCCGCGACTTCGAGCAGCACGAGCAGATTCATCAGCAGGAACGCCGTGATGAGCCAGAACGTGCCGTCGCCGAGATTGAGGACAGGAACGGCGACGTACGGGCCAACGGCAGGTGCGGTCGGCAGCCACATGAGCTTGATGCCGTGGATGCCGGAGAGTGCGCCCAACACTGCTGCGATGACCGCGACGCCGTAGATGGCCCGCCTCGCGGGTGAGAGGCGGGACGTGAACGCAACGAAGAGCAGGCGGATGCGGGTGGTCCAGCGCGTGTGCCACGGCATCGCCGCCAGAACGCCTTCATCGACGTTCTTGACGAAGAAGCGATAGGCCTCGGGCGCCTCGAGTGTGAAGATGCGGCGCAGATCCTGGTGGTTCAGATCCCGCGTGTACGTCTCGAAGAACGTGTACGCATGGCCGACGCCCAGCTTGGCTGCTGCCTCTTCGAGGCGCTCGGCGGTGCCGGGCTTGGGCGGACGGGGAGCTTTCGGGCGCCGTGACGCGCCGGTGGCCATCAAATCACTCCAAGCGCAGTACCGACATTCTTGAATGCGTCGAGCGCGAACTGCAGATCGTCGCGTGTGTGCGTCGCGGTGACGATCGTCCTGACGCGAGCCTTGTCGCGCGCCACCGTCGGGAACGCGATCCCCTGCGCGAACACGCCCTGTTCGAAGAGCGTGTCCGACAGCTTCATCGCGAGAGCGCCGTCGCCGACGATGACGGGCGTAATCGGGCTCTCGCTGATGCCCGTGTTGAAGCCGAGCGCGACCAGTCCCGCTTTGAAGAAGCGGGTGTTCTCCCAGAGACGTTCGATGATCGCCGGTTCTTCGAGCAGGACGTCGATTGCGGCGAGACACGTGGCCGCGACCGAGGGCGGATGCGACGTCGAGAACAGGAACGGCCGCGCGCGATGGTAGAGGAAGTCGATCAGGCTTCGACTGCCGGCGACGTACCCGCCGAGGGCGCCGATCGCTTTCGAGAGGGTGCCGACCTGGATGTCCACGCGCCCGTGCACGTCGAAGTGATCGATCGTACCGCGTCCGTTCGCGCCAAACACGCCGCTCGCGTGCGCATCGTCGACCATCATGATGCAGCCGTATTCCTCGGCGAGCGCGCAGAGATCGGGAAGCGGCCCGAGATCGCCGTCCATGCTGAAGACGCCATCGGTGATGAGCAGCTTCCTCGGGCCCGATGGCAGATCGCGCAGGATGCGGCGCACGGCGTCGACGTCCTTGTGCGGGAACACCTTGATCGTCGCGCGACTGAGGCGACTGCCGTCGATGATGCTCGCGTGATTCAGCTCGTCGGAGATGATCACGTCCTCTTTCGACAGCACGGACGACACCGTGCCGGCATTCGCCGTGAATCCGCTCTGGAACACCACGACCGCCTCGGTCTTCTTGAATTCCGCGAGCCTTCGTTCGAGCTCCATGTGGATCGCCATCGTTCCCGCGATCGTGCGGACCGATCCCGATCCGACGCCGAACTGTTCGATGGCCTCGAGCGCGCGCTGCCTCAACCTCGGGTGCGTCGTCAGTCCGAGATAGTTGTTCGATGAGAGGTTGACGACACTTCTATGATCGAAGTTCGTGTGGGCCT
>Ga0070674_100002041_pt1 | contig 11068 bp, 12 predicted proteins | sample KBSM33metaG_FD_65344 | JGI IMG/M metagenome (GOLD analysis project Ga0070674, IMG submission 65344) | Miscanthus rhizosphere microbial communities from Kellogg Biological Station, Michigan, USA - KBS M3-3 metaG | ecosystem: Host-associated > Plants > Roots > Rhizosphere > Soil ...
GCGCGCGAGCATCCGCAAGCTGGCCGCGATGGAGCCGGCAACGGCCTGGCCGGGCCACGCCGACCCGCTGACCGGCGACGTGCGCGACCAGTTAGAGCGCGCCGCAGATACGACGTAGACGGCGGACGGCAGGCAGACGGCAGTACGCCGCCATCGGGCCGTTTACGATCGGACGCAAGCCCGGGTGCTGGAATTGGTGAGACAGGGCGGGCTTAAACCCCGCTGTCCTTCGGGGCGTGTGGGTTCGACTCCCACCCCGGGCACTCCAACTCCTTAACTTTTCCCCTGCAAACCGCGGGGCTCGCTAACACCGGCGCAACATCTGCATTGCTACCGTGTTTGTCGGGTCACCACGGTGGAAGCCAGCGCTGCCAAAACAACCTCCCTGGGGCTGCTCGGGGGCCGATCGCCGCTGCTGCGGTTCCAGTCCGACGAGCGGCTGATTGCCGCCGTGCGGGCCGGGAGCGACGGCGCTTTCGAGACGCTCTTCGGCCGCTACCGGCCCCGGCTGCTCGCCTTCTGCCGGCACATGCTGGCCTCCAAGGAGGATGCCGAGGACGTGCTGCAGGAGGTGTTCGCCTCCGCGTACAACGCGATGCTCGCGGACAACCGCGACATCAATGCGCGGCCCTGGCTATACCGGATCGCCCGCAACCGGTGCCTCAACCACCTGCGCAAGCCCGTCGCGGACGGGCGCGACTCGATGGACGACCAGATCCACGCCAACGGGGTCACGACCGCCGACGTGGTTCACAAGCGCGCCGACCTGCGGCACCTGATCGAGGACGTTCACAAGCTTCCCGAGACGCAGCGCACGGCACTGCTGCTGCGCGAGATCGACGACCTCTCCTATGAGCAGGTCGCGGAGACGATGGACACCACCGTCCCGAGCGTCAAGTCGCTGCTGGTGCGAGCCCGCATGTCGCTGGCCGAAGCGGCCGAGGCGCGCAAGCTGAGCTGCGACGACGTGCGGCGCGAGCTGGCCGAGATCGCCGAGGGCCTGCACAAGATCACCCCGCCGCTGCGCCGCCACATGCGCGAGTGCGACATGTGCCGCAGCTACCGCAAGGAGCTTTCCCGCACCTCGACCGCCATGGCGCTTGCGCTGCCGGTCGGGCCATTCCTGATCCTCAAGAAGCTCGCTGTGCTGAAGCTCGGTTTCGCAGCCCTCGGTGGCGGCGCGGGTGGCGCAGGTGGCGCGACGGCCGGCGGCGGAGCAGCGGCCGGTGGGCTGGCTGCCGGCGGTGGCGCAGGCGCGGCCGGTGCTGCCGGAGCGAGCGCGGGAGCGGCCTCGGTCGGAGTGGCAAGCGCGGCATCGGTGGGTGCAAGCGCCGCGGGCATCGGAGCTGGTGCGGTTGCGACGAAGGCGGTGGCCGGGATCGCCGTCACGGCGATCCTTGCCGGCGGCGCGGTCGAGGCCAAGAAGGTCACGACCGAGCAGCCGGTCCGCCAGCCGGCGGTCCCCGCGATGGTGGCGCCCAAGCCCGTAACGCAGCCGACCGGCGGCGTGTCGCTCGGCGCGACACCGCCGAGTGCGCTCGAGCAGGCGAAGAAGCAGGTTGCCGACCAGCAGAAGGCGGACGCCGCCGCCGCTGATGCAACCGGCGCGGCCGGCGCAGCCGACCCCGCGACCGGAGTCACGGGCGCGACCGGCGCGACTGGCGCGACTGGAACCGAGGGCGCGACCGGTACCGACGACACGTCAGGGGCGGGCACGACCGGCCAGACCGGCGCGAGCGCCGATGGCGGTCCCGCTGTTCCGACCACGGACTCGGGCGGCGCACAGGTTCCCGCCGGGGCGACCACGACCACGCCTGCGCCGGCGGCAGCTCCGGCTCCCACCCTGTCTCCCACCCGCAAGCGCGCAAAGCGTCACCGCAAGCGCGTCGTTGCGGGCGCAAGCTCGGGCGCCACCGGTCCTGCTGCGGCCACCGCGCCGGCGACTGCTCCCTAGCCCTAGCCGAAGCGGAAGCTTCGGAAGAGCTGCTTCAGCGCGCCCTCGTCCCCGACCCGCACCGGGTCGTTCGGGGTGTCGAGGCTCGTCGAGAGCATCGTGATCAGAACGCCGCGGTCCGGCGACCTGCCCACCGGATACGGGTCGCCCGGATTGTTCAAGTCGTAGGGCTGCGGAAGGATCACGACCCGGCCGAACAACTGGCGGTCGGGCTTGCCCTCGCGGGGTAGCTGCGCCCGGAACGCGTACTGGTAGCCCTCCACCTCGTTCACCCGTGCGCGGCCCTCGAAGTTGAGGCGAAAGCCCTTGTAGCGCCGGGTCGCGTCCTTCTCGAGCCGGGTCGCGACGATCGGCAGGTAACCCGAGACCAGGCCGGGTTCCGGCTGGAAGCGGAACGGCGAGACGGTGAAGCGCGAGGCGAGCAGGCCGTTCGGGGTCTTCTCCACCTTCACGTATGCGTCAGCCGGCTTCGTGACCTTGAGCTTGGTCGGGTGGTCGAACTGGAACGCGATCGGCGCCAGGCCGCGGGCGGAGGCGTCGGCTTCCGTCTGCCGGTAGGTGCCGGTTCCCGCTTCGTGAGAGATCACGAGTGCTGCGATTCCACCCAATATCAGCGCCACGACGATGACGAGCGCAACTCGCCAGCGCATGCGAAGCGAGCGCAGCCATGGCCCCACGAGCTGCGGCAGGGAAGGTCCGTAGTCGGGTTGTGTGGCGGTTTCGCCCAGCGGTTCGCTCAGAGCTTCACGACGACGATCACGGCGGATATCAGGACGCAGATGATGATCAGGACCTGAACCACGATCCAGAACATGGGCATGGGATGGCGCTGCATGAGTGGTCGAAATAGTATTCGGCGATCACCCGGTGCCCCGTCATGGGCGCAGGTCCATCCATCCCGAGGAGGCAGATTGTTCTCTCGCATCGTGGTCGGTACCGACGGCTCGGAAACCGCGCAGCTGGCTGTCCGCGAGGCCGCCGAGCTGGCCCGCCAGACCGGGGCGGAATTGGACCTGGTGAGCGCGTATGAGCCCGTGCCGCAGTCGCGGCTGCGCTCGGAGCAGATGGAGGCCCCCGATGACATCGCTCACACCGTGGGCCCGCGCGAGGACGTCGACGCGATTCTGCGCGAAGCTGCCGCGGAGGTGGAGGCCGCCGGCGTGAAGGTGCGCACGTTCGCGCGCCAGGGAGAGCCCGCGGACGCGATCCTGGATGTGGCCGAGGAGGAGGGCGCCGACCTGATCGTCGTCGGCAACAAAGGCATGACCGGCGCGAAGCGGTTCCTGCTCGGCAGCGTGCCGAACAAGGTGTCGCACCACGCGCCTTCTTCCGTCCTGATCATCAGGACGACCTAGAACCTAGAACCCGGTCGGCTACTGAAGGGGCGCGGTGGCCGCGCCAGCGTCCAACAGGCCCCAGCCGTAGAGCGAGTCGTACCCGGGGGCGCCCATGGGGCGCGCGGTCGTGATCAGCCGCTGCGTGATGGCGGCCGGTGAAGGCCTGTCGCCGAGCACCTTCGCGCCGATCACGAGCGCGGCGGTCCCGCTGACGTGCGGCACGGCCATGGAGGTTCCCTCGTAGCCCGGCGGCAGGCCGAACTTGCGCGGGCTGGTTCCTCGGAACGTGTACTGGTAGACGTAGCGGCCCGGCTCCTCGAGCGGATGGCAGTTGACGTCTGCCTCCACCGATGCGTCCGCGCCGCCGCCGGGTGCGACCAGATCGAGCCCGGAACCGGTGTTCGAGTAGTCGGCCAGGCAGCCGTGCTCGGTCGTGGCGCCGACCGCGAGGACGTTGCGCGCCCGCGCCGGGTAGGCGACGCGCTGGTCCTCGGTGTTGCCGGCGGCCGCCACCAGCAGGACGCCCTTGCGGTTGGCATAGCGCAGCGCCGAGATCACGTCGGGGATCTGCGATGCCGTCAGCCCGCTGTCGAACTCGAAGCTCATGTTGATGACCCGGGCGCCGCGCCGGCTCGCGAAGCGGATGCCACGCGCGATGGTCGCGACGTCGCCCTTGCCCTCGTGGTCGAGTACGCGCACCGGCATCACCTTCGAGCGGTACGCGACGCCGGTCACGCCGATGCCGTTGTTGGTCGACTGCGAGATCAGGCCGGCCACGAAGGTCCCGTGGCCGTTACGGTCGTACGGCAGGTTGTTGCCCCGGATGAAGTCGCGGCCCTGCACGAAGCGGCTGCGTTCGAGATCGGGCGCGCGCAGATAGCGGCGGTCAGCCGAGGTCCGGTACGCCACGCCGGTGTCGAGCACCGCGACGACGACGTTCTCCCCCCCCGGCGCTCCGGCCGCGATCGCGTTGTCCCACGCGGTGGGCAGGTTGATCCCGAACGGCCCGATGAAGTTCCATTGCAGGTTGGCCCATCCCGTGCCACGGCCCGGGTCGTTGGGCTGGAAGGCAGTCGCTTTGGCGACGTAGTTCGGCAGCGCGTGAACGACTCGGTCGTCCCTGCGCAGCGACGCCGCGGCCTCCCCAACCGTTTGGCTGGCGGTCACGCGGACGCGCTGGGTTTCTTCGTCGATCGTGCCCGCGGACTCCACGCCCGCCGCCGCCCGGATCTGGTCACGCTCGTCGGAGGTGGTTCCGGCGCGGTAGCGCACGACCAGCTCGCCGGCCGCGTGCGCGGAGCTGGCCCTCGCGGCAGGGGCAAAAAGGACGATCGCAAGGACCGTCAGAGCGGCCAAGCGGCCGGCGGTTCTGAACGAGATCACCGTGAGGAGCCTGATTGGTCGATACTTGGCGCCGGTGAAGAACCAGACGCGCCCTGCCAGACGAGTATCGATAAGAACACGCCCCCGCGCCATAAAGGTTCGGTCCAGCTCGTCAAGTTTACGTAGCGAGCGGCCCGGCGGATGAGGTTCGGCGGGGCATGAGGGTCTGCGTAACGGGCGCGACCGGGTTCGTCGGCGCGCACCTGACCGCGAAGCTCGTGCGGGCCGGGCACGAGGTACGCGTGACCGTGCGAGACGCGCGGCGCCTGGAGGCGCTCAAAGGCCTCGACGTGGAGGCCGTCAACGCCGACATCCTGGACCGAGGATCCCTGCGGCGCGCCCTCCGTGGCTGCGACATGCTCTACCACGCGGCCGGAATGGTGGCATCCCGGCCGGAGCGCGAAGTCTGGCGCGTCAACGCCGTGGCGCCGCGGATCGCCGTGGAGGTGGCCGCGGAGGCCGGGCTGCGGCGCGTGATCGTGACATCGAGCGTGGCCGGGATCGGGCCGGCGCGGGGGGGACGCCCGGCGGACGAGCGCCAGACCTACCCTCAGGCCGGCACGGGCATGGTCTATCCCGACGCCAAGCACGAGGGCGAGCTGGCGGCGCTCACCACCGGGCCACGGGCGGGAATCGACGTGGTGGTCGTATGCCCCTCGTACATCCTCGGCCCGGCCTTCAACCGTTCGCTGCCAGGCGAGACGTCCACCCGGATCGTCGGGAACTACCTGCGCGGCCGGCTACCGGCGATCGTCGACTCGTACACCAACGTCGTGGACGTTGAAGACGTCGCGCAGGGCCATCTCCTGGCGGCGCGGCGGGGCGTGCCGGGAGAGCGCTACATCCTCGGCGGCGAGAACCTGCGCTGGCCGGAGGCGATCGAGCGGATCTCGCGGCTGTCCGGGATCCACCACCCGATGGTGGTCCTGCCGCCCGAGCTGGCCTCCGGCGCCGGAGCGCTGCGACGGCTGCCCCTGCCGACCGGCATGCTCGAAGGCATGCGCCTGATGGCGCCGGAGTGGCGTTACTCCTCGGCTCGTGCGCGACGCGAACTCAAGTACGAGCCGCGCGGTGCGAGCGAGACGCTCAAGCGGACCGTCGACTGGTACCTCGAGCTGATCGACGACGACCGTATGCCGGCGCGCAGCAGCCGCTCCTTCGACCTCATGAGCACATGGGTGCGGAACGCGGAGCGCTTCGGCCTGCTGTTCCCCCTGAAGGCGGCCGGGCAGCTGGTGCGCCGGCGCGTCGTCATCTGAGTGCCGGCACGATGAGCGGCGGCCGCTTTTTCCCGCGCGACGAGTACTACATGCGGCTCGCCCTGCGCGAGGCCGAGCGCGCGCTCGAGCACGACGACGTCCCGATCGGCGCGGTGGTGGTCCGCGACGGGGAATTGCTCGCAGCCGCCTGCAACGAGCGCGAGCTGCGCGGTGATCCGACCGCGCATGCCGAGGTGCTGGCGCTGCGCGAGGCCGGCGCAAAGCTCGGCGGATGGCGGATCCCCGACTCGGTCATGTACGTGACGGTCGAGCCGTGCGCGATGTGCGCCGGCGCCGTCGTCTGGGCGCGCCTGCCGCGCCTCGTCTACGGCGCCCCGGACCCCAAGGCTGGAGCCGCGGGCAGCGTGATCGACGTGCTCGGCGAACCGCGGTTCAATTGGAACCCGGAGGTGGCCGGCGGCCTCCTGGCGGACGAATGTGGGGCGCTGCTCTCAAGCTTCTTCGCCACCCGGCGCTAGTCGGCGCCGCCGCCCCGGCTGTCGCTAAGGTGGCGGTCCCCTGGAGGGGTGCGAGAGTGGTTGAATCGGGCGGTCTCGAAAACCGTTGTGGGCGCAAGTCCACCGAGGGTTCGAATCCCTCCCCCTCCGCTTAAGCAAGCGAGCATGGTCTGGTTTGAACCAGACGAGCGCCACCGACTGCGAGGACTACCTGTCAGCCGCAGCGTGGCGCAGATGGCGGCTCACGTCGCCGACGAGGTCGGTTCTGACGCGCCTCTCCACGAAGCGCCACTGACCGTCGCGGCGCTCGAAGCGGTCTTGGTACCGACCGCTAACGATGGGTTGCAGAGCCAGGTCGGGCAGTGCTTGCAGCGCGGTGAAGTACGAACGCGAGACCGCCGTGCCGGCCTCTTCGTCGACCTCGATGGCGACATTGGTGGTGACGTGCTTGGTCCTTGGCGTGCCGTCGTCGTAGACGATCAGGTTGTCCCGGAGCATCTTCTCGATGGCGTCTCGGCCGCTCGCCGAGCCGGCGCCCCCCGTAAAGGTGGCGTCCGCGAGCAGGATGCCAACCCCTGCGAAATCGCCGTCGTCCACAAGTTCGGCGTAGGTTGCTATTAGGTTCTCGATGGCCCGGTGGCTCGGCGCAGGGATCACGCGATGCGAGAGTAGGCGAAACCAGGACACGATTGCGCCTAGAACGCGCCGAGCGACGGCCTGTTAGGTTCGGGGCGGACCGACACCGGCGAACGAGGAGGAACGATGGGAGCGAGCGAAAACGCGGCGATCATGCGGCGCGCTTACGAGGCGTTCAACAAGGGCGACATCGACACGCTCATCGAAATCTTCGACGAGAGTGTCGCGTGGCACTTGCCGGGGCGGAGCTCCATGGCCAAGGACTACCAAGGCCGCGACGCGACCCTTGCCTACTTCGGCCTCATCGGACAGGAGACAGGTGGCACCTTCCAGGCCGAACTGCAGCACTTGCTTACAGACGATGGCGACCGCGTGGTAGGCATCCAGCGCAGCACCGGGGAGCGGAACGGCAAGCGCCTGGATGTTGGCAACTGCATTGTCTTCCAGCTAAAGGACGGCCGGGTCACCGACGGTCGGGAGCACTTTCACGACCTCTACGCCTGGGACGAGTTCTGGTCGTAGCCCTCAAGGCTTCGTCCGGTACGACAACAACGACGTTCAGTCGTTCGCGCGCGCCCAGTGAGTTCGCAGCGCCCGCGCGGTGCGCTCGGGCTCAATCCGGTGCGGTGGGTCGAAATGGTGGCGGTCGGCGAACACCTCGAGGGTGAAGTTCGGGAAGGTCGCACGCGCTCGCTCGGCCATCCGCGCGTAGCTCGGGTTGCTCCTCCCGCCGAGGGCGAAGTACACGGGCTGCTTGAAAGCGCGCAGGCCGTCGAGGTCGAGATTCGTTGAGCTGAATGTTGCGATAAGGGACCGAAGGCCGGCAGGGCGAGTCGCCATCCACGGCGGCGGTGGACCCGGAGGCGGTGGCGGTGGATCCACGCCAGGAGCGAGCTGGATCGCGACGAACGCCGGCATCATCTCCGCGGAGGGGAGCGTCGCGATCCGATTGACCTCTCGCCAGACGTCCTGTTCCTCCTGACTCAGGTCGTCGTTCCCGATCCAGGCAGGTTCGATCAGTGCGAGGCTGAGCAGTCGCTCCGGGTGTTTGGCGGCGAAGGCCACACTCGACGCACCGCCGCCGGAGTAGCCAACGAGGTGGAAGCGGTCGAAGCCAGCGTTTCGCGCCGCGCGCAACACGCCGGCGACCTCGTGGTCCAGCGTGTAGCCGACTGGTGGCTCGGGCCCCGCGTAGAGCTCGAGATCCTTGGCGATGGCAAGGACATCGTCACCCAGTTCCTCGAGCAGCGGACCATACGCCAGGTCCGCCGGCATGACACCACCGGGAAGAAGGATCGCTTCCAAGGACATCTCGGCGAGCCTACAGCGAGCCCGGAGTGACCCGGCGTGCCCCTCCGACGAACCGCGGCCCTCGGTATACGTTCGCGGATAAGCGCTCCTCGGCAACGCTGAGCTGGTTCCGTCGCCCGACCTGATCCGCGGCGCTACAGTTGCACCATGGCTGGCCGCAGCGTGAAACGCTCGCCACCCGATCGGCGGCTCGTATTGCTGATGCCGCTCGCTGCGTGGACGGTTCACCAGGTGCGGTACTTGGCGGCGTACGGGTCGGGCGCACCGCGCCAGCTCGCCGACCAGGGCCACGCGTACCTGGACCTGGTGATGCCGGTGATCCTGGTCCTGGCGTCGCTCGCCTTCGGCGCTTTCGTCCTTCGCTTCGCCCGCGCGTGGAGCCGTGAGGGCAACCAGCATTCGGCCACCGGCAGCACGAGCCGCCTGTGGGTCACGATCGCCGCCGGTCTGGTGGCGATCTACACGGGCCAGGAGCTGCTCGAGGGAGTTTTGGCGTCCGGTCACGCACCGGGCTTGGCGGGGGTCCTCGGAAACGGTGGCTGGTGGGCGTTGCCCGCTGCTGTCATGGTCGCGGGGCTGCTCGCCTTCGCCGTGCGCGGCGCTCGAGTCGTCGAGGCGCTGCTGGGCCGCCGGGTCTCGCGCCGTCGGCGCATCTCCGTAGCTCCCATGCTTCCCATGCCGCTCTCCGCGGCGCTGTCGCCGGCCGCGCCGCTCGCCCGCCGTGGGGCGGGGCGGGCACCTCCCGCCGCGTTCGCCGTCAGCTAGCGCCTTCGAGCCGGCTCGGCCCGAGAGGCGCCGACGTCACTACCGAAGGAGCAATACATGTCTCGGATGAGACGAGTGGCGCTGTGTGCGGTGTTCGTATTCGCACTGATCGCCGCGCCTGCCGCCGCTCACAAAGCGAGCCCGAAGTACCTGTCCGTCTACAACGGGCTGAAGCCTGCGATCCCCGGCGTCAAGGCGCAGGTGCTGGGATTCGACAACCAGTACGAGCTCATAAACCAGACCGGGAAGACCGTGCTGATCTTCGGCTATCAGCACGAGCCGTATGCGCGCATGCTTCCCGACGGCACGGTGCAGGTGAACCAGCGCTCGCCGGCCTACTGGATCAACCAGGACCGCGAGGGCACGACCGCCGTTCCCCCCAGCGCGAACCCCAAGGCACCGCCGCTGTGGAAGGTCCAGGACAAGGCGAACCGCTTCACCTGGCACGACCACCGCATGCACTGGATGGGTCAGGGAACCCCCAACCAGGTGACGGACCAGCACAAGAAGACGAAGGTCTTCGACTATGCGATACCGATCTCTGTGGGCGGCAGGCCGGCGCGGCTGACAGGCACGCTGTTCTGGCGCGGAACGCCGAAGGGCGCTCCCACGGCGGCGATCGCCGCTCTGGTCGCGGTCGTTCTTGCGGCGATTGCGTTCGTGGTCCTGGTGCGCCGTCGGCGCAGAGGCGGGGACGACCAGCCGGCTCAGGTACAGGCGGGCGAAGCACAGCCTGAGCGCACGGGCGCGGAGGCGTGGTAGGAGAGGTCCAAATCACCAAAAAGGAGCTGTCGCAGATGCCAAAGAGACTCGCCTGGTTGCTGGTGGTGGCGGGAGGCCTCGTGCTTCCAGCCGGCGCCCAGGCTCACGTGAGCCTGCATCCGAACACGTTGCCGGCCGGCTCGTTTCCCACGATCGCCATCCGTGTTCCCAGCGAGGAGCCGAATGCCAACACCTCGAAGGTGGCGGTCCAGTTCCCGCCAGGGTTCATCGGCGTGTCGCCCGCCTACATGCCCGGCTGGACCTCGAAGGTCGTGACGACCAAGCTGGCCACGCCGGTGAAGACGGACGAGGGCACGGTCAGCGAGCAGGTCAGCCAGATCACCTGGAGCGGGGGGAAGATCCCTCCGGAGCACTTCCTCGACTTCCCGATCTCGACCACCATCCCGGACAGCGACGCCGGCAAGACGCTGGCGTTCAAGACGGTCCAGACCTACAGCAACGGAAAGGTTTCGCGCTGGATCGGCCCGCCCTCCTCTGAGGAGCCGGCGCCGACCGTGAACGTCACCGCTAAGGGCGGCCTGGTCCAGGACGTCGCGGGCACGGAGGCCGGCCCGGGCAGCCCCCAGGCAGCGACGCAGACCGCGAGCGCCTCCTCGAAGGATGACTCCGACGACAGCGCGAGCAAGGGCCTCGGCATCGCTGCGCTGGCGGTCGGGATCGTGGCGCTGATCGCAGGGGTGGTCGCGCTGATCTTGGCGAGCCGGAGGTCGCGGACCGCCACGTGAAACGACTCCTCGTGTTCGCGCTTGCGTCGCTGTGGATGGCGGCAGTTGCTCCATCCGCAGCGGCGCATGCGCTGCTCGAGGGGACAAGCCCGGCGCGGGGCGTGACGGTGAAGACGCAGCCGAAGCTCATCGTGTTCCGGTTCAACGAGCCGGTCGAGAGCAACTTCGGCGCCGTGCGGGTCTACGACGCGAAGGGGAAGCAGGTGCAGAGCGGCTCCGTCTCGCGCCCGAATGGGCAGAGCTCGGTCGCCGTGGGCCTGGAGCCGAAGTTGCCTCAGGGCAGCTACACGGCGACTTATCACGTCATCTCGGCCGACTCGCATCCGGTGTCGGGAGGTTTCGTGTTCTCCGTGGGAAGGCCCGGCGCTACCCCAAGGACAGTCGCGCAGCTGACCGCCGCCGACAAGGTGGGCAACGCGACCAAGACCGGGTTCGCGATCGCGCGCGGGACGACCTA
>Ga0070674_100002044_pt1 | contig 11056 bp, 8 predicted proteins | sample KBSM33metaG_FD_65344 | JGI IMG/M metagenome (GOLD analysis project Ga0070674, IMG submission 65344) | Miscanthus rhizosphere microbial communities from Kellogg Biological Station, Michigan, USA - KBS M3-3 metaG | ecosystem: Host-associated > Plants > Roots > Rhizosphere > Soil ...
GTGGCGCGACCCGGATCGACTGTCTGTGCGCTAGGGAGTGAGGCGAGCAGAATCAGGGCGGCGATGGCAAGAGCGATGCGCATCCGCGCAGTGTAACCGAAGCAGGTTAGCGCTTCGGTTTCGGTTTGGCGGTCCGTGTGACTGTCTTCTTTGCCGCGGGCTGTTTCTTCGCGGTCGTCGCTTTCGCGCTCTTGGACTTCTTCGAACCCCGAGCTCCGGATCCCGGATCCCGGATCCCGGATCCCGGATCCCGGGTCCCCGATCCCGGCGAGCCGCCCGCTCGCATTTGCATCGCTTGAGCGATGATCCTGTCGAACATCGCCCCGGTCTCGCCGCCTTGCGCCGGTTTGTTCGAGCGCCAGATGTCCGGGTTGTCCTGCGAGAGGATCTCGGCGAAGTCACCCTCGCTCTTGACGCTGAGCGGCGCGAATTCGGCGATGTCGAGCTCGCCCGACGACCACTCGTCGCGATGCTTGATGAGCAGCCACGATCGCCCGTCCTGCCCACGGCTGCCGGCATAGCCGCCCTTCGTGCGCACGAGGACCCACGAGCCTTTCAGCTTGTAGCCGTCGAGCGTGAACTTCAGATCGCCCTTCTCGATCGCCTTCTCCACATCGTCCACTTGCGGCGTCCACGTCCCGCGGTCCCACAACATGACGATGCCCGCGCCGTAGCCGGAAGGAATGACGCCCTCGAACTCGCCATAGTCGAACGGGTGATCCTCGACGTGCATGGCGAGTCGTTTCGTCGCGGGATCGAGTGAGGGGCCTTTGGGAACGGCCCACGAGAGCAGCACCCCGTTGTGCTCGAGTCGAAAGTCGTAGTGCAGATGACTGGCCAGGTGCTTCTGCACGCAGAAGAAGCGCGCGTCTTTGCCAGTCGGTGACTTGCGGGGCTTGTCTCCCTTTGGTTCGGGAGATCTGTCGAAGTCCCGTTTCTCTTTGTACTTCTCGAGTGCCACGCTGCCCCCGGTGCCTACTTCACATGACCCATGAGTCGACGCACCGGCTTCACGAGCACGAACATGATGACGGCCGCGACGATCAGCGTTCCGCCAACCCACCCGAGCAGCGCGTCGATTGGCATCGTCGAGATGAGGCCGGCCGTCCATCCCGCGAGCTTGTTGCCGAATGCCAGCGACAGGAACCAGACGCCCATCATCAAGCCGACGATTCGGGCGGGGGAGAGCTTGGTGATCGCGCTGAGACCGACCGGGCTCAGACAGAGCTCGCCGAACTCCGAGAACAGGTTCCAGGTGATGAGCCACCACGCGCTGACTCGCAGCGTGCTGTCAGCAGCCACTGCGGCTCCGGCGGGGAGCATGATGATGAACGCAAGGCCCATGAAGAGAAGGCCGAAGGCGAACTTCGTCGGGACCGACGGTTCGCGCGACCCGAGCCTGATCCAGAGCCACGCGAAGAGCGGCGCGAGAACGATGACGAAGAACGGTTGGGCGACCTGGAACCACGACGAGGGGAACTCGAAGCCAAACAGATGCAGGTCGGTGTTGCGATCCGCGAAGAGCGCGAGTGAGGAGCCGGCGGCTTCGTAGCCAGCCCAGAAGAGGATCGCGAAGAGAAACAGCACGATGATCGCCGCGATGCGACCCCATTCGCCGGACGTGAAGCCGAGGACGCCACCGGCAGCGGGCGCCGCGGTTGAATGAGTCACTGGAGTTGCCGCCGCACGATTCCGTCGTTCTTCGGCCATGCGCACGATGGCCGGTTGCAGATGCCGCTTGTCGAGGACGTACTGCACGAGGCCCAACGCCATTCCGATCGCGGCGCACCCGAAACCCAGATGCCAGTCGATTCGTTGCGCGACGTAGCCCGCGATGATCGGGCCGAGCATCGCGCCGGAGTTGATCCCCATGTAGAAGATCGAGAAGCCCGCGTCGCGTCTGGGATCGCCTTGCGGATACAGCGAGCCAACGAGCGTGCTGACGCTTGGCTTCAGGAGACCGGTGCCAATCACGATGAGAGCCAGGCCGGCGTAGAAGAACGGCAGTGCATGAAACACCAACGAGAGGTGGCCGAGCATGATCAGGATTCCGCCGTAGAGCACGCTGCGGTACTGGCCGATCAGGCGGTCGGCGATCAGTCCACCAACGATGGCGGCGCCCCACGCGGAGCCGGTGTAAGTGCCGTAAAGAGAGGTGCCCTGGGCGTCGGTGAATCCGAGTCCGCCGTTGGCGACCGGCGTGACCATGTAGAACAGCAGGAACGCGCGCATGCCGTAGTAACTGAAGCGCTCCCACATCTCGGTGAAGAAGAGCGTGGCGAGACCACGGGGATGTCCGAAGAAGCGCGTGTCAACGGCTGCGGACGCTCCCGGTCCGGCGTCGGTGAGCGCGTCCGTAAGCTTGGGCGGATTCATCACTCGAAGGATAACGTGGAATTCCAGTTCGGTCCTATGGTCTACACGAGGTATAAGGGCACGGAGTGAGCCTCGTCGAAGGAGGGCGCAGTGCAGAGAAACCTCTTGAATGTCGTGACGATGGTGGCGTTCCTATTCCTTTCTGCGAGCAGTTCTCGCGCGCAGACGATCTTCGGTCCAGCCTCTGAGTTTGGTCCGTATGTTCAACAGGCGACGCTGACGCTTGGCGCCGGCGCGGCTGATGATCAGTTCGGCGAACGCGCCGCCGTCAGCGGCGATCTTGCCCTCGCGGGTGGAACCGGCGTCGTCTACGTGTTCGAGCGGGATCCCCTCACCGACACGTGGCGGCAGGTCGAATCGATCATGCCAGTCGGTCAAGTAGAGAGCTTCGGACGGTCCCTGGCGCTCGACGGGAGAACGGCGATCGTTGGATCAGATGGTGCGGCGCATGTCTTTCGGCGTCGCCTCGATGGCAGCTGGCGGGAGATGCAGACGCTGCATCCGAGCGACGGTCACGAGAACTTTGGCACGAGCGTTGACATCGCCGGCAATCGCGCGATCGTCGGTGCCAGAGGCACCTTCGTTCCAGGAGGAACCAGCAGCCTACCTGGCGCTGCCTACATTTTCACGCGTGAACAGGGAGACTGGACCGAAGAGGCGGTCCTGCACGGCACCGGCTCCGGGGTCTTTGCCGGCAACCTCGGTGGCACAGAAGTCGGTGTCACCCAAGACGCCGCTATCGTCGCCGAGGTCGGCCCTGGGCCGAACAGCGGGGCGGCGTACATCTTCAACCGCCTGGACAACGGGGAATGGAGCCTCGCACGACGGCATCAGATCGGAGGGTTCACCTTTTCCGGAGGGGTGGCCATCGACCGCAACACCGCAGTGTTCGGAGGGGGAGAGATCACCGCCTTTGCGAACATCTTCGGTCGGAACGTTGGCGGCTCCAACGCCTGGGGCGGCGAGAACTTTTACGGTGAATTGGGCGAGGCGTGTTGCGGCACTTTCACCGACGCGGCAATCAGCGGCGAGCGGATCATCCTTGGACTCGCCGGCATTGGAACGGGCGTCGATATCGTGGCCCGCAATCAAGGAGGGCTCAATGCCTGGAACCGTATCGCGAGGCTCCGCGAGCCGAATCCTGCACCGCCGTTCGGCGGTCTGGGCAGGAGCGTCGCCGTCAGCGGCGATACGGCGTTGCTTGGCTGGCGAGGCACTTCAGCACCGGACGACAACACAATAGTGGTGCTCGTGTCGGACCTGGATGGGGACGGTCTTCGAGACGGAATCGATTCCTGCCTGCACGATCCCCTGAATAACGTCGCCAGCAAGTGCCAACGGGCGAGTGCGGAACATCCGATCCTTGACGACTTGATCGCGCAGGGCGACGTCACGAGCGAAACTCGGGGCGAGCGACAGATCATCACGGCCACGTTCACCAACACCAGCGCGACGGCTGTCAAGAACCCGTTTTTCGAGGTCACTGAGTTGAGCGGTTCGAACGTGCTGGCAAACGCTGACGAAGGCCGAGGCGGTGTCGGAGCGACGCTTTCTCCGGACGTCGGCGACGGTGTTTTGTCTGCCGGCGAATCGATGACGGTGACATTCCGGATTCGCCTGCGATCGCGCGATCCGTTTCAGTTCTTCGTGACTTTCCATGGAGATCCCGTTCCGTAGGTGTGACGAGTCGCTCATATCGCCAGGAATACAGGCACTCTCAGCACGGCGTGCATAACGTGGAACAATGGAAACCGTGCGTGCCCTGCTGATTTCCACCTACGACCTCGGACGCCAGCCTCTCGGTCTGGCCTCGCCGGCAGCGTGGCTTCGACATGAGGGCATCGAAGTCGATTGCATCGACACCTCGCGCGATACGCTGACCGACGCGCGGATTAGCGAGGCGGGGCTGATCGCCTTCTATCTTCCAATGCATACGGCGACGCGACTGGCGGCGCCACTCATCGCCCGCGTCAGCCGGGTCAACCCATCGGCGCGTGTGGCGGCTTATGGTTTATACGCGCCGCTCAACGCATCGTGGCTCCGCGAGCAAGGTGTGGCTGTTCTTGGCCCAGACGCTGAAGTAGAACTCGTCCGCCTTGCTCAAAGCACAGAGCCTGGAGCCCAGAGCCCAGAGCCTAGAGCCGAGGGCCCTGAGGCGAGAGGCCGGAGCCGGCTTCGTTTCATGCAGCCCGATCGCTCGTCGCTTCCGCCGCTCGCGCGCTACGCCGCGCTGCAGATGCCTGACGGAAGTCGTCGCGTCGTTGGATCGACCGACGCCACGCGCGGCTGCAAGCACCTGTGCCGGCACTGTCCGATCGTGCCGGTCTACGGCGGGACGTTCCGCGCGATTCCGATCGATATCGTCATGGACGACGTTCGCGCGCAAGTGGCGGCTGGTGCGCAACACATCTCGTTCGGCGATCCTGATTTCTTCAACGGGCCGACTCACGCTCGTCGTCTCCTGGAAGCTGTTGCGAAAGGGTTCCCGGGCCTGACCTACGACGTGACGATCAAGATCGAGCACATCCTGCGTCATGCCGACATGCTCGGTCTCTTGCGCGAGACCGGCTGCTTGATGATCACGAGCGCCGTTGAATCCGTCGATGACGAGGTGCTCCTGAAGCTGCGAAAGGGGCACACGCGCGCTGATTTCATCGAGGCTGTCGCCATGTGTCAGAAGGCGGGCGTGACGCTTGCACCGACGTTCGTCCCGTTTACGCCCTGGACGACGATCGACGGCTACGTCGATCTGCTCGCACAGCTCGATGCGCTGGAATTGGCAGAAGGCGTGGCTCCGATCCAACTCGCGATTCGATTGCTCGTGACCGCCGAATCGAAGCTGTTGGAGCTCCCGGAGATTCGCGACCGTGTTGATCCCTTCGACCCCGCGTCACTGACGTTCCCGTGGCGTCATCAGGATCCCCGCGTGGACGATTTGCAGCGCGCCGTCATGCAGGCTGTTTCCGGCGCGTCACAGGCCTCGCGCGGCGACACGTTCGATCGCATCCTTGCACTCGCGACAGGTGCCGAGCGCCGCCCCGCGCGGGCGAAAGGCACGCTGCCGCCGTACATGACCGAGGGATGGTACTGCTGCGCGGAACCTGGTCCCGAGCAGCTCGATCTGGTGTGAAACGCGTTCTTCTCCTCGCGACGACGACCGGATATCAGATTCGATCTTTTGGCGAGGCCGCCGAGCGACTTGGCGTGCGCCTCGTGTTTGCGAGCGATCGCTGCGATCGGCTCGAAGACCCCTGGTGGGATGGTGCCATCCCCGTGAGATTCCACGACACGTCGTCTTCTGTCGAGGCTGTGGTCGCAGCATTTCGTGGGCGAGCGACCGACGAGAGACCCAGCGGAGTGATCGCAGTGGGCGATCGTCCCACAGTGCTGGCCGCGCACGTGTCCGCCGCATTGGGGCTTCGGGGGAATCCGCCGGCCGCCACAGAGGCGAGCAGGAACAAGCTGACGGCTCGACGAGCCCTCAAAGAGGGCGGTTTGCTGACACCTCGCTTCGAGGTGGTGCCCGTTTCTGATGCGTTGTTCCTGCGCGCGCCTCTCACGTATCCGGTCGTCGTCAAGCCGCTGGCACTCTCGGGAAGTCAGGGAGTGATTCGGGCTGACGACGACGAGTCGTTTGAAAGCGCGATGCATCGGGTGAGTCGTCTGTTGCGAACGACGGACATCGCGATCGAGCGCGAGAGCGCGCACGAACACGTGCTGATCGAGACATTTATCCCGGGAAAGGAGTACGCCGTTGAGGGGGTGCTCACCAATGGCACGTTCCAGGTGTTCGCGATTTTCGACAAGCCCGATCCACTCGATGGACCCTTCTTCGAGGAGACGATCTACGTCACGCCCTCGCGAGCGAGTGTCGAGACGCAGAATGCGATCGTCGATACGATCGCTTCGGCGATCCGGATTCTCGGACTGCGGCACGGTCCCGTGCACGCTGAGTGTCGCGTTAACGATCAGGGAATCTACGTACTGGAGATCGCTGCTCGTCCCATCGGAGGGCTCTGTTCGAAGGCCATTCGACTCGCTGCCGTGGACGGAAGTTTGGCCACGCTCGAAGAAGTACTGTTGCGTCACGCGCTTGGCGAGCGCATCGACGGGTACCGCGGAATAAATCGTGCAACAGGCGTGATGATGATTCCCATCCCGCGTCGTGGTGTGTATCGCGGGGTAAGCGGAGTCGAAAAGGCGCGACGTATTCCATGCATCGACGAGGTGATCATCACGGCGAAGCCTGACAGCACGTTGGTGCCGTTACCCGAAGGCCGGAGTTATCTGGGATTCATCTTCGCCACGGGCGATGCGCCAGCCTCTGTCGAGGACGCACTTCGAAGCGCCTGCGACAGCCTCGAGTTCGCCATCGACCGTGAAGTGCACGTCGCGCAGTCGAACGCGACGTAGAAGCAAAAAATCCCGGCTCGAAGAAGCAGGGTACCGAATCCAGCGATTCGGCGTTATTTGGTCTGCTGTGGCACGTAACCCGGTGGTAGCGCCGCACTGGCTCCGAAGAAGAAATCGTCCATGTGCCTTCCGATCAGTTCCTGCGCTTCCTTTTGCCACGGCATCAGGCGGTATTCGTTCAGGATCATTTTCTGACGGTCTTCCCAGAGCTTCCATGCCTGTGCAGAGACGTTTTCGAAGATGCGCTGACCCAGTTCTCCCTGCCACGGCGGTGAGTCGAGACCTGGAAGTGTCTTCTGAAACTTCACGCAGAACACGGTGCGACCGCTCTTGTTACCGGCGGGCGTTTCGTTTGGTACTGGTCCGCAATCGTCCATGTCTGAATGTTACCTCCCTTCAGATGATCGCGCGAAAGGACCAGTTCGGTATGGGGGATTCTCCGGATGCCTATACGAATTACACGGCCATTCGGCCGCAGTGTTTGAATCCGCATCACCTGTTTTCTGACGAAGGCGTTGTGGAGCGCCCTTGTACTGCGCTCAACCGCAACTCGATGCAGTCCTCAACCGCTGGCACATACCTTGAAGTTCGGCTACCCATACGCGGGGTCTTGCAATTGAGGAGGGGACCTCTCGCTCGAATCACTCGTTGAACGTTTAGGAGGGTGCCGTGGACGGAACACGCAAGGAACGTCGAGGATTTGCTTCGATGAGCCGAGAAAAGCAGCGTGAGATTGCTAGCAAGGGGGGACGTGCCGCCCACGAGAAGGGTACTGCGCACGAGTGGACGCCCGACGAAGCGCGCGCTGCCGGTCGCAAGGGTGGTCAGAGCAGCCGCGGAGGGCGTGGGAGACTTGTGCCAATTTCTCCTTCCGAGGTGCATAATTTACAAGTGGCACCTGGCACCGGCCGGGAGCCTGGCCGCGCGGAGTAAGTACTAGCCGCGCGCGCTGTACGTCGTCGCCGGATCAAGAAGAGGGACGTCTGTTGCGTACGTTATTGTGGGTGTGCCTACTGGTAACGTTTTCTGTGGGGGTGGCGGCTGCGCAAGCGCCGGCTCCACAGACTTCAACCTCGCAGAACAATCAAGGTGATCTCGTTCTGGAGGGTGATACCACACCACGCCCGGCGTTACCGACTTACTTCGGCGACACCGGGTTGTGGTTTGTTCCTACCGCCGAGACTCTTCCCAAGGGAAAGTCCTCGTTCAGTCTCTATCGAGCCAACTTCGATCGACCACAAGGACTGGCTGACGTCGGTGAGTTTGGAATCACCGGCGCCATCGGCCTTGGTCGTGCCGAACTCTTCGCATCGTGGCGAGTTGGACGCTTTAAACGAAACATCCAACCGATCTTCATTCCCACGGATTCCGAGTTCGGCGGCGTCAACAACGAGTTCCCCTACCAGCGAGATGGCTGGTCCAAGAATCTTGGGGAACCAATTGTTGTGGGCGCGAAGTTTGGTCTCTTATCGCAGTCGCGTGGAAACGGGATGGCGCTCGCACCACGCGTGATGCTGAAGTTCCCCAGTGGTGGAGCGACAGCCGCCAGTACGAAGGACTATTCAGGGACCTTCGACCTGATTGCGAGTGGAGAAGCCGGTGGACGCTTCGAGCTGTCCGGCCTGGTCGGTTATGTCTTTCGAGGCGACTCCGACGACTTCAGCGTCACAGATGGATTCAGGTGGGGCGTAGGAGCGGGCTTCCCAAGTCGTGCGCCGCTGCGCGTGCTACTCGAACTCGAAGGGGAAGTGCCAGGCGATGACGCAGTCCTCGTCAGCAACCCGCCGCTCGTCGCCCTTGACGGAAGCATCGCTCCGCTCTCGAGCGATACATCCAACAACACCGCGTTCAAAGCCGGCCTGGTGTGGCAGTCCAAGGGCGGCTTCTTCCTGCACGGCGGAGGCAACTACAGCTTCGGCACCGGGAAGCAGACGATTGGTGGTGTTCAGTTCGAGCAGAGCGCATGGGGCTTTGATGCTCGCCTTGGCTGGCATCCAGGCGTGACGCCTCCGCGCCACTGGGTGCGTAAGCCGCCGCCGCCACCGCCGCCACCGCCACCGCCGCCACCACCGCCGCCACCGCCGGCTCCGAAACCGCCACCACCGGCGAATCGGAACCCGACGTTTAACGTAGTAGCGAGCTGTACTCCGAACACGGTCCAGCCCGGGCAGACGTGTAAGTGCAACGCCCAGGCAACGGATCCCGACGGTGATGCAGTCACGTATCGGTGGACGGCACCGCAGGGCACGTTCAACCCTGCAGACGCCGCCAGCTGCACGTGGACGGCGCCGAATCAGTCAGGGCCGGTCGTTCTCACGGTGACTGCCGCAGACGGGCGCGGAGGTACGGCGACGTCGACTGTCACTGTAAACGTGGCGGCGCGTGAAGTGATCGCGTTCGAAGACGTGCATTTCGCGTTCGATCGATTCAACTTGAGTCCGGAAGCGCTGAAGATTCTCGACGGTGCCGTCGCGAAGCTGCAGGCCGACCCGGCCATCAACGTGACGATCGAGGGTCACACCGACAGCATCGGAACGTCGGAGTACAACCTGGCGCTCGGCGAACGCCGCGCGAACAGCGTCCGTGACTATCTGTCGATGCGAGGCGTCGCAGCGAACAGGTTGCGCACGGTCAGCTACGGCGAGGAACGGCCGATTGCGACCAACGACACAGCGGCAGGACGTGCGATGAACCGTCGCGCCCATCTGCTGGTGATTCTGCAGTAGCAGTTCACGGTTCACAGTGGCAAGACGCTGCTGTGAACCGTGACGAAAGAAGACGTCAGGCGGGTCTTTGGGCCCGCCTTTCGTTTGTACGTCTGTGAACTGTGAACTGTGAGCCGCGACCTTGCCTAGTGCGGAACCGCCTCAACTTGCACGCGTGCGTCGTTGAAGCACGCGCCCCCGCCGAGATCGGTCAGCGTATCTGGAACGAGCGCATTCGTGGTGTAGCCGTTCGATGTGTGTCGCCGCCAGAGCCCCTTGGGTAGCGACACAGTGCCAGGACGAATCCATGATCCAACCTGCAGGTTGCAACGCACTTCTCCGAGTGCGTTGAACATGCGCACCGGAGCGCCGTCTGCAAGATGTCGCGCGGCGGCATCGCTCGGATGCATCAGCAGCCGCACTTCGGGTCGCGGGAGTTCCGCGAGCGTGGAGCTGATTGTCCGCTCGCTGGCTGGTGAGATGAGCGCCAACGGGAACTCGGCGCTGACCGGATCGGCGCGATAGGTGTAGAGCCCTTCAGGCGCCTCGCGTTCGAGTGCGGCGGGGAAGAGATCGACCTTGTGATCGGTCGTGCGCGGCATGACGTCGACGAACTGAACGGGGCGGCCCCCGTACGGAGGGACGGCAGCGCCGTGATCGCGGAGCGCGTCACCGATCGCTTCGGGCATCTTCGAAAACACGTCGAGCATCTCTTCGAGCTCGCCGACCGGATCGGTGTCCTCACGCAACTCGAGCAGGCGCAAGAGCTCGCCGAAGACGTCGGCATTCGATCGCGCCTCGCCCACGGCTTCGATCACCGGCCTTGCCAGTCGGAGTCCGATTGGGCCGTACGCACGCGGAATGTCGTAGCCCTCGAGGAACGTGGTCGCGGGCAGGAGGACATCGGCGTAGTGCGTCGTGTCCGTCATCACCTGCTCGAAGACGACGGTGAAGAGGTCGTCGCGTTCGAGCCCGCGGATGACGCGGCGCTGATCCGGTGACGTGGCGACCGCGTTCGAGTTGTAGACGAACAGCATTTTCACCGGGGGATCGCCGTCAGTGAGGACTCGCCCCAGCTGGTTCATGTTGATTTTTCGAGTGGACGCTTCGGGCGCGCCGATCCACGTGCGCTGAATGCCCCACGCTTCGGTGTTGCTCATCGCGTACCCACCGCCGCGCACGCCGAACTTTCCGCCGACCGCCGGGAGTGACAGGATGGCGAGGCTCGAGTTGCCGCCGTTGCGATTCCGTTCCTGTCCCCATCCACAGCGAATCAGCGCCGGCGATGTCGTCGCGTACCAGTCGGCGAGTCTTGCCACGAGTTCAACCGGCACGTCCGCTTCGGCCGCGGCGCGTTCGAACGTCCATGGCAACGCCTTCTCTCTGAGTCGATCGGCGTTGCGCGTGTGTTTCTCGAGGAAGGCGCAATCGGCAAAGCCGCCCTCGAACAGGTGACGATGGATCGCGAGCGCGATGGTCAGGTCCGTGCCCGGTCGCAGCGCAAGATGCAGGTCGGCCTGTTTGGCGAGCGGCGTCGTGCGCGGATCGATGACGACGAGCTT
>Ga0070674_100002048_pt1 | contig 11040 bp, 20 predicted proteins | sample KBSM33metaG_FD_65344 | JGI IMG/M metagenome (GOLD analysis project Ga0070674, IMG submission 65344) | Miscanthus rhizosphere microbial communities from Kellogg Biological Station, Michigan, USA - KBS M3-3 metaG | ecosystem: Host-associated > Plants > Roots > Rhizosphere > Soil ...
ATGGGGCAAACTCTACGTGATAGGTCGCCTGACACTTAGGACAGCTCCGACGTCCACTCAGCCGCTTCACGATTTCCTCTCGAGAAACCCTGAAATTAACCACTCGATCCAGCTGAAGGCCCCGTTCGACGAGCACCTTCGCAAGCGCTTCCGCCTGAGCAATCGTCCTTGGAAACCCATCGAGAATAAACCCATTGGCGTGTGATGGGTCAGCCAGTTTTTCCCGTACCAGCCCGATGACAACTGAATCTGGGACCAGCCTTCCCTGATCCATATGCTCTTTAGCTTCAAGGCCCAGGGATGACTTATTCCGAACCGCTTCCCGAAGCAAATCACCGGTCGAAATTTTACGAATGCGATACTGAACGGCGGCTTTATCAGCCTGCGTGCCTTTCCCGACACCCGGAGCACCAAGAAACACAAGCCGCATGATCCTAGCCGCTTCTCCCGCGCAACGGGGCCATGCCCTTGCCCAAAAACCCCTCGTAATTCCGCATCAACATATGGGATTCAATTTGCTGGGCCGTATCCAGACCCACACCAATGACGATCAATAAAGACGTGCCACCGAAGTAAAAGGGAACATTCAGCTTATAAATCAAAAATTCAGGAATCACACAGACGATGGCCAAATAGATGGCGCCTGCAAATGTAATCTTCGTGAGGACATTGTAGATATAGTCGGAGGTTCGTTGACCAGGCCTGATTCCAGGAATAAAACCTCCGTACTTTTTCATGTTGTCGGCCATATCGACAGGGTTCAGGACCACCGCGGTGTAGAAGAAACAGAAAAAGTTTATGAACCCCACGGACACCACCGAGAGAGCAGCGATCCCGGTGCCAGCTGGGCGCCGATCGATTTCACCCATGGCGTCTCAAAAAATCCCGCAATGGTCGCAGGAAACGCGATGATCGACGAGGCAAATATGGGGGGAATGACCCCAGCCGTATTGATCTTCAACGGAATGTGCGTGCTCTGCCCTCCATAGACCCGTCGCCCAATCACCCGCTTGGCATACTGCACCGGAATTTTACGGCGCCCGCTTTCTAAAAACACAATCGCGGCGACAACGCCGACCATCAAGAGAGCTAATGCAATCAATAAGAACGCATTGAGCTGGCCGATTTCGTACAGATTGTAGGTCTGGGCCACGGCCGCGGGCAGCCTGGCGACAATACCGGCAAAAATAATCAACGAGATTCCATTGCCGATCCCTCGCTCAGTGATCTGTTCACCGAGCCACATCAGGAAACCCGTCCCGGCCGTCAACGTAATGACCGTCATGAGACGGAATCCCCATCCCGCATTGAGCACGAACGCTCCCTGATTCATTTGTTCCAACCCAACCGCAATACCAAATCCCTGAATCAGGGCAATACCGATAGTCCCGAATCGGGTATATTGAATGATTTTCTTTCGACCTCGCTCGCCCTCCTTAGCCAATTTGGTCAAATGCGGGACGACGACCGTCAACAATTGGAGGATGATCGATGCGCTGATGTAGGGCATGATGCCCAGCGCAAAAATCGTGAGGCGGGACAATGACCCACCGGAGAAAATGTCGAGGAACCCCAGCAAAGCTCCGCCCTGTTTCTGCAAAAACTCGGAAAGAGCTTCACCGTTGATACCGGGAGTCGGGATGTGAGACCCGATCCGATACACCACCAGCATGCCGAGCGTGAAGAGAACACGAGTACGCAGCTCGGGGATCTTGAAGATATTCTGAAAACTGGTCAGGAGCCGTTCAAGCACCGCCGATGACCTCGACTCGCCCTCCGGCCGCTTGGATCTTTGCTTCAGCCGATTTACTGAACTTATGTGCCTGAACCACGAGCGATTTCTTCAGCTCACCATTGCCAAGAATCTTAATCGGCAGCTTTTTTCGCTTCACTAATCCAGCATCCACCATGGCTTGCGGAGTGATCGTCTCGTTTCCGACCCACCGTTCAAAACTCTTAATGTTGACGACAGCGTATTCCGTCCGTGATGGGTTGGTAAATCCGAACTTGGGCAACCGGCGCACCAACGGCATCTGCCCACCCTCAAATCCTGGACGTTTGCCGCCTCCCGATCGAGCCAGTAACCCCTTGTGCCCTTTGGTGGCGGTCTTCCCGTGACCGGACCCAGGTCCCCGTCCTATACGTTTCCGCCGCTTTGTTGCCCCTTGTGCGGGAGCCAAATCATGGAGGTTCATGGCTTTCCAACCTCAAGCAGGTAGCCGACCTTATTGATCATTCCTCGCACCTGAGGCGTGTCTGGACGGATAACCGTCTGTCGAATATGTCGAAGACCCAGACCACGCAATACAAGACGATGCCGCTCAGGTGTTCCAATTGGGCTCCGCCGCAGTGTCACGCGCACGCTTTGAGCACCATGCTCGGAAGTTCTTGGCTCGGGAGTTCTTGATGTCTTTGTTGCAGCCATCAGACCGTAGCCCTTTCCCGCCCTTCGGCGACTGCTTGCCGACGGAAGCGAAGCACATCTTCCAAATTTCTCAGTTGGGTGAGCCCGTCCAGCGTCGCACGAACCGCATTGAAGGGATTCCCACGACCCAATGTCTTGGCGATGACGTTATGTGCGCCGACCAGCTCCACGACGGCACGAACCGCCCCGCCGGCAATGATGCCGGTACCGTCGACGGCCGGCTTCAGCAATACGTGCTCTCCCCCAAACAGACCATGCACCTCATGTGGGATGGTGCCGCCCTTCAGCGGGACATGAACAAGGTGCTTCTTGGCTTGTTCGACGGCCTTTGAAATCGCAACCGGGACTTCAGCGGCTTTCCCCTTGCCTATCCCAACCCACCCGTGACCGTCACCGACGACAACGAGCGCGCAGAAGTTGAACCGCTTTCCACCTTTCACAACTTTTGCGACGCGATTGATAAATACGACTTTGTCTTTCAGGTTTAACTCATCGGGATTAACTCGCACGCGCTTACCCCTCAGTCCTAAGTTCAGTTACGGTTCGGCCGGTGATCACGCTTCCTCTGCTCGCCTCGCATCCAGTCTCAATCTAGAATTGCAAGCCCCCTTCACGCGACGCGTCGGCAAGCGCCTTGATTCGACCGTGGTACTTTCGGCCCCCTCGATCAAAAACCACAGTGCTCACCTTGGCGGCTTTGGCACGCTCGGCGATCAATTTCCCAACCGCCTTAGCCGCTTCAATTCCACCGGTCGACTTGAGGGACTTTCGCAATGATTTATCGAGCGACGACGCAGCCGTGAGGGTCGCGCCTCGAATATCATCGATGATCTGGGCATAAATATGGGCCGCGCTCCTAAATACATTCAGGCGGGGCCGTTCTGCGGTTCCCATAATGATACGCCTCACTCGTCGGCGCCGTCGATCAAGTTGTCGAACTTTGTCTGCAGTATTCATGGCCAGTTCCTATTTCCCGGTCTTGCCTTCCTTCTTGCGCAATGTCTCGCCCGCGTAGCGAACACCCTTTTGCTTATAGACATCAGGCGGCTTAATGGCTCGCAGATCAGCCGCCACCTGGCCCACCAACCGTTTATCAACTCCTTTAACGTTGATGAGCGTCTGCTTGTCCACTTTCACATCGATACCCGCCGGCACCTGATAAATCACTGGATTGATATACCCCACATTGAAACTTAATGTCCGACCCTGAATTTGCGTCTTGTAGCCCACTCCGGTGATTTCGAGTGAACGTTCGTATCCTTTGGTGACCCCGTGGATCATGTTGCTCAATTCCGCACGGGTCAGCCCGTGCAGCGCCCTCAACTTACGATCATCACTCGAACGACCGACAACGACTTGGCCTTGATTGACGGCCACGTCTACCCCTTGCACGAGCGACCAATCCAGCTTGCCCAATGGCCCTTTGACAGACACGGTTGACCCGGCAACTTTGACTTCCACTCCACCAGGGATTGCAATCGGTTTTTTTCCAATGCGGGACATGGCCTGTTATATCCTTCACTCGAGATCGAAATGACTCATCTGCCTACCATACCGAGCAGAGAACCTCACCCCCAAGACGACTCTTGCGAGACTCTTGATCGGTCATGATTCCTTTGGACGTGGAAAGGATGGACATACCGATCCCATTGCGGACTTTCTTAATATCCTGACTGCCGACATAGACTCGGCGCCCCGGTTTGCTGACACGCTGCAGCCCGGTGATCATAGGCTGTCCCTCGCCCACATATCGAAGACGCACGGTCAGAACAGGGTGCCCGTCATGAACACCGTCCTCAATGGCATCAACATAGCCTTCCTTCCTCAAAATCTCCAAAATGGCACGCTTCAGCTTTGAGGCAGGAACCGTGACTGTCTCAAAGCGACGTTGAGCGCCATTCTTTAAACGAACAAGAAGATCGCCGATTGGATCGGTCACCATGCTATATCCTTCTATCCTCCATGAGCCGTCACCGGCGTGAGCACACCAGTTACCAGCTAGATTTTCGAACTCCAGGAATCTCTCCGCGCAGAGTCATCAATCGAAAACATATTCGACACATCCGAAACCGGCTGAGATATCCGCGAACTCGACCACAGACTCCACACCGATGATAGTCCCGCGTGGAGAACTTCTGTTTCGTTGCTGCCTTATTTCTCAGTGCCAATCGTGACACGCGCACTCCTTCCGTTCAAACACACACCGCTGATGCATGTCGCTCTCACGCGCGGAACGGCATACCCAGGTGCTTCAAAAGGGCCTTCCCTTCGTCGTTCGTCCTGGCCGTGGTGACAACCGTGATGTCCATCCCATGGATAGAGGCAACTTCATCGTACTTGATTTCAGGGAAGATGAGCTGCTCTTTTAAGCCAAGGGTATAGTTCCCGCGACCATCAAACGCCTTTGGAGAGATACCGCGAAAGTCTCGGATTCGAGGAAGCGCCAACGTGACCAGTCGATCGAAAAACTCATACATCCGCCGGCTACGGAGCGTCACCTTCGCACCGATGGGCAATCCTTGCCTGAGCTTAAATCCAGCGATGGCTTTTTTGGCTCGAGTGACGACCGGCTTTTGACCAGTGATCATTCCCAATTCTGCCACCGCACCCTCCAAGAGCTTCACATTCTGAATCGCCTCACCCATTCCGACGTTCAACACGACACGCTCAAGCTTAGGAACCTGCATGACGTTCTTGTACCCAAACTCCTTCATGAGCGTCGGGACTACTTGTTGTTCATACATGTCGCGCAGTCGCGGTCGAAACTTGGACTCCTCGCTTCCCTGGTCCAACTGCGGAGTCGGCTCCTTCTTCGAGGATTTTCGCTCAGACGGTTTACTGGATTGGTTTTTCGGTTCCTTGGCCATGACGTAACCTATTCCACGGTCTCGTTGGATTTCTTGCTGAAGCGCACTCGTCGCCCGTCATCCAAAACTCGAATCCCTATTCTGGTCGGCTTCTGTGTGACCGGGCAGAAAAACATCACGTTGGAAATCTGGAGCGGTGCCTCTCGCTCGAGGATCCCCCCCTGCTTAGCCTTCTGATTCGGCTTGGTGTGTCGCTTGATAATATTCAGCTTCTCGACAACCACCTTCCCGGCACGCAGGTCGATTGACAGAACCTTCCCGGTCTTGCCTCGTTCACGACCAGACACCACGACGACGGTATCCCCTTTTCGGATTCTGCTCTTTCGGAGTGCTTCCACGATGCCCCTCGTTCGTTCTGCCTACAAAACTTCAGGTGCCAAAGAAATGATCTTCATGAACTTCTTCCAGCGGAGTTCGCGGGCAACGGGACCGAAGATGCGCGTTCCAATCGGCTCCCCCTCTTTGTTGATTAAGACGCACGCGTTTCGATCAAACTTAATATAGGACCCATCTTCCCGACGAACCTCCTTCGTCGTTCGGACAATGACGGCCCGACTGACATCTCCCTTCTTCACACTGGCCTGCGGGATCGCCTCCTTGACAGCCACCACGACGATATCGCCCAGCGAGGCATAACGTCGTCTCGTCCCCCCAAACACATGAAAACACATTGCCTGCTTCGCTCCCGAATTATCGGCCACATCCATATATGTATAGTTCTGAATCATCGCTATATTCCTACACGCAGCAACAAACGGAGGACCATAAGAAATACCGCTTCCTACTTTTCGGGTTGGCCTTTACCCATGACTTGAACAACGCGCCAGTTCTTTTCCTTGCTCAGTGGCCTGGTCTGCACGAGCTTAACCCGGTCTCCCACTTTACACAGCCCGCCTTCATCGTGAGCTTTCAGCCTTGTCACCCGCCTGAGCACCTTTTTATAGACCGGATGAATGACCGATCGCGAAACCACGACGACGACCGTCTTTTGCATCTTGTTACTGACGACGTCGCCATACCAATGACGGCGCTTTATCACCTCAGCCATAGCGTCCTTTACCTTTTAGACCCCTCTCGGGCCTTCACTTGCTGGAGAACAGTTTTCACCCGCGCAATATCTCGCTTGGTTTTCCGGATTTGCATGGGATTCTCAAGACGCCCGGAGCCGAACTGAAAGCGTAGATTGAACAGCTCTTGCACCAGCTGTTTTTCTTTGTCTACAAGTTCACCTGCTCCCAGCTGCTGGAGCTCTTTGACGTCTAATGCCATATCCCCTGCTCCTCTTCAGATCCTCAAAACTTACCCAAACTCCCCGCGAACGACCAACTTCGTGGCAACAGGCAACTTGTGCGAAGCAAGACGAAACGCCTCACGAGCGATTTCGGGAGTGACTCCGTCCATCTCATACAGAATCCTGCCTGGCTTCACGACAGCAACCCAGTATTCAGGATTGCCCTTTCCTTTACCCATACGAGTTTCCGCCGGCTTTTTGGTGATTGGTTTATCAGGGAAAATGCGTGTCCACACTTGCCCGCCCCGCTTCACGTACCGAGTAATCGCGATACGGGCGGCCTCGATTTGGCGGCTGGTCACCCATCCAGGTTCCAATGCCTTGAGACCAAACTCACCCAGGGTAATCTGTCCCCCGCGATAGGCCTTGCCCCTCATCCGGCCTTTCTGCATTTTTCTGAATTTGACTTTCTTAGGCGCTAACACAGCTCGATCTCCTCACCCAAACCGTCGATCTAAAGATGATTCGGCTTTGAGAGGCTGAACAGGAAGAAGCTCTCCTTTGTAGATCCAGGTCTTCACCCCGATCTGCCCCATTGTCGTATGCGCTTCGGCGAATCCATAATCGATTTCGGCACGGAGCGTATGCAGCGGCACACGCCCTTCTCGATACCACTCCGTCCTGGCGATTTCGGCGCCACCCAGGCGACCTGCCACCATGATCTTGATACCTTGAGCACCCAGCCTCAGGGCGGACTGAACGCTGCGCTTCATGGCTCTCCGAAAGGCGACGCGCTTCTCGAGCTGAGTCGCGACATTTTCGCTGACCAGCTGCGCATCAAGCTCAGGCTTCTTGATTTCCTTGACCGTGATGTAGACCTGTCCCCCATACTGCTTTTCAAGGTCGGCCTTCAATTTGTCGACTTCAGCCCCCTTGCGCCCGATGATGATGCCGGGGCGAGCCGTATGAATGATCACCCTGGTTTGATCGCCGGAACGTTCAATTTCGACTTTCGATACCCCCGCATGATACAGCCGAGCCTTGACCATTTTTCTAATCTTGACGTCCTGATGGAGCAGCTTGGCGTAATCTTTTCCGGCATACCAACGAGAACTCCAGGTATAGTTGTAGCCAAGTCGATAGCCGATTGGATGTGTTTTTTGACCCATGCCTTGTATGCCTCAATAGAGAGAAATGAGTTATTTCCTCTTGCCCTGAGTTTCCGGTGCCGTCACGACGACCGTAATGTGACTCGTGCGCTTTTGAATTGCATTGGCCCGCCCCATCGACCTGGCACGCACACGCTTGTACGTTGGACCGCAATCAACGAAGGCCTTGGAGATGACCATCGATTCACTATCGCCCATCTCCTTCAGCTCGGCATTGGCCACAGCGGAACGAACGATCTTTTCAACTACCCGCGCAGCATGACGAGGGGTATGCTTCAGGATGGCCAGCGCCATCGGCACTTGCCTCCCGCGAATCATATCGATCACCGGCCTGGCCTTCCGAGGCGCAACACGAACAAATTTTAAAACCGCCTGTGCTTCAATCATTATGTCCCTCGTCATTCGTGAATCGTTAACCGTTCAACAAAGCCTCTCGTGCGTGTAACGAATCACGATAAACGTACGAACGTCCTACTTCAGAGCGACAGCTTTTTCAGTCTTGGCCTGGCCATGCCCCTTGAAAAACCGAGTCGGCGCGAACTCGCCGAGTTTATGACCCACCATGTTCTCGGTCACGAATACCGGAATGAACTTCTTACCGTTATGCACGGCGAACGTATGACCGATCATGTCGGGAACGACCGTTGATCGTCGTGACCACGTCTTGATCAACTTGCGATCCTTTGTCTCATTCATCTGTTCGACTTTTTTGAGAAGATGACCGTCGACAAACGCCCCTTTGCTTACCGATCTAGGCATTGCGAACTCCTGACTTACGCCGAGCAATGATGAACTTGTCTGTTTTCTTGTTCTGCCTGGTCTTGTAGCCCTTGGTCGGAAGCCCCCATGGCGATACTGGGTGCGGGTTGCCTTGCCCAGACTTTCCTTCGCCGCCGCCGTGAGGATGGTCGACAGGGTTCATCACGACCCCTCGCACATGCGGTCGCTTCCCTTTCCAACGACTTCGCCCGGCCTTCCCTACGCTGACATTCTCATGATCGACATTCCCAACTTGTCCGACGGTCGCCATGCAGATTCCCAAGATTCTGCGCATCTCGCCGGACTTCAGACGCACCTGCACATAATCGCCATCCCGCCCCATGACCTGCGCGAACCCGCCGGCGCTTCGAATCAACTGGCCTCCCTTTCCGGCTTTCAATTCAAGATTATGGATGGTCGTACCGAGAGGCATATTGACCAATGCTAGTGCATTCCCCGGTCGGATCTCCGCCTGTGGACCGGATTGGACTTCATCATTCACGCTCAGCCCGACAGGAGCCAAGATATACCGCTTCTCGCCGTCCCGATACTTCAAGAGCGCGATTCTTGCGGATCGATTCGGATCATACTCAATCGCTTCAACCCGAGCAGGAACCCCGACTTTATCGCGCAAGAAATCAATCGTGCGATAGAGCCGCTTGTGCCCTCCCCCACGAAACCGGACGGTCATCCGACCATCGTTGTTTCGCCCTCCACTCCGAAGGTGAAAAGCGGTCAACGATTTCTCCGGCTTCTTGTTGGTTAACTCCTCAGTCACCACGGCCGTCATGCCCCGGCGACCTGGAGACGTTGGACGATATGATTTCAGCCCCATGATGATGCCCCCACCTTACCGAGCTTCACGAACGAACAGACTATTCGACCCCAACTAGGCGCTTTCGTACATCTCCAACTTCTCGCCTTCCTTCAGGGTCACCAGCGCCTTCTTCCAATCGGAGCGCCTACCCGAGAACCGACCGAGTCGCTTGACTTTCCCACGGACATTCATGATGTTGATCTTATCGACCTTGACCTTGAGCAGCGCCTCGACGGCCAGCCTGACTTGAATGCGATTCGCGTCAGGATGTACTACGAAACCCACCGTATTCGTTTTTTCACGAAGCCCGGTAATCTTCTCCGTCAATAACGGCCGAATCAAGACCCGGTGGCTCTCGACTTTCATGACCACACCTCGCTCACGGGACCAAGCTCTCGCTGGGCGATCATGATGACTTGGGCGCGAACAACATCGTACACGTTCAACTGATCAGCACTGAGCACTTTCACGGCAGTCAAATTACCCGCAGCCTTCACGATTTCCGACTGTTCTTTTCCGACAATTACCAGCGCGTAATCACCCCCGGTGAATTGCTTTAACGCTTGCGCTAATAATTTCGTCCTTGGCTGCTGCAGAGAAAAATCAGACAGGACAAACAATTTGCTCTCCGCCACCTTAGCCGATAAGGCGCTCTGCAGCGCAATCCGATACTTTTTCTTCGGCATGGAATAGGCATAGCTTCGAGGCTTCGGTCCAAAAACGCTCCCTCCATGGCGCCAGACGGGAGAGCGAAGAGACCCAGCCCTTGCACGACCCGTATGTTTTTGTTTCCATGGCTTTTTACCAGACCCGCTCACTTCACCGCGCCGCAGCGTAGAGGCCGTCCCCCTGCGCTCACAGGCGCGCTGCATGACGACCGCTTCATGAACCAATGCAGCACGAGGTTCACAGCCGAATACTTGCGGAGATAAATCGACCGTCCCCACCTTCTTTTTCCGTAAATCAACCAGATCGATAGTAGGCATACTAACTCTTCTTTGACTTTCGCACGACAACGACACCATTCGCGGCCCCTGGAACGGCCCCGCGGACAAAGAGAAGATTTTCTTCGGATCGCGACTCAATGACTTTCAATCGCTGGACCGTGACTCGCTCCGATCCCATATGGCCCGGCAGGGTCTTTCCTTTCCATACGCGAGAAGGAAACGAACTCGCACCGATAGAACCGGGCGCCCGATGAAACATGGACCCATGCGACTCAGGACCACCCGCATAGTGATGTCGCTTGACGACGCCCTGAAAGCCTTTGCCCTTCGATACGCCGATCACATCGACCCAGTCGCCCTTCTTGAACATCCCGACCGTCACCACCTGTCCAACCGCCGCCTCTCCGTCTTTCTTAAATTCGCGCAACACACGACTGGGCGGCGCTTGATTTTTCTTCAGATGACCTAATTCCGGCTTCGACAGCTTGCGCTCTTTGACCTCGCCGAATGACAGCTGAACCGCTTCGTACTGATCGTTCTCCTTGGTCCTCACCGCCACAATGCGGCAAGGGCCCGCCTCGATCACGGTCACCGGCGTCAAACGACTTTCATCGAACACTTGAGTCATTCCCAGCTTTTTCCCAATCAGTCCGTTTGTCATATTCATCCAGTGCTGAGCGCTGAGTTCTGAGTGCTGAGATTTAGAACCCAGCACTTAGCACTCAGAACTCATAACTTAATTTCCACATCCACCCCTGCCGCCAGATTCAGCTTCATCAACGAATCCATGGTCTCAGGCGTGGGTTCCATAATGTCGAGCAAGCG
>Ga0070674_100002049_pt1 | contig 11038 bp, 22 predicted proteins | sample KBSM33metaG_FD_65344 | JGI IMG/M metagenome (GOLD analysis project Ga0070674, IMG submission 65344) | Miscanthus rhizosphere microbial communities from Kellogg Biological Station, Michigan, USA - KBS M3-3 metaG | ecosystem: Host-associated > Plants > Roots > Rhizosphere > Soil ...
GGAAGGTGGCGATGGGGAAGTGGTAGCCGTAGGAGTAGATGGTCTCTCCCTCATAGAACATATGATGGCCGCGCTTGACCACATAGTCGACATGAACGTCGGAAGTGTTTTGCTGGAGCCAGCGTGTAGCGACTTCGTTGTGGGTGATGCTCATGGTGGTTTTACCTTCTGGGGTTTGCAACTAGTGGGGTGAGTTGCTGTCTGATTACTTGCTTGATCCTCCTAGGATATTCCAGACGATCACCATGATGGTGATGACGTAGATCACGCACAGCATGACGCCCAGCGTGATGGCGAGCATGTTCACTCTCCAATGATGACGTAGTGCAGGGGGAAGGCTTCATTCAGGTCCATGTTGATTACTCCTTGTCTGCTAGTTGGCTCTCAACCCACTCCCAGTATCCTTGCCGGGTATCACGATTGGCGACGTGATAGCGCCAATCCTCGGATGGGTAATCGGGATGGTCGTGCCAATAGCCGCCGCATATCTGCATGATATTCTCGATATCCTCGTCCATAGCTTACTCCTCGATGACATAGTGCAGGGGGAAGGTCGGCAAGTCGGCTGGCGTGATCTGGAAGGTGAGGCGCAGGCCGGCCTTGCATGGGATGCGGAAGTCGTCCGGGCGGGTGGCCCAGCGTTGTGTGTTGCCGTTGCGGCGGACGCGCCAGTTGTTGCCGTTGCGCATACGCACAAACAGTTTCCCGTCGGCAAGAGCGCGCTCGATGTCCTGACGGGAGACTTGCTTACTGAAGGTTGCGTGCATGGGAGTTTACCTTTCGGGGTTGAGAGGTTTATGGTGTGAGTACGTTGTTGAGTATTTATTTGATCCTCCTGGCTTGAGAGAACTCTGGGCGTACTCGCGTGCTTTCTTCGCAGCCCATTTGAAAGCCGAGTGGAGCATCTTCTCTTCGTTCGGTGGGATCGTCGGCACGCGCGGTTCGAACTCTTCCAGGATCTTAGCGAAGGCCATGAGTTTGTCGTACCCACCACGCTCATAGATGTCAGCTTCTGGTTTAGGATATTCGTTCGGCTTTCGGTCTCGACGTGTCGGGCGTCCAGGCCGGACGCTTTCCATTCGTAAGTTGAACTCTGGTAGCTCGTCTAAAGCGCGCAGGACGCGATAAGTGGTAGGGAGAGAGACCCCTACGCTTTCAGCGACGGCACGAGCGCTTACGTCTTTCCCGAACTTTCGGGCATATTGCATCATCGATGCGAGTTTATTGTACGGTAGCCTGAACTTGTATTTTTCCAGCCCTTTGAGTGGATCGAACGAGTGGCCGCAAAGCGTGTCCCGGCATTGATAAAGGCCGATGGCCTCCATAAATTCTACTTTACCATGGCAGCCAGTAAATTCTGACGGCCATCTCGCAAGCGACATGCGCTTCCTTTCTGGCGCTAACTCCCAGTCTACTATTTGCCGGTCCATCTTTTTTGTGTAAGACATTTCAACCTCCTAAGGTGATACTCGTAAATAAAAGCATACCCATAGAGCAGTGTCAACAGGTTTACTGTCTTAATTCTGGCGAATATCGGCATACTATCTTAATTAGGGAAATATTGAGGAATATAAGTGCTAATTAAATCTACTTTAGTCCAGATAGTCCAATGATATCAATGACATAGGTGTAAATCAGGAAAGTTTGGAGGTTTTGGTAGGAGCCGAGGCCAAAAAGTCAATCTAATTTAGTCTGGTCAATCTACTTTAGACCATATATTTCTTCGCCGGTCTAAAGCAGATTGACCGCTCTAAGTTAGATTGACTTTTCCGAGTTTGAGGCTCTCTCCCATTATAATTATTACATATGTATTTATTATTATTATCCTAAGCGATTTGAGCGTTTTCAAAGACTTACTGCCGTTTCTTCACGTTACAAATAGAGCGATAGGTTGGCGTTCCCATTATTTATCGCCCGCTGCCGGGTGACAGCGAGCGAGATTGATGAGTGTACTCAATGACTTAGCATTTTTCCTTGATGCGTTCAAACGGGTGTTTGAACTGCTCGAAGCGGACGCGGACATCCTCGATAAAATCGGCAGCGGCACTATCGCGTATGGATTTCATACGACGTATGGCTTTTTCCTCGATGCCGAATTGATCGCACGTCCACCATTTTCCTTTTACCAGGATTTCTACGAGCCATGGGCGGCTGCGCGGCCGGGGTTTATCCATCATAGTCGATCTCCAATTGCTCCTCGTCGCCTTCGTACAGGGCGTAGCGTGATCCCGGCTCGAAAATCTCGGAGCGATATTTCTTTTTCTTTTCCGCTTCGCATTTGCTGCATACGTACGTGCAGAAAATGCCAGCGGCATCGACTAGTTCATAGCGCGTGAAGCCTGAACCGCAGAGGCACGGGCGTGATGGATTAAAGCCGTATGGCATGATTTATTCCTTCTCAGGGTGCATGAACGTGTAGACTTGGCAGTCAGCGGCGAGCGGCATTTCGTGGCGTGCGTCGTGCCATGTCATGAAGCCTGCATCGGTGCAGTCACATGGCGAGCCTAAGCCTTCGCGTGCGATCCATGCGTCACAGGCTTTTATTTCGTCGTCGTCCATGCCGGAGGCGTCGCCGTTGATAAGGTAGCTCGCCCAGTAGGACGGTGCGGTTAGCTCCACTGTTCGGAAGCTCGCGATTGCGTCGTTTAATATGTTGATGATTTCGTCGTCAGGCTCAAGCTCAAGCTCTAGTTGCGTTTCCATTTTATTACCTCTCAGGGTTACAGGGTGATTTTAGTTATATCCGGCGACGGCCATCATCATGGCAGTCACAAGTGCGATCAGCATCATCGCAGACCACGTGTCCATTGTTCACCTCCTTTCGTTCAGGGGACGGCAGGCCAAAGGCTAAGCGGCTCCCAGGCGCCTAGAACGCGGTGGCGACCCGCGTCCCTGCCGTCTCATGAACAAAAGCGGGAGCGGCTTGCGCCGCTCCCGTCTTGAGTGTCAGTAACCGGCGCCGGCCAGCGAATTGTATCCCGGCTCGCTAACCAGCGTGACATGAGCGAGGCGTGCTTCGATGAGTGTCAGCGCATCATTGGCTTCCTCGCTGGGATAAGCCGGCTTCGGTGCGGCTTGTCCTTCCTTGCCTTTGGTTCCCTTAATCAGCCTTTCGATGGCCTTCTTGATGGTCTCAAGCTGCTTCTTCTCAGAAGCGTCACTTGGGACTTTACCACCGAGAACCGCAGCTCTCACCTCATCGTCCGAGAGAGCTTCGTCCTCGCCGTTCTTTTTCTTCTGCTTCTGAGCACGCACGATGCGGATGAACGCATCCTGTGTGTTGCCAGTGTAGCCGGCGTTAAGCTTGCAATCCAGGATTACTGCCCTGGCGTTGGTGAGCATGTCCGCCAGCGTCGGCGCTTCCTGGAGGAACTCATAATTCGCAACGAGAATGATCGTGCGAACTTCTGAGACCCGGACATTACGCACGGTTTCGTTTTTGCTCTGAGTGGCAATGCCGTCCAGCTTCTTTGCAGCAGCTTGATCGAACGTGTCCCAAATTTCCTCGGCGTTGTCCTCGTTCACGGTGCCCTCTTGGGCTGCCGTGGCAAGGTTAACGATGAACTCGGGTCGGGCGAGAGCGCCCGTCGCAGCGTCGCCGCCAAGCTTGCGAATGGAGCGGAGGAAGTCCTTGATGTCGCTGAACGTAGCGTTGCTGGACATTTTATTTACCTTTCAAGGTTGTGGTGGTTCCGGGGGTTTCGTTCGCAGTATGCAAACGGGAAACCCCACGCACAAGCGTGGGGAAACCGGTTCACACCTTATGGGGTTAGGACGCTAGGACCTTGGAGCTAAGCGGCGCCGACGGCAAAGGCAGAAGCTGAATTGCAATCTGCCGATTCGCAGGAACCGCAGACCGCCGACTTTGAAGGCGCGTATCGGATACCTTGCGAGAACCATGCTCGCGATGGGGATTAGATCAGTCATGTCAGCTCCAGCTCACGATTGAGTACGCGGGAACGTGCGAGGGTTTTTCGGCCCAGCGTTGGATGACGCGGTAGCCGCGCCCATTGGCGTAGCGTTCTGCGTCCCTCACATCGACGAATAGCGCGACAAGGGTTTCGCGCTCATAGACTAGGTAGATATTCATGTTTGGCTCCGGTTGCATTCAAGCTAACCCCACAAGGTGAAGTTGGCTTGACCACAACGCGAGAAGCCTCGCCCGGTGAACCGGGCGAGGTTTGATCGTGAACGTGAGTGAGGTTGTTACGCGGCTTGCTTGTACTCGATCATCAGAGCGGTCGGCTCGACCGTCTGCTCGACCGTCGGCTTGGTCTCGACCGCCGGCACGTGAACCGGGACCAAGCGCAGCGCGGCAATCGTCGCGCTATGATCGGTGCCAGTTTCCTTGGTGTCCTTCACAAGCCGCTTGATCAGCTTATCAAGCGCCTTGGCAGCATCGACCGGCTGATAAGGCAGCTCTTGCTTGAACTTCCAGAATGGCATGGCCATCGCCTCGCCAATCTTAGTTGCTTTGTCCTTCACGAAAAGCGGACCCTTGGTATCGAACGCGACCGGGCCGAATTCCTCGAACCATGCCTTGACCGCATTCGTGCGGGACATCTCAGGCATTGTCGCAAGAAACTTGGCCACGACGCGAACGTCGCCATGCTCGCCAACGTGGCGGAGCACGCTGCAAGCGATCTTGTGCGCCTCAGCCTGGAGCGACTGTCCACGAGTGTGGAACTTCGCACATGCCTCGTTAATCGCCTGGATCGTGGTATAGAGTTCCATGTTTGGCTCCTATGATCGAACCATCACCCACCTTATGAGGTAATGGTCGGAGCATAAGCGCAGCAGACGGAGTGCAGGCCGGAAGCATTACTGCCTCCGGCCCACAATTCGCGCCTATCTTAGTTCTAGTTTATCGCCAGCCTGCGCCGGCTTTCTTTCGATGCGCCGCACGCTAGGCCCGCCTTGCCAGCCTACGCACAATCAAAGGACCCCAAAAGCTTAGTGCGAGAGGGCCCGAGCCGATTGTGTTTCAGGTTGGAGCGCTGCCTAGTGTCCGAGCGCATAGCCTCCGCGCCTGGATTGCCAGTCCGAGCGCAGAGGACCCCCGTTAAAACGCCAGCGGCTGTCACCTCCGTGTACGTAGGGGGATACTGCAAGGCGCGCCGCCAACTTGCCACTCCCGTGGCCAAGGGTTCCGCATGCAGACGCGATATAGGTCGCGTGGCCTCAGTCAGATAGGGCAAAACCTCCTAGTGCGAGGCGCCGGGAATGGCGGCTCACAACAGGCGGCGCGGAATAATCAAATACCCCTCAAGGTAAACAACTCAGGGTGGAGGTGGGGGGTCTGGACGCGGGGGGGAGGGGGGGCCTGGCTCTTTTTAGGGTGGTACGGGCATACGGGTCTGCTTATTTCAAAAAAAATACTAAAAACTACTGTAAATAACATTATTCCACCAGTAAACCCACACTATTTCCCACAGTAAATCCCTCCCACACTTGCAAAACTACCTGCTCTACCCCACTCTCACCCCAAATACAGGAGCCATCACCCCCATGACCCCGCGTACACAGCCGGCTAAGCCAGCCAAACCCGCGCCCGACCAGGGCGTCAGCATCGGCATCCTCCCCGTGCCGGGCGGCGTGCACCTGCAAATCCATGAGTCGGACACCAACCACGTCATCGACTTCGTGCTCAGCATCGACAACGCCATGGCGCTGGCGGTAACTTTGATGCATGCCGTCAATGTCGCGCAGAATGCCGACCCGCCCACCTTTAATTGACGAACGGATCTATACATCGTACCAATCGTTGTTCTCAGCGGCAGCACCTCTATGAGATCAGGAGCTGACCATGCCAGTTGCCACCATTCCCGGAATGCACGGCCGCGCCACGACCGTCGAAGTGTTCGAGCCGGCGCAGACCCAGGACGACGTCGAGATCCTCATCGACCGCTTCGAGCTTGGTCCGAACGAAGTCCGTGAGGGCTACGTCACGCCGTCCCCCTACACGTCGTACCGCTACCGCGAAGAGTCCATCGACGCCATCGACCAGTCGAAGCAGGCCAAAGACGCCAAGGGCCAGGAGCAGCCGAAGCTCTTGCCGCACATGCAGGCGGAAGGCGAGGCTGGCCAGAAGCGTGTCGGCGAGATCACGCCGGCCATCGAGGCTGTCGACGAGCAGCAGCGTGCCGAGGGCATCGAGCTGCCGGCCGAACGCGCCCAGCGCTGGCAGGACGACGTCGAGAAGGTCAAAGGCGGCAACCTCTCCATCGAGGAAAGCTCCCGCGAAGTGCTCAAGGGCCGTGTCAACCGTACCCAGGACGACATGGTGCCGGTCGGAGAGGACGACTACGAGTCGAGCGGCGGCGGCAGCGGCGGCAGCGCCAGCAAGCGCGGTGAGAAGACCCGCATGACGGCCGAGGACCGGGCTAAGAGCGAAGAGGCCCAGAAAGCCCGCCAGAAGGCCCAGGAGCGCCGCGAGCAGCAAAACCGGTAGAGAACCCCCAATAAGTCCCTCAGGCCCGTCCTGAGGCTCTCTGAGCCTCAGGAAGGCCCTTCGGAGCCTTTTAAGTGGCGAACCCTCGCGTAAACCCCTCCCAGGCCGCTGCAGAGCCCTCTCAATCACAAGAGGTAATTGATGCGGCCTGGGAAGTTCCAGTTGAGAACCTGCCCCCAGTCGGGACCCCGGTTCAATTTTTTACCAACGACAAGCGCCGGCAATGGGCCAGCGTCGGTGCCGGCCCCTACGCCGCTATCGTCACCGGCTATGGCAGCCATAACCGCTTGAACCTGTACGTGCTCCCATGCCGTGGCGCCATGCCAGCAGAGCTGTATGAGAACGTGCCGCCCCTCAACACGACCGAGGATCTGGTCTGGTGGCGCTCGCTGCCGTACCAAGCCCCAAAAAAGAAAACCTAAAAAGAAAAAGGGGCTCGGCTAAGCCGAACCCCCCAGCACACTTCACTTGCACCGCAGTGCCCTCGGCGGCCCAGCCGGGGTCCGGGATACAAAACCCTAGCTGACAAGTTTTTAAAGAGCGCCGCTTTCTTGCCCCGTGCGGCGCGACGGGTTGAGTACTCAAGCCGTGGGAGGAATGACCTACCAGCTCAAGCAGCAAGCTCCTTCCCAAGTCCCTGCTGACGACGACGGCGCGCCATCCAGCCAAGTCCCATGACCCCGAACGGCACGGCCAGCGCCATACCGGGAATCGGTACTTCGCCGACGCTGATCGTCGTCAGATCGCCGCCATAGCCGGCTTGTCCGCCCCCCGTGCCGGTGATCTCCAGGTAGTAGTTACCGCCGGGAAGCTCGCGCGAGCCGCCGAGGATTTGGCAGGTCGTCGGTGCTGTCGGGCAGGCAACCGCAGTGATGGCGCCAAAGCCGATGTCGTCGCCAACTACGCCCTCCGGGTCGACCGCGCCGACGATTTGGTAGAGCTGCCCGGTGAAGCCGGTGATCTTGTCTAGGGCCGAGGCGTAGACGTTGGTCGCCGAGGCAATGGTGACGAACTGCGCGCCGAGGAGCTGGAAGGTGTAGTCGTCCTCGAACGTCGCGCCGCCGACATCGTTCGAGAAATGCCCTGAGCCCGAGTTCGGGTTGACGCCAAGGTTCTGGACGATGGCGGCGGATGCCGGCATCGTCAGAAGTGCCAGCGCTGCAGCACTGGCCAGGAGAAGTTTCTTCATTTGGTTTTCCTTAAGCAAGAAGGGAGCGGCCGCTCCCGAGGGCATAATACCTCTCGCCCCTATTAGGTCCAAGCCCGGATTGGCATCTTTGGCCGGCTCGGCTTGTCCGAGCGCGCCCCACCCCTCAATTTATTCACGACGTAATCGTGGAAGCCGCCCTGTACCACCAGGCAGAAATACTGCAAATCGTCGGCGACGTCCGACCATGGGTGCAGCTTCTCCGGTGCCGGCGCATACTGCCCCGACCTCCTTCGTGCGTAGCGATACTTGGCGGTCATGGCTTGCACCAGCACAGGACATCTGTCCGCGTCAATGATGAGAGCCGGGCCGCCGTCGCGCTGCTGCAACAACAAATTATCCACGGCTGCAATGCGTTTCTTCTGGTCGTTGGTCGGTGCCGGGAAAGCCTTCAAGCCATGTGACTTCAACGTGTCGAACGAGCTTTCTTCGTAAGTGTTGTTCTTCGCCAGACCGGCCGGATCGCCGATAACGTAGAAGCTCCTCCCGGTGAACCGCGCACTGTTCAGCGCCGGCATCAGGTGCTGCTCGATGTGCAGCTGCAGCCCCATGTCCTCCGAGACAATTTCCTCCAGCACCAGCGCCCGGCCCTTATGGTCCATCTGGCCGATGAGCGCGCATGGGTTCCTGCCGAAGTCCTGGCAGATGATCAAAGGGTACCCCTGTGAGGGCTCCAGCGCGTAGCTCACGGCAACGCCGCGCCAGCCGAGCCCGGAGCCATCGCCGACATGATCGTCCTGGTCGAAGCCATACCCTGTAAGCGTCGCCCGCTTGATGCCGGTCTTGGTCAAACCCGTCCTGAGACTATCACCAATGCCCTTCGCCACCTGCCCAGTCTTAGGATCCCCCAACGGTGCGAAAGTCTGTTCTTTAGGTATATTACTGTCGGTATGGCCATTTAACCCCGCGAGGTGAACGCCATCTTGGCCCAATACTTTACTTCCAAATATAGGATGTACCCTCTTAAGGCTAACCGTATGAAATTCACGCTTAAAGGTGTTCCGATGTACTGCCGAGCCCGCAGGGTCAGGACCATATTCAGCATCCACATAGCGGGTGACCCACTCCGGGGAATGACCGCGCGCCAGTCGTTCATAGTATTCGCGTCCTCCGGGGAGGTTTTCCAGGTTTTCCGCCAACTCGTGCCGGCCCCCGGGCTGACGGAAAATTTGCCATTCACTAGGAGGATTATCCATGAGCTTGTGCCATGGATCGCCCTCGGTCGGCATGTTCGTGTCGGCAATGGCGCCGAACCACGTTGGGCCGCCCATGATCCGCGAGGGATATCTGCCGCAACGTCCAAGGACGGGTTCTACGATCTCGACGTTCATCTCGATGGCTTCCGAGAGCCACGCTCCCGTCAGCTGCATGCTCAACAATCTTCGCTGGTCCTCGGGGTCGTCGAGCGGGATCAATAGCCACTCGGCCTGCACGTCGCCGAAGTTCATATAAATGGTATTATCGGAGACTTTGTAGCGCACTAGCCCCTTGAGTTGCGCTTCAATGTCCTTGAGCACGGTGTCCTTGAGCTGCTTGAGCGTCTGCCGGACAATGGCAAACCTCGTGTAGCGCATGCCGTCCGGCCCGGGGCGCTGCTCCAATGCCCGACGGAAGATTTCATAAATGCAGCCCGTTGTTTTTCCACTCCCCACCGGGCCGGCAATCAGCCGGAAAAACGCCTTCGACTCCATAAATCGCCCGACGGTGCGGGACGCTTTGAAATCGATATTGATCTCGGGCATCAAACCTTCCTCTGCGCAACGTTCAACGCCACCATATAAGCTTCGATGGTTTTCTGCAGGCCCATTTCAAAGCGCTGCTGCGCGGCGTCGTCGAGCTGGCTCGACGACAGTACCGTGTAGAGCTTGACGACGGCTTCCTTGAGCCCTTCGTTCAGCCCGATTTTCACGATGTACGGAATTGGTATGTCGACCGGCATTTCGCTCATAGCAACCCCGCATATTCCGGTGCCGCGTTGAAGCACGGGCACATCTTCACCCATTCATTCGGTTCGACGAGCCCGTCATGGTCGAGATCCGGTGATAAATCCCGATGCCCGAGCACGGCGCGCAATTTGTAACGTGAAATCGCTTCCTTGGTGAGCTTGATCATCGTCGCTTTCTGCGCCGGCGTGCGCGTGTCCTTGGCTTTTCCCTTTTTGTCCAAACCGCCAATGTAGGAATACCCCAACGTGCCGAGATTGTGCCCGGCGACGTGGGCGCCGATCTCGCTCTCCGGCCGTCCCGGCGACACCTTGCCGTCGAGGTGAATTATTTTATGGTAACCGATATCCCGGAAGCCCCTTGCGACGTGCATGGCTTTGATCTGCGCCCGCGTGTAGTCCTTGCCCTCCGGCGTGGCGGTGCAGTGCCAGACCAAGGTGTGAATGCGGCGTGCCATGGCTCACCTCACTGTTGCAGTCGTTGGCGGAGCTTATCGCAAGCTTCGACGACGGTGACGAACTTGCCGTCGATCAAAGTTACCAGACACGTCGCTTTGCCGACTATCACCCGTTGCCCGCCGTCCTTGCGGGCGCCACCGATGGTCACGATTGCCGACCGGTTGATCAGCACCTCGCGGCCGTCGAGTGTCTGCACGGCAAGGTAATCCATCGCTGGATTACCCCAGCCAAGCCCAGATCAACGCACCGATGAACGCCAGCGCCGACATGCTGAGGACGATCATACCGATGAGCGATATCAAATCGTCCCATTCGCGCTTCATAGGTGCCCGGTCAAAAGCGCGATGATCAGGATGATCACCAGGAGCCCGATAATCCCGCTGGGTCCGTAGCCCCACGAGCGCGAGTAACCCCAGCTCGGCAAAGCGCCTACCAGGACCAGTACTAGGAGAATGACTACCAGCAAGCTTACGTTCATGACGTGATCCCTTCGATGATTTTAGAGGCGGTGTCGGCTAGAAGCTCGCGGGCTTCTTCGAGCCTGCCGTCCGGGTCGTCGTAGCTCTCTTGCAGGTTGAGGATGGCGTCCTCAAGCTCGCTAACCAGTCGCTTGATGTTCAGCCTGTCGCGCGTTTTAAGGTCGTCGGTCATTTAAGTTCTCCAGTCGTCAGGGTCCGAGACAAAGAGCTTGCGCACGCGCAGCTCCTCGGCGGCACGGTGCGTGCGCAGGTATTCGGCGATCTGCCGCAGCCAGCGCTTGGAGCGGATAATATACGGCTTAGGGCGTTCGATCATTGGGCTGCGCCTTCTCAGAAGCGCTGCCGCGTTCGGTAATGATGTTCACTTTGTGATGGGAAGTCTCTTCCGCCCGTGCCGTCGCCACGGGTAATTCCTCGACCGCCTGCGCTTCGATCACCGGGTTAAGCTCGCGCTCCAGCTTCAGCTCCTGCGAGCCGGTGTTGATGGTGATGGAGATTTT
>Ga0070674_100002051_pt1 | contig 11032 bp, 11 predicted proteins | sample KBSM33metaG_FD_65344 | JGI IMG/M metagenome (GOLD analysis project Ga0070674, IMG submission 65344) | Miscanthus rhizosphere microbial communities from Kellogg Biological Station, Michigan, USA - KBS M3-3 metaG | ecosystem: Host-associated > Plants > Roots > Rhizosphere > Soil ...
GGCGAGAAGCTCTACACGCTCGACTACTACCTCACGCTCGCCGAGCGGATCGTCGAGGCGGGGCCCCACGTTTTGGCGATCAAGGACATGGCGGGGTTGCTTCGACCCCATGCCGCGACCGTCCTCGTGGGTGCACTGCGCGACCGCTTCGACCTACCTGTGCATGTGCACACCCACGACACCGCCGGGGGACAGCTGGCCACCTATGTGGCAGCTTGGCAGGCCGGGGCAAGTGCCGTGGACGGCGCGGCCGCACCTTTGGCCGGAACTACCAGTCAGCCGGCGCTCAGCTCAATTGTGGCCGCCGCCGCCCACACGCCCTACGACACCGGGTTGTCCCTTTCGGCGGTATGCGATCTCGAGCCGTACTGGGAGGCGCTGCGAAAGGTGTACGCTCCCTTCGAATCCGGCATCCCCGCACCCACCGGTCGTGTGTACCGCCACGAGATTCCCGGCGGTCAGCTGTCAAACCTGCGTCAGCAGGCGATCGCATTGGGATTCGGCGATCGATTCGAGGAAATCGAGACCAATTATGCTGCCGCCGATCGAGTGCTGGGTCGGCTCGTGAAGGTAACCCCATCGTCGAAAGTGGTCGGCGATCTAGCGCTGGCGCTTCTGGGCGCCGGGGTGAGTGCCGACGAATTCGCTTCCGATCCAGAACGATTCGATATTCCGGACTCGGTGATCGGATTTCTGCGCGGCGAACTCGGCGATCCGCCTGCCGGTTGGCCAGAGCCCTTGCGTACCAAGGCGCTGGCCGGACGCTCGCCCGCCAAGGTGCAGCACGAGCTCTCCACCGAGGACGAGGCGGCGTTGGTCTCGCCAGGGGTCGCGCGGCAAGCTACCCTCAACAGGCTGTTGTTCCCCGGCCCGACAAAGGAATTCGAGGATCATCGCGACCTCTACGGGGATACCTCGATCCTGTCGGCCAACCAGTTCTTCTACGGATTGCGCCACGGCGATGAGCACCGGATCGAGCTCGCGCGCGGCGTGGAACTGCTCATTGGGTTGGAAGCCATCTCCGATCCCGATGAGCGTGGCATGCGTACTGTGATGTGCATCATCAACGGTCAATTACGTCCGGTCACAGCGCGCGACCGTAGCGTCGCCAGCGCGGTACCGGCCGCGGAAAAGGCTGACCGCAACAATCCTGAACACGTCGCTGCGCCGTTCGCGGGGGTGGTCACGGTGAGCGTGACAGGTGGCGAGACGATCACGGCTGGCCAGACGATCGCAACGATCGAGGCGATGAAGATGGAAGCCGCCATTACCGCACCCAATGCCGGAATCGTCACGAGAGTGGCAGTGTCACAGACGGCATCAGTCGAAGGGGGCGACCTAATCGTGGTCATCGGCCAGCCCTTACAAACCGAGGGTTGATCACTCCGCTGGCATGCGGATCGTCGAGGAGCCCTCGGTCCCGTGTTCGCGTCGTAGCCGTGCTCAAGACGCCTCCCACCATACATGGTGATCGCTTGCAACCTAGGTAGATTCGCGTTATTCGTGGCGTTACCGCGACCCGTCGATGTTGCTCTGCCGAAGCATCGCGGAAGTTCACCGCCACCGCGACAAGCCATTCCAATCGATCGGTGCGCCCATTCAACACACCGATGCGACTGCGTCGGCGCGGTGGCACTACGTCTCAGGTCGACAACATCTAAATCGCAATTCTTGGCGCTGGCACATCTACCCGGCGATGGGAGGCCAGCCCACCGGCGTAAGCCACCGCGTGGGTGGGCGTTGCGGTTCCGCGGGGCGTCGAATCACCAACAGTCACAACGCCGAAACCTAGATCGCTGCGGCCTGGCGAGTCGTTCGGCAGATCAAAAGGAGGGTTCACCGTCCTGGGGCGTGCCGTGTTCAGCGGCGTACGCAATGAGCTTCAATGGTGCACGCTCGATATGAGTGCGTAGCAAGGCCTGAGCCCACCCGCAGTAAATCGTCCAGGGCCGAAACGCTCCTGATGGAAGTGGTATCGCGGCCGCGGTCGTCGCGACGTACAGCGCGGAGCGGGTTGGCATCTTCGCCGAGCACCACATCGCTGGTGCTGGGATGGACGAGCCCCAGATACCCGCTCTTTAAACCGGGTCGACGAAGACCGGCAACTCTCCGGACAGTCCGGCTGTTACAGCGGCGATCTGGTTGGGGCTGCCAAGCAGGCCCACCTGCAGTTCGGTCTCGAGCACCAGCGCGGCCGCACTGTCGCTGCTGCACCAGGTCTCGTTATAGAGGCGCTTCGCCGCGCGGATAGCATGAGGGGACTTCAGGGCGATCTCACCCGCGAGCTCAAATGCCACGCCGAGCGGATCTTCCGCAACGCGTGTGACCAACCCGAGTGCGGAACCCTCGCTGCCGGAAACGAGGCGGCCTGTAAACGTCAACTCTTTCGCAACGTCGATGGGTACCAGCCGGGGCAACGTCTGAGTGATGCCCATGTCTGGCACGATGCCCCACTTGATCTCCATGACGGCTAACTTCGCGTCTGGCGCGGCGATCCGGATATCGGCACCGAGCGCGATCTGCAGACCGCCGCCGAAGCAGTTGCCGTGAATTGCAGCGATAACCGGTGCCGGCACCAGAGACCAGTCGTATGTAACGCGCTGAGCGAAATTCGCCAGCCGTTTGTCGTCGCGGGTTAACAGGACATCCGTACCGCCTTGTCCTGTCATGAAACTCGCGATATCAAGGCCAGAGCAAAAACTCTTGCCTTCGCCATGGAGTACGACCGCGCGGACCGATGCATCGGCGGCCAACTGTTGGGCGGCATTGATCAAGCCTTCGAACATTGCTTGATCGAGTGCGTTGTGCTTATCAGCGCGAACCATCGTCACCGTTGCCACACCGTCGGCGCCGACTCCAACACGAACTCTGTCTTCGTTCACCCGGGCAATCTACCTTGGCGCCGGGGTGTCACCAGCGGGCCGGACGTGCGGACGGACTCATGGCTGCGCTAACTGCCGGTGCGTTCGCGGTGTTTGCACCCCGGTGAGCCGCAGGGTCGGCGCTGAATGTCTGCTACGTCGCGTCCGGCCTGACTTCGAAAAGTCCCGCTCAGCTGCGGCTTTGAGTGGAGCTAAGGGGACTCGAGCCCGGATATGGCCTACGGAGATAGGACCTGATCTGCGTCAACGCTGAAGTTGCCGGCGCGAGGTGAGGCCTAGTTTGGAGAAGATCTTGCTGAGGTGCCATTCAACTGTGCGTGGGCTGATGAACATCCTCGCGGCGATGTCCTGGTTGGTCAGGTCTTCGCGAACCAGACGGACGATGTGGGCCTCTTGGGGGGTGAGTTCGCCGTTGGTGACCGGGGTGCGTTTGCGGACGGTCCCGCCGGCGGCATGCAGTTCGCGGGCGGCGCGCTGTGTGAATGCTTCAGCGCCGATGGTGGTGAAGATGTGGTGGGCGGTGCGCAGATGGTGGCGAGCGTCAATTCCTCGGTGCTCTCGGCGCAACCATTCGCCATATAGCAAATGGGTGCGGGCGAGTTCCCCGCGGATGCGGGTGTGTGTGAGGCGCGCGAGGGCTTCTTGATAGTCGCTGTCAGCGGCTGGGCCGGTGCTGAGTAGCGCCCGCGAACGAGCCTCGAGTCCTAACGCCCAGTTGGTACTACTGGCCTGTGTCATGGAGGTCAGCCGGTGGAGGGCTTGGGTGCCGAGTTCGGATTGTCCGCAGCGCGTGGCGGCCTCGATGGTTTCAACGAGAGCTCCCCATGTGGCGGTCCCAAATTCCCCGGGGTTCGCGCCGATGGGGTGCGCGGCGTCGAATGCGAGTTCGTACTTGCCGAGCGCGTTGTAGAGCAGCCCGCCCAACCATCCGGTAAAGGCCACTCCGATTCCCTCGCCGCGGCGCACGAGCTCCGCGTTGGTGGCGTCGATCAACGCGACGGCCTCGGTTTCTCGGCCCTGCCAGACGGCGAGCATTAGCGGTGCGTAGAGGACCAGGCGACTGTGGGTCGCCTCGTTCACCTTTTCGAGTTCAGCGATTTGGGATGCGGCAGCAGCCAGCGCGCCGGTGGTCACGTTTGTCACGATCCCCATCCACAACGCCACGGGAAGCGCCGCTATCGAGCCTGAATCTTGGGCGAGCCTTAGCTGTCGGGCCGGAAGTGCGGCCCAAGTCTCCTCGTCCCAGACGTCGGCGGCCGTGCTTTGCGCGAGATAGAGCCAACGGAGCGCCTCCGCTGTGCTGAGCTCCACGGTCATGAAGGCGTGCAGCGCCTCTTTGAGCGTCGGCATTGCACCGCAGTATCCGTCGGTAAATCGGCTCGACAAGCCGTCCAGCAGCAGATCGGATGGGCGCGCGCGCTGCGCCGAGGCCGACGCGGCCCGGACGGCTCGTGCTACCCGGGCGCGACCGTCGTCGCGTGCCTCGGGGCCGGCGACGGACATCGCCGAGGCCATTGCGTCCAGGTAGTTGTCGCGAGCGCGTCCCGGGTCAAAGCGTTGAAACTGAGCGGCTGCTCGCAGGAATGGCTCGACTGCGTCGCTGCCGCCATGGGTGGTGAACGCGATCTGTGCTCGTAGCTCCTCGACCTGGGCGCTGAGTGGCTGGTCCAGCGGACCGGCCGCCGCGATCGACATCAGTCTCACCGCTGTTTCGGGCTCGCCGGCCTGGTGTGCAGCACGCGCCGCGGTCAACGCCCGCCCGCCGCGCCGCGCGAGGTCGGGAGTCAACTCCGCGGCGCGTTCAAGGAACGCGGCCGCAGCTGCCAGACCACCGCGCGCTTCTGCGCGGTCAGCCGAACGTTCGAGTTCGACTGCAATGTCTTCGTCGGGCAGTGCAGCGGCTTGGGCTCGGTGCCAGGCGTGGCGATCCGGATCGTCGTCCACGTCGGTGGCTTCTGCCAGAGCGCCGTGGACCGTACGGCGCTGTTCGTCTGACGCGGCCCAATAGATTGCCGAACGTAGCAACGGATGGGCAAACCTCACCCGGGTGTCCATCTCCAGCAGCCCAACCGACGATGCCGGCCCCGCGGCGGCGACACCGATCCCGAGCCATGCCGCAGCCCGCCACAAAAGCACGGGATCACCCAGCGGCTCGGCCGCGGCGACCAGTAACAACTGCCGGGTCTGGGCATCAAGTAGTTCCAGTCGGCGCCGATAACTTTCCTCGATCCGTTCCGAGAGCATGCGCGGACCCTGCAGCGCGAACCCGGCCGACAGCTCGGCCTGCGTGAATCCTCGGGGCAGCTCCAACAGTGCCAACGGGTTACCGCGTGTCTCGGCAACGACCCGGTCGAGCACACGGTCGTCGACCAGCCCGAGAATGGTGGAACGCAACAACGTGCGTGCCTCATCGCTAGGTAGGCCCTCGACGATCAGAAGCGGCAGGCCCGCTAACTCCCCTTCGTCGTCGGAGTCTCGGGTCGAGAAGACCAAGGCCACCGATTCGGCCACCAGCCGGCGGGCAATGAACGCCAGTGCCTGCCCGGAGGCCCGGTCGAGCCACTGTGCGTCATCAATCACGCAGATCAGGGGGCGATCCTGCGCGCACTCAGCGAGCAAGCCCAACGCGGCCAAGCTGACCAGGAACCGGTCGGGTGGATCCCCACACGACATCCCGAACGCGGTCAGCAACGCGTCAGCCTGCGGGCTTGGCAAGCGGTCTACCCGATCCAACATGGGCGCACAGACCTGGTGGAGCCCCGAGAATGCCAATTCCATCTCGTTCTGGACACCCGCGGCGCTGACCACCTGACACCCCGCGGCTCGGGTAACGAGGTAGTTGAGCAGCGCCGTTTTGCCCATCCCGGCTTCGCCGCGCAGCACCAGTGCCTGACTCTGGCCGATTCGAAGGGCCGCCAGACCGGCGTCGAGGGTGGCGCACTCCCGGTGCCGGCCGAGCAGCACCGGGGTTCCCCGGCTAGCCGACACCGGCGGTGCCATAGTGCACTCCTTGGGAGGGGCTGCCGTCGGCGCACGGCACTCCGGCGTTTGTCGCCACGGCTGTGGCGCCGCGGCGCAGCCGCTGATCGCCGCGCATGTTTGCCCTTTCGCGGATTCATCGCAACTTGACCGGCTCAGCCTAGAGCGGGGACAGGCCTGCGGCCACGGTGTTGGCACACGCCGCCAAACCGCCGCGGCAACCACGGCTCCCGGACACCCAGCCCCATCGCGACAATCGCCCGGCTCTGAGGGTCAAAGATTCAACGCACGTCACGCGGCATTCCGGGCAGCCGATTAATGGCCGCAGGCCAGTGGCTGCGGATGGCTAGCGGGCACGCCACTCGAGGCGTTCAGGGTTACGTATCAAGACGCCTGGCCCGTCGATGTTGATCCAACCCCGACGGGCGAATTCCGACATCGACTTGTTGACCGTTTCCCTGGACACGCCGGCGAGCCGAGCGATCTCTGCCTGAGTGAGGTTGTGCACGACCCGCAACGCGCCCGCTTCTGGCGTTCCGATTCGTCCCGTCGGTGAAGACGAGGTCGGCAAGTTCGTCATGGGCGTGCTTCCCCCGCCTGGACAGGATCTGCAAGAGCTGCTCGGCGATGCGCGGATGCTCAAGAATCATCGAGCTGATTGTGTGGCGGTCTATCGCGGCCGCTCGTACCTCGCTGAGCGCGGTCGCGCTAGCCATTCGCGGGCCGGGATCCAACACCGACGAGGCGCCGAAGATTTCCTGCGGTCCCAGGACGGCGAGCACCGTTCGCCCGAAAGACGATGTACGACTGAGCTTTACGCTCTCCGAGACGACGATGTAGAGATTGTCTGCGGTGTCCCCCTCGGCGTAAATCTAAATCTGTTGTGCCTTGGGGAAGACCACCAGCTTCCAATGCGGCGCGGTGGGCACCGTCGCCGGGTCGATGTCACCGGAGCCGTCCCATCCGGCGACAAGCCCAACCGGGTCTGCCTCGACACTCCCGAGCTCGACGGGGATGTGGTTCACCATGGATCCGTCGTGTTGGCGCGCCGCCCTGTGCGAAATCCCCAGTCCCGCACAACCTGTGGTCGGCCACCGGATTTCGGCGGTTCACCATCGTGCGGTGCGACGTTGGTGTCGTCTTTGAACCCACCCCGGCCGGTGGTGGCTCCCGCTCTATTGCCCGCGCTGCTAGCTGCGTTTTCAGTACGTCTACCGGTGCTGCGGACTCTTGAGCCGTTTCGCGGGTATGTGCCTAACAATCGATAATGGTGTGCAAAATCGCAAGTTTGCTTTAGCATCGTAAGGCCGAGGACAAGTTAGGAGGCCGGCCGTGGCGAGGATCCTCATCGTAGGGGCCGGGATCGGCGGATTGGCCGCGACGGCGTTGCTGGAACAGGCTGGTTTCGACGTGTACACCATCGAACGTGCGCCACGTTTCGGCGAGGTGGGCGCCGGAGTACAGCTGGGCCCCAATGCGACTCGGGTGCTGATCCGCCTGGGCCTGGAAGAGGAAATCCGCGACCTCGGGGTGGCCCCGTCACACGTGAGCTGGCTTCGCTGGCAGGACGGCAACACGCTGGCGACCATGTCGATGGCGGAAATGGAGAGCACGTTCGGTACGCCGTATCTGACGATGTACCGACCGGATCTTATCGACGTGCTGTCGTCGAGGGTGTCTACCGCCGAGGTCAGACTCGGAGTCGCCGTCAGCGCGGTGACCGAGGCCGCGGGGCGGCCGGCCGTCGAGCTCGGCGACGGCACCGTGGAGGCTGGCGATCTGGTTGTCGGTGCCGACGGTATTCACTCGCGTGTGCGGGCGCAGACGGTCGGCGATGCCGCACCACGGTTTTCCGGGATGTCGGCCTATCGCGCACGGATTGCGCGCGATGCGTTGGGCTTTGACGACGTAGTGCGCAACTGGATGGGTCCGGATCGCCACCTGGTGGCCTACCCGGTGGGCGCCGGGTCGGCGTATCTCAACATCGTCGCGGTGGTCCCCGAGCAGGAGCCGACCGCCGAAAGCTGGACCATGCCAGGGTCTGCCGACGAGTTGCGCAGCCAGTTCGACGGATGGTGCGACAACGTGCAACGCATTGTCGGCGCAGTCCGCGAACCCGTTTATCGATGGGCCCTCTACGACCGCGATCCGCTTCCGCGCTGGTCGACGGCGACCACCACGCTACTCGGGGACGCGTGCCACCCCATGCTCCCGTTCTTCGCTCAAGGCGCCGCCCAGGCCATCGGGGACGCCGCGGCGCTGACCCAGGCACTCTCGGCTGCGCCGGATGATCTCTCCTCGGCGCTCAAGCGATATGAACACGCGCGCCTGGACCATACCGCCCGAATACAGCGACTTTCCTGGGACAACAATGTCTTTTATCACTTACCCGATGGTCCCGAACAACGGGAGCGCGACGCGTTCTTGTCCGGGTCATCGGCCATCGACACGTTCTCGTGGCTGTACGGCAACGATCCCTTTGCGCTAGGAACCCCAGGTGTCTAAGGGTCAAGCTGCGGTGGTTTTGCGGTGCGCCCGGGCGTTGTGTTCGTCGTAGTGGGTGTGATGGTTCAGACAGCCGTGGAGGATGCCGGTGAGGCGGGTTGCCCAGGGCACGTAGTACTTGGTGGTGGGTGCCGCCGAGGAATTGCAAATATTTGTGGATCGGGTGGTTCTACGCGACCTCCGATCCTGCTGTCTGGGACTCGGTGGTGTCAGCGTTGCCTGTAGCGCTTCCGATCCCGCGGAACTAGCACCGCCCAGCGTGTCATCTTGTCGGACCGGGCATAGCAGCGATAACAGGGTGGAATACCCGCTGCTGCGGTCAAACCCGCGACGACATCGCCAGCGCCGATACTGCGTTTGAGCATGAATCGAGGCAGCCGGATCACCGGGGTAGCGTTGCGGGACATCGACTCTGGGAGTTTCACCGGTACTCGGGGCAGGCAGTGGGCCGGTGGACTGCATTTGGGGTACCCAGGTTTCGTCGCGATCCAAGAACCGGGTATACCAGACGGTTTGATCACCGTACTCGCCCTTCCAGAACGCTTGTGTCAGCTTGAAGTTCCCCGTGTCCGGCCCGACCGCTTTATCGGGTGACGGTCCACCAGCGCCGTGGATGATCCCCTGGCCGTCCTAACGGCTGGCCTTCAGAAGATCCTCGCCGTCAATGAACTCGGAGCCAGACGGTGACGGTGAAGTTCGCCAACTAGGGCCGAGCCGCTGATGCCGAGCATGCCGTCGATGTTGCCGACACATCCGGGCTCGTACATGTTCCTTTTCCGTACGGGCGTCATACAACGCGGCCGCTCACTTTCGTGCTCCCGAATCGTTCAGGGCCGGCTCGGCCGGTCTTTTACACGATCAGAGGGGCGGCGGCGGTTTCGTCGCGATCGAGCCGGAACTCGGGGTAGTAGAGGTCGGGGTCGGGGCCGCAACGCGCCGGGACACCCGTACGAGGTAGGCGACAAGCGACGTACAAGAACGTGCGATCGATGTCAGGAGCGACCCTTAGGTTGCGTTGAACAATCAGAGGTCGAAGTGCTTCGTTCTCGTTCGGCGGGGATGGCCATCTTCCGGTACTTCGACCCATGCGGACCCAACATGTGGGTTGGGACCGGTTGCGGGGGTTTGTCACAGGCGTCGGCAACTATCTCCGCGCCGGTGCAGGACGCCCGTGGCGGCACAACTCCTTTGGCGGAGGCTGTCGGGGCAAGACCGATCGTCGATGCCATGGCGGCCACCGCGAGGACCCCCGCAAGCCATTGGATGATGTTTTGCCCGGTACCCATCGCGCGACACTTCCGACGAGTCCCGCAGCGGGGTTGCCTACGGGGCATTTTGGTTGCCATGTCCATAACTTCATAAAGTGGACATGGCAACCATTGATTCCTTAGGCGCCGGGTGAGCCGCCTCACATCCCGGACTGGACCTTGGTGGGCTCGACAAACAAACATGTGACCGTTGCCCCGGGATGTGGCTCGGTGCCGCCCAAGCGGCGCGCCGCCTTCATCGTCCGCATCAGCTATCGCGCCTTGCGTGGGACAAAAGCCGCCTGTCCAAGCAGGTCGGCAGAATGGCGGCGCGTGGACTGGTGGAGAGAAAAGGATTTGCCACCGACGCCCGCGGCGCAGTGGCTGCGCTCACCAAGACAGGTCGGATCCCATCGCAAGAGCCAGTCCTGTGCAGAGCGCCGGTGTCCGCAAGTGGTTCATCAGTGCGCTAGCGCCCGAGCAACTCGACGCGATGATTGAGATTTCGACCGCCGTCACCGACAAGTTGGCGCGACGTGATCCCGAATTGTCTGAGTGAACCAGCGCAGTCGGAGACGCGCCCCCGAGCTACGACTACAGAGTCCTCGACAACGTCGGCAGCAACACCAAAGGAGCAAGGCCATGCGCGAGGTGGCGGCCGAGTTGAACCAACTGCGGTTGTTCATCCGCCACGCCGCGCGCATCGACGTAGCCACCGCCCGTGGCTCACCCGGCGCACAAGCCACCTTCGTGCCGCCGAGTCGTTGAGAGCTCCGCGCGGACTTGTCGCAAGAGTCACATTTCGCCGATCAGCCTGCTCGCACTTCAACCCGGCCTGGACGTCTGCCACGTCGGTCACGCCTCTGCGTTACTCAGAGTGCGCGTCTGCTTGCTGATATGGGTCAGTGCCCGCAGGTGCGCACGCATTCGCCGAGTAGACGTTATTAGACGTCGTGATCGATTTTCTCTGTCAAATCGTAATTCTCTAGAGTAGCTTGTGGTTTACGTCACTTTCGTCTGCGGTGTAGCGCTACGTCCAGGAGGTTGAACCCCGTCATGACCACCGTTCCCGTTCTCATCGTCGGAGGAGGCGGCGCCGGCCTGTCCGCGTCGATGATCTTGTCCACTCTCGGTGTCGAATCGTTGCTTGTCAGTGGTCTGCCGACGACGTCGATCCTGCCCAAGGCCCATGTCCTGGGGCAGCGCACCATGGAGATCTTCACCGAGGTCGGTGTCGCCGACGAGATCTATTCCCGGAGCACTCCGCAGGCCAACTTGGCGGCCACCGGGTTCTACGCCGGTGTGAGGGGATCGAATCCGAACGCGGGCCGCCTGATCGGCAAGCTCGATCTCTGGGGCGCCGGGAACCGAGACCCCGAGTACATCGATGCCAGTCCCTGCCCCACGGCGAACCTGCCG
>Ga0070674_100002054_pt1 | contig 11023 bp, 8 predicted proteins | sample KBSM33metaG_FD_65344 | JGI IMG/M metagenome (GOLD analysis project Ga0070674, IMG submission 65344) | Miscanthus rhizosphere microbial communities from Kellogg Biological Station, Michigan, USA - KBS M3-3 metaG | ecosystem: Host-associated > Plants > Roots > Rhizosphere > Soil ...
AGATCCGCGCCCTTGCGCGCGGCCGCGACCTGTTCGAGGGTCGCACCCACTAGGTCTGCGATCGGCGTGTGCCGGGTCTCGGCGGTGCCCTTTCGCGGCGTCGATTCGCGGCGTCGATCCGCGGCGGCCATCCGCGGCGTCCATCCGCGGCGACACCGCGTCGCACAGAACACGTGGGGAACTAGCGCTTCGAATCCGGCAGCGCGCGCACGAACGCCCGCGTGTGGGCGCCGAAGTTGCCGAGCAGCCGGACCAGCGCATCGGTAATCGCCGCCTCGCCGGCCGGCCCGGCGCCGGCGACGACCGCGAGCAGATCGACGCCCGGCTCGGTCTCGCCGAACACGTAGCCCGGATCCGACGTGTACTTGCGCGGCAGGTTCTTCGCCAGCAAGTCGTCGAGCGTGTCGGCGTACGCGCTCGACTCGCGGGTGATCGTCTCGCGCGGCGCGCTGTCGGCGTAGGGTGTGGGTGGATCGCGGCTCGCGTCGCGCAGCGCCGTCAACGCCGCATCGGCGGTGTCGCCGCGCAGGTAGGCGCGCCGGACCCTGTGCAGCTGGTAGTTCTCGAGCGCCAGATGGCGGTTCGTCACCAGCGTGACCGCGTCCTCTCGCGGACCTTTCCAGCCGGCGAGGTACAGCGTGTTGATCCACAGCATGCCGGCAACGCTGCGCCCCGGCAGCACCCTCGCGTGGTACGGCTGGGTCAGGTCCTGGATGTAGTGCAGGGCCCAGCCGGCGAAGCGCCAGCCCCAATACGGATGACCGCTGCGCAACGCGTGGGCCGCGAGCGCCTGGAACAGGTGGATGCGGTACTCCGGATAGGTGCGCTGCAGGAACGGCCCCGCCTTGTAGACGATGCCGGCCTCGTGGAAGAAGCCGACATGAAGCGGCGCCTGGCTCGCGAACTCGACCGCCGGATTGGCGCCGAACGGCTGCTTGCCGAAGCCGTACAGCCGCCCGTACGGCGTGCCGCTGTCCTCCCAAAGACCGATGTCGAAACCATGGTCCGGTTCGTCCGACGCGGTCGCGACGACGTCGATGACCGGAACCGCCTCGCCCGGCTTGAGTTCGGCGTACCGGTTCGAGCGCGTCGTTTCGTTGCGCTGCAACGTGGTCACGGCGCTCTCGCCCAGCGCACGTCGATCGCCGGACGTCCCGCCCGGCGGCACCTGCACGTACAGCCTCAGGCGAACGTCCGGATTGACACGGAGGGCGGCCAGGAAGCGGCGGCGGGTCTCGATCGGCGTCGCGCCGTCGGCCCGGAACGCGAGCCCGTCGGGCCGCGCGGGATAGGTCGGCACATGGGCACGCGCCCAGCGTTCCTCCTCGTCGAGCAACGTCGCCAGCGCGTTGCTTTCGGCCGCGAGGAAGTCCTCGAGGGGCTCGGCCGCCACCGGCGCGGCCTGCGCCACGCGCGGCAGCGCAGCGAGCGCCGGCCAGGTGCAAAGCGCGTGGTTGCTCCAGGCCGCCGCAGGACCGGCCGCGACGATCGAAAGCCATGCAAGGCAGGCCTTTGCGAAGCGCGACAGGACGGACGACGAGGCGGAGAGTGGCTTCAGAGGCAGCACCGTTCGAAGCGCCGATTGTGCGTTCGACCGCTGCCCGCTGCGTCACGCAGCGACTGGGTCCGGCAAATGGTTCGTCAGCGTCTGTGGTTATTTCTATCCGGGCATAATTGACGCATGAGCAACCCTCCGAACACCTTTTCAGCCGACGATGCCGGCGCCGTCGGACCTGTGTCGTACACGGCGTTTTCCGGGACGCGGTGCATCGGCCGCGGCGATCTCGTCGACGTGGCCCTGCACGCCCGGAAGATCCTCGAGACCCTGACCGAACCGCAGCTCCTGATCTTCGACGACCGGACCGGCGACGTGATCGATGTCGACCTGCAGGGCTCCGTCGCCGACGTCGAGGCGCGAGCGACCCGTGCCGCGGCGCCCGGCCCGACCGAGCCGCAAGCCCCGCCACGTCCGGTGTCGAGAGGGCCAGGCCGTCCGCGGCTCGGGGTCGTCGCACGCGAGGTGACCCTGTTGCCGCGCCATTGGGAATGGCTCGCCCACCAACCCGGCGGCGCCTCGGTCGCGCTGCGAAAGCTGGTCGAGGAGGCGCGCCGTGCGAACGGCGGCAAGGACCGCGTGCGCCAGTCGCGCGAAGCGGCCTACCGCTTCATGTCGGCGATGGCCGGCAACGAAGCCGGGTTCGAGGAAGCCGCCCGCGCGCTGTTCGCCGGACGGTCCGACGACTTCGGCCAGCACATCGCGAGCTGGCCGAAGGACGTCCGCGTGCACGCGGCGCGGCTCGCCGCACGGTCGTTCGAGACGACGCCGCCGGCGGCCATCGACGCAGCGGCGTCGCCGTCTATCAGCCGAGCCTGACCGGCACGAAGATCTTCTCGCCGTCGCGCTGGACCAGCAGCGCGACGCTCTTCGGCTTCCCGCTCAGCACGCTCTTGACCTGATCGACCGACTGGACCGGCCGGCCGTTGATCGCCAGCAGCACGTCGCCGGCCTCGATGCCGGCGCGCGCGGCCGGCCCGCCGACGTTCTCGACCACCATGCCCTGCTCGACCTTCGCGGCGCGGCGCTCCTCCGGCGTGAGCGGGCGCAGGGCGACGCCGAGCTCACCGCCCTGCACGCCGCTGGCGGCGTCGGCCACCTGCTTGCCCTCGTCCTCGACGCCGCCGAGCTTGGCCTCGACGTCGCGCGGCGTGCGGTCGCGCCATACCTTCAGCTTGACCCGCTCACCCGGCGACGCCAGGCCGATCAGGCTCGACAACTCGCCGGAGCGGACGACCGGCTGGCCGTCGACCTCGGTGATCACGTCACCCGACTTCAGGCCGGCCGCAGCGGCCGCGCTGTTCGGCGCGACGTTGGCGACCAGCGCACCGTCCGGCCGCTTCAGGCCGAACGAGTCGGCCAGCGACTGGTTCAGGTCCTGCACCGTGACGCCCAGGCGCGCATGCGTGGCCTTGCCGGTCGCGACGATCTGGTCCTTGACCTTCAGCGCGACGTTGATCGGGATCGCGAACGACAGCCCCTGGAAGCCGCCGCTGCGCGAGTAGATCTGCGCGTTGATGCCGACCACCGTGCCGTTGCCGTCGAACAGCGGTCCGCCGGAATTGCCGGGGTTCACCGCCGCGTCGGTCTGGATGAACGGCACCACCGCGTCGCCGGGCAGCGAGCGGCCCTTCGCACTGACGATGCCCTGCGTCGCGCTCTGCTCGAGTCCGTACGGCGCGCCGATCGCGAGGACCGGATCGCCGACCTCGAGCTGGCGCGCGTCGCCGAGCTTGACGGTCGGCAGGTCCTTCGCGTCGATGCGCAGTACCGCGATGTCGGTGGTCGTGTCGATGCCGAGCACCTTCGCGGTGTACTCGCGGCGGTCGCTCAGCTTGACGGTGACGTCCTTGGCCTCGCGCACGACGTGCGCGTTGGTCAGGATCAGGCCATCGGCGCTGATGATGAAGCCCGAACCCATGCCCTTGAACGGCACGCCGTTGTTGCCGCGCTGCTGCGCACCGGGCATGCCGGGCATGCCGCGGAAGAAGCGGAAGAACGGATCGTCTTCCATGCCGGGCGGCAGGCCCCGCTCCTCGGCGCTGACCGTGTGCGTGCCGGCGACGCTGACGCCGACGACGGCCGGGCCGGCCTGCTTGACGATCGCGCGGTAGTTCGGGACCAGGCCTTGGGCCTGCGCCATCGGAACGACGGGCGCGGCCGCGTCACTCGGCGCGGCCGGTGCCGCCGCAGCGACCTTCTGATCGGGCTTGAACCAGTTCGGGGTCAGGTTGAATGCGCCGGCGGTACCGACCGCCGTGACCCCGGCCGCGAGCAGCGCGGCACTCAACGATTTCATCTTCATCGCGACCTTCCTCTTCGATGGCTGGGCGATTGCCCGTTGCACCGGAAGATAGGGTCGCAAGGTTAGGCTTCGATTAGCGATCGATTAAGAGAACGTTAAGGCCCGGTCCGGCCGGCGCGACCGCCGTTGCAATTCACTGCGTCACGTCGCGTCGGCCCTCGCGCCGGCGACGTGGGACGGCGGGTGCGCTGCCGCGGCGGCAACGACCGTTGCCTGGTCCGCGGTCGCAGCATCGAAGCGCAACGTCACGCGCAGGCCGCCGGCCGGCGCCTTCTCGAGCGCCAGCGCGGCGCCGTGGCGATCGGCGACGCTGCGCACGATCGCAAGGCCGAGCCCGGTGCCGTCCTCGTCGCTGGCGGAGCGCCGGTAGAAGCGATCGAAGACGCGGCCACGATCTTCGAGCGGAATGCCGGGTCCGGGGTCGTCGACCCGCAGCACCACCTTGCTGCCTTCGCGGCAGACGTTGACGTCGATGCGCGACTCTCGCGGCGAATAGCGCACCGCGTTGTCGATCAGATTGCGGACCAGCGCGGTCAGTGCGCTGCGCTCGCCGCGCACCACGCACCCCGGCCCCCCATCGAACGCGAGGGCGCTGTCGCGCGACGCGGCATACGCGCGGGCATCGGCCAGGGCCTCGCGCACCAGCTCGCTGAGATCGACCGATTCCAGCGCGATCGGCGGTGCACCCGGCTCGTTGCGGGCCAGGGTCAGCAGTTGCTCGACCAGCCGCGCAGCGCGATCGATGCCGGCGGCAAGCGCCTCGACCGCGGCGCCGCGCGCCATGTCGTCGGGCGCGCGCAGCAGCAGCTGCAACTGCAGCTTCAGCGCCGTCAGCGGCGACCGCAATTCGTGCGCTGCATCGGCGACGAAGGCGCGCTGGGCATCGAGCGACGCGCCGAGCCGCTGCAGCAGCGCGTTCAGGGCCTGCACCAGCGGCGCGACCTCGTCGGGCAGGCCGCCCGTCGGCAGCGCCGCCAGCGATTGCTCGTCACGCTGGCGCACGCCGGCTGCCACGCGCTGGAGCGGGGCCAGCGCCCGCGCTGCCAGCCACCAGATGCCGAGCGCCATCAACGGCGCGATCGCGAGCAGCGGGGCGACGCTGCGCAGCGCCGCGTTGGCGGCGAGGCGCTGGCGGATCTGCACCGGCTGGGCGACCTGGATCACCTTGTCGCGCGTCGCGACGCTGAACGTACGCCAGACCTGCGGACCCGCCTTGACGTCGGCGAAACCGAGCAGCGCGCGCGCCGGCAGTTCGGGGTGGCGGCGCGACGCATACATGATGCGGCCGTCGACGGTCCAGATCTGGACCACGAAATCGAGCTGCTCGTCGGTCAGCGTGCCGACCTGATCGGGCGCGATCTCGCCCTGGTCGCGCAACGTCAGCGCCATCTGGCGGAGCTGGTAGTCGAACAGCACCTCGGTCTCGGCGAGCACGCTGCGATAGGTCACCGCGCCGATCAGCGCGGCGGCGAGCGCGAGCATCGCCAGCAGCGACAGCAGCAGGCGGACGCGGATCGACGTCATGCCGGATCGGCGGGCACGGTGCCGACGCAATAGCCGACGCCGCGCACGTTGCGGATGAAGTCGGCACCGAGCTTCCTGCGCAGCTGGTGGATGTAGACCGAGACCGCGTTGCTCTCGATCTCCTCGCCCCAGCCGTAGAGCCGGTCCTCGAGCTGCGCCCGCGACAGCAATGCGCCGGGCCGCGCCATCAAGGCCTCGAGCACCGCGAACTCGCGTGCCGACAGCAGCACCGGCTCGCCGTCGCGGGTGACCTGGCGGGTCGCCGGATCGAGCACGACGCCGGCGTGCGCCAATGTCGTCTCGGCACGCCCGCTGTGGCGGCGCGAGACCGCGCGGATCCGCGCGTTCAGCTCGTCGAGCTCGAACGGCTTGACGAGATAGTCGTCGGCGCCGGCGTCGAGTCCGGCGACCTTGTCGCCGCGCGCATCGCGCGCCGTCAGCACGATCACCGGCGTGGCGTCGCGACGGGCCCGCAGCGCGCGCAGGACGTCGAGCCCGTCGCGCAGCGGCGGCGTCGTCGAGGGGCCCGAACCGGGCGGCAGACCGAGGTCGAGCAGCACGAGGTCGAAGCGTTCGCTGCCGAGCGTCGCATGCGCCGCGGAAGCATCGCGGACCCAATCGACCGCGTGGCCCGCGAGGCGCAGCGCGCTGCGCAGGCTCTCGCCGATCATGCGGTCGTCTTCCACCAGCAGCAGGCGCATCCGTCGAGTCGTGTGTGTCGGGGGCGGTCGTGAAAAGGATACGCCGCGGCGCCGCGTTATCGTCAGCACCCTTGCCGACCACCCATGCCGATGCCCGCCAAGCTGCGCCTCACCCTGCTGTCCTTCCGCGACCTGCTCGCGACCGCCGGACCGTTCATCCTGCTGGCGATCGCGCTGCTCGCCGGGGCGTACTGGCTGCTCGACCCGACGCCGCCGAATCGCGTCGTCCTCGCGACCGGACCGGAACAAGGCGCGTACGCGGAATTCGGCAAGCGCTATGCGGCCGAGCTGAATAAGTTCGGCATCACCGTCGAGTTGCGTACCACGCATGGCGCGACCGAGAACCTGCGGCTGCTGGCCGACCCGAAGGCGGGCGTCGACATCGCCTTCACCCAGGGCGGAGCCGCCGACCGGCGCAAGGCCGAGGACCCCGCCGAGGTGCCGCTGGTGTCGCTCGGCAGCCTCTTCTACGAGCCGGTCTGGCTGTTCTACCGCACGGATTCCGCACAGCGCCTGCTTCGTTCGCCGACCCTGACGAGCCTCAGGCAGCTCGAAGGATGGCGCCTGAACATCGGCGCGCGCGGCAGTGGCGGACCGAACCTGATGCTGCGGATGATCGACGCGAACGACATCGAGCGCACGGCGCTGACGCCGCTCCGGCTCGAGCAGACGCCGGCCGTGATGGCGCTGCTCGCGGGCGAGATCGACGCACTCGTGTTCGCCTCGGCCCCCGAATCGCAGATGGTCCAGATGCTGTTGCAGACGCCGGGCATCCAGCTCTTCAGCTTTTCCCAGGCCGACGCCTATGCGCGCCGGTTTCCGTTCCTGAGCCCGGTCGTGCTGCCCCGGGGTGTCGTCGACCTCGCGCAGGACGTTCCGCCGCAGGACGTGAAGCTGGTCGCCCCCACCGCGTCGCTGGTCGCGCGGGACTCGACGCACCCGGCGCTGATTCAGCTGTTCGTGCAGACCGCCGACAAGGTGCACGGCGGCGCCGGCTGGTTCCAGCGCAAAGGCGACTTCCCGAGCGAACGCAACACCGAGCGACCGCTCGCGAAGGAAGCCGAGCGCTTCTACAAGAACGGCGCGCCGCTGCTGCAGCGCTACCTGCCGTTCTGGCTCGCCAACCTGATCGACCGCATGTGGCCGGTGCTGGTGACGTTGATCGCGGTGCTGATCCCGCTGTCGCGCACGCTGCCGCCGCTTTACGAATTCCGCGTCCGTTCGCGCATCTTCCGCTGGTACGGGCAGCTGCGCGGCGTCGAGGACCGGATCGGCACGCGCGACGCGGAAGAGCTGCTGCGCGAGCTCGCCGGCATCGAGCGGCGCGTCGAGCAGGTCACCGTGCCGCTCAGCTATGCCGACGAGCTGTATGCGCTGCGCACCCACATCCAGATGGTCGGCAACCGCCTGCGCGCGGGGATGGTCGCCGCACCGCCGTCGTGAGGGCCGAACTGCCGCGCGTCGTCATCGTCGGTTGCGGCTTCGGCGGCATCGAGGCGGTACGCGCGCTGTCGAAGGCGGCGGTCGAGATCACCCTCGTCGACCGCACCAACCACCATCTGTTCCAGCCGCTGCTCTACCAGGTCGCGACCGCGGGGCTCAGCGCGCCGGCGGTCAGCGCGCCGATCCGCCACGTGCTGCGCAAGGCGATGCGACGCGGCAACCTGACCATCCTGCAGGGCGAAGTGACCGCCATCGATGCGGCGCGGCGCCGGGTCGTGCTGGACCGACCCGACGATCCCGGCGCGGGCGACACGCTGGCCTATGACCACCTGATCGTCGCATCGGGCTCGAGCCACAGCTACTTCGGCCATGCCGATTGGGAGAAGCACGCGCCCGGCTTGAAGACGCTTGCCGACGCCTTCACGATCCGGGCCCGCGTGATCGGCGCCTTCGAAAACGCCGAACGCTGCACCGATCCCGCGGCCCGCGAGCCCTGGCTGACCTTCGTCATCATCGGCGGCGGGCCGACCGGCGTCGAGATGGCCGGCACGATGACCGAGATCGCGCAGCACACGCTGCGCGGCGAGTTCCGCCGTATCGATCCGAAGCAGACACGCGTCGTGCTGATCGAAGGCGCCGACCGCATCCTCGGCACCTTCGTCCCGAAGCTGTCGGAGCGCGCCGCCGAGCAGCTCGCGCGGCTCGGGGCCGACGTGCGGACCGGCTGCAAGGTCACCGGCATCGATGCCGACGGCGTGACCTACGAGGCTCGCGATGGCGAGGCGACCGCAAGCCACCGGCTCGCCGCACGTACCGTGATCTGGGCCGCCGGCGTCGCCGGCACGGCGCTCGGCCGCTCCCTGGCCGCGGCGACGGGGGCGACCGTCGACCGCGGCGGCCGCGTCGTCGTCGAGCCCGACCTCAGCCTGCCCGACCACCCGGAGATTTCGGTGATCGGCGACCTCGCCGCGGCGCTCAGCCACGGCAAGGGCGAGCCGAAACCGGTGCCCGGCGTCAGCCCGGGCGCGAAGCAGATGGGCCGGACCGCAGCCAGGAACCTGCTGCGGCGTCTGCGCGGCGAGCCGACGCAGGCGTTCCGCTACATCGACTACGGCAACCTCGCGACGGTCGGACGCAAGGCCGCGGTCGTCGATCTCAGCGTCCCCGGCATCGGCGCGGTCCGCTTCTCCGGCCTGCCGGCGTGGCTGTTCTGGCTGTTCGCGCACATCTACTTCCTGATCGGCTTTCGCAATCGGCTGATGGTGATGGTCGACTGGGCCTGGGCCTATGTGACGTACGAGCGCAGCGCCCGCGTGGTCGCCGAGCCGCCGGCCGCGATCCGGCACGGCGACTCCTAGAATCGGACACGCCTAGACGGCGCACGACCGGGTCCTCGTTCCGGCGTGACCTGGAGTCGACCGATGGACACCCGCACCTCGCCCTTTCGCCTGCGCATCGAGAAGGTCCGCGACGCGCTGCGCCGGCACGGCCTCGCCGCCGTGCTGGTGCCGTCGAGCGATCCGCACCTGTCCGAGTACCTGCCCGAGCGCTGGCAGGGCCGGCAGTGGCTGTCGGGCTTCACCGGTTCGATGGGCACGCTGGTCGTCGGCGTCGAGGAGGCGGCGCTGTTCGCCGACAGCCGCTACTGGGTCCAGGCCGAGGCCGAGCTGAGGAACAGCAGCATCGAGCTCGTCAAGATTCCGAACGGCACCGCGCCGTGGCACCTCGACTGGCTCGCGAGCCACGTGAAGCGCGGCGAGACCGTCGGCGTCGACGGCAGCGTGCTCGGCCTGGCGGCGGCAGCGGCGCTGCGCAGCACGCTCTCCGCCGCCGGAATCGGCCTGAAAACCGACTTCGACGTGCTGGCCGAGGTCTGGCCCGAGCGTCCGGGCCTGCCCGGCGCACCGGTCTACGAGCACCGCGCTCCAGAGGCACCGCTCGCCCGCAGCGCGAAACTCGCCGAGGTCCGCGCCGCGATCAAGCGCCAGGGCGCAACCCACCACTTCGTCTCGACGGTCGACGACATCGCCTGGCTGCTGAACCTGCGCGGCGCCGACGTCGACTACAACCCGGTGTTCCTCGCGCACCTGCTGATCGCGGAACGCGACGCGACGCTGTACGTCGACGACCGCAAGGTCGACGCCGCGCTGGCCGCCCAGCTCGCGCGCGACGGCGTCCGTGTCGCGCCGTATGCCGACACGCCCGGTGCACTGGCCGCGCTGCCGGCCGACGCCGTGCTGCTGATCGATCCGAAGCGCGTGACCCTCGGCCTGCGCGAGCACGCCCGCGTGCCGCTCGTCGAGGCGATCAACCCGAGCACCCTGCTGAAGAGCCGCAAGAGCGCCGACGAGGCGGCCCACGTGCGCGCCGCGATGGTCGAGGACGGTGCCGCGATGTGCGAGTTCTACGCCTGGCTCGAGGGTGCGCTCGCCGACCCGAAGCGCACCGAGCCGATCACCGAGCTGACGATCGACGAACGCCTCAGCGCGGCACGTGCCCGCCGGCCGGGCTTCGTCGGCCTGAGCTTCGGCACGATCGCCGCGTTCAATGCGAACGGCGCGATGCCGCACTACCGGGCGACGGCGGCCTCGCACGCGACGATCGAGGGCGACGGCCTGCTGCTGATCGACTCCGGCGGACAGTACCGCGGCGGCACCACCGACATCACGCGGGTCTGGCCGATCGGCGCGGTCAGCGCGGCGCAGCGGCGCGACTACACGCGGGTGCTGAAGGGCACGATGGCATTGAGCCGCACGCGCTTCCCGCGCGGCACCCTCTCGCCGATGCTCGACGCGATCGCCCGCGCTCCGCTCTGGGAGCACGGCCTCGACTACGGTCACGGCACCGGCCACGGCGTCGGCTACTTCCTGAACGTCCACGAAGGTCCGCAGACCATCTCGAGGACGCTGCCGGATGCCGCGATGGCGATGGAGCCCGGCATGATCACCAGCATCGAGCCGGGCCTCTACCGACCCGGCCAGTGGGGCATCCGGATCGAGAACCTCGTGATGAACGTACCCGCGGCGTCGCTCGAGGGCAGCGAGTTCGGCGAGTTCCTCGAGTTCGAGACGCTGACCCTCTGCCCGATCGACACCCGCTGCATCGAACGAGCCCTGCTGCGCGCCGACGAGATCGAGTGGCTCGACGCCTACCACGCGACGGTGCGCAGCCGTCTCACCCCGCTGCTCAGCGGCGCCGCGCTCGACTGGCTGCTGGTCCGCACCGCGCCGATCTGATTCGCCGAGCCGCCGCGGCCTTCGCGCCGCTGCAGTTCGTCGGCGCCCCGATGCAGTTCATGCGTCGGCAGGCGCGCTTCATCGCAACGCGCTGTTCGGGACGGAAGCCGCTGCCTAGAGTTCGTTCCATCGCGCCGCAAGCCGACGCGCAACGAACCGACAGGAGCCCACCATGATCAGCCGACTCACCGCCTGCGCCGCCGTCTTCGCCGTGCTGTCCGCCGCGACGATCACGTTCGCATCGAACACGACGGTGCCG
>Ga0070674_100002058_pt1 | contig 11008 bp, 7 predicted proteins | sample KBSM33metaG_FD_65344 | JGI IMG/M metagenome (GOLD analysis project Ga0070674, IMG submission 65344) | Miscanthus rhizosphere microbial communities from Kellogg Biological Station, Michigan, USA - KBS M3-3 metaG | ecosystem: Host-associated > Plants > Roots > Rhizosphere > Soil ...
GATGATGTACGAGAAAAACGGCCACGCGTGATCGAGATCGTACTGCGATGGCCGCGCAGGATGATCCGGATGCGAATGGTAGAACCCGAGGAGTTCGGCGCCCAGTTCTGTAGCACGCTTTTCGGCCGCGACGTAATCCTGCGGACGCACCAGGAAGCGACGCCGCGGTCCCTCGTCTGTCGTATTCGAGAGCGCGAGCGTCGCCGTCACGACGCCATCGCGGCCGTACAGCGCGCCGCAGCATTCGTTCGGATACGTCTCGGCGCCGTGCGCACGAATCGCCTGCTCCACACCTCGCTCGAGCGTCAGCCTGGGCGTCGCATCTTCATCCCAGAAGCGCTCGGAGAGGTACTTCTCGCCGCCGTCGCAGAACACCACGACGATGACGGCGTCCGACGTGTTGCGCGCGACCCGAAGGGCGCCCGCGAGATTTGCGCCACTCGAGATACCGACGAATAGTCCGTCCTGCGTGAGGCGCCTCGTCAACTCGTGCGCCTCTTCGGTGCTGACGCCGATGTCTTCGTCCGCGAGGGCCGGATCGTAGATGCCGGGCACGATCGCGGTCTCCATGTGCTTGAGACCTTCGAGACCATGCAAGGGTGAATCAGGCTGGACCGAGATCAGCCGAATGGACGGATTCACCTCGCGAAGCTTGCGGCCAACGCCCATGAACGTGCCGCTCGTGCCGAGTCCGGCGACGAAGTGCGTCAGGCGTCCGCCCGTCTGCTCGAGGATCTCCGGCGCAGTCGTGTCGTAGTGCGCCCGCCAGTTACCCGGATTGTTGTACTGGTCCGCGTAGAAGTAGCGATCCGGTTCGGCGGCATAGAGCGCCTTCGCCTTGATAATCGCGCCGTCGGAGCCCTGCATCGGATCGGTGAAGACGATCTCCGCGCCGAACGCGCGCAGGATGCGCTTGCGCTCGGGCGTCACGTTCTCTGGCACGCACAGCCTGACGCGATAGCCGCGCGCCGCGCCGATCATCGCGTAGGCGATGCCGGTGTTCCCCGACGTCGCGTCCAGGATGACCTTGTCGTGCGTCAGCGCACCCGACCGCTCGCCGTCGGCAATCATGCGGGCAGCCGGCCGGTCCTTCACCGACCCACCGGGATTGCGCCACTCAGCCTTGGCATACAGCTCCACATTGCGCAGACCCGCCTCGAAGTTGGTGAGGCGGATGAGGGGGGTATTCCCGATAAGGTCAACGACGGAGCCGGCCGTTCGAAGAGGGCCGGAAGTGGCAACCGACATATCCGACTGGTCTAGTCCGGGATTATATCAGTCCTCAGTCCCCGGTCTCCGGTCCACGGTCTTTGTTGGGACTGAGGACTGGAGACCGAGGACTGAGGACTTACTTTACCGTCCTGCCCTCAGTGTCCCGAGTCTCGAGCGCACCGAGGTTCAGTTTCTTGAGTTGCGGCTCGATTTTGGCCTTATCGCCCACGGCAATCACGATCATGCTGTTCGGCACCAGGTACTTCTTGGCCGCGGCGAGGGTCTGGTCGGCCGTGACGGCGTTCACCTGCGTGGCGTAGCTCGTGTAGTAGTCGAGCCCGAGGTCGTAGATGAACACGTTCGAGAAGTTGTTCACGGCGTTGGCGCTCGACTCGAATGCTCCCGGCAGCGAGTTGGACAGCGAGTCCTTGGCCTTTTTCAACTCGTCTTCGGACACCGGCTTCTCAACCATGCCGCGCACTTCCTTGAAGATCTCCGTCACGGCCGGGCCGGTCACATCCGTTCTGACGCCGGACGCCACCTGGAAGGGTCCCGCTGCGCGGCGGAATGCGAACTGTGACGAGGCGCCGTACGTGTAGCCATGCTCCTCGCGCAGGTTCATGTTGATACGGCTCGAGAACAGGCCGCCGAGGGCAAGATTCATCACCTGCATCGGACGGAAGTCGGGCGACGATCGCGGCGCACCGATGCTCGCGACGCGGACCTGCGTCTGCGGGCTGCCGGGCTTGTCCACCACGACGATCTTCGCGGTGGTGGTCGTCGGTGCACCCAATGCGGGCTGCGCCGGCGTGCCCATCTGCCATGCCCCGAACGACTTCTCGGCGAGCGCCCGAAGTTCGTCCATCGAGATGTCACCCGCGACGACGAGCGCGGCGTTGTTCGGCACGAAGTTCTGTTTCCAGAACGCCGCCATGTCATCTTTCGAAAGCGCCTTGACGGAGGCTTCGGTGCCAACCTCGCTATATCCGTACGGATGCTTCGGGCCGTAGAGCGACGCTGCCATGACCTGCGCGGCGACCTGACCCGGGTTGTCGCGCTGCTGAACGAGTCCCGCGAGCCGGCTCGCCCGCTGGCGCTCGATCTCCTCTGCGGGGAACGACGGATTGAGGACGACATCGGAGAGGATTTCGAGCGTGGCCGGGAAATTCTTGGTCAGCGATCGCGCGGAGATCGTCGTCGCGTCCATCGTGCTGCCGGTGCCCAGCGACGCGCCGAGCCGGGCCACATCGTCGGCGATCTGGAGCGCATTGCGCTTGGCAGTGCCTTCATCGAGCATCGCGGCAACAAAGTTCGCCATGCCCGGCTTGTCGAGAGGATTCGCGTCGCTGCCGGTCCGCAGGACGAGATTCGATGCGACGATCGGCAGACCGCGACGCTCGCTGAGGATGAGCGTCAGACCGTTCGCGAGCTTCGCGGAGACCGGCGTGGCCAGCTGCAGCGGCTTCGCCTGAGCCGCGCGTGGCTCCTGATTCCGCCACGGCTCGTCGGCATTGATCGACTCGCCCCCCGCCTGGGCTGCGGCCGGTGCCGACGGTGTCGGGACTTGTGCGACGGCTTCCGGTTCACCAGGAACGACGTGCATCACGACGCGCGACGTGGTCGTCAGCTGATCCTTCGCGAATGCCTGAAGCGACCCGGCGGTCACGGTGCGATACCGCTCGATGTCCTTGGCCAGATAGTCGGGCGTGCCGAGATAGTGGTTGTACGAGTTCAGTCGATCGGCGATGCCCCCGAACCCACCGAGGCGCTCGAGGCCGCCGATCATGTTCGTCTCGATCGTGTTGCGCGCGCGCTCGACCTCGCCGGCGTCAACCGGGGTTGAAAGGAATGCAGTCAGCTCTTCTTCGATGGCCTTCTCGAGTTCCTCGACAGTGTGGCCGGGACGCGCGGTCGCTTCAATCTGGAAGATTGACCCGAGGATGAGTGAATACTGCTGCGCCGAGACGGTCTGCGCGATCTGTTTCTCGTACACGAGCTTCTTGTACAGACGGCTCGAACGACCACCGCCCAGTACGTTCGAGGCGATGTCCGCGTCAGCATCGCCAGGCTTGAGAATCGGCGACGTCACCCACGCCATGTACACACGAGGAAGCTCGACCCGCGCCTTCACCACCGTGCGGCGCTCCGACGTGATCTTCGGCGTCTCTGCCTTGATCGGCGGGACGTCGGCGCCACGCTTGAGGGTGCTGAAATACTTCTCGACGAGCGATTTCGCAATCGCTGGATCGAAGTCGCCCACGATCGCAAGGCTCGCGTTGTTGGGCGAATAGTACTGCTTGAAGAATCGCCTGACGTCATCGAGCTTGACGGCCTGAATGTCCTCGTGCGAGCCGATGACGTTGCCGTAGTAGGGGTGGCCTTTCGGGAAGAGATTCTGAATCAACGTCTCTTCGGCGAGTCCATAGGGCTGGTTCTCGACGCTTTGACGCCGCTCGTTGCGAACGACGTCCTGCTGGTTCGACAGAGCCGCCTGATCGACCTTGTCGAGCAGGTAGCCCATGCGATCGGACTCGAGCCAGAGCGCCAGTTCGAGTTGATTGCTTGGGACGGTCTCGAAGTAGTTGGTGCGGTCGTAGTCGGTCGTGCCGTTGATGTCGCTGGCACCTGCCGCCTCGAGCAACTTGAAGTGCGAGTCGGGCGGCACGTGCTTCGAGCTCTGGAACATCATGTGCTCGAACAGGTGTGCAAACCCGGTGCGGCCGGGCTCCTCGTTGGCAGGGCCAACGTGGTACCACAGGTTCACCGCAACCATCGGCACGCGCTGGTCGCGGCTCAGGATCACGTCGAGGCCGTTGGGCAGCGTGTACTTCTCGAATGCGATTTTGGGGATGTCGGATGACGCAGATTGCTGGGTCGCGTCGCCCTTGCCCATACAACTCGTCACGCCGACTAACGCGACGACGAGAACGACGAGGATGCTTAAGTAGGATTTGTTCAGCATGATGTTGAATCTGCAGGCGGCGTTCAGCCGCGTCCGTTCTTGCTCGTTTTGATCGGCGGGGCAGTGAGACTCGCCCATAGGTACCAACAGGCCACGGACCGATACGGCCGCCACGTCTCCCCAATCTTTGTCAGTCGAGCGGGAGTGGGCAACGCGCGAAGCCTGTACGCTTTTTGGACGGCCTTCACGATGCCGAGGTCCCCGACCGGCAGCACATCGGGTCTGTGCAAGCGAAACATCAGGAACATCTCCGCCGTCCAGCGGCCGATGCCTTTCACGCTCGTCAACGCCGCAATCACCTCATCGTCTGCGAGCGATGTCAGCGCCTCGAGATTCAGTGAGCCGTCGACAATCCGTGCGCACAGGTCACGTATGTATTTGACCTTCTGCCCACTCAGGCCAACGGCCCGAAGCTTGTCGTCCGGAACTCGCGCCACCGCACTGGGCGTGGGCCCACCTTCGAAGAGCGCAGTGAAGCGTCCCTCAATCGTCTTCGCAGCCTTGGTCGACAACTGCTGCGCGATGATGGCGTGCAGCAGCGCGTGAAACGGATCCGCCCGCTGTGACGCAGCCAGGCCGCATTCACCGTGCTGGCGAATGAGCGTGGCGATGACCGGGTCGCGACGCATCAACGCGCGACGGGCGCGGGCATAGTCAATGGCAGCCATTTCAGAACGACAATTCTAGTCTTCAACTCCCAACTCCCAACCCTCCAACTCCCAAGCCCGAAGCGCCCATTTGGGAGTTGGGAATTTGGGATTGGAAGTTGACACGTCACTTGAGAGCGGCCGTGAGGCTGACCCGTGCACGGATCTCGAGTTGGCCGGCCGCAATCGGCGGTGCAGCATCGGCGGCAGCGGTCTGAGCGGCCGCTCGCAGGTAGGGCATCGGCACTGGCGGCCCTCCCCCTCCTTGCTCGTCGATCCGCACGATTCTGTCGATGGCGCGGCCGGCGCCGGCGGCGGCCGCTTCGGCCTTGGCACGGGCATCCGAGACGGCCAGGCGAAGCGCTTCGCGTTCGAGTTTGGCCTGATCCTTCATGTCGAACCGGATCCCGTTCAAGGAGGTAGCACCAGATCCGACGGCAATCTCCAGATACTCGCCGACGCGGTCAACCGTGTCGATCCGGACCTCGATAGAGTTCCGCGCGACGTATCCACGCCCGACACGCTTGCCGTTGACGAAATCCCACTCGTATTGAACGTCGTAGCCGGTCGTCCTGATCGCGTCGGCCGGAAGGCCGGCGCCGCGCAGCTTGTCCTGGACCGGACCCATCAAGTCCGCGTTGCGCTTCTGCGCCTCGCGCGGACTTGGCGCGCGCGATTCGGCGCCGATCGTGATCCACGCGCGGTCGGGCACGGCATTGACCTGCCCGTCTCCAACGACCACGACGACGGGTTCCGTGGGTGTCGACGGAGTCTGTTGCGCAGAGGCGGCAGGCGGCACGAGCCAGAGCAGGAACAAGAAAAAGGCAAGCCTCACGTCGATCTCCTTCTCCACAGATTCTGACGCGAAACGCACAGCCCAGGTTGAAGTGATTAGCCGGCTTGACCGGCTGGATTGCTGATAGACGAATACACCGCTCCCCGGTCTAGACGGCTTGCCCCGCGGAGCGGGGCCAAGCCAACGCTGCAATCTAGCGATGCCGCTGGTTCGACTCAGGCATCGCTAGAATGGACGCGCATGCCCCCGAGCGGTCCGCTGAGTGGCGTCTTCGTTCTCGATTTGACTCGCGTCCTGTCCGGTCCCTTCTGCACGATGCTCCTGGCCGACATGGGCGCGCGCGTCGTCAAGGTAGAGCGTCCCGGCGAAGGAGATGAAACACGCGCGTGGGGCCCACCGTTCGTTGCGGGCGAGAGTGCGTATTTCCTCGGCACCAACCGCAACAAAGAGAGCATCACGCTCGACTTCAAGCGACCCGAAGGGCGACGCGTCATCGATCGCCTCCTTGATCAGGCCGATGTCGTCGTCGAGAACTTCCGCCCCGGAACGCTCGCGCGCCTCGGCCTCGACTACTCGGCGTTGAAGGACGTACGGCCAAAGCTGATTCACGCGTCGATCTCCGGGTTCGGACAAACGGGGCCGCGCCGATTCGAGGCGGGCTACGACGCGGTCGTGCAGGCCGAAGGCGGGCTGATGAGCATCACCGGCGATGCGGACGGTCCGCCATTCCGCGTCGGCGTCGCCATCGCCGATCTCGTCGCCGGAATGCTCGCCGCTCACGGGATCGTGCTCGCGCTCTACGCGCGAGAGAAGACGGGCCGCGGCCAGCAGGTCGACATCGGCATGCTGGACGGCGTGGTGTCGATCCTCAGCTATCACGCGTCGATGCACTTGACTGCGAACGTCCGATCGAGACGCGTCGGGAATCGGCACGCCACGATTGCGCCCTACGACACATTCGAGACGGCAGATGGTGAGTTCTTTCTGGCTGTCGGCAACGACGATCAGTTCCGCCGCTTCTGCGCCGCCGCTGGCGTCGAGTCGCTGCCGGTGGATCCGAAGTTCGCGACGAACCCAGCGCGCGTCGTGAACCATGTCGAGCTGCGGGAGCGGCTGTCACCGATATTGTGGGCACGCCCGCGCGCGTACTGGATCGAGGTGCTGACCGAGGCCGGCGTCCCGTGCGGCGCGGTCCGTGATGTGCCGGAGGCGCTCGCCGATCCGCAGATCCTTGCGCGCGACATGATTCAATCGGTGGAGCACGTCGCGGCTGGCATGCTGAAGGTCGTGGGTGTACCGATCAAGCTATCCGACACACCGGGTTCAGTGCGCACGGCGGCACCGACGTTGGGACAGCACACAGTGTCCATCCTGCGAGAGTTGCAGATGAGAGACGAAGAGATCGAGCGCTTGCGTGAGCAGCGTGTGATTGGATGAGAGAGAACGGGGGTTATCGGAGGCCACGGATCGCCGCGGAGGCGCGGAGACGCGGAGAACCCTGACGCAGGTCGTCATTCTCCGTGAGTCCTCCGTGTCTCCGTGCCTCCGTGGCGATCCGTGGCCTCCGATATCTCCGACCCTCTAAGGAGTGAACAGCATTGGAAATTTCACAGGTCCGAAAGCGAATCCAGGCCGCAATGACGACGGCCCGCGATCGCGCGAAGCTGCGACGTCAGCAAGCCGACGAAGCGGGGCAGGCGTACGAGAAGTTTCTCGATCAGCTTGCCGCGCCGCTCGCGCGCCAGGTAGTCAACGCGCTGCGCGCGGAGGGCTACGCGTTCACGGTGTCCACCCCGAACCGCGGGCTGCGAGTGTCACTGGATGCGGGTCGCGATGACTACATCGAGCTGGCGCTCGACAGCGAGACCGATCCACCGCACGTGGCCGGTCGAATCCGGCGCACGCGTGGCTCGCGCACCATCGACGAAGAGCGACCCGTCAAGCCCGGAGCGGGGCCGGACGGCGTGAGCGAAGACGATCTGCTGGAATTTCTGGTCGGCGCGCTCGAGCCCTGGCTGGAGCGGTAGTTGGGAGTTGGTCTCCTAGGAGTTGGGAATTGACGGCGAGCGCAGCTATTGCGCGCGAAGCAGCAAGACGGGAATCTTTACAAAGTGCCGGACTTTGCTGACCGTCGTTCCGCGGAGCAGATCGTTGAAGAAGCGATGCCCGTGCGTGGACATCGCGATGAGATCGACGTTGCGCTCCTCTGCGAGCCTGATCAACTCGTTGGCCGGGTCGCCCATCGCCAGTTCACATTGCACCGCGAGTGCGTCCGCAGTCAGCTCGGACGCGATCCGCTGCAGGTAGGCGCGATCGGCCTTCATCTCTTCGGATTCCCGCAGTTTCAGCTGATCGAAGTTTCGCGCTGCCCAGCCGTCGGCGACGTGTACAAGCAGAATCTCCGCCTTCGTCAGCGTGGCGAGCTGACGGACGTGCGCAAGGATTGTCTTGTCGGCCGGAGAATTCTCAACGGCAACGAGGATCCGTCGATACATGCCCGTTATCTGATGTGAGGATGAACTACCCGAAAAACGTCTGATACAGCAGCCACACGTTCAGCGCAGCAATGATAACGGCGATCGTCCACGCCACCGCCCGCACCCATCCGGGCGCGACAAACTCTCCCATCTTGGCCTTGCTGCTCGTGAAGCTCACCAGAGGAAACACCGCGAACGGCAACTGCAGGCTCAGGATTACCTGACTGAGGATGAGCAGGGCCCCCGTACCACGCTCTCCATACAGGCTCACGACGACTACCGCCGGGATGATGGCTACGAGACGCGTGATCAGGCGACGGAGCCATGGGCGAAGACGGATATTGACGAAGCCCTCCATCACGATCTGGCCAGCGAGCGTGCCGGTCAACGTCGCGTTCTGGCCGGAGCAGAGCAACGCGACGGCGAACAGGATTCCCGCCGCGCTCGTGCCGAGCAGGGGTGACAGGAGCTTGTGCGCATCGCCGATATCGGCCACCGACTCGTACTCCGTGCCGTGGAACACCGCCGCCGACACGATCAGGATCGCGGCGTTGATGAAGAGCGCCGACATCAGCGCGATCGACGAGTCGAGCGTCGCGAACCTGATCGCCTCTTTCTTGCTCGCCAGCGTATCCTCGTATCGCCGGGTCTGGACGATGGACGAGTGCAGATACAGGTTGTGCGGCATCACCGTCGCGCCAAGGATGCCGAGCGCGATGTAGAGCATCTCCGGGTTGGTGATGATCTCCGGTCGCGGGACGAATCCTGCGACGAGCGCGCCCGCGTCAGGACGGGCGAGGACGATCTGGATCGCGAAAGAGCCTGCAATCGCGACAATCAGCGCGACGACCAGCGCCTCGACGTAACGGAAGCCGCGATGCTGCAGGAAAAGAATGAGCAGCACGTCGAGCGCCGTGAGCGAGACGCCCCAGATGAGCGGCAGGCCAAAGAGCAGATTCAGTGCGATGGCCGCGCCGATGACCTCCGCCAGATCGCACGCCGCAATCGCGATCTCGCAGAGCACCCAGAGCACAATCGTGACTGGCTTGGAATAGCTGTCACGACACGCCTGCGCCAGATCGCGCCCGCTCGCGATGCCGAGGCGCACCGCGAGCGCCTGCAGCAGGATCGCCATCAGGTTCGAGATCAGGATGACGCTGAGAAGGGTGTAGCCGTAGCGCGCACCACCCGCCAGGTCGGTCGCCCAGTTGCCCGGGTCCATGTACCCGACCGCGACCAGATAGCCCGGTCCCGCAAACGCAAAGAGCTTCCGCCAGAAGCCGGCGTCCTGCGGCACGGCGATCGAGCCGTGCACCTCGCGCAGGCTCGGGGCGTCAGGGACACTCCGCCAGCCAGCCTGCGAGGCCGCTGAAACGGGCGTATCACCTTCCATACGAGCGCGTAGTCATTTTTTGATTAGTCAAAATTTATATTGTTCTTTATCAAAAGTCAAATTACACTCGAGCCAAATGCCGTCGAGTACTGTCGAGAACTACCTCAAAGCCATCTACATCGGCACCAACAGCCTGGACCCTCCACAGCGGTTGCTGCCGATGGGACAGCTGGCATCGGCCCTCAACGTCACGCCCGGCACAGCGACGACGATGGTCAAGACGCTGGCTGAGTCTGGACTCGTGGAGTACGAGCCGTACGCCGGCGTCGCGCTCACCAAGGCTGGAGAAAAGCTCGCCGCCCTCGTCACCCGACGTCATCGGCTCATCGAGCTCTTCCTCGTGCAGGTCATGGGGTACTCGTGGGACGAGGTGCACGACGAGGCCGAACAACTCGAACACACTGTCAGCGATCGGTTCGTCGATCGGATGGACGCCATGCTGGGCAGGCCGGAAACGGACCCGCACGGCGATCCGATTCCCAACGCGGAAGGCCTGGTCAAACAGCAGAAGTTACAGACGCTTCTGACGTGCCCGCTGGGCACCAAGGTCACGGTGACGCGCGTCATCGATCAGGACAAGGACTTCCTGCGCTTCATCGAGCATCACAACCTGAAACCGGGCGAGGCCATCTCAGTCGAGGAACGCGATCCCGCCGCCGACAGTGTTCGCGTCCGGCGCAGTAACAATCGGCGGCTGACCATCGGCGCGCGCGCCGCGTCCAAGTTGCTCGTGCAGGCGATGCACGCGTTGCTGCTCGTTCTGCTCTCGTCGCCAGCATGGGCACAGGCGACACCCCGATCCGAACCGCCACGCACGTCGCTCTCGGGGTATATGGACTTTCATTTCAACAATCCCGAGTTCAGCGCCGCCCAGCTGGACTTCCATCGATTCGTGCTGCTCGTCACGCACAACTTCTCCGAACACATCCGCTTCGTCGGCGAGCTCGAGCTCGAACACGCGGTGGTCGAGGGACTTGAAGAGAAGGGCGAGCTCGAGCTGGAGCAAGCGTACGTCGACTTCCTGCTCAAGCGCTCGTTCAACGTGCGCGCGGGGATGTTACTCATGCCGATCGGCATCATCAACGAGCGGCACGAGCCACCGGTCTACTACGGCGTCGAGCGCCCCTTCAACGACACGTTCATCATCCCGACGACGTGGTTCGAAGTGGGTGCGGGCGTGCACGGCGAGCTCGGCCGGGGGTGGCGGTATCGCGCGTATATCGTCGCGCCACTCGATGCGGCGGAGTTCACCGCTGAAGAAGGAGTCAGAGAGGGACGGCAGAAGGGCTCCGAGGCGAATATCGGACGGCCCGGTGTCACCGGGCGACTCGAGTACGTCGCGGTCCGCGGCTTGACGCTTGGCGCAAGCGGATGGTCCGGCAAGTCGGGATTCCAGTTCCGTCCTGTCTTCGACGTGCCCGTCTCGCTCGCCGAGGTCGATGCCCGCTACTCCCGCCGTCAACTGGAGTTGCGCGGGCAGTTCTCGCAGGTGTGGATCGACAACGCCGGACGATTGAACGA
>Ga0070674_100002059_pt1 | contig 11007 bp, 5 predicted proteins | sample KBSM33metaG_FD_65344 | JGI IMG/M metagenome (GOLD analysis project Ga0070674, IMG submission 65344) | Miscanthus rhizosphere microbial communities from Kellogg Biological Station, Michigan, USA - KBS M3-3 metaG | ecosystem: Host-associated > Plants > Roots > Rhizosphere > Soil ...
TCAATCAATTACTCGATTACCCGATTACTCGATTACCCGATTTATTTGAGCGCCCCCTCGGCCTCCGTTTTGAGCGCCGTCCATTCCTTGACCAGCTCGTTGAAGCGCTCGTACGCGCTTGCGCCGACCTTCTGGTCCGCCTGCCCGATCTCGCGGGCGACGTTGGCCAGCTGATCGATGAACATCTGATCTTCGTACGGCCCGCTCTTCGTGATCAGGCGGTCCTGGATGCTCTGCAGCTTCGCCCGATCGCCGCGCCCGGCCTCCAGCGCCTGACTGACCCGCTGCGCAAGCTGCCGCGCTTCGGCGACCCGGTCGCGCACCTTCAGCGCGAGCTTCGCCTGTTCGGCGAGATCGAGCACCGTGACGCCGTCCTTCGCGACGCGCGGGTCGATCTTCACGGCGAACGCTTCAGTCCTCGTGATGCCGCCGGCCATGAGACGCGCCTTGAAGCTTCCGGGCGCCACCAGCGGTCCGCTGCCGCTGCTGCCCCCTTCCATCTCGCCTCCGCCGCTCGGCGGCCCGCCCGGATAGCGCAGGTCCCAGACGAAGCGGTTCATGCCGACCTTCGCCGGCAGCGTCGACGGCACCCCGCCGCGGCGGCCGCCGCCACGTCCAGTCGGCGCGGCGGCAGGCGTTGCGCTCGTGAACGTGCGGACCACCTGGCCGCCGGCGTCGAGGATCTCGAGTTTCAGCTCGCCGGCCGGGTTCGGGAGGTAGTAGTCGATCCGCGCGCCGACCGGAGGATACTCGGGCAGATCGGGACGGCCCGACGATGCCACGTATTGCATCCGGTAGGTGGACGAGGGCGAGAAGAGGAACACACTCGATCCGTCGAACGGCTTGACCGCGGGTTTCGCGGACCGCGCCACCGGGGCCGCCGCCTTGGCCGCAGGTGCCGGCGTCTGCATCGACGCGACCATCACGCTCTGCCCCACCCGCCCTACCTGCCCCACCTGCCCCACCTGCCCTACCTGACTCACCGCGCCCGGTTCATTCGGCGCGTCGCTGGTGCGCGAACGCTGCGGCTTCGTCACGCTCGCCGCGATCTGCCGGAGCGGCGCCACGTTGTCCATGATCCAGAACGACCGCCCCATCGTCGACGCGAGCAGTTCGCCGTAGTGCACCTTGAGGTCGGTGACCGGCGTCGCCGGCAGGTTCTGCTGCAGCGGCTGCCAATGCTTGCCCTGATCGAATGAGACGTACGCGCCCTCGAGCGTGCCGGCGTACAGCAGCCCCTCCTGTTCGGGATCCTCACGCACCACGTGCATCGGCTGATCGGCCGGGATGCCGTTGCTGCCGTCGGTCAGCAGCGTCCAGTGCTGGCCGTAGTCGTTCGTCATGTACAGGTACGGCTTGAAGTCGTTCAAGTACATCCGGTAGACCGAGACGTAGGCCGATCCCCGCCGATGCGGCGAATCTTCGATCGTGTGGACGCGCCCGCCGGGCGGCAGTCCGGCCGGTGTCACGTTTCTCCAGGTCCTGCCGTTGTCGCGCGTCATCCACACGGGGCCGTCGTTCGAGCCGGTCCAGAACACGCCCGGCTCGAGGCGTGACGAGCGCATCGAGTACAGCGCCGCGTAGACCTCTTCACCGGTCATGTCGCGGGTGATCGGTTCGCCCGACGTCACATGGCCCTCGGGCGTGTTCGCCGTGACGTCCGGGCTGAACCGCGTCCAGTGAAGGCCGCCATCGACCGTTTTATGCACGTACTGAGAGCCGTGGTAGACGATCTTCGGGTTGTTCGCGTCGACCTCGATCGGCGCCTGCCGCACGAAGCGGTAGCGCATGTCCTTCGGGTTCTTGCCGTAGCGCTGCTGCGGGTAGATCCAGTAGTGCTGTTCCTGCCCGGTCTCGACGTTGTAGCGGCCGAACTCGCCTTTGCAATCCCCGTACACGATCTTCCCGTCCGGCGTCGGCCGGATCTGACCGCTTTCGCAGCCCGACGCCTGGAACCATGTCTGCGTCGCATGATCGAGCGGCCACGAGAACGGCGGCACGTTGGCGACGTAGACCGTACTGTTGTCCTGCTGCGGCCCGTAGAGCCGGAACGGAAACTGCTCGTCGGCATCCACCATGTAGAACTCGCCGGTCGGCTGATTCAACTGCGTCGACCAGCTCTTGCCGTTGTCGAGCGTGACGTTGGCGCCGCCGTCGTTGGTCTCGATGAAAATCTTCGGATTGTCGGGGTTGATCCAGACGATGTGGTCGTCGCCGTGGGGTGTCGGCACCGCGGTGAACGTCCGGCCGCCGTCGGTCGATCGCTGGAACCCCAGCGCGGTGACGTAGACCTCGTTCTCGTCCTTCGGGTTGACGAAGACCTTGTTGAAGTAGAACGGGCGCGCGCGAATCGCCCCGCTGCTGTTGACGATCGTCCAGGTCGCGCCGCCATCCGACGAGCGATACAGGCCGCCTTTGGCGCCTTTCGCTTCAACCTGCGCGTAGACCACCTTCGGGTTCGACTGCGCGACGTCCACCCAGACCTTGCCGATCAGATCGTCGGGGAACCCGTTGCCGACACGCGTCCAGCGCTCGCCGCCGTCGGTCGACTTGTAGACGCCGCCTTCGGCCGCCGGCCCGCCGCTGATGATCGTCCACGGCTTGCGCTGTCCGCGCCACGCGCCGGCGTAGATCTCGTTCGGGTTCGACCAGTTGATCGCCACCGAGACGGCGCCGGTCTGGTCGTTGATGAAGAGCACCTTCTGCCACGTCCGGCCGCCGTCCTTCGTGCGGTAGACGCCGCGCTCCGGCCCCCAGCCGAACGGGTTGCCGATGGCCGCCACGTACGCGATGTCGGGATTGCTCGGATGGATCTTGAGCTGGCCGATCTGGCCGACGTCTCTCAGGCCCGAGAACTGCCACGTCTTGCCGGCGTCGGTCGACTTGTAGACGCCGCGCCCGAGGATCACGTTCGAGCGGATCGCTTCGCTGCCGGTGCCGACGTAAATCACGTTCGGGTTCGAGTCCGACACGTCGATGGCGCCGATCGAGCCGGTCGCGATCTGGCCGTCGGAGATCGGCGTCCACGTGACGCCGTAATTTTCCGTCTTCCAGACGCCGCCGCCGGTCGCTCCCATGTAGAACACGTTGGGCTGCGTGCGCACGCCGGCCGCCGCCGTCGAACGGCCGCCGCGGTGCGGACCGATCGAACGCCAGCGCAGATCCTGAAAGGTATTCGGGTTGACGACGACGTTCGCGCCGGCGCCGGCTTGCGCGTGGAGCCGCGCCGAGACCCGATCCTCATCCGGATGCAGCGCGACGGCGGCGAACAGGGCGAGCGCGACGACTGGCAGCGTTCTCATGGCGGACCTCTCGGTCGCGACGCCCGCCTACGAGATCTTGTCGGAGAGCGCGATGCGCGACCGCCCATTATACGGCGCGACGTTGACGCCGCCTGCGGCGACCACTTCCAGCCACAGCCTGTCGCCGTCCACCTGAACCACGACGAAATGGTGCGGGTTGTCGGCGACGGTCGCGCCGGGCCGCGCGAGGTGCTCGATGCGGACGCGCTGCGCTGCGCCGTCGGCCACGTATCCCTCGAGGTCCGGCTCCTCGCGGTAGGTGTAGATCGGTGCGCCTCCGCCGCCGGTCACGACGTCGTCCCGCCGGTAGGTAGTGCCCGCTTCGTCGTACCGCTCGATCCAGTGGTCGAAGAGATGATCGTGGCCCGTGATCGTCATCGCCACATGGTGACGGCGAAAGAGCGGCGTGTAAAAGTTCCTGAGCGCGAGCGTGTTCGGCTCGATCGTGAGCCCGCCGTGAGGACCGGCCGAAAACACCGGATGGTGGAAGAACGCGATCACGTGCGTGTAGCGGCTCCGGTCGAGGTGCTCGAGCTGATCGGTCACCCAGCCGAGCTGCACGGCGTCGGCCGCGATGTTCGAGTCGATCGCGATCGCAAAGACGCGGCCGAAGCCGAAGGCATAGGTCGGGTACCCGCTCAGACGCCGCGCCGATCCTTCGGGCGGCACCAGCTTCGAGATGGCAGAGAGCGTGTTGTGCAGGCCGAGCATCCGCCCGGGATCGCCTGGGGGCATCCCGGTCACGTCGTGATTGCCGACGGCGAAGAAGAAAGGAACGCCGGCGCCGCGCGTCAGCCGCTCGATGATCGGCGTGAAGCTGACGTTCCAAGCCCTCCCGTCACCCCCTCTGCTTACCGCATCGCCCGACTGGAGGATGAAACGGACCGGAAACGGCGTCTCCGCGAGCGACGCGATTTTTTCGAGCATCGCGTCGACGACCGTCGTGTGCGCCGACTGCAGCTCGATCCCGTCCGCCTGACCGCGGGTGTCGCCGTAGGCGATGAACGAGAATCGCGAGACCGACGCGGAAGCGGCCTCCGGCGGCAGCGGGTGGGCGGGCGGCTCGATTGGGCGCACCGCCGTGAGCTGGACGGTTGGCGCCGGCAGTTGCGCCGACACCGCCACCCCGCAGATCACCAGTAGCGCGAAGGCGTCAGCCGAGCGGCGCCATGATTTCATTGGCGGATGGTAGCACTCCGTCAGGTAGCATCGTCGTTGCAAAAACGATGGAGACGCTCCTGCAGGACCTGCGGTACGCCGCGCGCAGCCTTGCCCGGATGCGGGGTGTCGCAGTCGTGGCGATCCTGACGCTGGCGCTTGGCATTGGCGCGACGACCACGATGTTCGCCGTTGTCTACGCAGCGCTGCTCCGCCCGCCGCCGTTCGCCGATCCGGATCGGCTGATGGTGCTGTTTGTCACCCGGACGACGCCGCAGGACGGACAGGTCCGGCTCCGATGGTCGGTGCCGATCGCCGGACGGCTCGCGGAATCGGTGTCGTCGTACGACGCGATCGCGACAGTGACCGGGGCGAGCATCGCCGTCAGCGGCGACGGCGCCGCCGAGCAGATCGACGGCGAGATGGTGTCGGCCGGCTACTTTGGCGTGCTTCGCGCGGTGCCGGCGGCGGGCCGTGTGTTTGCGGCGCAGGAAGATACGACGTCCGGCGCGCACCCGCTTGCGATCGTCAGCGATCGGCTGTGGCGGCGCCGGTACCACGCGGATCCGGCGCTGGTTGGACGCAACATCCGGATCAACGATGTCGCGCTGACGGTGATCGGCATCATGCCGGAAGCGTTCGCCGGCGTGACCGGCAAAGCGGACGTCTGGATGCCCCGCACCATGGCGCCGGTGCTCACCTACTCGGACTATCTGATCACGCCGCAGCATTTCGTCAGCGTCGTCGCTCGGCTGCGTCCCGGCGTGGACGTCGCACGAGCCAACGCCGAGCTCGCGGCCGTCGGCGGACGCTTCGCCGATGCCGCCGCGCCGGCGGACGCGCAGTGGAGCGCGACCGCGCTGTCGATCGGCCAGGCGCGGGTCGACCCGGCGATGCGGCGATCAGCACTGCTGCTGCTCGCTGCCGCGGTCTGCCTGCTGCTGATCGCGTGCGTCAACGTGACCGGCCTCCTGCTCGCGCGCGCTCGCACGCGGCGCCGCGAGGTGGCCATCCGCCTCGCGATCGGATCGAGCCGCTGGCGGCTGGTCCGGCAGCTGCTGACCGAGGGTCTGCTCGTGGCCGCGATCGCGGGCGTCTGCGGGCTGGTTGTTGCGACATGGGGCGTTGCCGTGTTCGCGTACACGTCCCCGGCCATCATCGCGTCCTTCAGCAACAACTACGCCGCCGTCGCGGCGTTCGCCGCGCCGTCGCTCGACGCCCGCGTGCTGGTGTTCGCGCTGGCGACGACGCTCGGCACCACGCTGTTGTTCGCGCTGGTGCCGGCGATCGACGCGTCGCGGCCGGACCTGGTCGTGGCGCTGAAGGAAGACGATCGCGGCGGCGGCCGCGTGCGGACGTTGTCGGGACTGGTCGTCAGTGAAGTCGCGCTCGCGGTGCTGCTGCTGGCGGCGGCCGGACTGCTGCTCGAAACCTTCGCACACATGCAGCGCGTCCGCGGCGGGTTCGACATCGAGCGCGTGCTGACGTTCTGGATCCGGCCGCCCAACACACGCTACGCGCCGGCGGATGGGCCGGCGATCGTCGAACGCATGCTCGTGCGGATCGAGCAGGTGCCCGGCGTCGAGGCGGCGGCGGTCAATCGCGCCACGCCGTTCATGGGCGGATCCCGCTCGAACATCTTCTTTCCCGACCGGCCGGCGGACCCTGCCACCGCACCGGGTGTGGGCCGTCACTACGTCTCGGCCGATTATTTCCGCACGCTGGGCATTCCGCTGCGAGCGGGACGAGGGCTGACGCCGGCCGATCGCGCGGGGCGCGCGCCGGTTGCCCTGGTCAACGAAACGGGCGCCCGCCGCTTCTGGCCGGGCGACAATGCCGTCGGCAAGCGCGTCTGGTTCGGGACCACGACCGGTCCGTTCTCCGACCCCGCCCACGCGGTCGAGATCGTCGGCGTCGTCGGCGACGTGAAGTACGACGGCGCCGGCGAACCGATGAACGCGGACTTCTACACGTCGTATCTTCAGTTCGCGTACCCGGACACGATGGTCCTTCTCAAGACGCACGGGCCGCCGGCGGCGGTCGTGCCGGCGCTGCGCGCCGCCGTCGCCTCGGTCGATCCCGCGGTGCCGATCTACGACGTGCTGACGCTCGAAGATCGGATCGGCGCCGCGCTAGCGAGGCCCCGCTTCAACGCCACGATCGTCGCCGCCTTCGCCGGCGCCGCGCTGCTGCTGGCCGCGCTTGGCGTCTACGGCGTGCTGTCGTATTCGGTCTCGGCGCGAATGCGCGAGATCGGCGTTCGTGTCGCGCTCGGGGCGGACGCGAGCCGTGTGATCCGGCTGATTCTCGGCGAGGGGCTGCGGCTGGCCGCGATCGGGGCGGCTCTCGGCATCGTCGCCGCGCTCGGGGTCGGACGGCTCCTGCAGGGGCTGCTCGCCGGCGTCGCCCCGACCGATCCCCGGGTACTCGCCGGCGGCGCGCTCGCCATGCTCGCGGCCGCGTGCGCGGCGGCGTGGCTTCCGGCGCGGCGCGCGAGCACGGTGGATCCGATCGCCGTCCTGCGCGAGTGATAATCGGGAGGTGCGAGACCTGCGCTACGCGATCCGCGTCCTGCTGGCCCGGCCCGGGTTCACGGCCGTTGCCGTGCTCACCCTGGCGCTCGGCATCGGCGCCAACACCGCCATCTTCACCGTCGTCAACGCCGTGCTGCTGCGGCCACTGCCGTTCGGCGAACCGGATCGGCTCATCCTGCTGGCGGAGCGCACGACGCAATTTCCCACGGTGACAACGAGCTGGCCGAACTACGTCGACTGGCGCGACGGGAGCCGATCGTTCGAAGCCGTTGCCGCGATGCGTCCGTTGACGATGACGCTGACCGAACAAGGCGAGCCGGATCGCCTCGCGGCCAAGATGGTGACCGCGTCGTTGCTCCCGATGTTGCGGGTCTGGCCGGCAATCGGCCGTGCCTTCACCGCAGACGATGACAAGGCGGGCGCGGAAGGCGTCGTCCTGTTGAGTGACGCGCTATGGCGGCGGCGCTTCGGCGCGGCCGCAAACGTCGTCGGCCGGTCGATCACCCTCGACAATCAGCCGTATGCCGTTGTCGGCGTGATGCCGCCGGGTTTTCAGCTGCTGCAGCCGGCGGATCTCCTGATCCCGATCGCGCCGTGGGCCGTCACGCTGCCGTCAGACGATCGCGGCTGGCACCCGGGCATTTTTCCGATCGCGCGGCTGAAGCCGAACGTGGACCTGCCCACCGCGCAAGCGGAGCTCGACGTCATCTCCGCCCGGCTGGCCGCGCAGTACCCGGAGGGCAACCATGGCGTCAGCGTCGAAGCGAAGCCGCTGCACGATTTCGCGGTGCAGAACGTGCGCCAGTCGCTGCTCGTGCTCGTGGCCGCCGTCGGGTTCGTGCTCCTGATCGCGTGCGCGAACGTCGGCAACCTGCTCCTGGCGCGCGCGGTCGGCCGGCAGAAGGAGATCGCGATCCGCACTGCCATCGGCGCGAGCCGCGTCCGGATCGCCGCGCAGCTCATCGTCGAGAGCGTTGTCCTCGCGGTCGCCGGCGGCCTGACCGGGCTCTTGCTTGCCGTCTGGACAGTGCCAATGCTGGCTGCCCTCGCCGGGGCGAACACACCGGGCGCCGGCACGATTGCCCTCGACCCGGCCGCACTCATCTTCACGATCGCCGTCTCGATCGCCACCGGGTTTGTGTTCGGCCTCGCACCCGCACTGCAGACGGCTCGCGTCGACGTGTCGGCGGCCATCAACGAAGCGGGCCGTGGCGCCGCCGCCGGAGCCGGCCATCATCGCCTGCGGTCGCTGCTCGTCGTGACCGAGATGGCGCTCGCGACGATGCTGCTCGTCGGGGCCGGGCTGCTGACGCGAAGCCTCGTCCGGCTCCAGGATGTGTCACCCGGATTCGACGCCGCCGGCGTGCTCGTCGCCGACGCGCCGTTGTCACCGGTGAAATATTCGACCGCCGCGCAGCGCAACGCGTTCGTCGATCGTCTTCGCGAACGCGCGCGCAAGTTGCCTGGCGTGCAGTTCGCGGAGGTGGCGACGGCGCCGCCGTTCTCAGGCAACGGCTCGTCGATTCACTTCAACATCACCGGCAGGCCGCCGAAGGGTCCGGAGGACTACATCATCACCGGCTACCGGGCGGTCAGCGACGGATACTTCAGCGCGCTGGGGATCCCGCTCGTCGCCGGACGGATCTTTACGAGCCGGGATCGCGAGGAGTCGCCGCCGGTGGCAATCGTGAACGAGACATTCGTGCACCGGTTTCTAGGCGGTGAGGCGAAGCCGTCGCTCGGGGCGCGCGCGCAGCTCGGCACGACGCCTGAGGACGATGCGCCGGTCATGGAGATCGTCGGCGTGGTGGGCGACACCAAGCAGGCGTTCGAAGCGGCCACGCAGCCGACGCTGTACGTGCCGTACGAGCAGTACCCGATCGAGATCCTGGGCGGCATGTACCGGAATCTCTCGATCGTGCTGAAGACGGCGAAAGACCCGGCGTCTTCCGCCGGCGGGCTGCGCGCGGCGGTGCAGGAGGTCGATCGCGATCAGCCGCTGGTCCGCCTGAGGACGATGGAGGAGGCGATGGCTGAATCGGTGTCGCAGCCGAGGCTGCGCACGATGCTGCTCGCGTTGTTCTCCGCCGTGGCGCTTGCGCTGTCGCTCGTCGGCGTGTACGGCGTGATGGCGTACGCGGTCAGCGAGCGCACGCACGAGATCGGCGTCCGCATGGCGCTCGGCGCCAGCCCGGCGGACATTCGGTCGCTCGTGGTCGGCCAGGGGACGCGGCTCGCCTGCATCGGCATTGCGATTGGGATCGCCGGCGCGCTGGCGACCTCGCGCGGGCTCGCTGCGCTGCTGTTCGGTGTGAGCGCCACCGACCCGGCGACCTTTGCGCTGGCGGCGGCCGTTCTCGCCGTGGCCGGCGTCGCCGCCGCGTACGTGCCCGCGCGGCGGGCGAGCCGGATCGATCCGGTGGCGCTCCTGCGCTAGGGGGTCAGACGGGGGTCCGGAGGGGGGTCAGACACCCGTCTGACCCCATGACCGGGTCGCGATCAGGTCAGCAGGTGGGGGTCAGACACCCGTCTGACCCCGTGGCAGTTTTTGCGATGCTGCAGACGCCTCAGCGCGCCACATTTTTGTAAACGACGCCACCCTTCATCACGAAGACGACCCGCCGGAGGGCGGTGACGTCCTTCAGCGGGTCGCCATCCACGGCGATGAGATCCGCGTCGAGCCCGGCCGCGAGCGCGCCGATCCGATCGCCGAGGCCGAGCGACATCGCGTTGTGCGACGTCGCGTCGACGATCGCGTCGCCGGCCGGCTGGCCTGCAACCTGCACGCGGTAGATGATCTCCTCCGCGCTCCGGCCGTGCGCGCCGGCGCCGGCGTCGGTCCCCATGATCAGCTTCAGCCCGCGCACCGCGAGCGCGTGCTTGAACATCTCGCGCTTCATCGGAATGCCCTTCTCGGTGAAGGCGAAGCCCTCTTCGTTGAAATTGCCGATGCCCAGGTAGCGCGGCTTGTTCTCGAGATAGTTCTGCGACACGAGCCCGATGTTCGGCTCGAACCAGGTGCCGTGCTGCTGCATCAACTCGAGCTCGGCGGCGGTCGCCTGGCTGCCGTGGGTCACCGTCGTGCATCCCGCCAGCGTCGCGGCGCGGATCGACGACGGGCTGTGCGCATGGACCCACGTGCGCAGCCCGAGCGCCTTCGCTTCGGCGCAGGCCGCCTGAATCTGTGCATCGGTCATCGTCTGCGTCCCGCCTTCGCGGCTGCTCTTCGACGCGAACAGCTTCACGAGGTCGGCGCCGTCGGCTTTCACCTTGCGGACGAACGCCCGGATCTCGTCGGGCGTGCCGGTGTTCTCGTTGACCGGACGGATCGAGGTGAGCAGGCGCGGACCGGGCACAATGCCGCGGGCGATCGCGGCACGAAGATCGACGTCGGACGGCGACCCGATGCTCTGCACCGTCGTGAAGCCGGCCGTCAGTGTGACCCACGCGTTCTCGACCGAATACAACATCGACTGCTGCGGTGTTTCGCCCTCGCTCGTCGCGCGCCCGTCCCGGCCGAAATGGGTGTCGATGTGGACGTGCGTGTCGATGAGGCCCGGCAGCAGCGTCAGCCCGCGGAGGTCGTAGGTCGCGGTGCCGGCGCGCCCGCTCCCCACGCTCACGATCTTCCCGCCCTGGACGACGACTGCGGCGTCAGGGATCGACCGGCCCCTGCCGTCGAGCGCGGCGGCGGCGCGAATGGTGATCGCCCCGGTCTGGGCGCCGGCGGTGGCGACCGTGCCGACGACGATGGCGAAGAGTGGCGCGATGATGATCCTGGTGCTCATGGCGGAGCAGTATACTCACGCGGTTCGTCACGTCGCGCCGGCCTTCGGTCTTTGAAACAATCCGACGTTTGAAGGCAGAGTTCGCAGAGCATGCGGAGGGGTGAATATTTCTTCTCTGCGTTCTCTGCGGTCTCTGCGTTCAACGTCTTTTTCGGTGCGGTCATGCATGCACAACGGGTGATTACGGACCTGCGGGAGCTTGCCGCGCGCACGTCGACGCCGGAC
>Ga0070674_100002067_pt1 | contig 10998 bp, 6 predicted proteins | sample KBSM33metaG_FD_65344 | JGI IMG/M metagenome (GOLD analysis project Ga0070674, IMG submission 65344) | Miscanthus rhizosphere microbial communities from Kellogg Biological Station, Michigan, USA - KBS M3-3 metaG | ecosystem: Host-associated > Plants > Roots > Rhizosphere > Soil ...
GGTAGTGGAACAGGCTGATGTTCCACCGTCCGCCAAGGGCGTCGAGGAACTGCATCAACGCGCCGGGTCGTTCCGGAAACTCGAAGCGGCACGGCCGCTCGTTCCGAACGTCCGGGGCACGGCCGCCCACCATGTGCCGCACGTGCAGTTTTGCCAGTTCGTTGTCGGACAGGTCCAGCGTCTCGTATCCGCGGTCGTTCAGGCGGGCCGCGAGCATTGCCGCATCGTCCTTCGACGTCGTACTGACGCCGACGAAGATGTGCGCACAGCGGCGGTCGCCCAGCCGGTAGTTGAATTCGGTGACGACGCGGGGACCGAGCGTGGCGCAGAATTCGCGGAAGGCACCCGGCCGCTCCGGGATCGTGACGGCGAAGATGGCCTCCCGCGCCTCGCCCAGTTCGGCGCGCTCGGCCACGAATCGCAGCCGATCGAAGTTCATGTTGGCGCCGCTGAGGACGGCTGCCAGCCGCATCCCGGTCGCTCCCTCGCGATCGGCCCAGGCCTTGAGTCCTGCGACGGCCAGGGCGCCGGCGGGTTCCATCACGCTGCGTGTGTCGTCAAAGATGTCTTTGATTGCGGCGCAGATCTCGTCGTTGCTGACCCGGACCACCTCGTCGACGGTCTGTCGCGCGAGCTCGAACGTGATCTCCCCCACCTCACGAACGGCCACGCCATCCGCAAAGATGCCGACGTGTTCGAGCCGCACTCGCCGCCCCGCGGCCAGGGACTGATACATCGCATCGGCCTCGAAAGGCTCGACGCCGATGATGCGGACGCCTGGCATGAGCGACTTGATGTAGCTCGCGATGCCCGTGATGAGCCCGCCGCCACCCACCGCCACGAACACCGCATCGAGGCTTCGATGGCTTTGCCTGAGCAGCTCGTCGCCAATCGTGCCTTGACCGGCGATGACGAGCGGATCGTCGAACGGCGGCACCAGCACCAGACCCGTGGACTGCTGCAACTCGTCGCAATGCTGTTTCGCGTCCGCGTAGCTGTCGCCGAACAGGACGACTTCCGCCCCCAGATCGCGTACCGCCTGAACCTTGATCTCCGGCGTGGTCTGCGGCATGACGATGACCGCGCGGATGCCGAGCTTCCGGGCGGAAAACGCCACGCCCTGGGCGTGATTTCCGGCGCTCGAGGCAATGACGCCGCGGGCCTGCTCGGCGGGAGTCAGGTGCGCCATCTTGTTGTAGGCGCCCCGCAGCTTGAAGCTGAACACCGGCTGCAGGTCTTCACGCTTCAGAAACACTTCGGCGCCAAGGCGTGCAGACAGCCTCCGCGCCGCGTCGAGCGGCGTCTCGCGGCAGACGTCGTACACCCGGCTCGTGAGAATGAGCCGCAGCAGCGCATCCATGGTTGGCACAGGCGGATGCGGGACGTGTGCAGGTCTGGACATGAGCGATATGCTCACCGGATTATAGCGGCTGCGGCAGACCGGCCGGGCGGACGCGGCGTCCAAACCGGCAACTGACTCGAGCCCTCGTCCGCGGTATCGGTTCCAGACGTGCGCGGAACAGGAGGGACGGCCACAGGGCGATCGCCGGCCCGTGCGCTGGCAGCTGGCGTTGAGGGGAGGGGGAATGAGCCGGTCGGAACCGAGGCACGCGATGCGCATCGGCCGTGCCCGGGCCGCGCTCGTCGCGCTCCTGCTCATCGTGCTGGCCATCGTGGCCGTCAGCCGACTGAGCCACCCCACCGCCGCGGCGGCGGCCCCGACAAGCTCGCCGCATACCGTGTCCCCACGGGAGTTCGTCCACGTCATCAGACTGACTGGGCTCACCGAGGCGGTGACGTCCTACACCGTCGTCACGCCGGTCCTCTCCGGATCCACGCGCGGATCGCTGACGATCGTCCGTTTGGCGCGACCGGGCACGGCGGTCAAGAAGGGCGATGTGCTCGTCGAATTCGATCGCCAGGATCAAGAAAAGACAGCGTTCGAGAAAGACGTGGAATGGCGGGATCTGAGCGAGCAGATTCTGCGCAAGCGGGCGGAGCAAGACGCCGCGAAGGTGAAGGACGAAAGCGAGCTTGCCCAGGCGGAGCATGCCGTCGACTCGACGCAACTTGAAACCCTCAACAACGACTGGGTGGCGAAGATCAAGGCGGAGCAGAATCTGCAGGCGCTCGAGGAAGCCAAAGCGAAGCTCGCGATGCTCCGTCAGAGCTTTCCACTGAAACGCGCAGCGGCCGCAGCCGATCTGCGGCTGCTCGAGATCAAACGCGATCGCGCCGCCGCGGCCCGGGAGCACGCGCTCGCCAACGCTGCCGCGATGACCATCCGCTCGCCCATCGACGGCCTGGTGGTCCCGAAGATGTCGTGGAAGGGAAACGGGATCGGCGACGTGCAGGAAGGCGACGACCGGTGGCCCGGCTCCTCGGTGCTCGAAGTCGTCAGCCAGGCCTCGATGCAGGTGCGCGCGAAGGTCAATCAGGCTGATGCGGCGGCCGTCCGCAGCGGGCAGCCGGTGACCGTGCGGCTCGATGCCTACCCTGATATCCAGCTCCATGGCCGGATTCTGCAGCTGGGCCCCATCGCCGTACCCGGCTCGTTCTCGCCGCGGGTGCGATCGTTCACGGCGATCGTCGGCATCGACGGCAGTCATGCGCGTGTCCTGCCTGACCTCTCGGCGGCGGTCGACGTCGAGATCGAGCGCGTGCACAACGCCCTCGTCGTTCCGCGTTCGTCGGTTCACGAGGCGGACGGCCGCGCGTCGGTCAGCGTCGGCGGCAGCGAGCGGACGGTCACGCTTGGACCCCGCGACGCGCTGTTTGTCGTGATCACCGAGGGCCTGCGCGCCGGCGACGAGGTGCTGCCATGAGGCGGCGCATCGCGGCGGTCGCCACGATCGTCGCGCTGTCTGGCGCCCTCGTGGCGTGGATGTTTCGGAGCAGTGCGCCGGATGTGCCGACGAGCGAGGTCACACTCGGCGATTTCTTCGATGAGGTGCCTCTTCGCGGAGAGATCAAGGCCGGCCGCTCGATCGTCATGCTGGCGCCCGCCGACGCCGGGCAGCTTCGGATCATCCGCATCGCACGCGATGGATCCGCCGTGAAGAAGGGCGACGTCGTCGTCGAGTTCGACGGGAGCACAGTCGAGCGAACGATCGCGGAGAAGCGCAGCGAGGTGCGACAGCTCGACGCCGACATCTCACGCATTGAATCGCAGTCGCGCACGAAGGAGTCCGAAGCCGCGACGACGTCCACCAACAGCCAGTACGACGTGAAGAAGGCTGAGGTCGAATACTCGGGCAGCGAGGTGATGTCCCGCGTCGAGAGCGAGCAGAAGCGTCTGAAGGTCATGGATGCCGAGCAGAAGCATGCGGAGGCGGATGCTGCCCTCGCCAGCGCGCAGGCGGGTGGTCGGGCCGACCTGGCTGGCGCGAAGCAGAAGCGGGAAAAGGCACGCCGAGAGCTCGAACGCGCTGAGCGTCAGAAAGCCACACTCCTCCTGCGTGCGCCTGGCGACGGCATTTTCAGCATCATGCCGAATTGGCAGGCCGGCGGGTTCGACAACGCGCGTCCGTTTCAGGAAGGCGATCGCGCCTGGTCGGGCGCTCAGATCGCCGAATTGCCCGAGGTGTCCACACTCTTCGGGTCGGCGCGGGCCGACGAGATCGAACGCGGACGTCTCGATGTCGGCCAGCCAGTCTCGATCCGTGTGGAAGCGGTGCCTGACCGAGAGCTCCGTGGGAAGGTCGATTCCATCAGCGTTCTCGCGAAAGCGGATTTCAGCACGTGGCCTCCACCCCGCACCTTCGACCTGCGCATTGCGCTCGACGCTCTTGATCCACGGCTGCGGCCCGGCATGACGGCCAGCCTCCGCGTGATCGTTGATGTCGTGAAAAAGGTGCGGCTCGTACCGGCGCGCGCCGTGTTTGCGAGCAATGGCGAAGACGTGTCGTGGGTCGTCGCACGCCGAGGCGTGGAACGGCGGGTGTTGCACATCGCCCGGCGGAACCAGGAGGTCGTCGCCGTGAACGACGGAGTGTCTCCTGGCGAACGCGTGGCGCTCGTCGATCTCAGCTCGCCGAGGACAGGCCAATGAAGCGCGCGGCCCTGCTCCTCACGGTCATCGTCACGCTCTTAGGGACGGCAGCCTTGGTGTACGGGGTCCCGGATCTCGCGCAGCACGGGCCGCGTGTACCCACGACGCACCCCGAGCGCGGCGATCTGCAGGTGCGCATCTACACACGCGGCGAGTTGTCCGCGAACAGGTCGGTCGCCGTCTCCGCGCCCGGGATCGGCGGCACCATGCAGATCGTCCATCTCGCGCCCGCCGGGTCGATCGTGCGGGCCGGCGATCTCATCGTGGACTTCGATCCCGCCGAACAGCGCTACAACCTCGACCAGGCCAAGTCGGAGATGGAGGAAGCCGACGAGGAGATTGCCAAGCTCGATGCCGACGCGAAAGTGCAGGCCGCGACCGATCAGGTTGCCGAGCTGCATGCGCGCTTCGCCGTGCGGCAGGCAGAGCTCGCCGTCAGCGGAAACGAGTTCGTCGGATCCATCAAGGCCCGCATCAACCTTCTGGATCTGGACGCCGCCAAGCAGTCGCTGTTGAAGATCCAGACCGACATCCGCACGCATGCCGCGACCAACGACGCACAGGCCGGCGTCCTTCGCGAGAAGCGTCAGAAGGCGCTGCTCGCGATGCAGTTTGCGACGCACAACATCGAGAGCCTGCGTGTGCCCGCTCCAATCGCCGGGCTCGTCGTCATGAAGCCGAACCAGTCGGCCGCCGGCAATTTCTTCTTCAGCGGCATGTCACTGCCTGACTACCGCGAGGGCGACACGGCCCAACCGGGCTCGGTCATTGCCGATATCGTGGACATCGGAACCATCGGTCTCAAAGCCAAAGTGAATGAGACCGATCGCAGTGCGTTGGGCAGCGATACCGTGGCGGCCGTGCGACTCGAAGGCGTGCCGGGCGACGCGCTTCCGGGCAACACTTCGGGGGTCAGCGGCCTGGCGACGCACGACTTCTGGGAGGTCAGTGCGGAGCGCCAGTTCGAAGCGACATTCGCACTCAAGGCGCCCGGCAGTGCGCTGCGTCCGGGCATGACCGCGGCAGTCGAGGTCGAGGGCGAGCGGCTGAAGAACGTGGTGCACATTCCCCGTCAGGCGCTGTTCAATCGGCTCGGCCAACCGGTCGTGTTCGTGCGTAACGGGAGTGGCTTCACATCGACGCCCGTCAAAGTGGCTCGCCTCACGGAAAGCCGCGCCATTGTCGAGGGCCTGTCGGTCGACACCGAGATCGCGCTGGCCGATCCGGACAAGACGACCGCCGCTGCCGGTGCCAAACCGGCCGCCGGACCGGCCGTCGGAGGCGGCCGATGATTCCCGGCGTCGTTCGCGAGCACCGGCCCACGCTGCAGCAGCTGTTCATCGACTGCCTGCGTGGCATCGAGACGCTGCGGACGCACAAGCTGCGATCGCTCCTGACGATGCTGGGGATGATTTTCGGCGTGGGCGCCGTGGTCTCCATGATGTCGATCGGCGCGGGTGCGCAGCAGCAGGTGCTCGCGTTCATCGAGCAGCTCGGCGTGCGGAACCTGATCGTCGAAGCGCGCGAAGCGGCTGACGAGCAGTCGTATCAAAAGCAACGGAAGGCATCGCCTGGTCTGACGGAGCGCGATTTGCGCGTCATTCGCGCGAACGTGGCTGGCATCTCACGCGCGTCGATGCGCAAGCGCTTCGCGCCGCAGAAACTGATCCCGAAGCCATTCGGCGAGTCTCCGCAGGTATACGGGATCGAACCCAGCTACAAAGACATTGCGGCGCTTCATGTCGTGTCGGGGCGCTTCATCGACGAGTCCGACACGGGCAACGCGCAGCCGGTCTGCGTGCTGGGCGAAGCTGCGCGATCGGCGCTCTTTGGCGCACGCGATCCGCTCGGAGAGTGGGTGAAGGTCAACGAACAGTGGTTCCGCGTGATCGGAACCGTAGGACCTCAGCTCAGCGCCCAGACGGATCTGGCCGGTCTTCCCGCGCAGGATCGCAACAACATCATTTACATCCCGGTCAGCGCGGCCCTGCTGCGGCTGGAGGACAGCTACAGCCGGTTCAAGGACGACATCGATGGCATTTACCTGCAGATGGCGTCCGCGTCTGACATGATCGGCGCCGCCGGGATCGTCCGGGGCATTCTGGACGCGACGCATCGCGCCACCGACGACTACTCTCTGATCGTGCCGGCGCAGCTGCTCGCCGAGCAGCAGCGCACGCAGCGCATCTTCGGGTTCGTCATGGTGGCGCTCGCCTCGATTTCGCTCCTCGTTGGCGGAATCGGGATCATGAACATCATGCTGGCCAGCGTGCTCGAGCGCACGCGCGAGATCGGTGTGCGCCGCGCCGTCGGCGCCAAGCAGTCCGACATCATCCGGCAGTTCCTCGTCGAGACGGTCATGATTGCGGTCGTCGGCGGCGTGATCGGTCTCGCGCTCGGCGTCACGCTTTCACGGGTGATTGCCGTACTCGCCGGCTGGTCGACGATCATCACGCTTCAATCGGTCCTGCTGGCGTTCCTCGTGTCAGTCGGCGTCGGCCTGGTGTTCGGTGTCTACCCTGCGATGCGTGCGGCGAGACTGGATCCGGTCGAGGCGTTGCACTACGAATAGGGTTCAAAAGGTTCAACAGGTTCAAAGGGTTCAGAAGGTTCAAAAGGTTCGAAAAAACGAACGATGTGGGGGCGGGGCCATGCTTCCCGTTGGCCGATGTGCCCCGCCCTTTTTCGTTCGGCTTGCGATTCCTGGTGCGTTCCGGCGTTATACATCCATGTGAGCACGACCCGGCCTAGCCTGGCTCAGCGGCTGTACGATCAGTACGGTCCTGCGCTGCGCCGATATTTCTCGTTCGCAACCCGGCACCACATCGAGGCGGACGAATCTCCCGGAGCCGGACGAACTGATCTCGCTTGTGCGCGCGTTCGATGGCAGGCCGAATCACACGTCCGCACACTGCATCGGGCGGTGGAAACGGCGAAGGGCCCACGGCGCAAGGCTCACGGCTCTCCTTGGGAGTGGGAGTCTGGGAGTGAAGATCGGCAGGCGCCTTCCCCCCTTCGCCTTACCCCTTTCCCCTTTCTCCTTACCCCGTTCCCCTGCTGTAATGGAACCATGAAAGCCATCGTTGTTACCGAATTCGGCGGACCCGACGTCATGCGCGTGGCTGACGTTCCGGATCCGTCGCCCGGTCCAGGACAGGTCGTCGTCCGCATCCGCGCCGCAGGGGTCAATCCGGTCGACGCCTACGTGCGAGCCGGGACCTATGCACGCAAGCCGCCTCTCCCCTACACACCCGGCTACGACGGTGCCGGTGACATCGAAGCCGTCGGAACTGGTGTGTCGAACTGGCGCGTGGGCGATCGCGTCTGGATCGCAACGCTCGGCGCCACGCAGGGCACCTACGCCGAGCGGATCGCCTGTGACGCGACGAGTGTGTTCGCGCTCCCCCAGGTCGTCTCGTACGGCGGCGGCGCGGCGCTCGGCGTGCCGGCAGCCACGGCCCATCGCGCCCTATTCGGCCGCGCCAACGGCGCGCGCGGCGAGTCAGTGCTCGTGCACGGCGCCACCGGAGCGGTCGGCCTTGCGGCCGTGCAGCTTGCCAAAGCGGCGGGACTGCAGGTGCTGGCGACCGCTGGCAGCGACAAGGGCCTCGAGATCCTGCGGCGTGAGGGCGCGGACGCCGTCTTCAATCACCACGACGCCGGCCGGGTGGATGCGATCAAAGCCGCGACGAACGGGAAAGGCGTGGACGTCGTGCTGGAAATGCTGGCCAACGTCAATCTGGATGTCGACCTCGGCCTGCTCGCGTTTCGCGGACGCGTGGTCGTGATCGGAAGCCGCGGACGCGTGGAGATCGACCCGCGGCAGACGATGGGAAAGGACGCGGCGGTGTTGGGGATGACGCTTTGGAACGTCCCCGCGGACGAACGGGTCCGGATCAATCAGGCGCTGACGAGCGCGATGGAAGCGGGGACGCTTCGTCCAGCGGTTGACCGGGAGCTTCCGTTGGCTGACGCTCCGCGGGCACACGAAGCCGTGCTTGCGGCCGGGCACATTGGAAAGATTGTTCTGAAGCCCTGAGAGTCGAAAAGGTCGAAGAGTCGAAGGGTCGAAGAGTCGAAGAGTCCAACAGTCTAAGGGCCGAACCCTTTGACCTTTCGACCCTGTGACCCTTCGACCTTTTGACCCTTTGACCTTTTGACCCTTTGACCTTTTGACCCTTTCGACCTTCGACTGTTAGTCGAGACAGACCTTCCGCAACAGTTTGAAGTCCGACAGCATCTTGCCGGCGCCGAGCACCACTGACGACAGGGGCTCCTCGGCCACCGCGACCGGCAGTCCTGTCTCTTCGCGCAGGCGCGCGTCGAGGCGCTGCAGGAGCGCTCCGCCGCCGGTCAGCACGATGCCGCGATCGTAGACGTCGGCCGACAGTTCAGGCGGAATCTGCTCCAGTCCATCGCGGACGGCGCGGACGATTTCGCGCACCGTTTCGCTGAGCGCTTCGCGCACTTCCCCGTCGGTCAGCGTGATCGTCTTCGGACGTCCCTCGAGCAGGTGGCGGCCCTTCACTTCCATCGACTGCTCGTCGTCGAGCGGCAGCGCGGATCCGATCTTCATCTTGATGTCTTCCGCCGTGCGCTCGCCGATCAGCAGATTGTGCTGCCGCTTGACGTGATTGATGATCGCGTCGTCCATGGCATTGCCGGCGACGCGGACCGACCGGCTGTACACGACGCCGGCAAGCGAGATGACCGCCACGTCGGTCGTGCCGCCGCCGATGTCGACCACCATGTTGCCCGCGGCCTCGGTGATCGGCATGCCCGCCCCGATCGCGGCCGCCATGGCCTCTTCGATCAGGTGCACTTCACTCGCCTTGGCTCGATACGCGCTGTCTTTCACTGCGCGGCGTTCCACCTGCGTGATCTGCGCCGGCACGCCGATGATCACGCGGGGCCGCACGAATCCACGTCGAGGATGCGCCTTCCGGATGAAGTAATTCAGCATCCGTTCCGCCTGCTCGAAGTCGGCAATGACGCCGTCCCGCATCGGGCGAATCGCCACGATGTTCCCCGGCGTGCGCCCGAGCATCTCTTTGGCTTCGTTGCCAACGGCTTCGACGCGCGAGGTGAGGCGATTGATCGCGACAATGGACGGCTCGCTGGCGACGATGCCGCGACCCCGCGCGAAGACGCAGGTGTTAGCGGTACCGAGGTCGATGGCGAGATCGTTCGAGAACCAGGACATTGCGGACATGAACACGCGCTGGACTCCTCAGACAGACGAATTGAATGCAGACAGCCGAGCCCATCTTTGGCAAGGCCCGTGCCGGCTCAGCTCGCATCCGAAATTTCTGAAAACCCCGAAGTTTGCGATCCGGCGCCCCAGCCACTGCCGGCTGGCCGACGCTTGAGGTGCACTGTGCTCGGTTGCTCGCCACCGGGCGTCCGTCAGCGTCCTGGGAAAGACCCGACGGCCCGCCGCCGAGGGCGGATGACCGAAGCACGTTCCATATCACGAATAGCGACGCGTTTCGTGGATCGCCTTCACGGTTTGGCGTGCGTCGCGAAGGGTCGGCGCATCCGCTGGTCCTTCACGGTGGCCGCTCCACGAGGCGGCCAGTGTTCGTCCTTGTTATCGGCTGCTTCGTCGCTCAGCCTCGCCGCATCCACGGAAACAAGCCCCCACGCTTTCCGGTATGCGCGTTTTGCGCCTTTGAGGTCGGCGCTGGCGGCGTGATTCCCATGTCGCCCAACACTTCATTGGCCGCCGCCTCGCCGCTCGCCACGGCGCCTTCCATCGTCCCCTGCGCGGTCAGGGAGCAGTGCTCACCGGCGAAGTGCAGGTTCTTGACGCGCTCGCCTTCCGCACCGCGCAGCGTCGTCCACTGGCCCGGTCGATACGTCGAGTGGCTGCCCTTGCTCCATTCGGATCCCACCCAGTCGAACGAGGCGTCGTAGCCCGCCTCGCGCGTGTCGGCAATGCCGTGGAAGAGCGGTTCGAGGTGGCTGACAAGGTGCTGCGACAGCTCGCCGGCGGCCATGCCAGACACGGTCGCGCCTTCACGTCCGCCGAGAATGCCCGCGAGAATCCCGGTCTTGCCGGACTGCCCGCGGCTCGCGTCCCACACGGAGTGCCATTCGTCACACACCACCGAGCCGGTGGACTTGTACTTCGTGCGCCACACCCGCTCGTCGAACCCGGAGACGACCTTGACCGAGGTGCCGTAGCCCAGTTGATCGATCGCCTTCCGCTTCGACGGAGGCAGCTCCGATCCGATCTTGACGCCGCGCAGCACGCTGAAGGGCACGGTCACGATGACGTGGGGAGCCGACACCGTCGTCGCGGAGCCGCGCTTCACATCGAGCTCGATCTGTCCGTCGGCGCGCTCGCGGATGCCTTCGAGAGCGGTGCCGGTATCGACGCGCTCGGCCGCGGAGGCCAGGGCGTCGATGAGCGCGCTCGTGCCGCCGTGGACGCGATAGCGCTGGTCGCCGAGTCCGAGGCCGGGCGTCGCTTCGGTGCGGCGGGCCAGGCGGGTCAGAAGATTGAGCGAGGACTGATCGCCGATGTCGAGGCCGTATTCGGCCGTGAACGCCGCGGCGAGAATCGCCTGGAACCAGAGCGGCGCGCCCGACTGATCGAGCCAGTCGGCCATTGACAGCCGGTCCAGGGCTTCGGCGGTGCCCGGTGTCTTGTAGGTGATGCTGGTGTCGCGCAGCGGCTGTGCGTCGGCCTGGTAGCGTGCGGACATCGCCCGGAACGCATCGGCGATATCTGCTTCGCTGTACTTGTCGCGGCCGATGCAGTAGATTTCCGGCGTCAGGCCGGCATCCGCGTCGGCCAGATCGTCGAGCGGCAGCGCCAGTTCCTCGACCAGCGCGCGCATCCGCGCGTGCGTGGTGTCGATCAGCTCGCCACCGAGCTCGGCGACCTGTCCGTTCGGGAACTTGCCGCGCAACGTGCGGCAGCGGCCGCCGACCTTGTCGTT
>Ga0070674_100002068_pt1 | contig 10997 bp, 9 predicted proteins | sample KBSM33metaG_FD_65344 | JGI IMG/M metagenome (GOLD analysis project Ga0070674, IMG submission 65344) | Miscanthus rhizosphere microbial communities from Kellogg Biological Station, Michigan, USA - KBS M3-3 metaG | ecosystem: Host-associated > Plants > Roots > Rhizosphere > Soil ...
CCCGCGCTTCGTCGGGCGTGATGGTGGCGCACTTCACGCCGACGCGGTGCTGCTTGATGGCGTTGGCGGCGTCGATGGTGATCTGGTCGCTGGTCTGGTCGCGGCTCTCCATGCCGAGGTCGTAATATTTCAGGTCGACCTCGAGATAGGGCAGGATCAGCTTGTCCTTGATGAAGCGCCAGATAATGCGCGTCATCTCGTCGCCGTCGAGCTCCACGATCGGATTCTTGACCTTGATCTTCGCCATTCTGTCACGTCCTTCGGTGAGTGCCGCTCAGCGCTCAAGCGAGCGCGGCGGCGGGGATGTTGCATCGCAAAATCGGGCGCAGAATAGCATCGCGCGCTGGAAATTCCAGCGCGCGGAAACCGTGGGCCAGACCAACCAATCGGCCAACTAAATGCGTTCGGGAAAGCTCGGTTCGCGGGTCTGGGGCTCAGCTTCGAGCATGTCCAGCAGGCGTCCAACGCCGCCAACCACAGAGAACAGCTGCCGGGCCGCGGGGCGGGCGAAGCCGCTGTCGATCACGTGATCGACCAAATCGAGGAATGGGTCCCAGTAGTCACCATGGTTGACCAGGATGATCGGCTTGTCGTGCATGCCGAGTTGGCGCCAGGTGATGATCTCGAAGGTCTCGTCGAGGGTCCCCATGCCGCCCGGCAGCACGATGAAGGCCTGCGACAGATCGAACATCATGCGCTTGCGGGTGTGCATGCTGTCGACGATCTTGAGTTCGCTCAGGCCGCGATGGCCGAGTTCGGCCTGCTGCAGGTGTTCCGGGATGATGCCGATAACCTCGCCGCCGGCCGCCAGCGCCGCGTCCGCCACGGCCCCCATGAGGCCGATTCCGCCGCCGCCATAGACGAGACGTATGCTGTTCTCCGCGAGCGCGCGGCCGACGTCGGTAGCGATTTTGAGGAAGGTTTCGGAGGCGCCGTTCGAGGCGCCGCAATAGACGCAAACAGACTTGATGACTTGACTCATTTCCAATCCAAGGGGCCGTCCCCCTGGCCTTTCTTTTCTCTCTCTGGTCACACCACTTATGGCGGGAATCGGGCATTCGGGCAAGTCTGGGAGGATAGCCCGTTTGGGCCGGGAACGGGCGGGTTTCGTGGCATTCCCGCCACAGTTGGGAGGCCCCTGGGCCGTCCCGGCAAGGGTGACTCCCGGGAGAGTCCACTTGTGACTTCGTTCTTCTGCCGCACCAGCCGGTCTGATACTGTTGTGCAACAGATTGGTCACGGGAGGGCTAGGTGACGCGCGTCGCGCTGACCGGAACAATTGGTGCTGCGGTCCTGGTGGTGGCGCTCGGGCTCTTCTTCGCCATCTACCAGCAGGACCAGGACGATTCCGGCGACGCCGTGCCGGCTCCGGGACAGCCCGCCGCCCCGCAGGCCAACGGCGACTCGAGCGGCCAGGGCGCGACAACCTCGCAGCCAGGCCAGTCCGCCAGCACCGGCGGTGCCGCGCAGCCGACAACCGGTGGCGAGGCAGAGCAGGGCACCGGTGCGCCGCCCAGCTTCGACGTGGTTCGCGTCAACCCCAGCGGAGACGCCGTTATCGCCGGCCGGGCCGAACCCGACGCCGAGGTCACGATCCTGGACCAGGGCAAGGCCATCGGTTCGGTGAAGGCGGATGGCCGCGGCGAGTGGGTGTTCCTGCCGGACAGCGCGCTCGATCCAGGCGAACACAGCTTCACGCTCGAGAGCAAGCCGGAAGACGCGGCTGAAAGTGAAGCCGCCAAGCAGGAGTCCGAGACCTCGGTTGTCGTCCTGGTACCGCAGGTGGCCAAGGACATCGCCGGCCGCACGAGCGAACAGCCGGCCGGCGCGCTCGCCATCGAGGTGCCGAAATCCGGGACCGGGCCGACCCGCGTCCTGAACGTGCCGAACCAGCCCGCCGAAGCTTCGGCGGGCGCGCCGAAGGTGCCGGAAATCTCCGCCATCGATTACGACCCGGAGGGCCGGGCGGTCTTGTCCGGCCGGGCGCCGGGCGGCGCACGGCTGTTCGTCTATCTCGACAACGAGCCGATCGGCGAAGCGATCGCCGACGAGAGTGGGCTGTGGACCTTCACGCCGTCGACGGCGGTCAAGCCCGGCCTGCACGTCATCCGGGTGGATCAGGTCGATGAGACCGGCAAGGTCCTGGCGCGCGCCCAGACGCCGTTCGAGCAGGCGGCGGTGCCGCTGGCGGCGCAGGCGGGCGCCAGTACCCAGCAGACCGCATCGGCCACTGGCACCACAGCGGACAACAGCGCCGCCGTGACCGCCAATGGAAGGATCGTGGTGCAGCCGGGGAACTCGCTCTGGAAGATCGCGCGCGAGAGCTACGGTCAAGGCGTCCGCTATACCGTGATCTACGAAGCGAACAAGGAACAGATCTCCAACCCGGACCTGATCTATCCGGGCCAAGTCTTCGCGGTACCGACCGGCAATTGAACGCGCCGCTCAATCGAAAGACATGGACGTGACCCCCGCCCGCCCGGAGCTAGGTCCAAGCGCGTTGCAGGCGCTGCGCTCCGCCGGACTTATCTCGGCGCGGGGATATGCGGCCGCCGTCGACTCAGTGCGCGACGAAGCTTTCTGGGCCCGGTGGGGGATGCGCGCGCTGTTGGCGCTCGGCGTCGGTCAGTTCCTGGCGGGCGTGGTGTTCTTCTTCGCCTACAATTGGAACGACCTCTCCGACATCGCGAAGTTTGCGATCATCGAGATGTCACTGGCGATCGCCGTCGGCGGTGCGTTGCTGGTCGGGCTCGACCGGGTGTTCGGGCAAATGATTCTGATCGCGGCGTCGGTGCTGACCGGCGTGCTGCTGGCGGTGATCGGTCAGGTGTACCAGACCGGCGCCGACGTGTTCGAGTTGTTCGCCTCCTGGGCCGTGCTCATCCTGCCGTGGCCGATGATCTCACGTCATCCGGTGCACTGGCTGCTCTGGCTGGTGGTCGCGGAAGTCGCTTTCGCCTTGTACGGCGATCAGGTCCTTGTTCCGATCCAGGAGATGCCCGGCGAACTGGTCTGGGTGATCGTTGGCGCAACCATCGCGCTGGCGCTTGCCGCCCGGGAATGGGCCGTGCATCGCGGGATGGCGTGGCTGACCGCGCACTGGACACGCCTTGTCCTGCTGTTTGCGGCGATGGCGGCATTGTTCGCGCCGGCCGCAGGGCAGATGTTCGATGTCGACAACCTCACAGTTGGAGCCATGTGCGTGGCCGCATTCCTGCTGGCGGCGTTGCTTGCGTCGGCGCTGTACTGGCGCGGTAGGCGTGATTTTCCGGCTCTGGTCATCGTCATCGGGTTCGTCGACGCGTTCGTCGTCTGCGTCGGATACCGCATCATCGATGAAGGGATCGGGTTCGACCTCGATGATGTCGGGCCGGCGCTGTCCAGCCTCGGTGCGATGATCGTGTGGGCAATCGCCGCGACCGGAAGCGCGGCACTGATCATGCGGCGCCTGCGCGGCAGTCTCCAAGAGGTGCCGTCGTGACGCAGCTCGCCGCATTTTGCGCCCGCACGGGGATTGACGAAGCCGCGGCGCGTCAGGTTCTGGGTGCGCACGTCACTCATGAAAGCGCTCCTTGGTACATGCAGGTGGTGCTGGGCATCGGTGCCTGGATCACTGCGATTGTCGCGCTGTTCTTTGTCGGCGTCGTCATGGATCTGGTGTTCGAGATCGATGAGCCGAACCTGGCCGTCGCGGTCATCGGCGCGATCGTGTTCGTGGCGAGTCTCTGGCTGTTGCATCGCCGGCCCGATGGGGCGTTCGCAGCGCATGCCGCGGTGGCGTTCGCGACCGCAGGCACGTTGCTGGCCGCAGCGGGTGTGGGCGTGCCTGAGAGTAGCCTGGCGCTGGCCACCGCCACGACGCTGCCGTTTGCCGCCGCCGCGATCTGGCAGCAGCGATCGTTGCTGCTGCAGTTCCTGATCGTCTCGAGCGCGCTCACCCTCGGCATCGTCGCGGCGTGGGATCATTGGAACGACCCGATCCTCGGCCTGCCGGCACTCTTCACCCCGGTCGGTGTGGTCCTGCTGCTCTGTCCGCCGCGGCGCGAGATGCGGCCGACGGCGTTCGCGCTGCTGATCGTGCCGCTTCTGCTCGACAGCGTGGCTACCAGCCTTGACGTCAAATGGATGCTCTGGTTCGGCTGGCTGGCGCGCGGATTGCTGCTCGCGACGTTTGCCTTTCTGTTCGTCGTCAACTGGCGGCGCATGGCGGACCGTCAGACGCGACTGCTGGCTTTGGCGGCCGCCGTGGCCGTTGCAGTCGCTACGTTTCTGCTGCCGGTCGGCGCATCGGCGGCCCTGGTGCTGCTGACCTTGGCCTATACCCTCGGTTCGCGAACTCTCGCGGCGATCGGCGCGCTGTCGGAGGTCTATTTCATCTGGAGCTTCTACTGGGACCTGGAAGGAACGCTGCTGACCAAGTCGATCATTTTGATGTCGGCGGGCGCGGTTCTGCTGCTCTGCTACGGACTACTGATCGGCACGCTGCGCGAACGGAGGGCATCATGAGGCGCGTGCGGTGGATGATCGCGCTGGCGGGGCTGGCGCTGATCCTGCTGCTGGCCAACTGGGACATCGCGCAAAAGCGGGTGGTGATCGCCAATGGACAGGTCCTGTTGCTGGAACTGCGGCCGGCCGATCCGCGATCCCTCTTTCAGGGCGACTATATGAGGCTCGCGCTGGCCGATGCGGCGATGCCGGGCGCGGACGGCATCATGGACATGCCGTACCGCGGCACGGTCATCCTGGCTTTGGACGACAACAGGGTCGGCCGCTATGCGCGCTCGGACGATGGCTCCCCGCTGAAGGAGGGCGAGCTGCGCGTGCAATACCGGCGGCACCAGGAGTGGCACACGCCGCGACTGGACTACGGCGCCCAGTCCTTCTTTTTCCAGGAGGGCGATGCGGAAAGCTACGAACGCGCGCGCTACGCGATTTTGCGCGTCGCGGAGGATGGCAGCACGGTGTTGACGGACTTGGCGGGGGAAGATCACGTGGCGATCAAGCCAAGCGCGGACTAGATCTTATGTGCGGGTCGCATTTTTGACGCCGAACCGGCGTCCACTTCGGCGGAAAATGCTCTGACGGAGATCAGGCGGCGGGCTTTGCCCAGCGGGGCAGAATGTCGCGCAGCACCATCAGATAGGGACGGGCTTCGAGCACCAGCTCCGCGGCCACCGTCAGCAGCGCCGTGGGTGTCCAGGTCTCGCTAAGATGCGCCTTGCCGACGCAATAGATGTGCTTCTGCTTCGACACCATCAGGCGGCACGCGGGGGAGGCATGGCTGGAGCGGATGACGGCATGCACCGCCTCGCGCATTTCCACGCCTTCCGCGGAATAGGGATCACCCCCGATGTCGGCCGCAATCTGCAGCACCGGACCGGTGTCGGTCAGGCGGGTCTCGGCGGAGAAGGGCAGGCCGCAGGCCCGGAAGCCGAACGCGACACTGGCGCGTTCCTGCTTCAGCGCAACCGAGCCGTCGTCGAGGACGTCCACTTCGTTCAATTCGGCAGGAGCGGGTGGGCGGTTGAGAACCGTCGGCATGTTCATGGAATCAGCGCCAACTCAATTGGTCTGGGCCAGCCGCGATGCTAGCGGGTGGTGATTAACGAATACTAAAGCGTCTGGGCGCGAGGTTTGGCGGCAATCATTGACTTGGGCCTCGCCAATGGCCAGATATGTGGCAAATCAATGAACTAGCGGCGGACCATGGCTCACAGCTTCAAGGTCCGCCGATCGGCTGAGCGAGGTGCCATTCTTGTCGACGTTCACAGTGCCGCCGATCCACCGCGATGGCTGGCGTTTTGTCGCCCTGTTTGCCGTGGTGACGGCGGTCCTGTTCTGGATTTGGGAGCCGCTGGGCTGGATCGGCGTCATCCTCACCTGTTGGTGCGCCTTCTTCTTCCGCGATCCGGCGCGCGTGACGCCGAATCGGCCGGGCCTCGTGATCTCGCCGGCCGATGGCGTGGTGCAGATGATCCAGCCGGCGATCCCGCCGGCGGAGCTGGGCATGGATCAAAGGCCGCTGACGCGCATTAGCGTATTCATGAACGTGTTCGACGTGCATGTGAACCGCTCGCCGGTCGACGGCGAGGTGGTCGCGATGGCCTATCGTCCGGGCAAGTTCGTCAACGCGGCGCTCGACAAGGCAAGCGAGCACAACGAGCGCCAGTCGATCCACCTGCGCGCACCGGATGGCCTCAACATCGCCGTGGTGCAGATCGCCGGCCTGGTCGCGCGGCGCATCAAGTGCGATCTGACGTCGGGCCGGTCGCTCAAGGCCGGTGAGCGGATCGGCCTGATCCGGTTCGGCAGCCGGGTCGATGTCTACCTGCCGGACGGCGTGTCGCCGCTGGTCTGCGTCGGGCAGAAGGCGGTAGCCGGCGAAACGGTGCTGGCGGACGCCAAGGCGGACGAACCGACGAGGCTTGGCGAGATACGGTAACCTGCGGCAGAATGAGCTGGCTGCGGCCGGTTCAATCCGCCGGTTCAATCCTGGGAGGATCGAGAGCCATGCGGCGAACCAGATTGCGGGACCACTCGATCAATCGGCTGATCCCCAACATGCTGACCCTGTTCGCCTTGTGCGCAGGGCTCACCTCGATCAAGTTCGCGCTCGACGCCAACGCGCTGATGAACGTGACGCTCTCGACCGACCAGTCGGCGGTCGCGGATGCGGCGGCGCGCAAGTGGGAACTGGCCGTCATCGCCATCATCGTCGCGGCGGTGTTCGACGCGCTGGACGGGCGGATTGCGCGCCTGCTGGACAGCACCAGCAAGTTCGGCGCAGAGCTCGATTCGTTGTCCGATTTCGTCGCTTTCGGAGTGGCGCCCTCGGTGGTCCTGTATGTGTGGACCATGGACCAGACCGGCCGCATCGGCTGGGGCTGTGCGCTGCTGTTCAGCGCATGCATGGCGCTGCGGCTAGCGCGCTTCAACACCAAGCTCGACAACGCCGACGTGCCGGCCTGGACCATGCGCTTTTTCACCGGCGTGCCCGCGCCGGCGGGTGCTGGCTTGGTGCTGTTGCCGCTCATCGCCTACAACGAATACGGCAGCGGCATCGCCGATTCGCCGTGGCTGGTCGGACCCTGGATGGTCATCGTCGCCGGCCTGCTGGTCAGCCGCATCCCGACCTTCTCGTTCAAGCGGCTCGCCATCACCCAGCGCTGGGTGCTGCCGGCCATGGTGGTCGTGGTGGTGTTCGTGGCGCTGTTGGTGAGCGAGACCTGGAACACTACGCTCGGGATCGGCGTGCTCTATCTCGCCTCCATCCCCTTCAGCCACCGCCAGTATCAGCGGCTGGCGGTGCAGCGGCCCAACGCGCCGACCATCGACCAGCGCGCCGAACAGGACCTGGACCTGCATTGACCCGCTGATCGGCAGGCTCCCATGCTGGATCGCGCCGCGCGGCGGCTGGTCGACCCCGTGCTGGAGCAGCTGGCGGCCGCCGCGCAGCAGCGGAACCTTACAGCCAACCAGGTGACCATCGCCGGCTTTGCCTGCGGCCTCGCGGCGATGGCGGCGATTGCGCTGCAATCCTATGGCCTGGGTCTGCTGTTGCTGCTGGCGAACCGGCTGGCCGACGGTGTGGATGGTGCGCTCGCGAAGCGAAACGGGCCGACGGACCTTGGCGGCTATCTCGACATCGTGCTCGATTTCATCGTCTATGCGGGCGCGGCCTTCGCCTTCGCGTTGGCGCAGCCCGAGCATGCGGTGGCGGCGGCGTTCCTGATCTTCTCGTTCATGGGGACTGGCTCGAGCTTCCTCGCCTTCGCGATCTTCGCCGCCAAGCGCCAGCTGGACGGCGAGGCGGCCGCCAACAAGAGCTTCTACTATCTCGGCGGCATCACCGAGGGAACCGAGACGATCCTGCTGTTCGTGGTCGTCCTGCTATTCCCCGGATGGTTTCCGGCCGCGGCGTACATCTACGGAACGCTATGCTGGCTGACCACGATCGGGCGCATCGGCGCGGCGGTGCAGAGATTGCGCTAGCAGCCTACTCGGCCTGCGCCGGCTCCGGCCCGATCTGCCGCGCGCCGCCACGGCGGCGGGCGCGCCAGTCATAGAAGCGGCCCTGCAGTTCCAGCGCGCATGGCGTGAACAGCAGCGTCAACGGCGAGGCGAACAGCACGCCGAAGGTGATGGCGGCAGCGAGGGGAGACCACCATTGCGTCGACGGCGCATCGAACGTGATGTCGCGCGCAGTGAAGTCGACGGTCATGTGGAAGACCAGCGGCAGCAGCCCGAGCACGATCGTCAACTTGGTCAGGATGACCGGCCGCAGGCGCTGGACACCCGTCACCAGCAGCGCTTCGCGGCGCGACTTCGCTGTCTTCTTGAGGTGGTCGTAGGTGTCGATCAGCACGATGTTGTTGTTCACGATGATGCCGGCGAGGGCGATGATGCCGATGCCGGTCATCACGATTCCGAACGGCTGCTGCAGGATCATCAGGCCGAACATGACCCCGATCGACGACATGACGACCGCGCTCAGCACCAGGAACACCGAGAAGAAGCTGTTGAACTGCAGCAGCAGTATGAGGGTGATGAGGAACATGGTGGCCACGGCCGCCAGGGTCAGGAAGTTGGCGGATTCGGCGCGGTCTTCCTCCTCGCCCTTGAAGGCGATGCTGACCGACGGATCGATGCCGGTACCGGTCGCCAGCCAGGCCTTGATGGTCTCCAGCTCGGCATAGGCCTGAACGTCGGGCTTCACGTCGGACTCGACGTCGATCACGCGCGTGCCGTTGACCCGGCGCACCAGCGCCAGCTTTGGTTTCGCGGTGCGCTCGACGAAGTTGCTGAGAGGCACCGACGCGCCGTTGACCGGGATGCGAAGCTGGTCAAGCTCGCTGATGTTGCGGATCTCGGACGGGAAGCGGGCGACGATATCGATCTCGTCGTCGGCATCGTCCGGCCGGTAGTCGCCGAACTTGAGGCCGCGCGTGACCAGCTGGATCACGTCGCCGACGGCGGTCACATCGAGGCCATATTTGGCGGCCTCGGCGCGATCGACATCGAGTTCCCATTCGATGCCGGGGACAGGGCGCGAATCCTGGACATCGACCAGCCCAGGCATGGATTCGAGCTTCTTGCGTACGATGTCGGCGGCCGCTTCGAGCACCGCAAAATCAGGTGATGTCAGCTGGAGCGAGACGGCCTTGCCGCCGCCCGGGCCGCCATCCTCCTTGGTCAGCTCGATCCGGATCCCGGGAATAGGAGCAGTGCGGCCGCGGATGTCCTCCAGAATGGCATCGACCTTGCGCCGCTTGTCCCAATCGCCGAACTCCAGCGCGATCGTGCCGATGACATCTTCCGCCAGCTCCTCGCCGCCCGAGCGCCCGCCGATATCGGCCTTGGTCACGCTGTAGACGCTGCGCAGCTCCTCGTGCTCGCTGTTCATGGCGAGGATCTCGCGCTCAACCGTCTTCACCAGATCGTCGCGCTCATTGACCGACATATTGCCGCGGGCGTGGATCTGGACCTGCGCGACTTCGGGCTCGGTATCCGGGAAGAATTCCACGCCGGCGTTGAACGCCATGAATGCCATCACGGTGCCGACCAGAATGCCGACGCCGCCGCCGACGACCATGACCGGATGACGCAAGGCGCCGCGCAAGGCGATCAGGTATATCCAATCCAGGCCGCGTGCCCGCGCCAGCTGTTCCTCGGCGGACAGCTGTTCCGCGACAGCGTGCGTATCTTCCCTATTCGGCCGCCCGATCAAGGCGCCGATGCAGGGAATGAAGATCATTGCCATCAGCAGGGAAGCGAACAGGGTCGCCGACAATGTGATCGGCAGATACTTCATGAACTCGCCGGTCGTGCCGGGCCAGAACGCCATCGGCCCGAAAGCGGCGATGATGGTGGTGATGGACGAGAAGATCGGCCACGCCATGCGCTTGGTTGCCTCGACATAGGCGGTGCGGCGGTCCATGCCGTTCAGCATGCAGCGATCGGCGAACTCGACCAGGATGATGGCGCCGTCGACCAGCATGCCGGTCGCCATGATGAGGCTGAACAGCACCACGATGTTGATGGAGATGCCGAAGCCGGCCAGCATCATGATGCCGATCAGGAACGATCCCGGGACCGCGATGCCGACGATCAATCCGCCACGCAACCCCAGCGACGCCACGATCACGATCAGCACCAGCAGGACCGCGGTGATGAGGCTGTTCTCCAGCTCGCCCAACATGTCGCGGATCTGCTTCGAGGTATCCTGCGAGAAGGTGACCTTCACCTGGGGCGGCCACGCCTGGCTTTCCGCCGCCACCAGCGCGCGGACCTCGTTGATGGTCTCGATGATGTTCTCGCCGGCGCGCTTGGAGACTTCGATACCGATCGCCGGCAGGCCATCGATGCGGGCGACCGAGTCCGGATCCTTGAAGGTGCGGCGCAGGCTGGCGATGTCCTTGACCTGGACGATCGCGTCGCCGCTGACCTTGAGCGGCATCTCGAGGATATCGGAGGCGGATTCGAACAGGCCCGGAACCTTGATCGCGAACCGGCCCTGGCCGGTGTCCATGGTTCCCGCCGCGACCAGCCGGTTGGAGCGGGCGACGATGGTGCCGATCTGGTCCAGCGAGAGGCCATAGGCCTCGACCCGCAAGGGATCGATCACCAGCTCCACCAGTTCCTCGCGCTCGCCGCTCATGGTGGCTTCGAGCACGGCTGGGATGCCTTCGATCTTGTCCTGCAGTCGGTCGGCCAGCGTGCGCAGCGACCGCTCCGGCACGTCGCCCGACAGGGTGACAACCAGGACGGGGAAGCGGCTGAAGGCCACCTCCTGCACGAACGGCTCGTCGGTGTCCTCGGGCAGCTCCGGCTTGGCGAGGTCGACCTGCTCGCGCACGTCGTCCAGTGCCTTGTCGATGTCGTAGCCGGCCTGGAACTCCAGCACCACGCTGGCGCCGCCCTGATAGGTATGGGAGCGGAACTCCTTCAGGCCTTCGATGGTGCGGACCTGCTGCTCCATCGGGCGCGCCAGCAGGCGC
>Ga0070674_100002070_pt1 | contig 10988 bp, 8 predicted proteins | sample KBSM33metaG_FD_65344 | JGI IMG/M metagenome (GOLD analysis project Ga0070674, IMG submission 65344) | Miscanthus rhizosphere microbial communities from Kellogg Biological Station, Michigan, USA - KBS M3-3 metaG | ecosystem: Host-associated > Plants > Roots > Rhizosphere > Soil ...
ATGTGCCGGGCGATGAACCGCAGCTTCATCAGCGTGATTGCGGGCGGCTTCGGCGGCGACGGCGCGGCGCAAGCGGGCGCGGCGGCGATCGACCGGCCGTGGAAGCGCGGCTCGGCCGAGGATGCGGCGTTCCTGATGAGCCAGGCAGAACAGGTCATCATCGTTCCCGGCTACGGCATGGCGGTCGCCCAGGCGCAGCATACGGTCAGGGAAATGGCTGACCTCCTCAAGGCCGAGGGTGTCACCGTCAAATATGCGATCCACCCCGTGGCGGGGCGCATGCCGGGCCATATGAACGTGCTGCTGGCCGAGGCGAACGTCCCCTATGACGAAGTGTTCGAGCTCGAAGATATCAACAGCGAATTCGCCCAGACCGACGTCGCTTTCGTCATCGGCGCCAACGACGTCACCAATCCGGCGGCCAAGACGGACAAATCCTCGCCGATCTACGGCATGCCCGTGCTCGACGTAGAAAAAGCCAAAACGGTTCTATTCGTGAAGCGCAGTATGGGCGGCGTCGGCTATGCGGGTGTCGATAACGAGCTGTTCTACCGCGATAACACGATGATGTTGCTCGCGGATGCGAAGAAGATGGTCGAGGAAATCGTGAAGGCACTCGGCCATTGAGGTGAGACACTAGGGGCCGGGGGCGGCCGGAGGCAGGGGGCACAATGGTCACGGTCGGATCGATCCTGGGCGGCACGTTCCGCTTCGCGCGCGACAATCTTCGGGTGATCGCGATCTGGAGCGTCCTTACGTTTCTGCTGAGCCTGCTCTCGATGGTCGGGATGCAGCCATTCTATGCTGCGCAAGCCGCCGCCCTGGAAAGCGGCACGCCGGTGACGCCCAATTTCGGCGTGCTGGGCATTATGTTGCTGGTGTCGATCATATTCTTCACCGTGCTGTGGGCCGCCATGTTCCGCGCCGTATTGTTCCCCTCGGAAAGTCGGTTCGCTTATCTGCGCATCGGCATGGACGAGTTGCGTCTGTTCGGCACGATGATGGTAATCCTTGTCGGGGCCTACCTTCTCTTCATCATATTGGGAATCATCGTGGGGATCGTGGGCATCCTGTTGACGCGTCTCGCCGGCGCGTCGGGAACCGTAGCGCTGGTGCTTGGCGCTGGACTGGTCGCCCTGATGGTCTGGCTGACGGTTCGGCTGTCATTGGCCGGCCCGCTTACGATTCTGGAGCGCAAGGTCGTCATCGGGCCGGCCTGGCGCCTGTCGCGCGGCGCTTTCTGGCGGCTGTTCCTCGCTTATCTCGCGATCGCCGTGATCCTGATAGCGTTCTACGCGGTCATAATCGCGGTGCAGATGGGCCCCGTGCTCGGCGACATGTTCCGCCCGCTCGATCCGGCCGCGCATGAGCGTGTCGTCGCGTGGCAAGCCGCGAATTACGGCTTTTCGGCCCGGTCGCTGATGGTCGCCGTGGTGGGCGGCATTCTCGGCGGTATCGTGTTCGCTTTGCAGGCGGGAATGCTCGGGGTCGCGACCGCGCAATTGCTCAATCGTGGCGGGCAGGAGCATCTCAACACCGTTTTCGAATGATTCCGACCTGGGGATATCGTTTCGGATTCGTTGCGATCGAACCGAAATGGAGCAAGGCTGAAGAGCGCGGGGGCTCGAAAATGTACAGTTGGTCCAAAGCGAAACAAAAAGTCGGACGCCAAAGCCCGAGTCGCGCTAGACTCGCCATTATGGTGCAAGCGGTCGTCAGAATACCGCCGCTGCCCGCTTTGCGGGCGCAGGCTCTTCTCCGTTCACAACGCTTGATCGCCTGATGGCTGAATCCGACGATAGCCCGCCGCCATTGCGCCAATTGAGCGAAGAGGTCGGGCGTATCGCCCGGGCACTCGCTTTATTGTCGCAGGACGAGGAGGAGCGGGTCGAACGGCGCGAAGGCGTTGCGGACCGGCGCTCGGCCGATCGGCGCGGGCTGCCCGACCGACGTGATCAGAGCGGCGACAATGCCATGCCCGCCGTCTCGGCGATCCGCTCGATGATCCGCGCGCGGCGGCTGCGCGATCAGTATTTCAGCGGCGAGTTGTTCGCCGATCCGGCCTGGGACATGCTACTCGATCTCTTGCTGGCGCGGCTCGAGGGACGCACGGTCGCGGTATCGAGCCTGTGCATCGCCGCGGCCGTGCCGCCGACGACCGCGCTGCGCTGGATCAAGCGGCTTACCGAGGAAGGGATCTTCGTCCGGACCGCCGACCCGCGCGACGGCCGGCGCGTGTTTATCGACCTGTCCAACCAGGCTGCCGATGCACTCGCCTCCTATCTGCGCGCGGTCGAACGCATCGGGGTCACGCTCCCTTAGGAAGCCCGATATCAGCCGTCATGCCAACGAAGGCTGGCAGCTTGGGCGGTTCTTGTGCCGAGGCCGGTATCTAAATTCGTGCGCCCCAGCCTTCACATCCCAGCTTCCACCGGGGTAACGGGCGCAGATGGAAGCCCGCTTGTGCTGCTTCAGCGTTCGGTCGAACGCAATCCGCCACCGAGAGCGCGATAGAGTTCGACGAGGTTGGAGGCCGCATCGAGCCGGGTGCGGATCAGATCCTGCTGCGCGCCGTAAAGCGTGCGCTGGGCGTCGAGGGTAGTGAGGAACGGGTCGACCCCGGCGCGGTAGCGCGCGTCCGACAGGCGATAGGCCGTCGTTGCCGCCGTCACCCTATCGGCACGCGCGGCGATCTGCTCATGGATCGTGCCGCGCTGGGCAAGCGCATCGGCAACCTCGCGGAACGCGGTCTGGATCGCCTTTTCATACATGGCCAGCGCGGCGTCGCGGCTTGCCTTGGCGTAGCGCAGATTGGCGGCATTGCGGCCGAAATCGAAGATGGGCAGGGTCGCCGCCGGCTCTACCGTCCAGGTACCGTTGCCGCTCGCGAACAGGCCCGATAGCGCGGGGCTGAGCGTACCGGCGACCGCGGTCAGTGAGATTTGCGGGAAGAAGGCCGCGCGCGCAGCCCCGATATTGGCATATTGCGCCTTCAGCCGGTCCTCGGCCTGGAGCACGTCGGGACGGCGTAGCAGCACGTCCGAACTCAGGCCCGCCGGCAAGTCGGCGAGCGTGAAGCCGCGATCGCCGAGCCCGCTCGGCAGCAGATCGGCGGTGACGGTGGTGCCGGCGAGCAGATTGAGCGCATTCTGGTCGCGCGCGATCTGCGTCTGGAGCGCGGCGATATCGTAGCGTGCCTGCTCGTAATTGGTCTGCGCCTGCCGCACCTCCAGTTCCGAAGTGACGCCGAGCCGGAATTGTGCCTGGGTCAGGTCATAGGATTGGCGGAAGCTTTCGAGCGTGCCCTGCGAGATGCGCAGCTGATCCTGGTCCGCCGCCATGGTGAGATAGGCAGATGCGAGCTCGGCGATAAGCGTAATGCGTGTGGCGCGCGCGCCTTCTTCGGTTGCGAGATATTGTTCGAGCGCGGCCTTGGTCAGGTTGCGGACGCGACCGAACAGATCGATTTCGAACGCCGAAAGGCCAGCATTGACCGAAAAAATGTGACTCGTGCGATCGGCGCCGGGCAGCGTCTCGGCGGTTGAACCACGCGCATAAGTGGCCGAGCCGTTGGCGGCGATGGTCGGCAGCAAGTCGGCGCGCTGGACGCGATATTGCGCACGCGCCTGTTCGATATTGGCGAGCGCGACACGCAGGTCACGATTATTGGCAAGGCCGGTCGCGATAACCTGGCGCAGCGCCGGATCGACGAAGAATTCCTGCCAGGCGATCTCGGGCACCGATGTCGCGGCATTGGCCGCCACGGGATAGGCGCCGCCGCTCGGCAGCGTCGTCGGGGCGGACGGTGCGGGCCGATGGTAAGGCGGCGCGAGATCGCAGCTCGGGAGGAGCAATGCGGCGAGGGGAAGGATGCGCTTCATCCCTGCGCCTCCGCCACGTCGCCGGCCCGGCTCCCCTTGCGGCCGCGCTCGAACAGGCGCCGCACCGCGACGAAGAACATCGGCACGAAGAAGATTGCGAAGATGGTTGCCGACAGCATGCCGCCGACCACCGAACGGCCGATCGCATTCTGCCCGCCCGAACCGGCGCCGGCGGCGATCGCGAGCGGGAACACGCCGAACACGAAGGCGAAGCTGGTCATCAGGATCGGGCGGAGACGCAGCCGCGCGGCGGCGACGGCGGCGTCGAACGCATTCAGGCCCTCGCGCATCCGTTCTTCCGCGAACTCGACGATCAGGATGGCGTTCTTGGCCGATACGCCGATCGTGGTGATCAGGCCGACCTGGAAATAGATATTGTTGTTCACGCCGGTCAGGTGCGCCGCGACGACCGCCCCGAACACGCCCAGCGGGACGACCAGCATAACGGAGACGGGAACAGACCAGCTTTCATAGAGCGCCGCGAGGCACAGGAAGACGATCAGCAGCGACAGCGCGTAGAGCGACGTGGCCTGCCCGCCCGCGAGCCGCTCTTCATAGGAAAGGCCGGTCCATTCGAAGCCGGTGCCGGGCGGCAATTTGGCGTGCAATTCCTCCATCGCCTTGAGCGCGGCGCCCGAACTCTCGCCCGGCGCGGGCGTGCCCAGCAATTCCATCGACGGCTGGCCGTTGTAGCGCGTGAGCTGCGCGGGTGCCGTTCGCCAGCGGGTCGAGGCGAAAGCGTTGAACGGTACCATCTGATCGTTGGAACCGCGCACGTAAAGATCGCCCACATCTTCCGGCGCCATGCGGAACGGGGCGTCGGCCTGGAGATAGACGCGCTTCACACGCCCGCGATCGATGAAGTCATTGATATAGGCGCTGCCCCAGGCGCCGGCGATGGTGCTGTTGATGTCGGCGATGTCGATCCCGAGCGCCTGCGCCTTGTCCTGATCGACGTCGACCTTCAGTTGGGGCGTATCGGGCAGGCTGTTGGGACGCACCCCGGCAACGCGCTTGTCCTGCATCGCCATGCCCATCAACTGGCCTTCGGCTCCGACGAGCCGGTCGTGGCCGATGCCGGCGAGATCGATCAGCTGGAAGTCGAAGCCGGTCGCATTGCCCAATTCCTGCACCGCCGGCGGGATCACCGCGAAGATCAGGCCATCGCGAAAACCCGCAAATGCACTCATCACGCGGCCGGCGATCGCGCCGGCCTTGTTGGCCGCGCCCTTGCGCTCATCCCACGGCTTGAGGTGGACGAAGGCCAGACCCGCATTCTGACCGACGCCGGTGAAGCTGAAGCCGGAGACGGTGAACACCCCTTCTATGTCGGCGCTTTCCTTCTGGAGGAAATGGTCGCGCACCTGCGCCAGCGCGACATCCGTCCGCGCCGTGGTTGCGCCGGGCGGCAGGCTGACGAGACTGAGGACGATGCCCTGATCCTCGTCGGGCAGGAAGCCCGTCGGCAATTTGTAAAACAGGAAGACCAGGCCCGCGCAGATCACCGCATAAACGAGGAAGGCGCGCCCGCGGTGATGTTCCACGTAGCGTACGCCATTCTGATATTTTTCCGCATTTTTGTCGAAATTGCGGTTGAACCAGCCGAAGGGGCCGGTGGTAGCGCGTGCATGCTCGCTCTTGGGCTTGAGGATCGTGGCGCAAAGCGCCGGCGTCAGGATCAACGCAACCAGCACCGACAGCGTCATCGCCGACACGATCGTGATCGAGAATTGGCGATAGATCACGCCGGTCGATCCGCCGAAGAAGGCCATCGGCACGAACACCGCCGCCAGCACGGTCGCGATGCCAATCAGCGCGCCGGTAATCTCGTCCATCGATTTACGCGCGGCTTCCTTGGGCGACAGGCCCTCGGTCTCGATCAGACGCTCCACATTCTCGACGACGACGATCGCGTCGTCGACCAGCAGGCCGATCGCCAGCACCATCCCGAACAGGGTGAGCGTGTTGATCGAGTAACCGAAGATATAGAGCACCGCGAAAGTGCCGAGCAGCACTACGGGCACCGCGATCGTCGGGATGATCGTCGCGCGCAGGTTCTGCAGAAAGATGAACATTACCGCGAAGACGAGCACGATCGCCTCGATCAGCGTGTCCCGCACCTGCGCGATGGACAGCCGCACGAACGGCGTCGTGTCATAGGGGTAATTGACCTTGATCTCGGTCGGGAAGGTCTTTGAAAGCTCGGCCATCTTGGCCTTGACCGCATCGACCGTGGTGAGTGCATTGGCGCCCGGGGCGAGCTTGATCGCGATGCCCGACGCCGGATAGCCATTGTAGAGCACCGTGAAGCCATAATTTTCCGGCCCCATCTCGACGCGCGCGACATCGCCCAACCGCACGACCGAACCACCGGGACTGGACTTGAGCCGGATCTGCGCAAACTGGTCGGGCGTGTTGAGGCGCGAGGAGACCGCGACCGAGGCATTGAGCATCTGCTCACGCGGGGCGGGAAGCGCGCCGATCTGGCCGGCCGAAACCTGTGCGTTCTGCGCGCGTACCGCGTCCCGGACGTCGGCCAGGGTCAGCTTGAAATTGTTGAGCTTGAGCGGATCGACCCAAATACGCATCGCATATTGCGCGCCGAATATCTGCGTGTCGCCGACACCGTTCACACGGCTGATCGGATCCTGGACGCGCGACGACAGGAAGTCGGCAAGGTCGCTCGTCGAATAGCGTTTGGTCGGCGAATAGAGGCCGATCACGACCAGGAAACTGGCGCTCGATTTGGTGACGCGCACGCCTTGCTGCTGGACTTCCTGGGGCAGCAAGGGCGTCGCTGCCTGGAGCTTGTTCTGTACCTGCACCTGCGCCGTGTCGGCGTTGGTGCCCTGCTCAAAGGTCAGCGTGATGGTCGCGCTGCCGGACGAGCTGCTCGTCGACGACATGTAGCGCAGATGGTCGATGCCCTTCATCTGCTGCTCGATGATCTGGGTCGTCGTGTTCTCGAGCGTCTGGGCATCCGCGCCCGGATAGGTCGCCTGGATTTCGACCTGCGGTGCCGCGATCTCCGGAAACTGGGCAACCGGCAACGTGCGGATCGCGAGGATGCCGGCCAGCATCAGCACGATCGCGATCACCCATGCGAAAATGGGCCGGTCGATGAAAAAGCGTGCCACCGGCGCTTACTTCGCGGCCTGGGCCTGTGCGCCGGGCGCGGCGGCGGGGGTGGGCTTCCACGGCACCGGCGCGACCGGCGTGCCGGGCTGGAGCATCATCGTCCCATCCATCACCAGCCGGTCGCCGGGCTTCAGTCCGCTCGTTACGAGCCATTTGTCGCCGATCGCGCGGTTCGCGCTCAGTTGCCGCATCTCCAATTTGTTGCCGGCGCCGATTACCAGCGCGGTCGGATTACCCTTCTCGTCGCGCGTCACGGCCTGCTGCGGCGCCAGGATGCCCTGCGCCTGCGTGCCCTCGGTCAGGTGCGCGCGGACATACATGCCCGGGAGCAGCAATCCCTGCGGGTTGGGGAAGATCGCGCGTACCGTGATCGTGCCAGTATCCTGCGCAACCGTCACGTCAGTGAACTGGAAGGAGCCTTCGCGGCCATAATCCGTGCCGTCCTCCAGCGTCAGGCCGACGCGGGCCGCGCTGCCGCCGCGCGAGACCTGGCCCGCCAGCAATTGCCTGCGCAGCTTGAGCAGGTCGACGCTCGACTGGTTGATGTCGACATAGATCGGGTCGAGCCGCTGGATGGTCGTCAGCGGTTGCGTCTGCGCGGCGGTGACGAGCGCGCCGACGGTGAAGGTCGAGGCGCCGATCCGGCCCGAAATCGGTGCGGCGATGCGTGTGCGGCGCAAATTGATCTGAGCGGATGCAAGTGCCGCCCGTTGTGCGGCGACGTCGGCTTTGGCCTGGTTCGCACTCGCGACCGCATTCTCGTAATCCTGGCGGGCGATCGCGTTGATCTTGACCAGTTCGCCATAGCGACGCGCGAGCGCTTCGGTGGAGGCGATCGTCGCCTGCGCCCGCGCCAGCGCCGCGCGCGCATTGGCGGCCGCCGCCGTATAAGGCGCAGGATCGATCTGGTAGAGCGTCTGGCCGGCATGGACGAGCTCGCCCTCGCGGAACAGCCGGCGGGTGATGATGCCGTCGACCTGCGGCCGCACCTCCGAACTTTCGTACGGTGCGGTGCGCCCCGGCAGCTCGGTCGTCAGCGTCACCGGCTGCATCTGCACCGTGACGACGCCAACCTGCGGCGGCGGCGCGGGCGGCGGCGCCTTTTTACCGCATGCGGACAGCAACAAAGCCGCGATCAAGGCAGCAGAACGAATCATGCGCATGGAAGTCTCGCGATTGGCGGGACTTCTATACCGATCGTTTTCGCGCTGTGAACCGCTAATGCCGCGACGCATTGAGCGAGGGAAGGCGTCGCTCGGCGAGACGCCTCATGCCATCGCCAGATCGCTTTCGCGGAATGGTCGTAGCTGCGCTTCGAGCGCGCGCTCGAAGGCGGGACGCGCTTCGCAGCGGCTTACATATGCGCGGATTGTGGGGAAATCGTCGAGCAGGCCCGTGCCGTTCAACTCGCGCAGCACCGTGGTCATGATCAGGTCGCCGGCCGTGAAGCGGCCTTCCAGATAGTCCTTGCCATCAAGCCAGGCGTCCAGCGCGATCAGGCGGCGCCGGACGGCGGCCTCGACCTGGGGGCGGCGCTCCACCGTCCAGTCTTCGCCGGCATGGAAGATGTTGAGGCTGCCCATCTCCAAAACGGGTGGCTCGACCGAGTTGAGCGCGGCCATCACCCACGTCTGGACCCGCGCCTGCCCGGCCGGATCACGTGGGGCGAGCGCTTCCGATTTGGCGGCGATGTGCAGCACGATCGCGCCGGATTCGAACATCTCGACCTCATCGTCGCGATAGGCGGGCACCTGACCGAACGGCTGCCAGTCGCGATATTCTTCCGACTTCTGAATTTCGCGATCGATCAGCCGCGCCTCATAGGGGAAGCCGGCCTCTTCGAGCGCCCAGCGCACGCGCAGGTCGCGCACATAACCTCGCGCAAATTCGGGGACCCAGCGGAAAGCAGCAACCTCGATCGTCATGACTACCTCTCCTCTTGAACATCGCATAAGGCCGGGGCAGGGGCGGCCGGCGTTGCCGACAGGGAATTGAGGCCGCGCCGCAGCTGGGCAGGATCGGTCTCGATCAATTCCTGTTCAAGCACCGCATGCGCCTCGGTCCACAGCGGCAAGGCAGCGGCGAGGCGAGCCTGGCCAAGCGGGGTCAAGGCGGGGCGGCGAATGCGCGCATCCTCCGCGTCGGGCTGAACCTCGACCAGGCCCTGGCGCACGAGCGGCTTGAACGCCGCGGTCAGGGTCGTGCGGTCGGCCCCGAGCAAGGCGGCGACCTCCTTCATCTGCGGCGGCACTGGGCGGTTGAGCGCCATCAGCAGCGAATATTGCTCGTTGGTCAGCCCCGCCGGGCGCAACGCCGTATCGAAGCGGCGCGCCAGCACCCGCGCTGCGCGCTGCGTGTGCAGGCAGAGGCAGGAATCGCGCACGTGGATTGTGGTGGCGAAGGGGATCGTCGACTCGGTCACAATTTGTTTAGTGTGTTGATATCAACATAACGAGTCAAGCGGCACGCGGACAGCTATACCGATCGCGCTGCAGGGGGGACGGTACGTGCGGTCGCTGCCATTCGCGGAATTCCTACGGACCTACGCGCGCATCGCGGCGCTGAGCTTCGGCGGGCCCGCGGGGCAGATCGCGGTGATGCACCGCATCCTGGTCGACGAGAAGCGCTGGATCGGCGAGGCGCGGTTCCTGCATGCGCTCAATTACTGCATGCTACTGCCCGGGCCGGAAGCGCAGCAGCTCGCAATCTATACCGGGTGGCTGCTGCACCGGACCAAGGGTGGCGTCGTCGCCGGAACCTTGTTCGTCTTGCCCGGCTTCGTCGCCATCCTGGCGCTGAGCTTCCTCTATGTGCTGCTCGGCCACACGCCGGCCATTGCCGGGCTGTTCTTCGGGCTGAAGGCGGCAGTGCTCGCGCTGGTGCTCCAGGCGGTCATCCGCATCGGGTCGCGCGCCTTGCGGTCGCGTGGCACGATCGCGATCGCCGCCGCCGCATTTGTCGCAATCTTTCTGTTCGACGCATCGTTCCCGCTGATCGTGCTCACCGCCGGACTGATCGGCTGGATTACGGGGCGGAACGGGATGTCTCTCCGTGCCGGCGAAGCGCATGGCGGCGCGGCAGGGGGATTATCCGACGCCGACAGTCTGTTGGGCGAGCACCTGCCGGTCCACGCGCGGTGGAATCCGCGCTGGTGGCTCGGGACTGCCGCTACCTTGCTCGCGCTGTGGGCCGCGCCGGTGGTGACGCTGCTCGCGCTGTTCGGGTCGCGCAACGTGTTCAGCCTGATCGCCTTGTTCTTCTCGAAGATGGCGGTGGTCACGTTCGGGGGCGCCTATGCGGTGCTTGCGTATGTCGCGCAGCAGGCCGTCGGCACTTATCACTGGCTGCGGCCCGATGAGATGCTGACGGGCCTCGGCATGGCGGAGACCACGCCCGGTCCCTTGATCATGGTCGTGCAGTTCGTGGGCTTCCTCGCAGGTTATCGCCAGCCGGGCGTACTCGCGCCGCTTCTCGCGGCGACGCTCGCAGCGACGCTGACCGTGTGGGTCACGTTCGTCCCCTGCTTTCTGTGGATCTTCCTTGGCGCCCCGTTCATCGAGCGCCTGCGCGCCAACGCGGCGCTGTCCACCGCGCTCGCGGCGATCACCGCCGCAATCGTCGGCGTCATCCTTAATCTGGCCGTCTGGTTCGCCGCCCACAGCCTGTTTCACGCCCGGCGATCCGTTACCTTGTTCGGCCATGCGATCGATTTGCCGGATCTATCGAGCATCGACCTCCAGGCCTGTCTGCTGACGGTCGTCGCAGTCGTCGCAGTATTCCGCTTCAGGGTCGGGACCTTGCCCGTGTTGGGTTCGTGCGCGGCTGCCGGCTTCGCGCTCATGATGGGCGGCCACGCGGCCTGAGGCCGTTGCAGCGCCGTGTCCGCAAAACCTTGTCCGACGTCGAGACAAGTCGTTCCTGCCTATTGCGTGGGTCAAGGCGGGCGGCCACAGCGCTGACATGCACTGG
>Ga0070674_100002089_pt1 | contig 10947 bp, 5 predicted proteins | sample KBSM33metaG_FD_65344 | JGI IMG/M metagenome (GOLD analysis project Ga0070674, IMG submission 65344) | Miscanthus rhizosphere microbial communities from Kellogg Biological Station, Michigan, USA - KBS M3-3 metaG | ecosystem: Host-associated > Plants > Roots > Rhizosphere > Soil ...
CGCCCGTGAGCAGTGACGACCCCGGCCCACCGTGCGCCGTGGGCGTGTTCGGGCCGCAGGGTTGGTAGGAGATCACGAGCGGGTCCAGTTTCGGCGTGGCTGCCTTTGGGCGGATGAAGTCCGCGGAGGCGGTGCCCGATGACACGACAGCAAGCGTCAGCGCAAGCGCCAGGATCGGCCAGCGCTTCGATCCGGGGTAGGTGAGGGTTCTCCATGAAGTCATTACGGGTTCCTTTCGTCCTGGGCTTCGGTTGTTGGTCTTTCGGCGATGAGTTCGAATAGCCGTCATCGGGGCGGGATCCGCAGATCGACGGTGACTCGGCGGCTTGCGGCGTTCCCTGCCGCGTCGCGTGTAGCGATCTGCACGCGCGTCGAGAGCCTGCCGTGACGCGCAAGCGCGGCGACGCCCGAGGCGAGCCGGATGGACAGCGTGCCGCGCTGTCCGCCGCGAAGACTCACGCTGTGCGATCCGAGGACGACCGCCGCGCGCACCCGGTGGAGCCGGACCGTCTTGGTCGTCGTGAACGTCACCGTGGTCCGGCAGCCGCCTGTCTCTCCCGCAGGGCAGGACAGCGGGACCCGGGCAACGAGGTGTCCCCGACTGAGGACGACACGGATGTGCCCCAGGGTGGGCACAAGCGCCCTCGAATCGGAGACGGGCGCAGGGGTGGCGTCGATGGTCTCGACTCCATCAACCACGTCGACCGTGAGCGCGTCGGTTTGGGCGCTGTCATTGCCGGCGCCGCCGCGGACCAGGTCGCCGACGCCGTCGCGGGCGAACAGTCGATCGTCGCCCTCCTGCCCGTCGAGGAGGTCGCTGCCGCCGCCCCCGTTCAGCATGTCGTTGCCGCCGCCCCCGACGAGGCTATCGGCCTCCCCGGCTCCGGTCAGCGAGTCGTTGCCTGACCCACCGTCGGCGGCGACGTGCAGACCTGGCAGGCCGGGCGAGACCGTCAGCTGGTCGTCGCCGCCCTCCCCGTCGACAGTCAGCTCCTCGGCGGTGAAGTCGACCGTGAACGGCACGAGGTTCGTCCGGTCGATAGCCGCCCGGGCGCCGTTCGACCGGACTGTGAATACGTCGCCGGCGGCCGGTGACCCGTTGACCTCCATGCGGTCGAACCCGGTGTCGCCGTTCGCGACATCCGAGCCGTCGCCGTTGTTCCAGACCAGCACGTCGTTCCCGTCGCCGCCGCTGAGGTCGTCGCCCCCGCGGTCGCCGACGAGGCGGTCGTCGCCACCGTCGCCGTCGAGCTTGTCGTTGCCGTCGCCTCCGGTGATCAGATCCGGTCCGTCGCCCCCGGTGAGCGAGTCATCGCCGGGCCCACCATCAAGCGACAGGAGCGTCAGCGGCGCGAGACCAGCGGCCCCACCGAACGTGTCATCGCCGCCGAGGCCGTTGACGGTGAGTCGTTCGGCGCTGAGGTCGACCGCGAACGGCACCAGGTTCGTGCGCTGGAAGAGGACGCGGCCGGCATTCGGAGCGGCCGTGAAGATGTCGCCCGCGGTGGGAGCCCCGTTGATCTCGACCGCGTCTGCCCCGGCGTCGCCGTCCATGACGTCGGTGCCGTCGCCGTTGTTCCAGACGAGCACGTCGTTGCCATCCCCACCTGAGAGGTGGTCGATGCCCTTGAAGCCGACGACGCGGTCGTTGCCCCCGTCTCCGAGCAGGACATCGTTGTCCGACCCGCCGACGAGGAGGTCGTCTCCGTTGCCGCCGTGGACGATGAGGGTCGAGTAGTCGGTAGGCGCGAGCGCACTCGCGTCGACGGTGTCCGCGCCGTCGCCTGCGTTGACAACGATGTGGGCGTTGTCGTTGGCAGCGAGCGTCGTCGCCTGGCGGTTCACCGTGATGAACCCGCCCGCGGCGGCGAGGGTGATCGTGTCGGCTTCCTGATCGCTCGTGACGGTCAGCGTGTCGGTGTCCACGTTCTGGGTGACCACCGCGCTTGCTCCGGTCGGCGCCGCGAGCGCCGCAGCTGCCATGGCGGCAATCAGGAAGGTGATGGATCGCTTGCGAGTCATGTTTGGTCCTTTCTGGATGGGGAGCGGGGAGCGCGTCCACTCGGACGGCTGCCTGTCAACTGGCGGAGTCCCCTCCGCGGGCGAGTGCCTTGACGTCGTCGGAGGTGAGGGCCTGGCCGTCGAAGCCCCACGCGCCGCTGGCGACCTCCTCGACCAGGCACCACGTGACCGATCGCATCCCTTCGCCCTCGATCGCGACCATCGCGTCGGTGAGGCGCTCGATGATTTCCTGCTTCTGAGGCGCCGTGTAGACGCCCGCCATGAGCTTGACCTGGATGAGCGGCACGCTGTCCTCCCTTGGGGGTTGCTGTGGCAGCCATCCTCTGCCGGATCTCCGCTCCGCACATCGGGCAACTCCCCTGACATCGACCCCTGAACATTGCGCGGGCAAAGCGCCCGGCGTACGATCGATCGGCGCATGGACCAGTCAACGCGTGCCCGCCCGGCTGCGCTCCTCGAGCGCGAGCAGGAGGTCGAGCGCGTCCGTGCCACGCTGCGAGCCGCCGGGCAACGAAGCGGGGGCGCGCTGATCGTCGAGGGCGCCGCCGGGATGGGGAAGTCACGGCTGCTGGAGGAGGCACACGCGCAGGCCTCGGACCTCGGCTGCCGCGTGCTTGCCGCGCGGGGGACGGAGCTCGAGCAGGGATTCCCGTTCGGCGTCGTGCGCCAGCTCTTCGAGCGCCCGCTGCTAGAGGCGGACGCCGGCCAGCGCGACCACTGGCTGGCGGGGGCGGCGGCGCTGGCTGCGGAAGTGCTCACCGCAGCGCCGGCATCGTCCGTGGCGCCAGTGCCAGGTCCATCCGTCAGCGATCCGGGCTACGCGTGGCAACACGGCCTGTACTGGCTCGCTTCCAACGTCGCCGCCGATGCGCCGCTCGCACTCGCGATCGACGATCTCCAATGGTGCGACGCGTCGTCGGCGCGCGCGCTCGCGTTCATCGCTCGGCGGCTCGAGGGGCAACCACTCGCGCTCGTCCTCGCCACCCGGCCGCTCGATCCCACGTTGACGCCCGAGGCGGCTGCGCTCGTTGCCGATCCCGCCACGGAGGTGCTGCGTCCAGCGGCGCTGACAGAGGCGGCCGTCGCCGCGCTGGTCGCGGCCCGGCTGTCCGACGCACCCGACGATCGGTTCGTGAGTGCATGCCTCGCCATGACGGGCGGCAACCCCTTTCTGGTTGGAGAGCTGCTCGAGGAGCTGGCGGCTCGCGGCATCGATCCCACCGCGGCTGCCGCGGACGATGTGGGCGCGATCGTCCCACGTGGCGTCGCCAACGCGGTGCTGCTCCGCCTGGCGCGGCTGGCGCCCGCAGCCGCCGGGCTCGCCTCTGCGCTCAGTGTGCTCGGCGACGGCGCGCAGGTGGGCGATGCCGCCCGGGTGGCGGGACTCGCCGGCCCCGACCTTGAAGCGGCGATGGGGGCGTTGGTATCCGCGGACGTCGTGGAATCCGGCGGCACGGTGCGTTTCACGCACCCGATCCTGCGCACCGCGATCTATGGCGACCTTTCCCCCGCCGAACGCCAGCGGCTCCACCACGCCGCGGGGTCGACCCTCCGCGAGCGGGGTGCGCCGACCGGCCGAGTCGCGGCGCAGGTCATGCACACTGAGCCGGCCGCCGACTCCGGGGTGGTGACGCTTCTGCGGGACGCCGCGCGCGACGCGCTTGCTCTAGGGGATGCAACCGGCGCGGCGGCCTTGCTCTCCCGTGCGCTGGATGAGCCTCCCGTCGACGGCGCCCGCACCGCGGTGCTGCTCGAGCTCGGCCAGGCCTACGCCCGCGCCGGGGCACCCGAGGCGATTCCCGCACTGTCGGAGATCGTCGAGCGCGCAGAGGACGCGGCCGCGATCGCCGAGGCGGCAATCGAGCTCAGCGGCATGCTCTTCTTCGCCGGTCGCGTCGCTGAAGGAGCTGCGATCCTGCGCCGCGCCCAAGACCGGCTCCCGCCGCACGAGCCCGCACGCGAGCGGCTCGAGGTCGCGCTGCTCGGACTGAGCTCCACATCTGCCTCGGCCCGGCGCGAGGCGGATACGACGATCGCCGCCCTGCGAGATCCAGGCGGCCCGGCGCGCGACGTCCTCCAGGCAACCACGCTCGCCACGCTGGCCATGGACGAGGTCCTGTACCTGCGCTCGGCGACCACCGCTATCGACCTCGCCGAACGCGCGATCGCGGCGGGCCTCCCGGTTGAGCCTCACCGAGGTGAGAACTGGGCGACCTTGGCCCTGGCCGCGCTCGCCGTCGCGGACGGTCTTGACGCAGCCCTGCATGGCGTAGACGAGATCCTCGCCCGGGCACGCGCGCGGGGAGCGGCACTTACGGTCGTGACGATTTCTGCGCTTCGAGCCCTGATCCAAGTGCGCCGTGGAGACCTGGCTGCCGCCGAGGAGGACGCGCAGGAGGTGATCGAGCTCGCGCCCGAGCTGCTGGGAGCCAGGTTTCTCGTCCTGGCGGTGTCGGCGGCAGTGCTCGCGGGCCTCGACCGCGACGAGACCCCCGACGCCCTTCGCCGCCTCATCAACCGCACCGGCGTTCGCTACGACGCCGACTTTACGTCGAGCTCACAGCTGCGCTACGCGTCGGGCGCGCTTAGCGCCGCGGGGGGGAACCACGAAGGCGCAATCGAGGAACTGGGTGGCTGCGCGGACTACCACCTGGCGTTCGGCAGCGAGAACCCGGCATTGCTCCCCTGGCGGTCGGCGGCGGCGCTTTCGCTGGCCGAGCTCGGCCGCCACCGCGAGGCCCGTAGCTTGGCCGCCGACGAGGTACGCCGCGCACAGTCGTTCGGCGCGCGTCGCGCGATCGGCATCGCGCTGCGCGCCCACGCGCTCGTCGGCCCTCCGTCGGAACGGTCGAAAAGGCTGGAGGAGGCGGTTGTGGTGCTGGAACCCTCGCCCGCGCGGCTTGAGCACGCGCGAGTGCTGGTCGACCTCGGCGCAACGTTCCGCGCCGCCGGGCAACGCAGCGCGGCGCGGGAGCCTCTACTCGAGGGGCTCGGGCTGGCTGCCCGCTGCGGCGCGCGAACCCTGGAGCGCCGGGCGCGCGCCGAGCTTGCGGCGATCGGCGTCCGGCCCCGGACCACCGAGCGCGCCGGGGCGGACAGTCTGACGCCCAGCGAGCGGCGCGTGGTCGAGCTCGCCGCGGCGGGCGGCACGAACCGTGAGATCGCCCAGACGCTCTTCGTCACCGAGAAAACGGTGGAGACCCACCTCGGACGGTCGTTCCGCAAGCTCGACATCTCATCTCGACGCCAGCTTCCGGACGTGCTCGCGCGAGCGTAAGCCGGGATACTGCGCGGGCCGTGTCGCAGGAGAACATCGAGACCGTCAAACGCGCCATCGAGGCGTGGAATGCCGATGAGGACGCCTTCAAGTCCATGTGACCGAGCGCGAGGACCGACTCGAGAAGTCTTTGACCTTCGAGCGGGAGAGATCGTTCGCGTCCGCGACTTTCTGACTCATGCGGAGGCCCTCGAAGCCGCTGGGTTGTCGGAGTAAGACGCCCACGCCGACTCCTGAGCCGAGGACGACACTGGGGTCATGGACTAAGGAATTCCTGGATTCGATCGCCTGGCAGCGGCGCCACGATGCGCGCCGTGAATGCGACCCATCTGATGCCGGTGGCCTCGACGCATCGTGAACCGAATCGATGGGCAGTCCTGGCCCTGCTCAGCGTCGCGCAGCTGATGGTCGTGCTGGACGCGACGATCGTGACCATCGCGATCCCTTCCGCCCAGAACGCGCTGCATTTCTCGACCGAGAGCCGGCAGTGGATCGTCACCGCCTACGCGCTCGCGTTCGGCAGCCTCCTGCTGCTGGGTGGCAAGCTCGGTGACCTGTTCGGGCGCAAGTGGACCCTGATCGCCGGCCTGGTCGGGTTCTCGATCGCCTCGGCAATCGGCGGGTTGGCCCAGTCCTTCGGCGTGCTCGTGGCCGCCCGAACGCTCCAGGGCGCATTCGGCGCGCTGCTCGCACCCTCGGCGCTGGGGTTGCTGACGGAGACCTTCGAGGGGTCTCCTGACCGGCCCACAGCGTTCGGGATCTTCGGTGCGATCGCCGGCGGTGCGGCCTCGCTAGGACTGATACTCGGTGGCGCGCTCACCCAACTCTTGTCCTGGCGCTGGTGCCTGTACGTCAACCTTGTGATCGCCGTGCCTACGACGATCGTGGCGTTGCGCCTGCTGGTCAATCACGCTGCACCGGAGCGGGATCCGATCGACATACCGGGGGTTCTCACTTCAGCGCTGGGCCTGTTCGCGCTGGTCTACGGGTTCTCCAACGCCGCGACCCACTCCTGGACTGCCACAGCCACGATCGTGGCGCTCGTCGCCAGCCCCGTGCTCCTGACGGCTTTCGTGCTGATCGAGCGCCGAGCCAAGCATCCGTTGCTGCCCCTGCACATCATCTGGGACCGTGCCCGCGGCGGCGCGTACACCACGCTCGCGCTGGCCGGCGCGGGCGTCTTTGCCGTATCTCTGTTTCTCACCTACTTCCTGCAGCAGCAGCTCGGACTGTCGCCGCTTACCACCGGACTGGCGTTCCTCCCGATGACCGGCGTTCTGGTGGTCACCTCGACCACCGTGCAGACCCGCGTGATCCAACACACCGGGGTAAAGCCGCTGGTACTCGCCGGCATGACGCTCGGGGGGATCGCGATGTTCCTGTTCACGCGCCTGACGCCCGGCTCCAGCTACGCCAGCGACGTCCTTCCCGGCCTGCTCGTCCTCGGCGTCGGGATGGGATGCATCTTCGCGCCGGCGTTTTCGACGGCGACTCTAGGCGTGGAGGGAAGCGAAGCCGGGGTGGCCTCAGCGATGGTCAACACCTCCCAGCAGATCGGCGGCTCGGTCGGCACCTCCCTGCTGAGCACGATCTTCGCCAGCGCCGTCGCCAGCTACACGGCCGATCACCCCAACACAGCCGGCCTGGCCAACGCCGCGGCCGTTCACGGCTACACCACGGCGTTCTGGTGGGGGGTCGGAATCTTCGCCCTCGGCTTCCTTCTGGCGATCGTAATCCTGCCCGGCCCGGCCAAGCGTCGCGTGCCCACCTTCAGGGCTGCGCTCGCCCGCCTCGCGATCGGCAACTGCCACTACTCCGATGCTGCGGCGCCGGGACAACTACGAGATGCGGTTCGCGAGCTGCGTGCGTGACTTCACGTCGAGCTTGCGGAACGCCTTGCGCAGGTGGTACTCGACCGTGCTCGGGCTGATGAACAGCTGAGTGGCGATTTCTCGATTGGTGTGTCCGTTCGCCGCAAGGCGAGCAATCTGCGTCTCCTGCGGCGTGAGTTGGTCGAGCGTGTCCACGGTCCGTTTGCGGGCACGCTCGCCGGTCGCCAGCAGCTCGCGTTCGGCGCGGCGCGCGAACGCCTCGGCGCCCATGCTTGTGAACGCCTCGAGCGCGGTGCGCAACTGCTTTCGGGCGTCGAGGCGGCGCCGTTCGCGTCGCAGCCACTCCCCGTAAAGAAGATGAGTCCGCGCGAGCTCGACCCGCATACGCGTACCGGTGAGGTGCGCGATCGACTCGCGGTACAGACCCTCGGCGACCTCGCCCTCGCTCAGCAGCGCCCGCACACGCGCTTCGATTCCGATCGCCCACTCGGAGCTGATCACGCCGGTGCGCTCGGAGAGCCACTCCCGGGCGGACTCGAGCAGCGCTCGGTCGGCTGTCCTGGATGCCGCTTCGGCCAGCTCGGGCACCAAATACGCTCCGTATCCGATCGGATCGGGCTGGAACGCTTCCCAGGCCGCATCGCGGGCGGCGTCATGACGGCCGAGGCCGTTGTAGAGCACGGATCTCGCGTAGTTGTTCGAGGTCCATCGCCGTGCGGCCGCCTCCTCCGAGGTGGCTTCGATCAACTCAGACGCCTGCGCCTCGTGGCCGCGCCAAGCGGCGAGAATCATGGGGGCGTTTACGAGCGCTGGATTTCCGGTCGCCTCGGCGATCAAGCGGGCTTCGTCGATCATCAGGGTGGCTGCACTCAAGTCGCCGGCGGCCATCTGGGTCCTGGCCAGGAAGCTGAGCGCGAACTGCAAGTGCACGAGCGCGCCCGCGTCGCGGGCGACCTGCACTTGGCGAGCGGCGAGGAGATGCAAGGCCTCGTCATCCCACATCTCGAGGGCAACGACGTTGCCGTTTCTCGTACTCGAGACCGAGAGCCGCCGACCGACATCCTCGTCGCCCACGTCGATCGCGAGCAGAAGCTCGAGAGCCCGAGCGAGTGTCGGCGCCGCGGCCGCGAATCCGTCGGTCAGGCGGATTGCGAACGCGTCGAGCAGCACGTCAACTGTCCGAGGCGGGGCGGAACCGGTTGGCGCCGCCCGCGCGGCCTCTGCGACCGCCGGCGCGCCGCCGACGACCTCAACATCGCTGGACATTGCGCCCGCGAGCGCCTCGAGGTACGTCTCGCGGGCTAGCTCGGGGTCGAGTGGCTCGAGGCGTCTCGCCGCGCTCAGAAACAGGCGGCCGGCTTCGCCGCCGCGCCGCTGCTCCAACGCGATCTGGCCTCGCAAAAGGTCCACACGCGCGCGCCCGAGCTCGTCGAGAACTCCAGTATCGACACCTCCCAACAGCTCCAGCGCAGCCTCCAGAGCCCCGGCATCGCGCTTCGCGCCGGCGGCCGCGAGCAGGCGCTGCGCACGGTGCGTGGGCTCGGGTGTGAGCGCGGCGGCGCGCTCGAGGAAGGCAGCGACAGCCGCCAGTCCGCCGCGTGCCTGCGCCCGTCCGGCCGAACGCTCGAGCTCTGCGGCGACGTCCTCGTCGGGCACTGAGGCCGCCTGCGCCCGGTGCCAAGCGCGGCGATCCGGATCGATCTCCGGATCGGTTGCTTCCGCGAGGGCTCGGTGAACAGCACGGCGCTCCTTCAGCCCAGCTGCCCGATACACGGCCGACCGAACCAGTGGATGACGGAAAACCACTCGGGGACCAAGCTCCAACAGGTCTTCCGCTTCGACGGCTTCCACGACCGACTCGGGGATTCCGAGCTGCCGGGCCGCCCGCCAAACGAGTGCCGTATCGCCGACTGGATCGGCCGCCGCCACGAGCAGCAAGCGTCGCGCATCGCCGGGAAGCCTGGCAAGCCGGCGCGTAAAGCTCTCCTCGATGCTCGCGGATAACGGCACCGCCACTGGTAGCCCGAACCCGCCCGCGAGCTGTGTCGGGGTCAGCCCGCGCGGCAGCTCCAACAGAGCGAGCGGATTCCCGCGCGTCTCCAGAACGATCCGATCCAGCACGCGCTCGTCCAGCGGAGCGGGCAGGACCGACTCCAATAGCGTCCGCGCATCACGACGCCCCAAAGGCTCGACGCGAAGCTCCGGCAATCCCGCAAGCGCGTCGCTCAGCTCACGAGCCGCGAACACGAACGCGATCTTCTCCGCCAGTAGGCGGCGGGCCACGAACGCGAGCGCGCGCGCTGACGCACGATCGAGCCACTGCGCGTCATCGACGACACACAAGAGCGGCCGCTCCTCCGAAGCCTCGGACAGCAGGCCGAGAGCCGCCAGTCCGACCAGGAACGGATTCGGAGGCTGTCCGGCCCTAAGCCCGAAGGCGACGCCAAGCGCATCGCGCTGGGGATCCGCGAGACGCTCCGATCGGTCGAGGATCGGCGAGCACAACTGTTGAAGCGCCGCGAACGGGAATTCCATCTCCCCCTCGACCCCGACGGTCCGGAGGACCCGGAACTGCCCTCCCTCCTCGACCGTCCACTCGAGCAGCGCAGTCTTCCCGACGCCTGGCTCTCCATGCACCACCAAGACCCCGCCGTCGCCGCCGCGCGCAGCGGTGAGCAGGCGGCCGAGCACCTCGCGCTCGCGCAGCCGGCCGAGCAATTGGCCTGCCGGGCGCGCCGCGAGCATCCGAACGTGTGGCGGCGAATCCATCTACGGCGAACAGCATGACTGAGGGCGACACTCGGGTCGCGGACTAAGGAATTCCAGGATTCGATGGCCCGCTCGTCGCTTCACGATCGTGTCGATGAACACGCCGGATACGACCACTGAGGCGTACGCCAACACCGGCCCGAGCAGCGCCGAGGATCTGCCGGACTACGCGCCCATCCCCCGACCGGCGCTCGGCCCCGCCCTCAACGAGCAGGGCTACTACGTCGGACGTGTCGAGCAGAACCTCTACTGGGTCACTGACGGCACCTACCAGTCCGCCTTCCTCACCACAAAGGACGGCGTCGTTCTACTCGACGCTCCGCCCACCCTTGGTCACAACCTCCAGCGCGCGGTGAACGAGATCGCCGCCGCCAACGGCGTCAGCAACAAGGTCACGCATCTCGTCTACTCCCACCACCACGCCGACCACGCCGGCGCCTCATCGCTGTTCGACAAAAGCGTCGCGCGCATAGGGCACGAGGAGACCCGGAAGCTCCTGTTGCGGGACGACGATCCCGCAAGGCCCCCACCGGAGGAGACGTTCCAGGACCGCCGCACGCTGGAGATCGGCGGCGAGCGCATCGAGCTGGCATGGCACGGCACCAACCACTCGCCGGACAACATCTTCATCCACCTGCCCGACCACGACACGCTGATGCTCGTCGACATCGTCAACCCGGGCTGGGCCCCGGTGTATCAGAGCAACCTCACCGAGGACGTGCAGGGCTACATCGCGGCCCCCGACACGGCTCTTACCTATCCGTGGAAGCACTTCATCGGCGGCCATATGGGCCGGCTCGGCACGCGGCACGACATCGCGGTGCACCAGCAGTACATGGCCGACATCGCCGCCAGCTCGCGCACGGCGCTGGATACCGTCGACCCGACGCCGTACTTCATCAAGTGCGGCGAGAACTCCTGGGCCGCAGTCAGGGGTTACCTCGATGCGGTCACCGCCGCCGCGGCGACGCCCGTGATCGAGAAGTACGTCGGCGTTCTGGCGGCCGCCGACGTGTTCACCGCCAGCACGACGTTCCACGTCATGCA
>Ga0070674_100002093_pt1 | contig 10941 bp, 8 predicted proteins | sample KBSM33metaG_FD_65344 | JGI IMG/M metagenome (GOLD analysis project Ga0070674, IMG submission 65344) | Miscanthus rhizosphere microbial communities from Kellogg Biological Station, Michigan, USA - KBS M3-3 metaG | ecosystem: Host-associated > Plants > Roots > Rhizosphere > Soil ...
GGCGTGGGCACGACTTCGCCGAACGACTCCGGCGAGGTGACGACCACCTGGCTTCGCTCCCTGCGGCGCTCGTAGCTCCCGAAATAAAAGACGCGGTCCTTGACGAGCGGCCCGCCGACGGTGCCGCCAAACTGCTGCTGGTTGTACGGCGCTTTCACCGGCGTCAGAGGTGGAATGGAGTCCCAGTCGCCGGGCCGGACCATGACGAACGCCGAGCCGTTGAGCGTGTTGGTGCCGCTCTTGGTGATCATGCTCGACACCCCCGCGGAGTGTCCGCCAAACTCGGCGGAGAACTGGTTGGTGATGAGCTGCACTTCCTTGACCGTTTCGAGCGCAAAGCCGCTGGAGCCGAGCTGCGGCGCGCGCTGCAGCGTCAGCCACTTCGAGTGGTTGTTCGTGCCGTCCACGTAGGTGCCGAAGTTCCACACCTCGCCGCCGCCCACGTTCACCGCGTTCGAGCCGGTGCCCGCCGCGACCACGTTGGAGTCGAGCGTGAGGAGACGGAAGTAGTTGCGCTCCTTGACAGGCAGGTTCTCGAAAGCCGTTCGGTCGATCGTGCTCGTCACCTCCGACGAGGTCGTCTGGACCATCGGCGACTCGCCGGCGACCGTGACCGTCTCCTGGACGTTCGACAACTTCAGCGTGAAGTTGAGCACGACGCGCTGGCCGGCGTTGAACTCCATATTGGAACGGATCTCGGTGGCGAAGCCCGCGATCTCGGCCGTCAGCGTATATCTGCCTTCCGGTGGCAGGTTTGTCACCACGTACCGCCCACCTTGATCGGTGGCGGTCGAGCGCGTCAGGCCGGTGGACACGTTGCGAACGGTGACGGTCGCGCCAGGCAGCACGGCCTGCTGCGCGTCGACGACCACGCCCTCGATGTCGAAGGTCGGTTTCTGCGCGAGCGCTGAGCGCTCGGTCGCGCCGGCAACGAACAGCAGGACCAGGGCGAAGGCAACGCCCACCCTCTTGGTACAAGGCACCAGACACCTCCTAGATGCGCATTCGTGGCGGTCCGAATCGACGGGATGCTACCAGAACGGTCCTGCTGAGGCGAGAGTTGTCGGGCCGACGGTGCACGGATCGTGAGTGGGATCCGGAAAAGCGAATTCGGCAGTGCCGTACACGAACAACGCTCAACTCTCAAGGCTCAGGGACATCGAGCTTGAGAGCTGAGCGTTGAGAGTTGAGACTTGAGAGTTGAAACTCGGACGCCTATCCCACCGTAAACGGTACGGACGCTTTCGTCCCGGCCCACTCCACGTTCAGCGTGCCGCCGGCCGGCGTATCGACGACCGAAATCGTGAGCTGTTCGACCGGCGCGGCCGGCTTGGCCATCGTCATCGGCACGCGGCCGAGATCCTGGCCCGCGGGGTACGGAATGCCCCATCCGCTCGCGCGCTTGCTGACGATCAGCTGCCACGTGCCGTTGACCGGAATCGTGTGAAGGCCATAGGTTCCGGCCGGAACCGTGAGGGTGCCGATCTTCAGCGGCTTGTCCGTCTTGAGCGTCGTCTGCTCGTCGGCGCCGGTCCGCCATTCCTTGCCCTCGAACGGGTCGATGTCCTTGCCCGGCGTGCGCCCCTTCAACATCGGACGGCCGTACTCGATCGAGATGTTCGCGCCGTCGACGGTGGTTTCGGTGCGCACGTGCGGGCTGCCGCCGCTGCCGGTCTTGAGCGGCGTGACTTTCTGGGCGCTGAGCGTGACGCTGAGGGCGGCGGCCAGCATCGTGGCCGCCATCGTGAATCGTTTCATGACGCCTCCTGAAGTCGGCGGCATCCTCCTCGGAAGTGCCGCCGGTAAGTAAACCCGGATCTTATCGCGGGCGCGACCGCAGGAACTTCTGAACCCTCCGGCCGCCTCCTACCTCGGCCGTGTAGAGGTTCCCCTTCGAGTCCGCGGCCACCACGTGTAGAAAGACGAATTCGCCGGCGTAATGGCCGATCCGTCCGAAGCCGCCGACCTCCGCAAGCGTTCTCCGGTCGTAGATGTGCACGCGGCCGTTGCCGGCGTCGGCCAGATAGAGGTACTCCTGCCGCGGGTCTGGCGAGAAGGCGACCGAGAACGACGTGCCGAGAAGCTTCGTCTTCCGCTCGACGAAGAGCTCGCGCTGGAATTTCCCGTCGATCGTGAAGACCTGCATCCGGTTGTTCCGCCGATCCGCCACATAGACCACGCCGTCGTCGGACACGCGGACGCCGTGCACGAGGTTGAACTGCGCCGCCCCCGGCCCTTCGTCTGTGGGCGTGTTCGGCGCGGCGTCGTCCGGCGCGTTGCCGTACGCGCCCCACATCCGCTTGAACGCGCCCGTGTCGGCGTCGAGCACGATCACGCGGCGATTCACGTAGCCGTCGGCGACGAATACTTCGTTGGTCTTCGCGTAGACATGGATGTCCGCGGCGTTGTTGAAGTTGCTGGTGTCGAGGCTCCCCTTGCTCATCCCGCGGCGACCGATCTGGAGCAGGAACTTGCCCGCCTGCGTGAACTTCAGGATCTGGTTCTCCTGCTTCGTGGCGAGGCGGGGGCCGCCGGCCGACGAAATCCAGACGTTGCCCTTGAAGTCGACATGGATCGCGTGCTCGTCGGCGGGCCATTCGTAGCCGTCGCCCGCGCCGCCCCAGCCCTGCACGTAGTTGCCTGCCTCGTCGAACTCCATCACCGGAGGTGCAGGGTGGCAGCACGGCGCGTCGGGATCGGTCGCCTTCTCGTCATTGGCCAGCGACCACGGACGCTGGAGGATCCACACGTGATCGCGCGCGTCGACGCTCAACCCAGCCACCTGGCCGAGCATCCACTGCTTCGGCACCTTTGGCCACATCGGATCCACCTGGAAGACCGGCGCCGCCTGTCGCTGCGCGAGCGCGGCTCGCTCGAGCGCGCGTTCCGCAACCGCCAATCCGATGAGCAGCGCGGCGACGGCCGCCGCCTTCCACAACCATTTCATTCCATGCCTCCTGGCTCGGCGGGTACTCTACCGCTTTTGCATTACACTTTCGGCCATGCGTAGCCTTCTCGCCTTGATTCCTTTGCTCCTTTCTACCTTCCTGCCTTTCAGCCTGGCAGCGAAAGCGACCGCACAGGCGCAGCCGGCGGCGGGTGCCGATCCAGTGAAGGCATTGGTCGGCCGCCTCGATCTCGAAAAGTACAAAGCCACCGTCAAAGGGCTCACCCAGTTCGGCGATCGTCGCCAAGGCACCGATCGCAACCGGGCCGCGGTCGACTGGATCGAAGCGCAGCTCAAGAGCTACGGCTGCCCCACCGAGCGAATCAAGTACGTCTACGAACCGCCGCCGCCCAATCCCGGCGGCGGGCGCGGGCGCGGCAACACCGATGTCGCCGCCGGAGGCGGCAGGCCGCGCGGCGTGCGGACGCCGACGGGCGTCAACACCGATCCGATGAAGCAGCCCAACGAAAAGCTGCGCGCGCTCAACATGCAGCCGACGACGCCGGGGCCGCGCGAGATGGTTTATTGCACGAAGGTGGGCACGACGCGCCCGGACGAGATGTACATCGTCGGCGGCCACATGGACGGACACGGGTGGGGCGAGGCAGCGAACGACGATGGATCGGGCACGGCGCTCGTGATGGAGCTGGCGCGGATCTTCAGCGGTCCTGACGTCCAGACCGAACGGACGATTCGCTTCGCGCTGTGGAACAACGAGGAGACCGGTCTCAACGGCGCGCGCGCCTACGTCGACCAGCGTCAGGCTCTGCAAGGCAAGGAGGACCCGCCCGGGTCGCGCCGCTTCCCCGAGCCGAAATGGCTCGGCATGATCCAGCACGACATGATGATGTTCGACCACGGGATGCCGCGTCCCGACGGCACGATGAACCCCGAGCAGCGGCCCGAAGCCGACGTCAACATCGAATTCCAGTCGAACTCGAAGATGGCGCAAGGCAGCCAGGCGCTCGCCTGGACGCTCCACGCGGCGAACGAAAAATACGCCACGGACTATCCGGCGGCCGTCGGTCCGCACATGACGAACACCGACTCGACGCCGTTCATGGATCTGGTTCCGGCAATCAGCGTCCGCGAGAACGAGCGCGGCGTGCAGATCGGCAGCGGCTGGGATCCGCAGTGGCACCAGCCGACCGACCTCTACACCACCTACAGCGACAAAGACTTCCGTCTCGGGCTGAACGCCGCGCAGACGACGCTCGGAGCGGTGGCGGAGCTGACAGGAGCGACGCTGAAGAAATGATCGGGACGCTGGTGCTGACAAGCCTGGGTCTGCTGGCCTCATCGCCGGCCATTCCCGCGCAGACATCAGCAAGGCCGTCCGCGACCCTCGATCTCCGCGCCGCAGCCGCCGAGCTCCCGCAGCTGCGCAGCCTGCTCGTGAGCTGGCGCGGCCAGCTCATCGCCGAGCATTACGCCAGGGGCGTCCGTCCGGGCGCGCCGGCCAACGTCAAGTCGGCCTCCAAAAGCATCATTGCCGCCCTGGTCGGTATTGCGATAGAACGCGGCGTCATCAAGAGCGTGAAGGAGCCTATCGTCACGTATTTCCCCGAGCTGCAACGCGATCCCGATCGCCGGAAGCAGGCGATCACCGTCGAAGACCTGCTGACGATGCGGTCGGGGCTGGAGTCGACGAGCGGGCGCAACTATGGCGCATGGGTGCAAAGCCGCAACTGGGTGCGCTACGCACTCGGTCAGCCAATCGTGAGTGAGCCGGGCACCGCGATGGAGTACAGCACCGGCAGCACGCATCTGCTCTCAGCGATGCTCACGAAAGCGACCGGCACCAGCACGTGGCAGTTCGCGCAGGACGCGCTGGCAAAGCCCGTCGGGTTCACGCTGGCCCGCTGGCCGCAGGATCCGCAGGGCATCTATTTCGGCGGCAACGAGATGCTCCTGGCGCCGACGCAGATGCTGGCGATCGGCGAGCTCTACCTCAATCGCGGGCGTGCGAACGGCCGCCAGATCGTGCCGGCGGCGTGGGTCGACACCTCGTGCGTTCCACGCACCACGTCTGCCTGGAGCTCCGACCGGCATTATGGCTACGGCTGGTGGATTCAGGATTTCAAGCGCGGCACGGCCTGCTTCGCCTGGGGTTATGGCGGACAGTACATTTTCGTGTTCCGCGAGTTGGATCTCGTCGTGGCCGTCACCTCGTCGACGACCGTGAGCGACGAACGGCGCGGCCACAGGCGCAGGCTCTTCGAGCTGATCGAAGAACGCGTGCTGGCGCCGCTCGCCGCTGCGTCAGGTTCCCGCTAACGCCGCACGCGCGAGAAAAACCGGGCCTACCTGGAAGTTGTTCGCTCGACCGGCTCCATTCGTAGCACCGGCGTCGGCTTGCCCTCACGGTCGTCGGTGACGAGGTAGATGTACCCGTCCAATCCCTGGCGCACGTCCCGGATGCGGCCCATCTGTGGAACGAGCGTTTCCTCGCTCACCACTTTCTGACCTTGAACGGTCAGCCGTGCGAGCTGCTGGCCCACCATGCCGCCGGCAAAAAGGTTCCCCCGCCACTGCGGGAAGCGGCTTCCCGTGTACACCATCAAGCCGGAGATGCCGATTGACGGGACCCAGACTTGGGTGGGCTGCTCCATGCCTTCGCGCAGCGTGCCCTTGTGAATCGCCAGGCCGGTCTGGTAGTTCACGCCAAACCCAATCACGGGCCACCCGTAGTTCCGTCCGGGCAAAAGGCGATTCAGTTCGTCGCCTCCCTGGGGTCCGTGCTCGTTCGCCCAGACGTCGCCGGTCTCCGGATGGATGGCCAGCCCCTGCACGTTGCGATGTCCGTAGCTCCAGATCTCCGGCCGGGCGCCGGCGCGGCTGACGAACGGATTGTCGGCCGGCACGCGGCCATCGTCATGCAGCCGGATCATCTTGCCATGATGGTTCGAGAGATCCTGGGCCGGGTGCGCCTCGAGGTTCCCCTCGGGCGGAACCTGCCGATCTCCGAGCGTCAGGAAGAGGAAGCCGCTTTTGTCGAAGGCGATCTTGCCGCCGAAGTGTCCCCGGCCCTGAGAGATCGACTCGAACAGCGGCTGCACGCCTGTCAGCCGATCGTTCTCGAAGCGGCCGCGGACGAGGGCGGTAGTCGCCTGCGTCCCGTCGGCGCTCGGCTTCGAGTAGGTCAGGTAGAGCCATCGGTTCGAGGTGAAGTTGGGATGGAGCGCGACTTCCAGGAGTCCGCCCTGGCCCGAGTGAAGGACTTGTGGGACGCCCTCCACGGGTTGCGGGAGGAGCTTGCCGTCGCGAAGGATCCGAAGGCGCCCGGGCCGCTCCGTGATCAGCACGTCGCCCCCGGGAAGGAACGCGATGGACCACGGCTGCACCAGCGCCTCGACCACGGTGACCACGCGATAGTCGTGAAGGGCGGACCGAAGCACGGCGTCGCCGGAGACCCGAGTCCCACTCGACAGAATCAACCCAGCCACCAGCAAGCTCGAGAGCGTCCGGATCATTGCGATCTCCTCGAATGAATGTTCACGCGCCGGGATCTCTTTATGAGTTCATTATGACCGGGTTCATTCTCCAGAGCGACTGGAAGTCGCGGCGGCGATGCCGAGCCTGGCGGTGAAGTAGAACGTCGAGCCCGTCCCGGGTTCGCTCTCGAGCCAGAGGCGCCCGCCCATCATCTCCACGAGCGTCTTCGAGATCGTCAGCCCGAGCCCGGTGCCGCCATAGCGGCGCGTGGTGGATCCATCGGCCTGCGTAAACGCGTCGAACACCTCCGCCTGTCGATCCGGCGGAATGCCGATGCCGGTGTCCGACACGGCGCACTGCAGCAGCACCGAGGCCGGCGTCCTCTCCTCCACGCCCACGCGGATGCTGACGCTGCCCCTCTGGGTGAACTTGATCGCGTTCCCCACGAGGTTGGTCAGCACCTGTTCCAACCGCGACCAGTCGCCCACCAGGTCATCCGGTACCTCGGGCGCCACAGTGCTGCTGAACGCCAGCGCTTTCTCCTGCACTCGCAGCGATAACGGCTTCAGCGCCGTGGCCAGCTTCTCGCGGAGATGAAAGTGGACAGCCTCCAGCGACAACCGGCCCGCTTCGATCTTCGAGAGGTCGAGAATGTCGTTGATGATGTGCAGCAACGAGTTCGCGGAGCCGTGCGCCATCGTCAGCAGCTCGCGCTGCTCGACGTCCAGCTCGGAGTCGAGCAGCAGCCCGGTCAACCCGATGATGCCGTTCATCGGCGTCCGGATCTCGTGGCTCATGTTGGCGAGGAACTGGCTCTTGACGGCGCTCGACTGCTCGGCCTGCTGCCGCGCCTCGTCGAGCTCGCGCGACTTGGCCTGGAGCTGTGCGACCAGATCGCGGGCCAGGCGGATGGCGCCGACCATCCGCTCGCGGAGCCGCTCGGCCGTCCGCGCGGTCATGGCGACGTACAGGCTGGCGCCGTAGAGGAGGAACAGCTTGAAGATCTCGGTCGGCCACTCGATCTGGCGATGCTCGACGAGTGTGAGCTCCAGCAGCAGCAGGGCATACAGCCCGACCGCGAGGTGCGCGAAGCCGAGGGCGCGCCGGAAGTTGGTATTGGCCTGATCCCCGGCTCGAATGAAGAGGAGGAAGAACAGCCAGCTCTGGTCGGCGCCGGTGAGATAAATCGCCAGAACGAAGACGACGACGTCAAGCGAGAGAAAGAGCGTGCCGAGGTGAAGCCGGCCCGCCTTGTCGAAGAACGCGAACAGCAGCGCCCAGGACACCAGTGCATAGGTGAAGAGGATGGCGCCGAGCACCGCCGGATGGACGTGGTTCGTGCCGGGCACGAACTCCTGCCGCAGGACGACGAGCGCCAGCAGGATCGACACGCCCAGCAGCCGGAGCCGCGGGATCTCGACGACGTGGAAGTGACGTTCGCGCCGTTGCTTTGGCGCCGCGCTCTGGGCGGTGTCAGGGTAGAAAATGTCGTCGCTGATTCAGAGAGGATACCAGACGCGGGACCGGACGGCCTTTCGGGTACGATCGTCGCTCGATGTTTGACGAGGCGTGTGGCGTCATCGAACTTGCGCTGGGCGAGGGCGTGCGGCGGCAGATCGTCGCCGATGTGTCGGGATCGCGGAATTTCAAGACGGCGCTCCTCCGCCTGCGCGACAGCATGCGGTCCAACGTCTGGAAGGCCGGCGCCGCCGAGTTTCCCCTCGGCCGGATCGTCCGGAGCTACGACAGCCTGACGCGCCGCGACGGCTTTCACGTGATGCACGACTGGGACGGCATCGCGGACCGGGTCAACGAGGACACGATTCCGGTTGACGTCCTGAACTACGTCGCGGAGCAGCGCGGAGGCGGCGACACCGACGCTGCGGTGCTGTCGATCCTCCTGGACTACTACTTCCTGCACGTGCTGGCGCTGCTCTCGTTGCGGATCTGGGACGAAGGCGACGCCGACCTTCGGCTCAGGCGGATCGGGCAGCTGCTCGACGAGCTCCAGGGGCCCAGCGGCAGCGGTCAGCGCTTCGCGGCGAATGCCGAAACGCTGATCCTGCTTGGGACCTCGCACTTCGAGATCGACGAGCGGGGCTACGACATGCTGCTGGCAAAGGTGACAACGCTCGACCGTCCGCACCAGATCAACGTGGCGCTCGGGCACGCGGCGAGCATGGGCAGCCATCTGCGGTTCGGGTTCGAGGCGACCTACGCACGGGACACGGTCATCATGCGCAACGACAACGTGACCGACTATCCGTGGCTGTCCTTTTCGCTGGCCACGCTGATGCGCGAGTACTCGCGGATGCGCGACGAAGGCGCCGGCGGCCCTGATCGGGACGCGATCTGCGAGGCGATACTGAACGGGCTGTCACCGGACGCCCGGGCGTTCGTACGCGATGCGCCGGCCGCGCCGTCGCCGTATGAGCGCGAGCGCGCCGAGTTCTGCGATCTGTTTCGAAAACACGAGCAGGAGTTGGTGGGCGAGTTCGAGCGTTTCCGGCCGTCCACCGCCACCTACTCACCGCTGTCCTTCTTCTTCAATTTTTCGCATAACGTGGTCAAGGGCGCGGTCGTCGATGCGCTCCTGCGCGGGAAGCCGTGGGCATTGACGCTGAACGACATGCTGACCGGCATCTCGCGAAGCGCTGAGGAGAACGCGGACAAGGAAGCGCTCGCGACGACGCTGATGGGCTATGCGCGCGCGAACCCCCATCGCATCCGCGGCCGGCTGATGCCGGTCATCGTGTACGACCCCGCGGCAGGCCGGCGGGCCTTCTCCGTGACGATGCAGAAGCTTGAGGAGTAGCTGATGACACTTCCTGTCCTTGGTTCCTGGTCCCTGGTCCTTCGTCCGCTCCGGTCCTTGGTCCTTGGTCCGCTGACCGCGATGACGATCGTGGCCGTGCCGTGCGCGGCGCAGGATGCCGTGCCCGCCGATCCGTGGTTTTCCACATTCTCGATCGTCGCGTTCGATCCGGCGACGAACGAGCTCGGCGTGGGCGTGCAGTCCCGCGCGTTCGCAGCCGGCGCGGCGGTGCCGTTCGCAAAGCCCGGCGTCGGTGCCGTGGCCACACAGGCGTCGGCCAACCGCTCCTACGGCCCGAAAGCGATCGCGCTGCTCGAGCAGGGCTTGAGCCCAGCGGAGGTCGTCAAGCGGATCACCGACGAAGATCCCGGGCGCGATACGCGCCAGGTCGCGGTCATCGACACCAAAGGCCGGTCGGCCGTCTATACCGGCAAGCGGGTGATCGATCGGAACCACGACCCGAAGGATCTCGTGCACTTCGGCGGCTACGCCGGCCACGTGACCGGCCGCAGTTTTTCGGTCCAGGGCAACACCCTGGCCAGCGAGGCGGTCGTCAAGGCGATGGCGGAGGCCTACGAAGGCGCGACCGGCTCGATGGCCGATCGCCTGATGGAGGCGCTCGACGGCGGGCAGTCAAAAGGCGGCGACACGCGCGGGATGCAGTCGGCCGGCATTCTCGTCGTGCGGCCGCTTCCCCCAGCCTCGGAGTCCACGGTCGAGCGCATCGTCGACATCCGGGTGGATGATGCGACGAATCCGTTCGTCGAGCTGCGGCGCCTGCTGAACATCACGCAGGGCGTGCCCGGCACGCTGACGGAACGGTCGGCCCAGCTCGCGCGCGAGGGGAAATTCGCCGAGGCCATCGCCGAGCAGAAGAAGGCGCTCGACATCACGCCGAACAACGAGCAGCTGCACTACGCCCTCGCGCAGCGCTATGCGCAGGCCGGAGATCAGCAGCATGCGCTCGGTGCCCTCGCGGAGGCGGTTCGCAGGCAGTCCAGGCTCCGGGCGCAGGCGGCCGACGATCCGCAGTTCGTGAAGTTGAAGGACCTGGCCGAGTTCAAGCGACTCGTTCAACCGTAGGGCCGCGGGCCACGAAAACACGAAAACACGAAACAGACACGAAAAGGAAAATCCTTTTTCTTCTTCGTGATTGCTTCGTGCCTTTCGCGTTTTCGTGGTCCCTGCTCAGGAATCGCCTCGCAGCACGGTGAGCGGTGACTGGCGGATGGCGTGGATCGCGGGGACGAGCGTCGCGCAGACCGCCACGCCGAGGAGGACGGCCGCGACGGTCACGAGCGAGATCGGATCGGTGGCGCGCACGCCGAACAGCATCGAGCCCATCGACCGTGCAAGCAGCAACGCCATCGCCGCGCCGGCGATGACGCCGACCACGGCGCGGGCGAGCGACTGGCGCAGCAGCATGAACACGATGCCGGACGATCGGGCGCCAAGCGCAAGGCGCACGCCGATCTCCTTCCGGCGGTGTGCGACATCGGCTGAAAACACGCCGACGATGCCGACGGCGGCGAGCGCCACGGCGACCAGCGCGAAGGCGCCCAGCAGGATCGTCGCGAACCGATCGGCGGCCAGCGACGTGCTCACCAGGTGTGGCAGCGTCGTCACCTGATAGAGCGGGAGCCCGGGCGAGAGCGCGGCCGCTGCCGCACGGAGCGACGGCACGATCGCCTCCGGCGTCCCGCCGGCGCGGACCACGAGATCGCGCTGCTCGCTCGGGAAGCGC
>Ga0070674_100002098_pt1 | contig 10932 bp, 7 predicted proteins | sample KBSM33metaG_FD_65344 | JGI IMG/M metagenome (GOLD analysis project Ga0070674, IMG submission 65344) | Miscanthus rhizosphere microbial communities from Kellogg Biological Station, Michigan, USA - KBS M3-3 metaG | ecosystem: Host-associated > Plants > Roots > Rhizosphere > Soil ...
CCCAGAAGGTCGACTATGCGACCGTGAGCGCGTCGATCGTGGCGGCCGTCAAGGCCGACCTCGACAAGGCCGTCGCGGCCGGGACGATCAAGCAGGCCCGCGAGGACCGCATCCTCGACCGCCTCACCAAGGCCCTCGCGGACGGGCGCCTGCGCCCCGCCGCCGCGCCCGCCGGCTGACCGCCGACTACACCAGACCGGGGCCGTCGGCACCATTCGGCGGTCCCGGTTACGCTACGCACCGGTTCCTCGTCCTGATCCGTTGACCGCCGACCGTCACCTCATCGATGGTACGGAAGTCCTAGCCGCTTCGGCCGGGACCGCGGATCGGGGTTCGGGGCCTCGATCATCTTTTTCATCCTCCCGCGCCGACGAGAACCATGACCTCCGCCAGACGCCACCTCAGCGCGTTCGCCGCGCTCGTGCTCACCGCCATGATCCTGCCCGTCACCGCGACCTCGGTCGCCGCCGCCGGGGCGACCGTCCCGGCCGGCTTCCGTGACGAGCTGGTCTGGGGCAGCCTGCCCGACAAGCCGATGGTCGTCGCGTTCGCGCCGTCCGGCAAGGTCTACGTCGGCCTGAAGGGCGGGGTCATCAACGAGTACGACAGCCTGACCGACACGAGCGCCACGCAGCTCGTGAACCTCTCGAGCGAGGTCCACAACTACTGGGACCGCGGACTGATGGGCCTCGTCGTGGACCCGCAGTTCCCGACCCGCCCGTACGTCTACGCGCTGTACGCGTACGACCACCAGCTTGGCGGACCACCCGGACCGAGGTGGGGCGACGCGTGCCCCTCGCCGAACCCCGGCGGCAACACCGACGGCTGCATGATCTCGGGCCGGCTCACGAGGCTCACGACGAACGCCGCCGGCACGGCCGTGACCGACCAGGACGTCCTCATCGAGGACTGGTGCCAGCAGTACCCCAGTCACTCCCTCGGGAGCCTCGCGTTCGGGCCCGAAGGCGCGCTGTACGTCACCGGCGGTGACGGCGCCAGCTTCAACGGCCCCGACACGGGCGAGGAAGGCGGCTCCTTCGGCGCCGGGTCGGTCACGCCGGTCAACCCATGCGGCGATCCGACGGACGAGGGCGGGGCCCTGCGCTCCCAGGACATCCGCACGACCGGCGACCCCCTCGGCCTCGATGGCACGGTCCTGCGGATCAACCCGGACACCGGTGCCGCGTGGCCGGACAACGCCAACTTCGGGACCGGCAGCGCGAACGCCCAGAAGATCATCGCCTACGGCCTGCGCAACCCCTTCCGCATGACGATCCGCGGCAACGGATCGGTCTGGCTCGGCGACGTCGGGTTCACGACGTGGGAGGAGATCAACACGATCCCGGATCCCGACGCGACGGTCCGCAACTTCGGCTGGCCATGCCGCGAGGGCAACGCCGCGACGCCGCAGTACGCCGGCCTCGACATCCCGCTGTGCGACAGCCCGCCCGCGCTCGCCGGCCCCGCGATGACCTACAACCACAACGCGACGGTGACCGACGACGACTGCGGGACGGGCAGCTCCTCGATCTCGGGGATCGCCTTCCGCACGACCGCCGGCAACTACCCGACCAAGTACGACAACGGCCTGTTCTTCTCCGACTACACCCGGCGCTGCATCTGGTTCGCGCCCGCGTCGAGCGCGACCGCGACCCCGGACTTCACCTCGATCGAGCAGTTCGCGAACCTGCGTCGCTCGGGCGAGACCAGCGGCGGCGCCGTCTACGTGGGCGCGACCCCGGCGGGCGACATCATCTACGCCGACTACGACCGGAACGAGATCCGGGCGATCCGCTACTACCCGGCCCTCCCGCCGAACGCGTCCTTCACCGCGACCCCGACCTCGGGACCGGCGCCGCTCACCGTCGATTTCGACGCCAGCGCCTCGAACGACCCCAACGGCGACGCGATGTCGTTCGCGTGGGATTTCGAGGGCGATGGCACGTACGACGACACGGGCGTCACCGCCTCGCATACCTACAACGCGGTCGGCGACGTGACGGTCCGGCTCAAGGTGACCGCGGGCGGCGACATCGACACGACGTCGCGGATCATCAACGTCGGGAACACGCCGCCCGTCCCGACGATCACCGCGCCATCGGCCTCCCTCACCTGGGCCGTGGGTGACCCGCTCAACTTCTCGGGTAGCGCCACGGACCTCCAGGACGGCAACAACCTGGCAGCCTCCAGGTTCACCTGGACGCTCGCCGTCGAGCACTGCCCGTCGAACTGCCACGAGCACATCATCGAGACCAAGACGGGCATCAAGGCCGGGGCCTTCAGCGCCCCCGACCACGACTACCCGTCCACGGTCCGCATCTACCTCAAGGTGACCGACAGCGGCGGCCTCAGCACGACCGTCTCGCGCGAGCTCCAGCCCAAGACCGGGACCATCGACGCGGTCTCGTCACCCGCCGGGATCACGCTGGGCGTCGGCGGCGTCACCGGCGCCCCGCCACCGGCCGCCACGGGCATCGTCAAGTCGCACATCACCGTGACGGCGCCCACGACCGCGACCTTCGGCGAGGACGTCTACACGTTCAGCAAGTGGTCCGACAACGGCGCCCGCAACCACGCGGCGCTGGTCAACACCGGCGCCACGCACCTGACCGCCACCTACACGAAGACCGCCGGCGACGCCTCGAACACCTGCAGCGGCGCCTCGACGGTCACGCCGTCCGGCGCGTGGCGCACGGGCCGGCTCAGCACCAACACCGACGTCGACTGGTACAAGTTCTCGCTGACCTCGACGGCGACCGTCCGCATCGTGCTCGGCAACCTGCCCGAGGACGCGAGCCTGAGCCTGTACAGCGGATGCTCCAAGCTGCTGGTCACCTCGGACCGCGCGAGCACCTCCACCGAGGAGATCTTCAAGAGCCTCGCCAAGGGCAGCTACGCGGTCAAGGTCACGACCAAGGGCGTGTCCTCGACCGACCTCTATTCGCTCAACATCCGCAAGATGGCGTCCGGGTTGAGCCTGGTGACGGGCTCGGCTCGCGTCGACGGCTCGTCGCTGATCATCGTGGGCGAGGTCTACAACGGCACCTCGGCCTCGCAGGGCCCGGCGATGATCACGGCCAAGCTCTACGACGCGGCCGGCCACCTCCTCGCGACCCGCACCGGCCGCACGGACATCTCGATCACGAAGGGCATCCGGGCGCCGTACCGGATCGTCGGGAGCGTGCCCGCCGGATACGCCAAGACGGTCGTGACGGTGCGTGGGGTGACGACGAGTGCGACCCTGGTCAACCTCTCCTACGCCGGCGTCACGCAGTCCTATGACTCGAGCCGGTTCCGGATGCAGGGCACGGTCAAGTCGAGCGTCGCGGTGAGCTCGTACCGGATGATGATGACGACCTACAACACGTACGGGACGGTCGTCGACGTCACCCGATCGGTCCTCGGCGCGAGCACCCTCGGAGCCGGTGCGTCGACGACGTTCGACGCCTGGTCGAGCTACGCGGGCACGATCGACAAGGCGACGCTGAGGTCGGTCGGCATCAAGAAGTGACCACCTGGCGGAGCCCGTCGCCGGCGCGCAGCCGGTCGAAGCCCGCCTCGAGGTCGTCCAGCCCGATCCGCCGGTCGATGAGCCGCTCCACGGGGAGCCGTCCGTCGAGGTGGAGCTGCGCGTAGCGCGGCAGGTCCACGGCCGGGTCGGCGAACCCGTAGTTCGAGCCGAGGATGCGGCGGCTGCCGTCCACGAAGGGGTAGACCGCGAAGGACGCCCGCGCGCTGACCGGGGTCATCCCGACGAGCACGGCGGTCCCGCCCAGCGGCAGGCTCTCGATCGCGAGCTCGGCGGTCTCGACCCGCCCGGTCGCCTCGAAGACGTAGTCGGGACCGCCGTCGGTGAGGTCGCGGAGCGCCTCGATGGTGGGCGCGGGATCGCCGCCCGCGACGAGCCCGTCGGTGGCGCCGAGCGCCTTCGCGACCTCGAGCTTGGCCGCGACCCGGTCGATCGCCACGATCCGGGATGCCCCGGCCAGGACCGCGCCCATCACGCACGAGAGGCCCACGCCGCCGAGCCCCACGACGGCGACGGTGGCGCCCTCCTGGACCTCGGCGGTCTTGAGGACCGCGCCCACCCCGGTCGTCACGCAGCAGCCGATCAGCGCCGCCACCGCCGGATCGACGCCGTCCGGGATCGGGATGGCCGCCTCCACCGGGACGACCGTCGCCTCCGCCATCGTCGCGATGCCGCAGTAGCTCAGGACGTCGCGGCCATCGGCGTCGCGGACGACCGTCGCCCCGTCGAGCATCCGGTGGCGGAACGAGGGCGAGTCCGGGCACGCCCATGGCCGGCCCGCCCGGCAGGCGCGGCAGACGCCGCATGGGATCAGCCAGGCGAGGGCGACCGGCTGGCCGACGTGCCGGTCGGTGACCCCGGGACCGACCGCCTCGATGACGCCGGCGCCTTCGTGGCCCATGACCACGGGCACCGGTCGCGGCCAGTCGCCGTCGCGCACGTGGAGGTCGGAATGGCAGACGCCGGATCCGAGGATCCGGACCCGGACCTCGCCCGCCCGCGGCGCGGCCAGCGTCAGCGACTCGATGCGGGCCGCGTCGCCGCCCTCGCGCAGGACCGCACCGCGGATCTGGATCTGGCCGGGGCCCGCCATCAGATCTCCGTCTCGCGTCGGCGCTCGGCGATCCGGGCGGGCGTGTACGGGACGTAGTCGGGCCACCACATGGCCGCGTCGACGGCGGCCGCGATCGCGGCGTCGTCGGGTGGCGCGCCGTCCGGTCCGTCGATCCCCGAGAGGCCTTCCCGGACCGCCTCCGTGGCGACCACGACGGCGATCGAGCGCGAGACGTCGCGAAGCGCGTCGACCGGCGGGTACAGCGCCCCGTTCGCGAGCCGGTCGGCCGAGACCGCGTCGGCGAGCGTCCGGGCGGCGAGAAGGAACATCCGCTGGGTGATGGTCCGCGCCTCCGCGACGATCGCGCCGAGACCGACGCCCGGGAAGATGAAGGCGTTGTTCGCCTGGCCGATCTCGTGCCGGCGGTCGCCGCGGACCACCGCGTCGAAGGGCGAGCCGGTCGCGACGATGGCCCGCCCGTCGGTCCAGTCGAGGATGTCGGCGGGGACCGCCTCCGCGACCGAGGTCGGGTTCGAGAGCGGCAGCACGATCGGCCGGGCGGTTCCCTCGGCCATCACCCGGAGGGCCTCGGCGGTGAACGTGCCGGCGAACCCGGTCGTGCCAACCAGGACGGTCGGGCGAAGCCGCCGGATGGTGCCGACCAGGTCCGTCGGCCCGGCCGCCGGGTCGGGCGTCGGCACCGCCAGCTCCCGCTTCATCTCGTCGAGGTCGCCGCGGCCATCGTGGACGAGCCCGCGCGTGTCGACCGCCGCGATGGCCCGGGCGACGTCGTCCTCGGTGAGCCCGTCGTCGAGCATCGCCAGTCGGAGCAGCCGGTAGATGCCGATCCCGGCGGCGCCGGCGCCGACCAGGACGATCCGGGCGTCGGCGAGGGCCGTGCCGGTCGCCCGGAGCCCCGCGAGCACGCCCGCCACGACCACGGCCGCGGTGCCCTGGATGTCGTCGTTGAAGGACGGGACCCGGGCGGCATACCGGTCGAGCAGCCGGAGGGCGTTGGTCTGCTTGAAGTCCTCGAACTGGATGACGCAGCCGGGCCACACCTCCTCGACCCCGACGACGAAGGCTTCGACGAGCGCGTCGTACTCGGCACCGCGGAGGCGAGGCGCCCGATACCCGAGGTAGAGCGGGTCGTCGAGCAGCCACGGATTGTCCGTCCCGACGTCGAGCGAGATCGGCAGCGTCAGCGCCGGATGGATGCCGCAGGCGGCGGTGTAGAGGGCGAGCTTGCCGATCGGGATGGCCATGCCGCCGGCGCCCTGGTCGCCGAGGCCGAGGATCCGCTCGTTGTCCGTGACCACGATGAGCCGGACGTCCTCGTACGGGCCCTGGCGGAGCAGGTCCGGGATCCGGTCGCGGTCCGCCGGCGTGATCCACGCGCCGCGCGTCCGGCGGATGATGTGGCTGAACTCCTGGCACGCCCGGCCGACCGTGGGCGTGTACACGATCGGCAGGAACTCGTCGAGGTGCTCGGCGAGGAGGCGGTAGAACAGCGTCGCGTTGCGGTCCTGGAGCGCCGCGAGCCCGATGTAGCGCTCCAGCGCATCCTCCTTGACCCGGAGGTGCTCGAGCTCCAGCTCGACCTGCTGCTCGATCGTCAGCACCCGGTCCGGCAGCAGCCCGCGCAGCCGGAAGGCGTCGCGCTCCTCGTGCGGGAACGCGAGGTCCTTCGTCAGGAGCCGGCTGCCGAGGAGCGCCGGCCCGGCGAGCCCGATCGCCGCGGGCCGGCCGGCGGCGATGTCGTCATACGGGTCGGGCAGTCGGCGCATCCCCGCGAGGATAGCGGCGGCGGGGCGAGGCCGGGTCGGGGCCGCCAGCCCGCGGGCCGCGCGGCGTGCGGGCTCATCGCCCCAGGACGGTCACCACGCCGACCATCCCGTATGCCTCGTGCCCGGGGAGGTGGCAGATGTAGCGCTGCGGCCCGGCCGCGTCGAACGTCACGATCGTCGTCACGGTCCGGCCGGCCGGGATCGAGACCTCGGTCGGGCGCGCCCCGTGGACGGGCTCCGTGCCGGTCCGGTGCCGCTCGTGGACCGCGGCGTCGCCGACGATCCATTCATGGTCGATGGGATCGGTGTTGACGATCGTGACGCGGATCGGGACGCCGAGCGGGACGGTCACCGCGCTCGGCGAGAAGTGCGAGTAGTGGATCTCGATGGCGACCGTGCGGTCGTCCAGCGCCGGGGGCCGCGCCCACGCGGCCGCGATCCCGGCGAGCCCGAGCGACAGGGCGATCCCGCCGACCAGGGCGAGGCGCCCCGGTCGGCGGACGGTCCGCGCGGTGCCGTCGGACGGCATGGCGTCAGGCGGCCCGGACCGGCGGCTTGCGCCGCACGAGCAGCAGGATCCCGCCGATCCCGATCACCGTGAACGCGATCCCGGCAGCGACGCGGCCGGCGCTTCCCGTGTCGATCGGGCTCGCGGACGCGAGGGACAGGCCGGCCGCGACGCGCGAGGGGGACCGCGCGCCCGACGCGTCGACGGCCAGGTCGAACGCGAGCTGCGGGGCGGCGGCGTCGATGGCGACCTTGGTCAGCCAGCCCTTCCTGGGCACCCACTCCATCCCGCGGTCGGAGCGGAGGTCGTCGAGCAGCGACGCGTCGGCGGGCGCGCTGTGGGCCAGCGACATCCCGTTGTCGCCGGTCGGGACCGGCAGCAGGGCGGGGGACCGGTCGGTCAGCAGGTAGACGCTCGCATCCACCCGCTCCTCGCCGGACTTGCCGAGGGCGAGGATCCGCAGCGGGACCCACGGGTTGGCCGTCGGGATGGTGATGTGGACCGGCGTCCCGTCGCCGATGCCCTGGCCGCGTTCGGCGGCCGCATCGGCGTCGAAGACCGCGGCGAGGAAGATCGGGCTGCGCGCGGCGTAGAAGTCGAGGACCTCCGGGGCGTCGGGCGGCAGCCGGAAGCCGTGCTTGGTCGCCCACGTCCCGACCTCGTCCGCGCCGCCCTTGAGGACGGTCACGTCGAGCGCGTCGATGCGGACCTCCATGAGGACCTGCGCCTCCCCGGACGCGGCCGAGGCCGCCGCGTCGCGGGCGAAGAGGATCGGCGGGTCGGTCTCCTGGATCAGGCGCTGGAGCGTCCAGTCGCCGCCCTTCTCGACCTTCGACGGCGCCCCCGGCAGCGGGGTCAGGCTGCCGAAGGACCCGCCGCCTCCGGCGAACTGGAACGCGGTGACGTAGTGCTCCTCGCCGTCGTGATAGCCGGCGAACGTCGTGGTCTGCAGGAGGTTCACGGCTCCGTTGGGACCGATCAGCCCGCCGCAGGCGAAGGCGGGAGCGGCGGCGAGGACGATGAGCAGGAGGGCGGCGGCCAGGCTGGCCCCCGCGCGTCCGATGGTCCGGGTCATGAGGGACCCTCCCCAGTGGTCGGCCGGTCGGGAGAATGACCGGTCCGGTGGGCCTCAGACTCCGAGACGGGCGGCGTTGTTCCCGGTCCGCGCGCCGGTCCGGGTGCGCACTGGCCCCATCGCGGGGTGGCCAATCCGGCCCGTCACGGGCATCCTTGGGGCATGCATGCCCGACCCGCCGCCCTCGCGTTCGCCGTCCCGCTGCTGCTCGCGACCGTCCTGACGGCCGCCGGCGCGGCCGATCCCGCCGCCGCCGATGCGGCCTTCCCGGCCAAGGACAGCCGCTACCACGACTATGCCGAGATGGTCGCGACGATCCAGGCCGCGCAGACCGCGCACCCCGACATCGTCAAGGTGCAGACGATCGGCAAGAGCTACCAGGGCCGCAACATCTGGGCGGTCAAGGTGTCCGACAACGTCGCGGTGGACGAGCCCGAGCCCGAGGTCCTGTTCGACGGGCTCCACCACGCCCGCGAGCACCTCTCGGTCGAGCAGTCGCTGGCGATCCTGTCGTGGCTCACGACGGGCTACGGCACGGACGCCGCCATCACGCGGCTCGTCGACCAGCGCGAGACCTGGATCGTCCCGATGGTCAATCCCGACGGGGGCGAGTACGACATCGCCGGGACGACCTACCGCGCCTGGCGCAAGAACCGCCAGCCGAACAGCGGCACGTCCGCCGTCGGCACCGACATCAACCGCAACTACGGCTATCGCTGGGCGTGCTGTCACGGCTCGTCCGGGACGAAGTCCGCCGACACGTATCGTGGGTCCGCGGCCTTCTCGACGCCCGAGGCTCGCGTGCTGCGCGACTTCATGACGAGCCGCCGGGTGGACGGGATCCAGCAGATCAAGGCGGCCATCACGTTCCACACCGCCGGTGAGCAGGTCCTCTGGCCGTACGGCTACACGAGGACCGACGTGCCCGCGGACATGACCGCGGCCGACCATGCGGCCCTGGTGGCCCTGGGCAAGCACATGGCCACGTCGAACGGCTACACGGCGATGCAGTCGAGCTCGCTGTACGTCACCGACGGCGACGAGATCGATTGGGCGTATGGCACGCAGCGCATCTGGATGTACACGTTCGAGCTGTATCCATCGCACAGCAAGGTCAGCGGCAACGCCCGCTTCTACCCGGCCGACGAGCTGATCGCCCGGGAGACGACCCGCAACAAGGCGGCGATCCTGTACTTCATCGACCACGCCGGCTGCCTCTATTCGGTCATCGGCATGACCCAGGCGAACTGCGGGCCGTTCTTCGACGACTTCGAGGTCGCCAAGGGCTGGGTCGCCGATCCGCTCGGGACGGACACCGCGACGACCGGGATGTGGCAGCGCGGCACGCCGCAGGCGACCGCTCGCCAGTCCGGGAGCGCGATCTCCGGCGCGCGCGTCATCGCCACGGGGCTGTCGGCCGGAACGAGCGTCAACGCCAACGACATCGACGGCATCACGAGCATCCGCTCGGCGCCGATCCAGCTGCCGTCAGCGGTCGGCAAGCTGACCTTCCGCTACTACCTGGCCCACAGCCCGAACTCGTCGTCGCAGGACTACTTCCGGGCGTGGGTCGAGCGCCAGGACGGGAGCCGGACCCTGGTCCGCCAGGAGGTGGGTGCCGCGAACCTCGACAACCCGCACTGGACGGCGATCAGCGTGCCGCTGACGGCGTGGGCCGGGGAGAAGGTCCGGATCGTGTTCGAGGCCGCCGATGTCGGCGCGTCGAGCACGGTCGAGGCCGCCGTGGACGACGTGCGGGTCACCCGCCCGTAGCGAGCGGCAGCGAGACCCGGAACGTCGTCCCGCCACCGGCCGGCGAGTCGACCGCGATCGTCCCGCCGTGGGCCTCGACGAGGCCGCGGGCGATCGCGAGCCCCAGGCCGGAGCCGCGGGAGTCCACGCCCTTCACGAACCGGTCGACCACGTGCGGCACCAGGGCCGGATCGATGCCGGGACCGGTGTCGGCGACGCCGAGCACCAGCCACGCCCCGTCGACGGCGCCGCTGATCGTCACGCGACCCGCGGCTGGGGTGTGACGCAGGCCGTTCGCCACGAGGTTGGCGAGCACCTCGCGGATCCGCACCGGGTCGATCTCGACGATCGGGAGGTCGTCGGGGATCTCCGTGACGACCTCGACCGAGGCCGCCTCGGCCGCGGGCCGGAACGAGCGGGCCACGTCGGCGATCAGCAGGTCCGGGTCCGTCGGCTCCGGGTGGAGCGGCAGCATGCCCGCCTCGGACAGCGAGATGGTCCGCAGGTCGTCGATGAGCCGCTCCAGGACGCGGGTCTCGTCGAGGATCGGGGCGAGGTGCGCCGCGTCCGGCGGGTACACCCCGTCGACGATCGCCTCGAGGTTGCCCGTGATGATCGACAGGGGCGTGCGCAGCTCGTGGCTGACGTCCGCCAGCAGGCTCCGGCGCTGCTCCTCGTCGGCCTGGAGCCGGGCAGCCATCGTGTCGAAGCCGCGGGCGAGCTCCTGGATCGGCGGGAGGTCCGAGCGGGTCTTGCCGACCCGGACGGTGTAGTCGCCGTCCTCGACCCGGCGCGTGGCGGCGAGCATCCGGTCGAGCTCGCGGGCGGCGCCCAGCGTGCCCCGGAGGAGCGCCGCCACGATCACGACGGCGACCAGGGCGACGATCACCACCGGGAGCGGTCCCAGGTTCGAGAGCAGCGACGCGATCGCCGTGACGAGCGACCCGACGACGATCAGGAACAGGATCGCGAAGATGCACCCGAACCCCTGGCGGCGGTGCCAGGGCGCGTGCCCGCGGGCGTCCTGGCGCCGGGCGATCCAGGCGCGCCGGCGCATCTCGCGGGCGAACGGATCGTGAAGGTCCCAGTCGGGGTCGTTCCACGGACGGCTGCGGCCGCGATCGGCCCGCCATCGGCGGTTCGGCGGTGGCGGCCCTGGCGGCCCTGGCTGCCCTGGCGGGGCGCCGCCCTCGGGTCCGACGCTCAACCGGGCACCCCGCGGTCGTC
>Ga0070674_100002099_pt1 | contig 10928 bp, 10 predicted proteins | sample KBSM33metaG_FD_65344 | JGI IMG/M metagenome (GOLD analysis project Ga0070674, IMG submission 65344) | Miscanthus rhizosphere microbial communities from Kellogg Biological Station, Michigan, USA - KBS M3-3 metaG | ecosystem: Host-associated > Plants > Roots > Rhizosphere > Soil ...
GCCCAGGCGACGATTCCGCCCCCGAAAAGGCACATGCGCGCCGTGCCGCGCTCCCGAATCGTCGCGCGCAGCGCCCTGTATTCATAATGGTCAATAGGTGTCACGTTCTGGCACATCACATTCCACCTGATGGTACCGGTGTGGCTGCCGATAAGGTAAATACATGGGACGTCGAGCGGGGCATTGTGGCACGAGAGTTGGGAAGGGTTCAGGCAGCGTGGACTCATCCATTTCTGGCTTTTTGGCTCATCCGTGACGATAATCCCCTTGCCTTCTATCAATTATCTGGTAGAATCGCTCGTCACCGTTTTCCATCAGGTCAGGGCCTAAATTGAGCAGAAAATCGGTTTTCTGGATCGGTCAGCTTGCGCTCGTCGGCCTCGTCAGTATCGGCATCACGCCGGCGGACGCTGCTGCTAAAGCGCGCGCAAAGACCACAAAGTCCTCCGCCTCCAGACCGTCACGCGGCGCTTATTCGGCGGCGCGTTCGCAGTCGCGGAAGATGAAATTGGCCCAGGCCCGGGCCTTCGCAATGGCGCGCGAGATGGCCGACACCGCGCTGCCGCGCTACAAGGTGGACGCGAGCGGCGAGCTGGTGCCGGACGTCCGTGCGGCTGCCGCGATCATCTACGATCCGCTGACCAATCAGATCCTCTGGGAAGAGAACGGCCAGAGCCAGCGCTCGATCGCCAGCATCACGAAGGTGATGACCGCGACCGTCTTCCTCGAGAACAGCCCCGACTTATCGCAGGTGGTCACCGTCGACCGCAGCGACGTGTACCAGGCCTCGACGACGCACCTGCACCGGTACGATAAGGTCACCGCCGACGATCTGCTGCACCTGGTGCTGATCGCGTCGGACAACGCCGCGGCGCGGGCGCTCGCGCGCATCTCGCCCTACGGTTCGGCCGGGTTCATCGGCCGCATGAACGAGAAAGCCGCCGAGCTCGGGCTCGAAAGCACGCACTACGCGGATCCCTCTGGCCTGCTCTCCGAGAACGTGTCGTCGGCGTACGACATGGCGCGGCTCATCACGCATGCGTCGCAGGACGAGCGCATCTCCTCGATCATGCGCATGAACGAGTACACGGTCTACAACAACGGCAAGCGGCCGATCACGTTCCGCAGCACGAACCACCTGCTTCGCAACGGCGACGTCGACGTCCGCGCCGGGAAGACCGGATTCATCAGCAAGTCCGGCTATTGCCTGGCGACGGTGCTGCGGCTTCCGCAGACGGGGCAGGACGTTGCAGTCGTGGTGTTCGGCGCCCGCTCGAACGCCGGCCGCTTCATGGAATCGCGGAACCTGATGAATTGGGTCTCCTCGAGGGCCGCGACGCTCTTCGCCGCCAAGCCTCCTGCCGTTCCGGTTTCGCAGCAACAGCAGCAGTAAGTTCGCCACTGGTCCTGTTCGTCGTGCGCCGCCTCGCTAATCCCTAATCCCTAATCCCTGATCCCCTATTTATCCCACGTAGCCGCGCTGCATGGCGGCCGCGTCGAGCGGCAGCGTGGCGATCGTGTCCACGGCGACCATCACCGGCCGCTGCGCACGGCGCGCGTCGTACGCCTTCAGGTAGCGCCGGCAGACGTCGCACGCGTAGACGCGATAGCGCCCGTCGCGCGTCGCGAACGACGTGATCAGCGAGCGGTCGTCGTTGGTGCAGTACGGGCAGGTAAGCGGCGCGAAGCTCCACTGCGCCACGCAGCGCCCGCAGAAGAGGCGCCGGTCCCCGCCCGTCGTGATCACCGCGAAGTCAGGTTCCCACCCGCAGATCGGGCAGTGCCCGTGATTCCAGTTGGCCAGATCCACACGCGGCGTCAGCGATTCGGCGCAGCGCGCGAGAAACGGACGCAGCGCCAGTACCAGCACCTGATCGAGGCTCGCGGGGGCGTCCGACGGCGCACGATGCTTCGGGTCGCTGCCGGCCTCGACGCCCGAGGTCGCTTCGTACCAGGTGCTGACCAGCGCTTCGAGGGCGTTGCCGTCGCGGCCGAGCGCGACGATCTTGTCGTAGTCGGGCCGCTCGAGCGCATCGAAGCGCTGGAGGATGTCGGAGGTCTGGCGGAACGTCAGGCGGAAGTCGCTCCACTCGAGCGGGATGTCGCGGAAGCGCACCAGGGGCCGGCCGGCCAACTGCTGCACGCGCATCCACTCGGGGTCGACCTGAATCCAGGGGAGCGGCACCCGGCCCTGCACGCGCCGCTGCATGTCCACCAGCGCGATCTGCATATCGATGGCGGCCGCGAGCTCCGGCTGAGCTTCCTTCAATTGCTTGAGCTCGACGATTTCGCGGGTTTCCGCACGCGGCGGCCGTGGGGGGCGTTCGTTCACGTTCAGCGATTGTAGTGGCAAGGCGGGAGCCCGGCGAGGCCGAACGGCGGGGCCGTAAGGATCTTTTCTGGTTGGATGTCACCCGGACGTGACAGAATGGGGCGCCTTGAGTCACCCAGGAGCGCAGCGAAATGAGACATCAGGAGTCCGAATGAAGGTTCATCTCATCAACCCCAGTGCCTTGGCGTTTGGCGTGGGGGTGATCACACCGCGGTGGCTCTACGTGCTTGCGGCCGCGACCCCGGAATCATACGGCGACCCCATCATCACTGACGAAACACTCGAACCCTGGAATCCCGAAACAGTCTCGGCGGGCGACGTGGTCGGCATCGGCATCCATACCGGCAACGCCGTTCAGGGATACGAGATTGGCAAGATCGCGCGCGCCCGCGGCGCCTACGTCGTCTTCGGCGGCATTCACGCGACGCTCTACCCGGAGGAAGCGGCCGCGCTCGGCGCCGCGCACGCCGTCGTCAAGGGCGACGGCGATCTCGTGTGGGCGAAGGTGATTTCGGACTGCGTCCGCAACGCGCCGCTGCCGATGTACGACGGTGGAAAGGTGGAGGGCGGCGACTTCAAGCCCGCCCGCTGGTCGCTGATTCCGCCCGGCAAGTACATGTGGGCATCGGTCCAGACCGTGCGCGGCTGCCCGAAGCACTGCTCGTTCTGCTCCGTCTGGAAAACCGACGGCCAGCGGCCGCGGCAGCGCACGGTGGATGCGGTGGTGGACGAAGTCGTCGACCTGCGCCGGCGCGGGTTCCGCTTCATCGCGCTCGCCGACGACAACTTCTATCCGGTGACGCTCGAGGACCTCGCGATGGCGTCGCGCCGCCAGGACAAGGGCCGTCTCGAAGAACTGAAGGCGATGCGCGCCGAGCGTTTCGAGCTGATGGAAGGGCTCGCCGCGCTGCCCGACGACATGGTGTTCTTCACGCAGATCACCATGGAAGCCGCCGAGGATCCCGAATTCCTCGCCGCGATGAAGAAGGCCCGCATCAAGGGCGCGCTGGTCGGCGTCGAAGCGGTGACGGCCGAAGGCCTCAAGGACGTGTATAAGGATTTCAACTGCAGCGGCGACCGCCTGGTCGATCGGCTGCGCGCGTTCCGTCATCACGGCGTCCATGTGCTCGGCTCCTTCATCTTCGGGCTGCCGAGCGATCGCCCGGAGACCTTCGACCTCACGGCCGATCTCGCGGAGCGGTCGGGCGTCACCTTCGCGCAGTTCGTGATGTTGACGCCGTTTCCCGGGACCGTCGATTTCGCCGCCTGGGAGAAGACGATGGAATCGGATCCCACGCGGATCGACGGGATCCCGCTCACACGCCACTGGCTGATCCCGAAAGGCAAGCAGCCCAAGGTGTACGTGCCGCACCCGCTCATGTCGGCCGACGACATCCGCGCGCGCACGCAGGGCGTCTGGGATCGGTTCTACAGCTGGCGCAACATCTGGGCGCGCTCCTCCTGCGTCAAGTCGCTGAAGTCCCGGTTGGCGTTCGTGCTGATCTCCAAGCTTTACCGCCAGATGTACGCCAACACCGGCATCGCCACCGACAGTGCCCGCATCAACCGGTCGGCGACGTGGGCGCGGTGGATCGCGAAACCCTGCCAGCGGCTCTTTGCCGCGCGGCCGATGCCGGAGCTCGAAGTGCGGCGCGCGGTGTCGGAGTTGCAAGAGGTGTAATCCGGCCCGTGGGGTTCGGATGATGCCGCCCGAGAAGAACGAGAAGAAGAAGAAAGAACGGAAGCGCTCGGTCCTCATCATCGGGTCCGAGGCGCAGCCGTTTGCAAAAACCGGAGGGCTCGCCGACGTGCTCGGCGCCCTCCCCTCCGCGCTGGCGCGCCTCGGCTGGGACGCAACCGTGGCGATCCCCAGATATCGCGGTGTTTCCGCCGGCACTTCCCTCGAAACATTGACGGTCACGGTCGGCGGCTTCTCGCGCGACGTCGCGTTCTACGAGGCGCCGCTCGCCGACGGCGCGCGCGCGCTCCTCATCGACTGTCCCGATCTGTATTACCGCGAGGCGCTCTACGGCGTCGGCAACTCGGACTATCCGGACAACGCGCGCCGGTTCGCGTTCCTCGTGCGCGCCGCGCTCGAGTTCGCCGCGCGGCACAACCCCGCCCCCTCGGTCGTTCACGCGCACGACTGGCAGGCGGGCCTCGCGCCGGTCTACCTCCGCACGCTCTACGCCGCCCATCCGGCGCTCGCGGGCATGCCGAGCGTGACGACGATCCACAACCTCGCCTATCAGGGCGTGTTCCCGCCGGACTGGCTGCCTCGGCTCGATCTCGGTTGGGAGCTGTTCACGCTGGATCGTCTCGAGTTTTGGGGTCGCCTCAGCTTTCTGAAGGGCGGCATCACGGATGCCGATCTCGTCACGACGGTCAGTCCCCGGTACGCCGAAGAAATCCAGACGCCGGACCTGGGGTTTGGCTTCGACGGCATCCTGCGCGCACGCCAGGCGGATCTGGCCGGGATCCTCAACGGCATCGACACGCACGAGTGGGATCCGGCGCACGACCGGTTCCTCCCGAAGCCGTTCGACGCCGGCGATCTCTCGGGCAAGATGGACGCGAAAGTCGCATTGCTCCGCCGCTACGGTCTCGCCACAGACGATGCGGCGCGCACGCGGCCGCTGGTCGGCATGGTGTCGCGGATGGTCGATCAGAAAGGCTTCGATCTGATCGCGGCGCTGGCCGATGACCTGACCCGCGTGGACGCCACCTTCGTCGTCCTCGGCACCGGAGAGGCGCGCTATCAGGATCTCTGGAGGGGCCTGGCCGCCGCGCATCCCGAGCGCATCGGCGCGCGGATTGGCTTCGATGAATCGCTGGCCCACCTGATCGAGGGGGGCGCCGACATCTTCCTGATGCCGTCCCGTTTCGAGCCCTGCGGGCTCAACCAGATGTACAGCATGCGATACGGTACCGTCCCGGTCGTTCACGCAGTGGGCGGCCTGGCGGATACCGTACGCGACTACACGCCCAGGCGCGCGAAACCCACCGGCTTCGTGTTCCACGAGTACTCTCCCGAGGCGCTGCTCGAGGCCCTGGCGCGCGCCCTGACACTTTTCGCCAATCCGCGCAAGTGGCGCGCTGTCCAGGTGGCCGGGATGCAGCAGGATTTTTCATGGGACCGTTCCGCGCGGGAGTACGTCAAAATATATGAGCGTGCGATCGTAAAGCGGCTGGGGCCGAAAGGGCCGGGGCAGCCACGGGCGCCCGGGGTCGGTGGGATGGAGACTAGGGGACAATGATGGCAGCTGAGAACGTGCAGACCTTCACGGATGGAAATTTCGACGACGACGTGCTGAAGTCGGGGGCGCCGGTGCTGGTGGACTTCTGGGCCGAATGGTGCGGCCCCTGCAAACGGCTGGGACCCACGGTGGATGCGCTGGCGACCGAGTACGTGGGAAAAGTGACCGTCGGCAAACTCAACGTCGACGAGAACCCCAAGGTGTCATTCCAGTTCCAGATTCGCGGCATCCCGACCATCCTGATCTTCAAGGGCGGCCAGGTCGTCGAGTCGGTCGTCGGCCTCGCGCAGAAGGAAGACCTCAAGAAGGTTCTCGATAAGCACATCTGACAGAATTGGTGAATTGGTGAGTTGGTGGGTGGGTGAATGACATCACCCAATCAACTCGCCAAGTCACCTACTCGCCAACTCACCAAATGCCCCCAACCCACAACGTCATCATCATCGGCTCAGGCCCTGCGGGTCTGACGGCCGCACTGTACGCGGCTCGCGCCAACCTGAGGCCGCTCGTCATCGAGGGAATCGAGGCCGGCGGGCAGTTGATGTTGACCACCATGGTGGAGAACTTTCCCGGGCGCCGGGACGGCATCATGGGTCCGGACCTGATGGCCGAGATGCGGGCGCAGGCGGAACGGTTCGGCACCGACATCGTGCAGGGGAACGTGACGAGCGTCGACCTGTGCAGCCAGCCGATCGCCGTGAAGACGTCGGACGCCGAATACACGTCGAAGACGCTGATCATCGCAACCGGCGCCTCGGCGCGTCTGCTCGGATTGCCGTCCGAACGGACGCTGATGGGCCACGGCGTCTCGACCTGCGCAACGTGCGACGGCTATTTTTTCCGCGGCGAGCCGATCGCGGTCATCGGGGGCGGTGATTCGGCGATGGAAGAAGCGGTGTTCCTGACGCGCTTTGCGTCGAAGGTCACCGTGGTGCACCGGCGGGACACGCTGCGCGCGTCGAAGATCATGCAGGACAAGGCGCGCGCGAACCCGAAGATCGAATGGCTCCTCGACCACGAGGTCGACGACATCGTGGACGGTGGCACGGGCGAAGTCACCTCGATGGTGGTTCGCTCGAACAAGAGCGGCGACCGTAGCGAGGTCCCGGTGAAGGGCGTGTTCGTGGCCATCGGCCACACGCCGAACACCGCGCTCTTCCGCGGCCAGATCGAGCTCGACATGAACGGCTACATCATCACCCACGACGGCTCGAAGACGAGCGTGGCGGGGGTGTTCGCGTGCGGCGACGTCCAGGACCACATCTATCGGCAGGCCATCACCGCTGCGGGCTCGGGCTGCATGGCGGCGATCGACGCCGAGCACTTCATCGACAACATTCCAGAGCATCTCGCCACGGTGTAATTGGTGAATTGGCGAGTTGGAGACTTGGTGAATTCCAAGTCACCAACTCACCAAATCACCAACTCACGAACTCGCCAATTAGTCTGTTAGTCTATCCAGCCGCCGCCGACGACCGCATCTCCATCATAGAAGACGACGGCCTGGCCGGGGCTGATCGCGAGCTGAGGCGTGTCGAAGACGACCTCGGCGTGGGCGTCGCCGAGCGCGCGCACGGTCGCGGGCGCGGCCTGGTGCCGATGGCGGATCTGCGCGGCGACGCGGAGCGGCCCGGCGGGCTCCTCGAGGATCCAGTTCACGCCGGACGCCGTCAGCCGCGTCTGCTCGAGCGACGCCCTCGGGCCGACCACGACCTGCTGATCCGCCGGACGCAGCGCGAGCACGTACATCGGCGCGGCCGTCGGTGAAGCGAGCGCGAGGCCCTTCCGCTGCCCGACTGTGAAGCGATGGATGCCCGCGTGGCTGCCCAGCACGCGGCCCTGCTCGTCGACGAAGACCCCTTCGCGGCCCGCCTCGGGGATGCGCTTCGTGACGAACGCGCGATAGTCGTGGTCCGGGATGAAGCAGATTTCCTGGCTGTCCGGCTTGTCGGCGACCGGCAGCCCGCGCCGGCGCGCGTACTCGCGGACCTCGTCCTTCGGCCGGTGGCCGATGGGGAAGACGGCGCGCGCGAGTTGTGCCTGCGTCAGCGAGAAGAGGAAGTAGGACTGGTCCTTGCCGGGGTCGACGCCGCGCTTCAGCGAAAAGCGATCGCCATCCGCGTCGCGCTCGACGCGCGCGTAGTGGCCGGTGGCGACCGCCTCGGCGCCCAGGCCGGCGGCGCGCTCGGCCAGCGTCGCGAACTTGAGGTCGCTGTTGCAGTGCGCGCAGGGGAGCGGCGTCCGGCCGGCGGCGTACTCGTCGATGAAGTTCGAGATGACCTGCTCGTTGAACTGCCGCTCGAAGTTCACGATGTAGTGCGGGATGTCGAGTGCCGAGGCGACCCGCCGGGCGTCGTGCAGGTCGTCGATCGAGCAGCAGCTGCCGAAGGAGGTCTGCCCGTCGCTCTGATCGTAGAGCTGCATCGACAGACCGATGACCTCGTGGCCCTGCTCGGCGAGCAGCGCCGCGGCCACCGAAGAGTCGACGCCGCCCGACATGGCGACAACAATCCGCATAAATTCAAGAAACAAATGCAACCACGAAGACACGAAGCCGCGAAGCACGCACGAAGAAAACCAAGAATAGGTCTTCTTCGTGTTTTTCTTCGTGCTTTCGTGTTTTCGTGGTCCCGGCCGTCACGCCGACGCCTTTCGCGTCAATCCTCGCAGTTTTTCCACCAACCGCGGCAGGACTTCGACCACGCGGTCGACCTCTTCCTGCGTTGAAAACATCCCGAGGCTGAAGCGCAGCGAGCTCTGGGTGCGATGCGTCGGCAGGCCCATCGCGCGCAGCACGTGCGAGGGTTCGAGCGTGCCCGACGAACAGGCGGAGCCGGTCGAGACCGCGATCCCCTCGAGATCGAGCGCGATCAGCAGGCTCTCCGCCTCGACCCGCTCGAAGCTGATGTTCGTCGTATTCGGCACCCGCGCGTCGACCGCGCCGTTCACGGCCGTCCCGGCGACGCCGCCGAGGATGCCGGCCTCGAGCCGATCGCGGAGCGCCGCGATCCGCGCCCCCTCGCTGGACAGTTTCCCCCCGGCGAGGTGCGCGGCGACGCCGAGGCCCGCAATCGCCGGCACGTTCTCGGTCCCGGCGCGGCGGTTCCGCTCGTGCTTGCCGCCGGTGACGATCGGCTGCATCCGGGTGCCGCGCTTGATCCACAGCACGCCCGCGCCCTTCGGCCCGTTGAACTTGTGCGCCGACAACGACAGCAGGTCGACGCCCAGCGCGCGCACGTCGACCGGGATCTTGCCGGCCGACTGCACCGCGTCGGTATGCATCAGCGCCCCGTGCTCGTGCGCGATGGCCGCCAGCTCCGCGATCGGCTGAATCGTGCCGATTTCGTTGTTCGCCTGCATGACCGAGACAACCGCGGTGTCGGCGGTGATGGCGTCGCGAAGCCGATCGGCCGATACGATCCCCGTATGGTCGACCGGGAGCAGCGTCGTCCGCCATCCCTTGCGGGCCAGGGACCGCAGGGTATTGAGCACGGCTTCGTGCTCGACCGCGCTGGCGATGAGATGACGGCGTCCGGTGGGCTCGAGCGCGTCCGCCGCGCCGCGGATCGCGAAGTTGTCCGACTCGGTGCCGCCGCTGGTGAACACGATTTCCGACGGGTCGCCGTTCACGAGCGCCGCCACCGCCGATCTGGCGTCGTCCATCGCGGCTTTCGCCTGCTGGCCGAAATGATGCACGCTCGACGCGTTGCCGAAGACGTCTCGGGTCGCACGCACTACCGCCTCGGTCACATCGGGCGCGAGGGGCGTGGTCGCGTTGTAGTCAAAATAGACACGCATAGTGAATCATTCATTGTACCACTGCCGCTAACCCTCGGTAACAAAAGGACTAGACAACGTTTGGGCGGTCCCCTATACTGGCCACTTCGGTCCCTGTCACGATGGCAGACCCCCTAACGCCCTGGCACTACGACAGGCGGAGGATTACATGTGGAAACGCGATGAAGCAGTCCGACCGGCAAGCGGACAACCGACGGCTGCACCCCAGCCTCCCACGCCAGTTCAGGCGGGGGCTCCTGTTCACCGTCCGGCGGAGACGGGTCATCTCATGGAGAAGGACATCGTGAATATAGGGAAGTCGGTCGTCATCAAAGGCGAGCTGAACGGGAGCGAAGACCTGACCATCGAGGGCCACGTCGAAGGGACCATCCAGCTACGCGATCACGTCCTTACGATCGGCCCCAACGGCCGCATCAAGGCTCAGGTGTTCGCGAAATCCGTCATCGTGCTCGGGGAAGTGACGGGCAACGTCACCGCCAGCGACAAGGTGGATATCCGCGACAACGGGTCGGTTGACGGCGACATCATCTCGCCGCGGGTCGCTATTGCCGAGGGCGCGCATTTCCGCGGCAGCGTCGACATGCAGCGGAAGGGCGGCGCCACCCAGCCGCAGGGTTCCAAGCCGGCACCTGCCCAGGCCGAAGCCAAGACGCAGACGCAACCGGCCGGTGCCCAGCAGCGCGTGGGGGCCTAGGGTCGCGGGATTCGGGATCCGGGATTCAGGATGCTCGGCCGACCCCCCAGGGCTCCGAGTCCCTAATCCCCGGGTCCCACTTCCCAATTCCTGTACGACGTGGGCCTCCTAGATCGCCTCGCACCGCGAAAAAACGAGTCCGACCTGCGTCCACATGGACCGGCGGGTCCCGCCGACGATCCCGTTTTCAATACCAAGGCGCTGCCCAAGTTCCTGGCCAGCCTCACCTCGCGTGAGTCCCCTGTCCTGCTCGATCTCGGCCCGGTGGTCGGCAGCAACGTCAGCTTCTTCGGCGAACAGCTGGGGTGCAAGATTTTCGTCGAGGACATCTTCGCGGATGTCGATCGCCACGTGCGCGCCGGGACGCTCGAGGCGCTACCGGCGTTTTTGAAGAAGCGCTTTCCTCAGGAGACCGGCTCGTTCGACGGGATCTTGTGCTGGGATGTCATGGACTACATGGAGCGCCCGGCCGCCACCGAGCTGGCCCACGAGTTGACGCGCGTCCTGCGGCCGGACGGCGCGCTGCTCGCCTTCTTCCGTGCCGCTGCGCAGCCCCACCATGACGCCCAGTACACGAAGTTCATCGTCGCGGACGAGAAGAACCTGAAGCATCGCATGTACCCCGCCGCGCGCGGACGCCAGGCAGTGCTGGTCAACCGCGACATCATCCGCCTCTTCCCCGGCCTGCGCGTCGCCGATTCGTTCCTGCTGCAGAACAACCTGCGCGAGATCCTTTTCCGCAAGCCTGTATAACAGGAACAACGTTCAACGCAGAAACCGCGGAACCCGCAGAGAAATACCAAGGGTATCAGCGTGTTCTGAGAGTTCTGCGTTCAACGTCGTGATC
>Ga0070674_100002102_pt1 | contig 10924 bp, 14 predicted proteins | sample KBSM33metaG_FD_65344 | JGI IMG/M metagenome (GOLD analysis project Ga0070674, IMG submission 65344) | Miscanthus rhizosphere microbial communities from Kellogg Biological Station, Michigan, USA - KBS M3-3 metaG | ecosystem: Host-associated > Plants > Roots > Rhizosphere > Soil ...
ACAACGCAACGCGGACTCATCTCGGAATTGACAAGGACGCTCCAAATTGCAGGCCAATCGAGAGGTGCGGCGTCATCGTCGCTAATGCCGTGCTGGGCGGACTTCACCATCGCTACGCCCGGATATAGTTTTCGGAAGGGACAGGTTCAGCCGGAGACTATCCATGGTTCGAGGTGACACGGCATCCGACAGCCGAGTGGCTGGCTCGGCAGATCACCGAGGCATTTCCCTGGACATCAGCGCCGGCCTACCTGGTGCGCGACAATGACCGTGCCTATTGACACGTCTTCACGTCCTCGGGTGAAGGCGATGGGTATCCGCGATCGACCGATCTCTCTTGGATCACCGTGGCAGAATGGCTGTGCAGAACATCTGATCGGCACATTGTGCTGCGAGTGCCTGGATCAAGTGCTCATCTTCGGCGAGGCGCACCTGCGGCGAATTCTTTCCGCTTATGCGGCGTATTACAATCAAGTGCGCACGCACTTGGCATTACAGAAAGATGCGCCCTCGCATCGAGCCGTCCAACGATCTGGCGCTATCGTCGGCATTCCGATCCTGGCTGGACTGCACCACCAATACGTCCGGATATGATTTTCGGAAAGGACAGGCATGCGTGCGTCGACCGGACCAGAGGATACCATCGCGACAAACATGCTTTCCCCCCATTATAGGCCCGCCCATTGTGCAGTGCAGCATAACATCCCATATAAAGCTCACACGCAACATCCCGCGCAGCGGATACGAGAGGTACATTAAATGTCGGACGCTCAAAGGTTTAATGATGAGGTTCAGCGAGCGAGCAAGAACGGCTTCAATATCCACTCGCATTGGAAGCTAGTTTATCGCCAGCGATAGTGTGGCGACTAGCGTTGATGAAGGGTGTTCATGGTCGAGCACAGCATCAGCCCGAAGTTAGAACGTGATCGGTCCCGCCGCGACAGGCGTGAGCAGCCGTGGGCCTCGTGGTACAGGTCACCCATTTGGAAGGCGATCAAGAGGCACAGGCTTGCCGCAGAACCGCAGTGCCGAGAATGTGCCGTTGAGGGTCGGGCCGAACCCGCGAGCCACGTTGATCACATCGAACCTCACCAAGGTGAGGAGTCGCTTTTCATGCAATATGAGAATACCCAAAGCTTGTGCCGTCATCACCATAATGCGCATAGGTATCAAGAAAGATGCGGCAAACCTCCCGGGGAGCTTGGCTTTGGCCTCTTCGAGTAATCGCTCGATTTCTGCCAGGTCCACCTTGGCCTGCGCAAGCGAGTCAGCGGTTGTGGTGATCCATCTGCCTAGTTCTGAATTTCCAGTGCGCAATAGGCGGGCTTCCATCAGTTGAATTCTTTTGAGCAGGTTTTTCCTTCGATGCTCATAGTCATCGATAAAGGCATCCCATATAGACATAATGAATCTCCATCCTAAGCCTGAACGACCAAAGCGAGAATTGTTGCAAGGTCTCAGCCATCAGGTGTCAGCAGCACGATGCGCTGCCGAGCTTATCTTGACATCCGGCTCAACCTTCCAGTCTTCACCCCTTTACGCCAGACGCTCCTCAACTGAGGTAAGGTACCAAAGGAGGTGTCGGCTGCTCGGCGTCTTGCGATCGGACATAGGCAACGCGCCAGCGGAGATCACCCCTTTAAGCGGCTAAACGTAGCCAGTGGTACTTTCCGCCCTTTCACCTAAGTGGTGCACGCAATGCGCAACATCTATATTTCCGACGCCGGCAAAGACGAAAATGACGGGCTCACTAGCAAAACCCCGATTCGATCGTGGGCGCGATACCTAAAGATCAAAACGGGCAACGACAATGTCGTCCTCATGGGCAGCCCTGAGACCATCCTGAAAAGGCTCTATGCCGAGATCGAGAAACGTAATCAGCATCAATTTGAGACCGGCTGAACTGCTGAGTTCGCGCTAGCGGGAGACCTAGCGCCTCTACAATACGGAACGGAGGGTCATATACGGCGTTGATTGAGAGGCTGCGCTATACCGAGGTCAGCAGCAACATGACCGACCCCAAAGAGTCCTACATCATTGCGCAAGCGCTTTATGAGTTTGTTCGGTGCGAGCAAGCGAAGCCGATAGACGAACGGCGCATATCGGATGTGGAAGACGCGAAAGCGATCCTGCACTCACGATTCGACAACGAGTTGGCGATCCTAATGAAGTCTGACGAAGCCGCTGGCCGTGAGCCTCCCGACTGTTGGAGGAAGGCCTCAATAGGTGGCTGATCGGGTGGCGTAGGCTTCGGCTGGCGCCTCTTGGCCGCGAACAAAGCAACAAAAATGGGACGCCACGGTTTCACGCCTCGCGCCTAAGAAGTCCCTCTACAGCCTGAGGACGGGATCAGCCCGATACTCAAGGCGGAAAGGGCGGAGTTTTTGAGTTTGGCAGGGCGATCAACCAGCACGGCTAATACGTCGCAAGGTGCTATGAGCCCCTTCGCTGTTTGTGACCTGTGACCCATTTCCTCCATTTGGAGGTGGGTATTAGGAGCGCAAAACCAACTAGTAGAAGGAAAACGATAGCTCCATAAACCACGCCTGCCGGCTCATTCTGAACAGCACTTAGCAAAGCGCCCATCTTCCCTGGGCTCCCCGCAGCGTTCTCAACGACCCTTGTTCCACCCCATCGTATGAGCAACAAGCTTGAGCCAAGGAGGGACGCCACAATGCCGACCAGCCATCTCGGGAGCCGATGCATGTCCAAGCATATCACTCAATCCAAATCTCGACTTTTCTTCGGGTCATTAGCCGACATAACGGCCCGTTCGCGTCATGTCCGCTTACTCCCGATTGCGGACATTCGTCGGTGCAGGTGGGATGTGCGAAAAGTGCCAATAGCGGAAGTCGAGCTGTCAGTGACCAACAAATCCATAGAAGGTTTGCAGCCGCTCGTTCAGCCCAATCAAAGCGATTGTCCAAAACATGGATGCGAATGGCGCCCCCAGTAAGAACCAGGCCAACTTAAGCTGCGAACGACCTAGTTGGGCTCCGGTGGCGAAGGCTGCTCCTGAATTGACTCGAGATAGTCGATGATCGCCTCAACGTCTTGAGGACTGAACACGAAGATCGGCATGTCCGGGTGTCCTGAGACAATTCCTTCGGCGAGGGATGCGGCGAGGTCCTCGACCGGGTATTTGCTGGAGAGCGTCCGGAAAGGCGGCGCCGGCGGTTGGGGACTATCGCCTTCTTTGCCGATAGCGTGGCAGCGCGAACAGCTCTCCCTGACGATAGCCTCGCCTTTGGTGGCGAGGTCCTTCTCCGCGGCGGCCGCGGAATTCACCACCATCAAAGGCAGCGCCAAAAGGGCTTCTGATAAAGACACTTCATGTAGGGAAGCTTTCCACCCTTCACGAACGGGTCAAAGACCCGCAGGGGACGGGGGCGTTGGGTAAAGCCTCCAAGCACCGAATTAAAAAGGTGCTCCTGCCTGAAATGAAGGTGAGGGTCCATGCGCAGCACCGTTACATCGCTTTCGGCTGGTAGTCAAAACGCAAGGACACCCACGACCTCGTAACGCCGCGCCAATCTTCAAACCACCGTGCCGAAAAGCTTACCGATACCGGCAGTGAGAGCCATTGCCAACGCGCCCCAGAATGTTACTCGGGCTGTGGCGCGCAGAACGTTTGCGCCGCCTGCTCTTGCCCCGATCGCACCCAGAAGGGCAAGAAAGCCCAAAGACGCCGCGGACACGACGGGGACCAGCACATTTGCGGGTGATACGACGACCATGAGCAAGGGCATCGCCGCACCTACTGAAAAGGTTGCGGCCGATGTCAGCGCGGCTTGCACAGGACGTGCGGCTGTGATTTCCGAGATCCCAAGCTCATCGCGTGCGTGGGCCGTCAGGGCATCTTTCCCCATCAGTTGTTGAGCAACTTGCCGCGCGAGCGACTGATCGAGGCCTCGTTTCACGTAGATTTCGGTGAGTTCATCAAGCTCACCCTTGGGATCCTGGCTCAACTCCTTGCACTCGCGCGCGAGATCCGCCTGTTCGGTGTCGGATTGTGAGCTGACGGAGACATACTCGCCCGCGGACATCGACATGGCACCAGCCACCAAACCCGCGACCCCCGCGATCAAGACATCGTTCCGTGTCGCGGCCGCCGCGGCGACGCCGACGATCAAGCTTGCGGTCGAGATGATGCCATCGTTGGCCCCGAGCACCGCGGCTCGCAACCAACCAATGCGGCTGATGAGGTGACTTTCCGGGTGCAGACGTAGACGGGTCATGTCTCACTCGGTAAATCCGCTCAGGGTTGGCACAGTCGCGTCCGCCGCATCGACGGCGCCAGTTCCGGTGAAAATGGTCATCTGCATCCTCCTTTGCAGTGCGGTCCGCGCGGCCGATCATCTGCCTGCGGCGACTTTAAGACCGGATTTATTGAGGCCCTCGGGTCTACTTACCCCGCTGACCTCGTCTCCGGAGATTTTCCGTCTCGGACGACCGCTTCAACTACAGCGACTGTAGGCCAAAAGTCCCCGCGCGGCGAATTGCTGTTGACGCCAATGGTCGGCGGCGATAGCGGCACGAAATCAGCCTTTTCGACTGTTCACACTACCGTAAACGCCAGATCTCCGCTTTGGGTCACTAGCAGACGTTGGGGAACGAGTTAGCGATGTCCGCTTTACCCCTGAAAGCGGACGTGCTCAGCCTCGGCATCTATGTCTGCTTTGTGCCAGAAGCGGACTACTCTGGCCGATGTCGCCGCTCCGACCGGCCGAAGTCCTTTCGCCGGCGAAACTTTACTCAAGGGCTTCAGGAACGAACAAGCGAAGCCTTTGCCCGATCATCGTGCATACGACCGAGATTTGCGCAGCCTTCGAGTGCTCAGCGTTTGAGTTTTAAACTGATTTAGCGAAGTCACGTAAGCCGATGAACTGGCGCGCGTCACCTTTTTGCTGTGGAAAATTTACGATAATTCGAGCTTGTACGGGAACACACGAAAGTACGAGGGGGTTTGCTGGTTGCAATGTGACCTCTTGCGACGAGCCTATCAATGGGCGTCGCCAAAAATCGGTAAAAAAATTTGACGGAGGAAAGGTCATGCAACATCTCCCCAAGCAAGCAGTATTCCTGGGGCGAGGCCTACAGGCACGCTTCGACTGTTGTTACCAGCCCTTACCTGATGAGTTGAACGTCCTGCTTTGGTTCCTTGATGGAGCTGAACGGCGAGGACGTATCCAAGCAACACTCAACGCTAGGCAAAGGGTGAAACTCGATCTGCCTGCCGACGTGCACTGGATGCCAGCAGATCAGGTGCCCGAGGCTAGAGCCGACTGGCGCGGCCATGAACGACATTTTGAGTCCTTGCGCAGAGCCATTGATTTCGTGATGCAGGAGCTGACCATCGCTGATCGGGCTAACGTGACGATTACGACGGAGGACGGCAATCTGACGATCGAGCAGATTGAAAAGCTCCAGTAGAACGGCGCGCGAATTAGGCCGTGTACTCGCAAATCGTGTTGGGCAGTAGCCGTCATCTAATGTCCGTTTTGCAGGCCAATTGCGGGTTAGGCCAGAGTTCTAGTCTAACGAGGTAAAAGCTCGGTTCGGTATTTCGGAGCAAGGGCTTTTACCTTCGCTAAGAACACTGCCTCGGCCTCCTCGTCCAGTGGGGGTGGCGATGTTGTCCGCGTCGCCACGGGAACCGCCAACTTCTTTAAAAAACTCTTCCTGCCCGGCCGGCGAGCACAGACATAGCAGTCGCGCCGATTGCCCTCTCTTGTTTTGGAATTGGTGAGGTGCGCACGCTGGAATGTTGATGGTTTCGCCAGCTCGAATGACGGTCTTTTTTCCTCGGAAAGTAGCCTCGATTTCGCCCTCTAGGACAGAGAACATCTCTTCGAAATCATGGCGATGAGGTGGAGGGCCGCCGCCAGGTGGAATGTGCATGTCGATGAGACAGTAGCGGCCGGGCGGTGTCTTTGCCGGCCACAAGGATTGTGTACGTGTCTCCCACCAACCCAATGTGAGGCAAGTCCGCGTTATCTGACCGCGCAAGCGTGAAATTCCTTGCGGGGTCATCCGCCGGGATCGTCGTGGCCGCTTGGGGCGAGGAATGGGTCATTATAGTTCCTTCCATGCTGAATGTTTCCAAGAACCTGTTGATCGGGCCTGGTGCGTTCATATCGTTCACATTTGCTTAGATGCGACGCTGTCGACCTCAAGAGGCGTGGCGCAGGTGGCGAGGACGAAAGCGCCTTTAAAGGTTGTTTCGACGTTTGACACAAAGCGGGGAGCGCTGCTCCCCGAGATTTCACGCGCTGCAAAAATCGCTGGCAGGGGTTAAGATGCCGGCCATGCTGCAAGTAACTCAGCGCGAAAGCGGCGGGATGAGCAGCTCCCACACAACAACAATGGCCTGGATAATTCTTGCTGCGTGCTCCTTGTGCCTATCTATATTTCCTTCTAGGGCCGAGACCGCGGAGGGAGCATGGCAGCGCATGATTGGGGTTCAGGCAAAGCTTAAACCGCTAAGCGACGCATGGGTGAATTGTACACTGCGACAGGCCGATACTTTTGCGCTCCAGCCCGAACCAATAGAAACAATCATTCCGGCCATCTTTGCTGCGTGCTCAGGCTTTGAGCAAATGATGATAAAGGTTTTGGCTGAGAACGGTATAGCCTCCCAAGTGGATTATTTCCTTCGGCAAACGCACGCGACGGCCACGCAGGAGATCACCTTAGAAATTCTGAAAAAGCGCGGAAAGTAATTCGGCCTAGGCGGCCTTTCGCTCGACGTGTTCGCAGCGTGATGTAGACTTCACCCCATGAGCGACGACGACGTCACAGGAACGACGGGCAATCTTGCGCGCCTCTTGTGCGTGACGCTTAAGACGGTCGCCGAGCTTGCCAAGGACGGCATCTTCGAGCGAGCAGCTCGACCACTGGGTTCGTAAACGAGCACATCGATACGCGCGTTGATCGCCGCTTCCGCGCGAGCCACCGCTTCGTCGAAGAGCCGCCGCGCGCTTGCCCGTGGTTTCCGAGCTGCGAACCCTCGTGCCTTGATGCGAACCGGCGCGTGCGGCCATGCGTTGGCGAACTCACGAAAGCGGCGCGCGCCTGTCGACAAAGCTGCCGCAGATCGAAGCCGAGATCATCAAGCGTCAGCTAGGCCGTGTACTCATAAATCGAGATTGGTAAGCAGGGGTTGGTCAAATGTCCGGTTTGCTCCCAAAAGCGGACATTTGTCAGCGCATTGAGCATGTCTGCTATGTGCCATAGGCGGACATCGGCCCCACGGAACCAGTCAAAGTTTCGGCCAACTTCCGTGATCAGCGTTGCCCGCGCCACCAACCATGCTTTGGCTCGGCTTCAGGGGTCTCACATCTCATGCGCACATCAACTGCGGCAATTGCAGCGGCCATTGCCGCGCTTGTTACGCTTCAATCCGACATTTTCGCCAAGGCTCAGGGCGCTAGTGCAACTGGGGCCGGAACGGACATCGGCACATTTTACAAGGACGAGGAAGCGCCGCTCTATAAGGCGCCGGGATACTCACCTTATGCAGGCCGTAACTACCCCACGCGCGTGCTTTGGGGCGACACCCACCTTCATACTGCTAACTCTCTCGACGCTGCCGCCTTCGGCAACACGTTGGGGCCCGAGGAGGCCTATAGGTTCGCACGGGGAGAGGAGGTCCTCTCTGCTACCGATCAGCGGGTAAAGCTGAGCCGGCCACTCGACTTTCTGGTCGTTGCCGACCACGCCGAGGCACTGGGGGCGACGGTAGAGCTTAAGAATGGCAATCCGCTTCTCATGGCTGATCCGACACTGAAGCGCTGGCATGACATGATGGCGAGCGGGCAGGGTGTGGACGCTGCGCTGGAGATCATCAGATCGGTCGGAACCGGCACGACCCCGAAAGCGATGTTCGATCCCCGATTGGCCAAGTCGGTTTGGCAGGCCTACACCGGCACGGCAGAGCGCTACAACGACCCCGGACGGTTCACTGCCTTGATTGGCTACGAGTGGACTTCGAACAAGTCCGGCAACAACCTGCACCGCGTGGTCATTTTCCGGGATGGGAAGGACAAGGCCGATCTGATTGTTCCCTTCTCGGCAGCGGACAGCGAGAATCCTGCAAAACTTTGGGATTTCCTCGATTCGTACCAAGACAAGACTGGGGGATCTATCCTTGCCATCCCTCACAACGGCAATCTCTCCAACGGACGAATGTTCGCGTTGGTTGATTTTGACGGGCGCGGCTTGACACGCGAATATGCCGAGACACGCGCACGACTCGAACCCGTCTACGAGGTAACGCAGATAAAGGGTGATGGAGAGTCGCATCCCTTTCTGTCGCCCAACGACGAATTCGCCGGCTACGAGCTCTGGGATAAGGGCAACCTCGATCTCACGGAGCTCAAGAAGCCGGAGATGTTGCAATACGAATATGCCCGCCAGGGTCTGGAGCTGGGGCTGAAGCTCGAGAAGGAGCTCGGCGTCAACCCGTTCAAATTCGGAATGATCGGCTCCACTGACTCGCACACATCTCTGGCAACCGCCGAGGAGAACAATTTCTTCGGCAAGCACTCCGGTGCAGAGCCAAGCCCGGAGCGCGCACTCCATCCCTTCATGCAGTCGGCCGACAAATCGGTGACGCTGTTCGGCTGGGAGATGACTGCTTCGGGTTACGCGGGCGTTTGGGCCACAGACAATACGCGGGAAGCGATCTTCGATGCGCTCATGCGGAAAGAAGTCTATGCCACCACAGGTCCGCGTATGATCGTACGCTTCTTCGGGGGCTGGGATTTTAACCCGGCCGACGCAATGACACGCAGCCCAGCTGAAGTCGGCTACTCAAAAGGCGTGCCGATGGGCGGCGACTTGACGGCCGCACCCGACGGCAAGGCGCCTACCTTCCTGGTCGCCGCCCTCAAGGATCCTATTGGCGCCAATCTCGACCGCATCCAGGTCGTGAAAGGATGGCAGGACGCGGAAGGGGGGCTCAAGGACAAGGTCTACGATGTGGTGTGGGGAAATGCCGACAAGCGAAAGCTCGGTGCTGACGGCAAGTTGCCTCCAGTCGGCAGCACTGTTGACGTTCCGAACACGACCTGGACCAACACCATAGGCGATCCCGAACTCATCACCGAGTGGACCGATCCAGACTTCGACCCGAAGCTCCGCGCTTTCTATTATGTTCGGGTGATAGAGATTCCCACTCCGCGTTGGACGGCGTACGACGCGAAGAAATTCGGCGTGTCCATGCCGAAGGAAGTGCCGATGACCACGCAAGAGCGGGCTTACACGTCGCCAATCTGGTATACGCCCAAGAGCTGAAGGAGCACCGCGATGCTTGGACGGCTCCTCCGCGAACCACTTTTGCATTTCCTCCTGCTGGGCGCGGTGCTGTTCGTCATCTTCGGCCGAGGCGGCCCAGAGCCGTCTGCAGGCGGCACGGAAATCGTTGTGACCACCACTGATATTCAGCGGATCGCCGCCGGATTCAGTGCGACATGGCAACGACCACCGTCCGAAAACGAGCTTCAGGGGGCAATCAACGATTACATCCGCGAGGAAGTCCTTTATCGGACCGGGCTTTCTCTCGGTCTCGACAAGGACGACACGATCGTCCGTCGTCGCATCCGCCAGAAGATGGATTTCTTCTTGGAGGACACGGTCAGGGAGCCTGACGGGTCAGAGTTACGCGCCTTCTTCGACGCGAATGCCAACAAGTTTCGGGTCGAGCCTCGCATCTCCTTCCGTCAAGTTTTTCTAAGCTCAAAGCGTAGCAACCCGAAGGCCGATGCCGAGGCCTTGCTGCCGCAACTGGTCGCCTCTGGGCCCAATGTTGAAGGCGGTAGCGATCCACTGCTTTTGCCCGAGACCTTCGGTCTTACGCCCCTGAGTCAGATAAATGCTCAGTTTGGCGAAGGCTTCGCTGGTGAACTCTCAAAAGTCGAGTCCGGACATTGGGCGGGGCCGCTAAAGTCGGCTTACGGATTTCATCTGGTCTTGGTGACGGCGATAGAGCCGTCGCAACTTCCGCCCTTCGAAGAAGTTCGCGACGCGGTTCAACGCGAATGGTTTGCAGCCCGGAGGGCGGCTGTTCGCGACGAGCAATACCAGAAACTGCGGGCCAACTATCACGTGCGCGTGGAAGGCCTGAATGGCGTCCGGGCGGGACAATGAAGCGTCTTTCCCCAATCCTTTTGGTGCTGCTCTTCCTACCTTCCTTGGCCTACGCGCACGAAGTTCGGCCGGGGTATCTGGAGCTCCGCGAGAGCGAGTCGGGCGTGTTCTCGACGACATGGAAGGTGCCAGCGCGCGGCGACTATCGCCTCGCCATCCAGCCGTCTTATCCTGAGTTCTGTCGCCAGATCGGGGAACCGATGACCACGCAAGCGGATAGCGCCTTCATCGAGCGAGGACGGATTCGTTGCGACAGACCCCTTGCGGGATCGAGAATTCTCATTCGCGGGTTGGAAGCGACTCAGACCGATGTTCTGGTGCGGGTCGAGGGGGCAGATGGTGCGGTCGAGACCGAACGTCTGACCCCCGCTCAACCCGGCTTCAATGTACCCGCCAGGCCCAGTCGTCTTGCTGTCCTTTGGACTTATTTCCAGCTCGGCGTGGAGCACATCTTGACCGGCGTCGATCACCTTCTTTTTGTGCTCTGCCTGGTGCTGCTCGTGAGAGACGTTCGCATGCTCCTGGCCACTGTCACTGCCTTCACCGTCGCCCATTCCATCACTCTCGCGGCGGCCACGCTTGGCTTGGTCATTGTGCGGTCAGCCCCGGTCGAGGCAACGATTGCCCTTAGCATCGTATTCCTCGCAAGCGAACTGCTGCGCGACCCAGCCCAACGAAGCGACATAACGCAATATTATCCTTGGCTGGTTGCGTTCAGCTTTGGACTCCTGCACGGCCTCGGTTTCGCCGGCGCCCTCTCTGAAGTGGGCCTCCC
>Ga0070674_100002103_pt1 | contig 10924 bp, 7 predicted proteins | sample KBSM33metaG_FD_65344 | JGI IMG/M metagenome (GOLD analysis project Ga0070674, IMG submission 65344) | Miscanthus rhizosphere microbial communities from Kellogg Biological Station, Michigan, USA - KBS M3-3 metaG | ecosystem: Host-associated > Plants > Roots > Rhizosphere > Soil ...
ACGTCCAGCTCGCGCGGACAGGTCAATATTTCGGTCGTGTTCGAAAAGGGCACCGACCCGGATACCGCACAGGTCCAGACCCAGAACCAGGTCCAGCAGGCGATTTCTCGCCTTCCGGCGCAGGTTCAGCAGCAGGGTATTCGAGTCACGAAATCGAACCCGGACTTCCTGCTGATCGTCGCCGTCTATGACGAGACCGACCAGCGGACGAACATGGACGTGTCGGATTATCTGGCGTCCAACCTGCAGGATCCGCTGTCGCGAGTTCCGGGCGTGGGCGACGTCAACGTATTCGGCGCTCCTCATGCGATGCGAATCTGGCTCAATCCGCAGAGGCTTGCCGCCTTCTCGCTGATGCCCGGAGACGTCATCAGCGCAATCCAGGCGCAGAATACGGAAGTCGCCGCCGGCGAAGTGGGCGGCCTGCCCGCGCCGCAGGGTCAGATGCTCAACGCAACCGTCACGGCCCAGTCCAAGCTCCAGACGCCTGAGCAGTTCCAGGAGATCGTGCTGAAGACGGACCCGACCGGCGCGACGGTTCGCCTGGGGGACGTCGCCCGCGTCGAGCTTGGCGCCGAAAACTACGCTGCGGTGGTTCGCGTGAACGGCCATCCGGGTGCGGGCATCGCCATCTCTCTTGCTCCAGGCGCCGATGCGCTGGAGACCGCGGAGCTCGTAAAAAGCCGGGTTGAGCAGCTTTCCGAGAATTTCCCCGAAGGCATAAGGTTCGCGTACGCAAACGACACGACGAACTTCATCAAGCTGTCCGTCGAGGAGGTCACGAAGACCCTGATCGAGGCCATCATCCTCGTCATCCTGGTCATCTTCGTCTTCCTGCAGAACTGGCGCGCGCTGCTGGTACCGGCAATCGCAATCCCCGTCGTCCTGCTGGGAACGTTCGCGGTTTTCTACGTGACCGGATTCACGATCAACACGCTAACCCTGTTCGGCCTGACGCTTGCGGTTGGCCTCTTGGTCGACGATGCGATCGTCGTCGTCGAGAATGTCGAGCGATTGCTCCACGAAAATCCGGGCATGACGCCGCGCGAAGCGACGATCGAATCCATGAAGGAAATCCAGGTCGCGCTGGTGGCCATCGCGATGGTGCTGTCAGCCGTCTTCCTGCCCATGGCTTTCTTCGGCGGGTCGACAGGCGTCATTTATCAGCAATTCTCGATCACCATCATCTCCGCGATGGGATTGTCAGTGCTCGTCGCACTCATTCTCAGCCCGGCCCTCACATCGACCCTGCTTCGCCAAAAGGGCGAGGGCGACGACGGCTTGCATTGGCTAGACCGGCGAGTGCCCGCGCTCAGCCGCGTCATCCACTCCGGGCGCGACACGTTCAACAGGCGGTTCGAAAGGCTGATCGTCGGTTATCGCGGAACGATCGTCAAAGTGATCGACCGCAAATGGCTGTTCCTCGGAATCTACGGGCTGGTCGTCGCCGCGCTGATCATAATGTTCCTGCGATTGCCGACGGGCTTCCTGCCGACTGAGGACCAAGGCGCGGCGAGCGTCCAGTTCCGCCTTCCGCCAGGGGCCACTCAAACCCGGACTCTCGAAGTCCGCGACGGCATCGAGCGCTATTTCGCCGAACATGAGGCGAAGAACGTGCAGACTTTATTCACTGTCGCGGGCGGCGGCGGCGGCGGCGGCGCCGTGGGCCAGAACACCGGGCAGGGCTTCATCAACTTCGCGCCGTGGGAAGATCGGCACGGCAAGGAGAATACGGCCGACGCGATCGTCGAACGTGCGCAGGGCGCGTTCCGAGGATTCCGGGATGCGCAGGTCTTCGCGCTGGTGCCGGGGGCCATACGCGGACTCGGCCAGTCGAGCGGCTTTACGATGCAGCTTCAGAACCGAAGCGGAATGAGCCGGCAGCAGTTCATCGAAGCGCGCGAGCGGCTGCTTCAGCAGGCGAACTCCAATCCGAAGCTCACCTCGGTTCGCATCAGCGATCTTCCAGACGTCGCTACCTACAAGATCGACGTCAACCAGCAGAAGCTGACGGCGCTTGGTCTCAATCAGGGCGATATCAACAACACTCTGTCGACCGCCTGGGGCGGGCGCTACGTCAACGACTTCATCGACAAGGGCCGCGTCAAACGCGTCTACGTCCAGGGCGATGCCCCCTATCGCGCCGACCCGTCGAGCCTCGGTCAGTGGTACATCCGCTCGCAGAACGGCGAGATGGCGCCCTTCTCCTCCTTTGCGCGGGCGAACTGGGCGACGACCCCGAGCAGCCTGTCTCGCTTCCAGGGCGTCCCGGCCTTCGAGTTCCAGGGACAGCCGGCTCCGGGAGTCAGCTCGGGCGAAGCCATGGAGGAGATGGAGCGGCTGGCGAACGAGGTGCCGGGCACCAGCGTCGCCTGGTCGGGCCAGTCGTACCAGGAACGCCTCTCTTCCGGGCAGGCGCCTTTGCTCTATGCAATTTCGCTGCTGGTCGTCTTCCTCTGCCTTGCGGCCCTTTACGAGAGCTGGTCAATCCCCGTCGCCGTGCTGCTGGTCATCCCGCTCGGCCTTGTCGGCGCGATCTTCGCGGTGACGCTGAGAGGCCTTGAGAACGACATCTACCTGCAGATCGGACTTCTCACGACGATGGGACTGGCGGCGAAGAACGCCATTCTGATGATCGAATTCGCCGAGCAGGGCGAGAGAAAGGGCATGCGCATCATCGATGCCGCGCTCGAAGCCGCGCGCATTCGATTCCGCCCGATCATCATGACCAGCTTCAGCTTCATTTTCGGCGTGCTTCCGCTCGCGCTTTCGACGGGAGCGGGAGCTAACAGCCGCATCGCGATCGGCACTTCGGTCATCGGCGGGATGCTGACTGCGACCATCCTCGCCATTTTCTACATCCCGCTGTTCTTCGTGCTGGTGCGCCGCGGAGTCCGCGACGGCCTGATCGCGGTCAGGGAGCGCGTCCGCCGGCGCCGGGCTGCCCAGGCTTGAGGAAAAGCGTCGCACTCATCGCCTTGCTGGCGACCGGCTGCGCGTCGATGCAGCCTCCCTACGTGCGCCCCGGCCCGGCCATTCCGGCGTCGTGGCCGCAGGGCGATGCCTATCTTCGGCAGACGGAGGCGACTCTCCCGGCGGTCACCTATCGGGACATCTTCCAGGATGCCCGGCTACAGACGCTGATCGAGCAGGCGCTGACGAACAACCGAGACCTGATGGTAGCTGCCGCAAACATTGCCGCAGCGCGGGAGCAGGTGCGGATCCAGCGCGCGCAACAATTGCCCCAGATCGACGCAACCGCGAGGGCGAGCGCGGACTCCGGCGGCGACGGCGAAAGCGTCTCCACCCGCTACGAGCTCGGCGTCGGGATCAACGCGTTCGAGATCGACCTGTTCGGCCGCCTGCGCTCTTTGACCGACGTGCAGCGCAGCCGCTATTTCGCCACCGAGGCGGCGGCGCGCGCGACCCGGCTCGCCCTGGTTGCAGACATTGCCACCGCATGGCTGACCTACGCCGCGGACGCGAGCCTGCTTCGAATCGCTGAAGACACCGTTGCAAGCGCCGAGACGAGCGTGCGCCTGACGCGAGCGAGACTGCAGGGCGGCATCGCTCCGCGGACCGACCTTCGTCAGGCAGAGCAGATTTTTGAAGGCGCCCGCGCGGACGCCGCGGACCAGAAGACGGCCCTGGCTCAAGACGTGAACCTGCTGCGCCTGCTCGTCGGCGCGGAGATAGACGCCGCATTGCTGCCGGGGTCGATCGATCAGGCCGCCCCAACCGTCAGGGAGCTTCCGGCAGGCCTGGATTCGCTCGTGCTGCTCCGCCGTCCCGACGTGGTCGAAGCCGAATATCAGTTACGTGCGGCCAACGCGCAGATCGGTGCTGCGCGCGCCGCTCTATTTCCAAGGATTACGCTGACCGGCCTGCTCGGGCTGGCGAGTACCTCGCTTGCCGGGCTGTTCAGTGGTGGAGCTTTCCAGTGGAGCCCGGGAAGCGACGTGACCTACACCATCTTCCAGGGTGGCGCGGGCCGCGCCAACGTCCGCCTGACCGAGGCGCAGCGCGAAGCTGCAGTGGCGACATATCAGCGCACGATCCAGCAAGCTTTTCGCGAAGTTTCCGACGCCCTCGCCCGCCGCGGCACGATCGGCGACCAGCTCCGCGCGCGGCAGTCGCAGCGCGAGGCGGCGGCCGATACCTACCTGCTGACCGAAGCCCGTTATCGGAACGGCATCGACAGTTTTCTCGGCAGCCTCGACGCGCAGCGATCTTATTATTCCGCGCAGCGCACGCTCGTATTGAGCCGGCTCGAAGCCGCGACCAATCTGGTCGACCTTTACCGCAGCCTCGGCGGCGATTCTCTGCTGAGCACGCCTGATCAGCCGTAGTCCGGCTCGAGCAGTCCCTCGATCACATGATGCTGGATCACCTGCTCGAGGTGATCGGTGACCCGGTAAGTCAGGTGATCGCGAACCTGCGGCGGCAGCGATTCCAAATAGGCGCGGGTGACCTGCAGATCGTGATGATCGGCGTTGGCCGCATCCGGCGCATCGGCACCGACGACCAGCACCGGCCGCGCTTCGTTCGAGCGGTTGGCGGTGCCTCGATGAATTGTCAGCGCCGACCGTGCGGAAATGTCCCCCCGCTGCGGCATCTTCTGCACGGCGCGCGAGATGTAGCGGTCCCAAAGCGCCTTGTCGGGAAACATTCCGTCCTTCGCACCCGGTATTTCGTCCCACTGGGTGCCTAGCGCGACTTCGAACGGACCATGTTCCGGCCGAGTGTCGACCGTCGTGAGGTTGAACGCCAGGCTGTTCAGGCGCCGGCCTTTCAGCGTCTCCTCGGGTGCGGGGAAGTCGCGGTGCCAAGGCTGGTCGGCGGCGCCGGGGAACGGAATGTCGAATCCGATCTCGACGATTCGGTAGTCGGGCCCAAGCACCGCCTCGCACACGGCGACGAACCAGGGGTGCGTGGCGATGTCGATGAACCCGCTGATCCGCTCCGGCTGGACCTCGACGTAGAAGCGCTCGGGCCCGCGGGGCAGGACTCCGCCCGTGACCGCCCTCGCTTCCTCGAACAGGGCCATCACCTCGCCGTACATGCGGTCGGCCCAGTCGGGCGCAAAGGCCTGCTTCAGGCCGATGATGCCGTCACCATAGAGGCCGCCCATGATGGCGGCAGGATCATATCGGTCTGTCACAACCCTCTCCGAGTCCGGGCCGCCAAACTATCACCGGTGGCTTGCCACGCGAGCCGCAATAAGCTTGGGGAACAGCCGAAATGCGCTTTTTCTCCGACAATGCGGCAGCCGCGCACCCCGCGGTGATCGAGGCCATCGCGCAGTCGAACCGCCTCGACACTGCCTATGACGGCGACGCGCTCAGCCAGAGCTTGGACCGCGCCTTCTCGGAGCTGTTCGAGACTGAGGTGCGGGCGTTCTGGGTGCTGACGGGAACGGCCGCCAATTGCCTCGCGCTGGCGGCGCTCTGCCCGCCATATGGCGGGATCATCTGTCACAAGGACGCGCATATCGAGGTCGACGAGGCCGGCGCGCCGGGCTTCTTCGCCGATGGCGCGAAGCTGATGCTCGTCGATGGTCCCGGCGCGAAGGTCACGCCTGAAGCCGTCGATGACGCAGTTGGCCGCATCCGCAAGGACGTGCACCAAGTGCAGGCCAAAGCGCTATCGATCACCAACGCGACCGAATACGGCCTCACCTACAAGGCGCCGGAAGTGGCTGCGATCGGCGAGACCGCCAAGCGGAGCGGCCTTGCCTTCCACCTGGACGGCGCGCGCTTCGCCAATGCGGTCGTCGGTACGGGAGCCTCCCCAGCGGATCTTAGTTGGCGCGCGGGTGTCGACGCCATGTCGTTCGGCTTCGTGAAGAACGGCGGACTGAACGCCGAGGCGATGATTCTGTTCAAGACGGAGCTTGCAGACGAACTCTTGGTGCGGCGCAAGCGCGCCGGGCATCTCGCATCGAAGGGGCGCATGTTCGCTGCGCAGATTCTGGCCATGCTTCAGAACGACCTGTGGCTCGACAATGCGCGGGCTGCCAACGCGGCGGCGCAGACGATCGCCAGGGCCGCCGGAGATCGCCTCATCTATCCCGTTGAGGCCAATGAAATCTTCGTCCGCGCCACCCCCGAGGAAGCGGCGGCGCTCCGTGCGCAGGGCTTCGATTTCTACGATTGGGGCCCGGGCGAAATCCGGCTGGTAACCAGCTGGGATCAGGGCGGCGAGCCCCTGGATCGGCTTGCAGCGGCGATCGCCGCACTGTGAAGGCGAAGCATTGGACCTTCAGGGAAGTCACTCTTCCCTTCATCATTTTCACGGCGATCTGGGGCTCGACCTGGATCGTTATCCGCGACCAGCTCGGCACTGTCCCGCCGCAATGGTCGGTCGCCTACCGCTTCGTCATCGCGGCGATCGCCATGGCGCTCGTCGCGAAATGGAAAGGTGAGAGCCTTAGGCTCGGCGGCAAAGCAATCGGCGCCGCAATCTTCCTCGGCTTCGCGCAGTTTTGCATCAACTTCAACGCGGTCTATCTGGCCGAGCAGCACATCACGTCCGGCGTCGTCGCGACGGTCTTCGCGCTGCTGCTGATTCCAAGCACTCTGATGGCCTGGGCTTTTCTCGGCCATCGTCCAAGCGGACGGTTCGTGTTGAGCTCGCTAGTTGCCGTCTTCGGCATCGGGCTTCTGTTCGTGCACGAATTTCGCCAGCATTCGGCGCGGGCGGACGAGATCGCGCTCGGCATCGGGCTGACGCTCATCGGAATGCTCGGCGCGTCGGCCGCCAACGTGCTGCAAGCGCGCGAGGAGATTCGGCGTTTTCCGCTGTTCGCCATGCTGGCCTGGTCGATGGTCTTCGGCGCCGTCATGGATGCGCTGATCGCCTTCGCGATGACCGGACCGCCGGTGTTCGACAGCCGCCCCGGCTATTGGCTGGGAGTTTTCTATCTGGCGCTTCCCGCTTCGGTCCTGACCTTCAGTCTCTACTATCCGGTGGTGCGCAAGATCGGTCCCGCAAAGGCCGCATATTCGAGCGCCATCATTCCGATCATCGCCATGGCATTCTCAACCGCACTCGAAGGCTATCGCTGGTCGCCGCTGGCAATCACGGGCGCGTTGCTGGCGATCGGCGGGATGATCGGAGCCCTCAAGCGCGAGAAGGAAGTGGTGGCTCCGCCGGACGCCGGCTAGCGGCGATAAAGGGTCTTCACCTCGGCATCGGAAAGCCGCCTGACGCTGTTCACGACGCAGCGCTGCGGGCCAAGCCCCGGGTTAGGCACTATGAGATCGGCATCGAAGCCCTGACAGATGAAGGAGCTGCCGCTTCGTGCCACGAGAGCAACGCCGTTTACCCAATTCACGTTGAGGCAGACGCCCGCGGTCTCCAGCCGGTAATAGCGCCGCGACCCGACCTGCACGTCCACAGTATCGTCGTCGACAGCGGTGAAGCCGCTGACGCTGCGCGCGTTGAAACATTCGCGCCCGCCCGAAACCGCTGCGGCCGGCGGGACTGCGGGCTGCTGGGCGCAGCCCGCGAGCGCGCAGGCGGCGAAAAGTGCGGCTGGTCTGATCATGGCTACGCTCCTGCTGATGGCGCAACGCCTGAGCCGGGCCCCGGCTTTCCCGCTGCGCCAGTGTGCATTGCGCCGCCATGAACCGATGCCTAAGTCCCCTTGCATGGCCGACGTACGAACGCTCCCCGACGCAGAAACCATTGCCGAGGCGCCGCCCGCGCCAACCCATGTGACCATCCGCCGCGAGGACTATCGCCCGCCGGACTGGCTGGTGCCGGAGATCGCGTTGAGGTTCACCCTCGATATTGAGAAAACGCGGGTCCAGGCGAAGCTGAACGTGGAGCGCAACACGGCGGCCTCGCAGGACGCCGCACCCCTTCGGCTGAACGGCGACGAGCTTACTCCGACCGGCGTGTGGGTCGATGGCGTCTTGTCGAACGACTGGACGATGCATGGGGGCGACCTTTTGATTCCGCTCGATGGCAATTCTCATGAAATTGCGATCGAGACCGAGATCAATCCACTCGCGAACAGCAAGCTGACCGGCCTGTACGCATCCAGCGGCATGCTGTGCACGCAGTGCGAAGCCGAGGGTTTTCGCCGAATCACCTTCTTCCCTGACCGGCCCGACGTGCTCAGCCGCTACCGGGTTCGGATGGAAGCTGACGAGGCGCGCTTCCCGGTGCTGCTGACCAACGGAAACGTCCTTGAAACAGGTAGGTCGGAAGGCGGCGGTCACTGGGCGGAATGGGAAGATCCATTCCCCAAGCCGGCCTATCTGTTCGCGCTGGTCGCGGGCGACCTGACGCCGAACCGCGACAGCTTCATCACCATGTCGGGCCGCAAGGTCGATCTCGCTATCTGGGTTCGCGAGGCGGATCTGCCGAAGACGCAGCACGCCATGGAAAGCCTCAAGGCGTCGATGGCGTGGGACGAAAAGGTTTACGGACGCGAATACGACCTCGACCAGTTCAACATCGTTGCCGTCAGCGACTTCAACATGGGCGCGATGGAGAACAAGGGTCTCAACGTCTTCAACTCGCGCTACATCCTCGCCGACCCCGAGACCGCAACCGACGCCGATTTCGATGCGATCGCCGCCGTCGTCGCGCACGAATATTTCCACAATTGGTCAGGCAATCGCGTCACCTGCCGCGACTGGTTCCAGCTGAGCCTGAAGGAAGGCTTCACCGTCTTTCGGGACCAGAGCTTCTCCGCCGACATGGGGAGCGCGGCCGTCAAGCGCATCGAGGACGTGCGCATTTTGCGGATGATCCAGTTTCCGGAGGATTCAGGGCCGCTGTCCCATCCGGTCCGGCCCGATAGCTACATGGAGATTTCCAACTTCTACACGGCGACCGTCTACAACAAAGGCGCCGAGCTGATCCGCATGTTCCACACGGTTCTGGGCGCCGAGAAATTCCGCGCCGGCACCGACCTTTATTTTGAACGGCACGACGGCGAAGCGGCGACATGCGACGATTTCGTGAAGGCGCTGGAGGATGCGAGCGGTGTCGACCTGTCCCCGTTCAAGGTCTGGTACAGCCAGGCCGGCACGCCTCAGGTCGAGGCGCGGCTCGACTATGATCCCGCGAGCGAGATCGCGACGCTGCATCTTCAGCAGCGCGTTGCACCAACGCCCGGGCAGCCCGACAAGAAGCCGATGCCGATCCCCTTGCGCACCGCGCTGCTGGGCGAGGAAAGCGGGGCGGAAGTTTCGGGCGAGCAGCTGATCCTTCTTGATCAGCCGCAGCAATCGGTCCGGTTCAACGGGATGAAGGAAGCGCCTTTGCTCTCGATCAACCGCGGTTTCTCGGCGCCGATCGTGGTGAAGGCAAAGCGCGGCGACGGGGAGCTGGAGCGGCTGGCGCAAGGCGACACTGACCCGTTCGCCCGATACGAGGCGATGCAGGAGCTGGCTTTCGACGCGCTGCTGGCCGGCGCACAAGGCGAACAGCCTGACTTCGGGCCGCTGATCCGGGCCGCGCGAAACACGCTTCGATCGAATGAGCTCGACCCGGCCTTCAAGGCCGAAGCGATCCTGATTCCGCAGGAAGGCGTGGTCGCGGAACGGCTCGAAGTGATCGATCCGGATGCGATCCATCAGTCGCGCGAAGCTCTGCGGGCGGCTGTGGGCGGCGCGCTGTTCGAGGACCTCGCCAAGGCGCAGAGAGCGAGCGCGAGTTCGGGATCGGACCTGTCGCCGCTCGCCAAGGGCACGCGCAGGCTTCGGACGGTCGCGCTTGGGCTGCTTTCGGCGGGCGATGCCCGCGAGGGAGCGCGGCTTGCCAAGGCGCAGTTTGATGCCGCCGACAATATGACGGACCGGCAGGGAGCGCTGGGCGTGCTCGTTTCGCTCGACGCTCCGGAGCGGGAGCAGGCGCTCGCCGCCTTCTTCGAACGTTTCAAGGACGATGCGCTGGTGCTCGACAAATGGTTCGCTCTCCAGGCGGCTGCACAAAGGGCGGACACGCTCGACGCGGTTGAGAAGCTGGCGTCGCATCCCTCGTTCACCCTTCAGAACCCTAACCGGCTCCGCGCGCTCGCGGGCAGCCTGGGCATGAACCACTGGGTGTTCAACCACCCTTCAGGCCGCGGCTATCGTTTCCTCGCGGACATGATCATCGCGGCCGACACGCTGAACCCGCAGGTCGCGGCACGGCTGGTGCCGCCGCTGGGCCGCTGGCGGAGATTCGAGCCGAACCGGTCGGCGCTAATGCGCGAGCAGCTTCAGCGGATCGTCGACACGCACGGCCTGTCGCGCGACGTCTACGAACAGGCGAGCAAAAGCCTGTCGTAAGACGTCAGGCTATGGCGCCTGCCGGTCTCCGATCCAGTCGGCGACCTTGTATGTGACCTCATTGGCAGCGCGATTGAGCGCGGGGCCGATGCTCGAAGCCGTTCCGTCGGACGGAGCGGTTGCCTCGAAGCGACGCGTTTCCACGCGCGTGCCGCCGGCAGTCGACAAGGTACCGTCAAAGCGCACGACCGCCTGCCCGGCCGAAGAGTCGAAACCGAAGCTTTGCAATTGCCCCGCGACGATCAGTCCCGGGTCCAATCCGGTCAGGGCCGGATCCAGGACTACCCGGTTCGTTCTGCGGCGGATGGTTTCCGACAAGAGGTTCGCGAACAGCCGGTCCGGCGTATCCACCCATTGCGCGTCCGTGACATATTGAACGTCCGTCGGGGTGACCTGCACCGGTATCCGGACAGTCCGAAGTTCCTTGCCGATCACCGGCGGATCGACGGTGACCGCCTGGCCCGCAGCCGCGGCGCGGGTGAATTCACCTGTCGCCGGAGCTTCCGGAGTGAGGGTCAACAAAGTTGGCGGAGGCTTGCCCCCACCGCCGAGCAGCCCACTAACCGAGCAGCCGCAAACGGCCAGCGCCATTGCAGCCGGAACGAGCGTTCGCAACATTCTCATCACTGCTTCCT
>Ga0070674_100002104_pt1 | contig 10922 bp, 13 predicted proteins | sample KBSM33metaG_FD_65344 | JGI IMG/M metagenome (GOLD analysis project Ga0070674, IMG submission 65344) | Miscanthus rhizosphere microbial communities from Kellogg Biological Station, Michigan, USA - KBS M3-3 metaG | ecosystem: Host-associated > Plants > Roots > Rhizosphere > Soil ...
GAACATCCGACCAGCGCCTTCGTCGCGAGCTTCCTCGGCAACGCCAATTTCATCAACGGCCAGGTGCGCTCCGCGGTCGACGGCCATGCCCAGATCGGGCTCGGCGTGCACGTGCTGAATGCCACCACCGACCGCCGACTACAGATCGGCGAGGCCGTGACGGTGGTCGTGCGTGCGGAAAAGATCGACCTGCTACCGCCGGGGCAGGGCGGCCTGCCGGGCACGGTCGCCGACGTCGACTATCTCGGCGCCCTCGCGCGCTACCAGATCGCGCTCAGCGACGGCACCAAGCTGCTCGGCCTCGCCAGCCTCAAGGACAAGCCGCTCAGCGTGGGGCAGGTGGTCGAACTCCGCATCGATCCGAAGCACTGCCGGATTTTGTAGGGGCCGCACGTTCTTGCTGCCACTCAAGGTCGGGGTGACAGAAGAGAGGCGGAAGGGTCAGCGCCCTACCGCCCCCGTGGCTCTTTGTTCTTTACGTTCGCCAGCGCGCGTTGCCGCGCCAGCCCGCGTTCCTGGTCCGACACGTGGATGAGCCCCGCGATGCGGCGCAGGAGAGCATCTTCGTGCGGGTCGAGCACGCCGTCGGCGTAGGCGACCTCCCACATCATCTCCAGGATATGTGCGCGATCCTCGTGGCTGATGCGCTGGACGATCTGGCGGGTGAAGGGGAAGAACTGCGTCGACTGCCGCACCGCGGCCTCGGCCGCCTCCATCAGCGAATGGAGCGCATCCGGCGTGAGGTCGAAGCGCTCCGTCAGCACACGCTCGATGGTGCCGCGCTCGGCGGCATCGAACTGATCGTCCATGCGCGCCGCCTCGATGAGCAGCGCGGCGACGGCAAGCTCCAGCTCGTCGGGCTGGCTCGCCAGGGCCGGCGTCTTCCGGCCGGTGAGGAAATCGAGCATTCGGTCGATCATGTGGGCACTGTCCGGCGGATTTGTAACGAAATGATGTCAGGGCAGATTGGTTGCTCAACAGCGCGGGTCAAGAAAAAAGGCCCGGAGCAGGGGTGCTCCGGGCCCTTCCATGCGGGGCGGCCTAGGGGGGCTCCGCTCCGCCTGTCGACGGATGCTATGCGGCGAGGCCTTCGGCCTTGGCGGCCGCCTGTGCCGACGGGCGCGCCGCGACCCGCTCCATGAACGACTTGATCGCCGGCCATTTCGCGAAGTCGATGGCGAAATACTTCGCCCAGTTCAGCACGGTGTAGAGATAGGCGTCGGGCGCGGTGAAGGTCTCGCCGAGGATGAACTTGTTCTTCGACAGATGCTCGTTGATCACGTCGAAGCGCGTGAACATCTTCTCCTTCACCATGCTCTTGTACTCTTCCGGCACCGCCTTGTTGAACAGCGGCGAGAACTGCTTGTGCAGCTCGGTCGAGATGAAATTGAGCCAGGATTGCAGCTGGTAGCGTTCCGGCGTGCCGGCGGCGGGCGCCAGCTTTTTCGTCGGCACCAGGTCGGCGATGTATTGGTCGATCGCGGGCCCTTCGGTCAGGACCGTTCCGTCCTTGAGCTGCAGCGCGGGCACGTAGCCGTGCGGATTGATCTTCTTGAAGTCGGCGCCGGTTTCGGTCTTCTTCTCGGCGAGGTCGACCTTCTCGATGGTGAAGTCGAGGCCGGATTCACGCAGCAGGATGTGCGGCGCATGCGAACAGGCGCCCGGGGCGTAAAAGAGCTTCATCGTCGTTAGCTCCGATATAATTGATGCGCCGCGCGCGTAATGCGCACGCAACGCGGTTGGTGACGCAGCATATGTAACATAATAGGTTACTATATTAGGTCAAGGCCCTTCCGCGGTTTGTTGCGATGCGGAAGGCCGGTTAATAGAGTGGAATCCGCAACTCAAATATCCGGGCGCGCAACATGGCCTTTGACTATGACCTCTTCATCATCGGTGCCGGCTCGGCCGGCGTGCGGGCCGCGCGCATCGCGAGCAATCACGGGGCCAGGGTGGCGATCGCGGAGGAGAGCCGGGTGGGCGGCACCTGCGTCATCCGCGGCTGCGTGCCCAAGAAGCTGCTGGTCTACGCCTCGCACTATGGTGAGGACTTCGAGGATGCCGAGGGTTATGGCTGGGCCGGCCCGCGCCCGACGTTCGACTGGGCGCGCCTGATCGCCAACAAGGACAAGGAGATCGACCGCCTCAACGCCGCCTACAAGTCGACCCTGGCGAAGGCGGGGGCGCAGCTGATCGAATCGCGCGCCGAGCTGATCGACCGCAACACCGTCTCGGTCGGCGGCAAGCAGGTGACGGCGGAGGTCATCCTGATCGCCACCGGTTCCTGGCCCGAGATGCCGAAGGTACCGGGCATCGAGCACGCCATCTCCTCCAACGAATGCTTTCACCTGGACGAACTGCCGGAGCGCGTGGTGGTGGTGGGCGGCGGCTACATCGCGCTGGAGTTCGCCGGCATCTTCAACGGCCTCGGCGCCAAGACGACGGTGCTCTATCGCGGCGAGCAGGTGCTGCGCGGCTTCGACAACGACGTGCGCAATTTCCTGCAGGACGAGTTGGGGAAGAAGGGCATCGGTGTGCGCTGCCGCACCGACGTGGCGCGCATCGACAAGGTGGCGGGCGGCCTGTCGGTGAAGCTGAGCGACGGCGCGGCGATCGAGTGCGACCTGGTGCTTTGCGCCACCGGCCGCCGGCCGCTGACCCGCAACATGGGTCTGGAGAAGGTCGGCGTCGCGCTCGACCATATCGGCGCGATCAAGGTCGACGGCTGGTCCAAGTCGAGCGTGCCCAACATCTACGCGGTCGGCGACTGCACCAACCGGGTGAACCTGACGCCGGTCGCGATCCGCGAGGGCCACGCCTTCGCCGACAGCGTGTTCGGCAAGCGGCCGTGGATGGTGGACCACGCCGACTTCCCCTCGGCGGTCTTCACCCAGCCCCCGGTCGGCACCGTCGGCGAGACCGAGGAGCGAGCGCGGGCGAAGTATGGCGAGGTCGATATCTACCGCGAGACCTTCCGGCCCATGAAGCACACCATGACCGGCCGTTCCGAGCGCACGCTGATGAAGCTGGTGGTGGACCGCAAGACGCAGGCGGTGGTCGGCGCCCACATGGTCGGCATGGACGCGCCGGAGATCATCCAGACCCTCGCCGTCGCCGTGAAGCTGAAGGCCACCAAGCAGCAGGTCGACCAGACTATCGCCATCCACCCCACCGCTGCCGAGGAGTTCGTCACCATGCGCACGCCGGTGGCGGCGGAGTAGGCATAGCGCCTCCGGGTCGGGGGCTCTATTCTGTGTCGAACGAATACCGGCAGTCTGCCGCGCTTTCGCGGCAAGGAGTTGCGGCATGCTTCGGACGATCGACCTCAACTCGGATCTGGGTGAAGGCTACGGGCCTTGGTCCATGGGGGACGACGGCGCCATGCTGGACGTGGTGACCAGCGCCAACGTGGCGTGCGGCGGCCATGCCAGCGACCCGGAGACCATGTTCCAGACACTCAGCCTCGCGCGCGACAACGGCGTGGTGGTCGGCGCCCATCCCAGCTATGCGGACCGGGAAGGGTTCGGCCGGCGTGTCATTCCCTGCAGCACGGGAGAGATCGAGCGCCTGGTCGCCACCCAGATCGGCGCGCTGATGGGCGCGGCGGCGCTGGCCGGCACGCGTGTTCGATACGTGAAGGCGCATGGCGCGCTTGCCAATGTCGCCGCCGATGACCGGTCGGTCGCTGATGCGATCGCCCGCGCGACCGCGGCGGTCTCACCGGACCTCGCGATCCTTGCCATCTCCGGCACGGAACTGGAGGCGGCGGGGCGTCACAGGAACTTGGCGGTCTATAGCGAGATTTTCGCCGACCGCGGCTATACGCCGACCGGCCGTCTGGTGCCGCGCAGCAAGCCGGGCGCCATGATCCACGATTCCGAGGCGGCGGCGGCGCGGCTGGTCGATTTCCTGACGACCGGCTTGATGCCGACACTCGAGGGCAAGCCCATTGCGCTGGAGGCGCATTCGATCTGCGTTCACGGCGATAGCCCCGGGGCGGTCGCCATGGCGCGCCATATCCGCCAATCGCTCGAGGCAAAGGGCATCGCGCTGGAGCCCTTCCTCGGACGGACGTCGTGACATCGGAGGGCGCGGGCTTTCCGCGCTATCGACCGGTTGCCGACCATGCCGTCCTGGTCGAATTCGGCGAAACGATCAGCCACGAGATAAACGATCAGGTCCGGCGCCTGGATTCGGCGCTGTCCGCCGCGCCATTCGACGGCTTCACCGAGGCCATCCCCGCCTATGCAAGCGTGCTGGTCGATTTCGACCCGATCGCGACGGATCACCAGGCTGTTCAGCGTGCGATCGAGCGATTGCTGGTCACGAACACCCAGACGCCATCGAAGGGGCCCGTGCGCGAGGTGCTGGTCTGCTACGACGGTGAGCTTGGGCCCGACCTCGACCAGGTGGCTGCAGCGACGGGCCTGTCGCGCGACGGCGTGATCGCGGCACACATGGCGGGCGAATACAGCGTGTTCATGTGCGGCTTTGCGCCGGGCTACGCCTATCTGGCCGGCGTCCCAGGCGCCATCCAGCTTCCGCGCAAACCCAGCCCGATCCGCGGCGTGCCGGCAGGCAGCGTGATCATCGCAGGGCCGCAATGCATCGTGACGACCCTCACCATGCCGACCGGATGGTGGAGAATTGGCCGGTCTCCAACCCCGATCCTCGGGAGCGACGAGAAGCGACCGTTCCTGTTGGACGTCGGCGATGGCGTCAAATTCAGCCGGATCGATCGCCGGGCCTTCGATACCGCAACTGCGCGTTCCTGACCGATGGCATCGGCCAGCTTCATCGTCACGCAGGTCGGGCCGCATGTCAGCATCCAGGATTCCGGCCGGCGAGGCCTGATGCGCTTCGGCGTTCCGGAGTCGGGTCCGATGGACCGGACTGGCTTTGCCATCGCCAATGCCGCGCTCGGCAACACGACAATCCCGCCGGCGATCGAGATTTCGATGGGCGGGCTCCAGCTCGAGTGCGTCGATGGCAGCGTGACGATTGCACTGGCCGGCGGAGGCTTCCAGGTTGCCATCGACCGGTCCGCGTTCGGTTCCTGGGCCGTCGCGACCATGCATGCCGGCGCGCGGCTGACGGTCAAGCCGGGCCCGTGGGGAAGCTGGACCTACCTGGTTTTTGCCGGCGACCTGCAAGCCAATCGCTGGCTCGGCAGCGCCGCGACGCACAGCCAGTCGGGATTCGGCGGCGGCCAGATTGCTAAAGGTCAGCGGCTGGTCATCGAGAACGCCGAGGTCCGCGGCGAACGGTGTGGCCCCATTCCATGTCCCGTGTTTGCGCGGCCGCGAACTTCCTTGAGGGTTGTTCTCGGCCCACAGGATCGCTTCTTCGCGCCCGATACCATCCATGCGCTGCTCTGGCAGCCATTTTCCCTGACGGATGCCTACGACCGGATGGGCGTGCGCCTCGCCGGGCCTACCCTGCGTCCGGTGGGGAAGCTCGACATGCCGTCGGAAGCAATCGTGCGCGGCTCGATCCAGGTCGCGGGCGACGGCCGCCCGACGGTGTTGTTGGCCGATCACCAGACGACCGGCGGGTACCCTAAGATCGCGACCGTCATCTCGGGCGACCTGGACCGCTTCGTCCAGCTCAGAAGCCGCAATCAGGTGGTATTCGAGAGCATCTCGCCGGAAGCGGCGATCGAGGCGGCCGGCAACCATCGCCGCTCCTACGAGCAGTTCCTGACAAGATTGATGGCGCGTCGGGGCGATCCAAATTTTGTTCGGAGCCATGTGGCAGAGACGCTATGAACTTTTCTGATTCCTACCTCGGCAAGTTGCGCAAGATCGTCGGTTCGCGGCTCATCCTCATCCCTGGTGCGCGCATCGTGGTGCATGACCGGCAAGAGCGCGTTCTGTTGGAACTGCGCAGCGATTTCAAGCGCTGGGGCCTGCCGGGCGGGCACCATGAGGTGGGTGACAGCAGCGCCGAGACGGCGATCCGCGAGGTGTTCGAGGAGACCGGGCTGCGGATCAAGCGGCCGCAGGTGTTCGGTATTGCTTCCGATCCGAAGCACGAGACCATGCGGTTTCCTAACGGCGACCGGACGCAGAGCGTCTCCATCTTGTTCCACGCCGGCAAGCCGCGCGGCGAGCCGAAGTTCAATCCGAGCGAGACGCTCGAACTCGGCTGGTTCGCGCTGGACAAGCTGCCGGCGAACCTGATGCCGAACAGCCGGCGTACCCTGAAGGCATTCCAACGCTACCGCCGGACCGGCAAGGTGCAGATGATCTAGGAGCACTTGCAATTCGCGCCGCCATCGCGTGAAGTGGTGGCGAGAGCGCTCCCTGTTCCGAGGACACTTCCATGATCGCACGCATCTGGCACGGCCGGGTTCCGGCCGCGAAGGGCGATTCCTATCTCGAGCACATGCGGACCTTCGCCATTCCACGCTATCGCGCGGTACCGGGCAACCTTGCGGCTTATGCCCTGCGCCGCTTCGAAGGCGACGTCATGCATATCGACATGCTCACCTTCTGGGAGTCGCTGGACTCCATCAAGGCCTTCGCCGGCGAGAATGTCGAAAAGGCGCGCTACGACGATTTCGACAAGGATTACCTGCTGGAATACGAGCCGACTTGCCGGCACTACGAAGCGTTTGAGGGGTAGTCTTCGCTCCTGTCGTCATGGTCGTGCCAAGCGCGACCATGACGGCGTGGCGCTACTTGTGCCCCGCGTCCTTCATCATCTGGGTGATGCCGGCGCGCAGGTGGGAGAGGTCACTGCCCGAGATCAGGAAGGTGTAGCCGCGGCCGAACAACTCCTTCACCAGCGCGGCAGTGGGCGCGACGGTGCCGAGCGCCTTGCCGGAGGCGAGCGTCGCCTGCTCGACCTTGGCGATGAGCGCGCGCAGCTCCGGGTCGTCCATCTTGTTGAGCTTGCCGAGGGCGCCCGACATGTCACGTGGGCCGATGAACACCATGTCCACGCCGTCGACGGCGGCGATCTCCGCAACATTCTTCACCGCCTGCGGCGTCTCGATCTGCACGATGATGATGAGTTCGTCGTCGGCCCGGTCGTAGTAGCCGGTGTCCACGCCATAGGCAGCGGCGCGCGTGCCGCCGGCCGCGCCACGGATGCCGCGCGGCGGATAGCGGCAGGCGGCGACCGCCGCGCGCGCCTCTTCGGCGGTGTTGACCTGCGGCACCATGACGCCGTGGATCCCGGCATCGAGCGCGCGCTTGATGAATACCATGTCGTTCCACGGCACGCGCATCAGGCCGGCGCAGCTGGTGCCCTTCATGGCGCGCAGCTGGGCGATGGCGTCGGGCAACGTGGCCTGGCCGTGCTCGTGGTCCATCAGCACGAAATCGAGTCCGCTCAGGGCCATGACCTCGGCATTGTCGGGCGAGGTGCTCATGGTCCAGGCGCCGAGCAGCTTTTCTCCGGCCTTCAGGCGGGCTTTCAGTTTGGCGGTCACGCGTGGCACCTTATCTTGTGATTGCGCGACCTTATCGCCCGGCATTGGGCCCGTCTAGCCGCTCGGCCCGATGAGGCTTTACGGCGGGTGATTTGCTCGCTAAGGCTGCTGGCTACGATGGCCCGCACCCGACTGCCGTACTGCTCGCCCTATCGCCTGTTCTTGGCGCCCCTGGGGACACCACGATCCGCATCAGACCGGATCCACGCCGCCTATGCCCGCTTCGCCTGGCGCAGCATGGGGCTGCGGCACCTCGCGCTGACGGCGGCGCTGTGCGTGCTCTGGCCGGTCAATTTCGTCGTCATGCTCTGGATGTTCACGCGCCGGATCGGGCCGACGGTCGCGCGCGTCACCGGCAAGCCGGTGTGGCGGCAGGTGCTGGAGCAGCTGTGGCTGGCGATCCGCTATTCGATCCCCCCGGACAAATACTATGTGTTCGACCTGTTCCGGCCGGAGCGCTTCGCCAACGCACGGCACTACATCCTGCGCTATGAGCTGAAGGGCGGTTTTCATAACCTGGTGCATTTCCATACCCGCGTGACCATGCGGCGCAGCACCAAGGAATCGCTCAAGGACAAGCTGCTGTTCTTCCGCCGCTGCGAGAAGGCCAGGGTGGCGAGCCCGCGGGTGTTCCAGGTCGCGGCCGCCGACGGCACGTTTGCGGGCGAGAGCTACCAGGGCGAGGGGCTGCCGCCGCACGACCTCTTCATCAAGCCGGCGAAGGGCAAGGGCGGGCGCGGCTGCGAGAAGTGGCTGTATCGCGACGGCAGCTATGAAGGTCCCGCCGGGCAGCGCTTCAGCGACGCGGAGTTGCGTGCGCACATCCTGGCGCTGGTCGCGAAGCGCGGGCGCTATCTCATTCAGGAGTGCCTCAGGAATCATCCGGACCTGATGCGCTTCGGTGGCGGCCTCACCTCGCTGCGCATCACCAGCTGCAAGGACGAGAGCGGCGGCTTCGAGGTCACCAACGCGGTGCTGAAGATGTCGCTGGCGGCAGGATCCTCGGTCGACAATTTCCACCAGGGCGGCGCGGTCTGCCGCGTCGATGTTTCGACCGGCGAAGCCGGCCCGGCGTGGGACAACTGGATCAAGCGGCCGTGCGTGCTGCACCACGCGCATCCCGGCACCGGCGCCGCCATCGCGGGCATGCTCCTGCCGTGCTGGCCGGAGACGGTGGCGATGGTGGCGAAGGCCGCTAGCCTGTTTCCCGACCGCATCATGGTGGGCTTCGACGTCGCGATCACCGACCGCGGCCCGGTCATCATCGAGGGCAACGTGCAGCAGGGCTCCGACATGGTTCAGCGCACGCACGATCTGCCGGTCGGGTTGCAGCGCCTCGGCGACTTGCTCGCCTACCAAGCGAGCGAAGCGCTGGCGACGCGGCCGCCGCGCGCCATGCGCTGGTACGGGCCGCGCGACTATTGGGGCCCGCGTTAAGGAACCAAACCTCTCCGAAGGCGTTTTCCCTGAAACGCGTCCAGCGCGACGGACGTGCCCGGAACTACGCGAGGAGAGACATGGTGCGTACCAGCAAGTTTGCGTTTCTGCTGCCGCTGATGATGCTGAGCGTCGGCACAGCCGGCTGCTCCGTGCAGTCGGGCCAGGAATCGACCGGCGAGTATATCGATTCGGCGGCCATTTCCACCAAGGTGAAGACCAAGCTCGCCGCCGACGGCAGCGCGGCCCTCGCCAACCAGGTGGAGGTCGAAACCCTGAAGGACGTCGTGCAGCTGAGCGGCTTCGTGCCGACCGAGAATGACCGCACCAAGGCCGAGCAGATCGCCTGGAGTGTCGACGGCGTCCGCGGCGTGAAGAACGACATCATCGTTCAGCCGTAAGAGTGGTCCCGCGCTGAGCGCGGGGTGAGAGCGGCGCAATCGCGCGATGGATGTACTCGCGCGACTTCGCCGCTTTCTCTATTTCCTCAGCAGGACTTCGCCTTCGATCTCGACCGCGATGTTGAAGGGCAGCGCGGCGACGCCGATCGCCGAACGCGCATGGCGTCCGACCTCCGGCCCGAACACCGCGAGGATGAGATCGGAGAATCCGTTGATCACCGCCGGATGCCGATCGAACGTCGGCGCGCTGTTCACCATGCCGAAGACGCGCACCCAGCCCGCGACGCGATCAAGATCGCCAAGCTCGCGCTGCAGGCTGCCGAGAATCGACAATCCGACCTTGCGCGCCACCTCCTGCGCCTGCTCCGGCGTCACCTCGGTGCCGACTTTGCCGAACGGGCCGGCCAGCGAACCATCAGGGTTCTGCGGGCCGTGGCCAGAGATGATGGCGCGGTCGCCGCGCACGTTGATCCACGGAAAGGGCAGCTTGATCCCGCCCGGCGCCTGCATCGGCGGCGGCAGAGTGAGGCCGAGCTCGGTCAGTCTCGATGCGATGCGTGACATGCCGTGACCTGAGTAGTTGCTCGCTGTCTCCTATTCAGCCGAGCCAACGCTCCTTTGTCCAGCCCTACGATATATCCTAGTGAACATATCGCTTGCCAAGCCGCCGCCGCTCGGCTTGATATATACGCCCGTATATATCGCTCTGGAGAGACTCTCATGAAGCTCGGTTTTGGTGCCCTTGGCCTGGCGGCCCTGCTTGCTGCTGCTCCCGCCCACGCGGACGAGGCGCTGGTGGCGGTGGCCGCCAACTTCGCGGGCGCAGTCGAGGCGATCGGCGGAGAGTTCGCCAAGGATACCGGCCACACCATCCAGGTGACGACCGGCGCCACCGGGAAGCTCTATGCTCAGATCGGCGAGGGCGCGCCGTTCGCGGTCCTGCTGTCCGCCGATTCCAAGACCCCGGCCAAGCTCGAAGAAGAGGGCAAGGCGGTTGCCGGCACCCGTTTCACCTACGCGGTCGGGAAGCTCTCCCTGTGGAGCGCGGATTCCGGCCGGATCGGCGCGGACCCAAAGGCCGCGCTGACGGCGGCGGAGACGCTGCATGTCGCGATCGCCAACCCCGATCTCGCGCCCTACGGCGTCGCGGCGCGCGAGGCGTTGACGGCGATGGGCCTGTGGGACACGATCCAGCCCAAGATCGTGATGGGGGAGAATATCGGCCAGACCTTCTCGATGGTCGATTCCGGAGCGGCACAGATGGGGTTCGTCGCAACATCGGCAGTCCAGGCACCCGGCAAGGAGCCGAAGGGCTCGCGCTATGACGTGCCGCAGGAACTGTTCAAGGCGATCCGGCAGGACGCGGTCCTGCTCAAGGCCGGCGAAGGCAATGCTGCGGCCATCGCTTTCCTCGACTACCTCAAGGGCGACAAGGCCAAGAGCATCATCGCCTCCTTCGGCTACGGGACGGAGTAGGCATGGCGCTGCCAGACCTCGGTCCGCTTTGGCTGACGTTCCGTCTGGCAGCGATCACCACCACAATCCTGCTGATCATCGGCACGCCGATCGCCTGGTGGCTGGCCCATACCAAGAGCCGGCTGAAACCCGTCGCGGAGGCGATCACCGCGCTGCCGCTGGTGCTGCCG
>Ga0070674_100002105_pt1 | contig 10919 bp, 9 predicted proteins | sample KBSM33metaG_FD_65344 | JGI IMG/M metagenome (GOLD analysis project Ga0070674, IMG submission 65344) | Miscanthus rhizosphere microbial communities from Kellogg Biological Station, Michigan, USA - KBS M3-3 metaG | ecosystem: Host-associated > Plants > Roots > Rhizosphere > Soil ...
GACGTCCGCGTCGATCGCATCTGGGAAGGCACTAGCGAAATCCAGCGCATGGTGATCGCCGGGCAGATCAAGAAGCGGGGGCTGGGGGTCTATAGCGGGTGGTGACTGGAATCAGTTGTCCGGGCCGCTGATACGCGAGCCCAATATCCTTACACTTCGGCATTCAGAAGGTGGGCGAGCAAGACGGCGCCCTAGTTGCCGCCACCGCTGCCGTCATCACTGTGGTCCTGCGAGCGCGTGGCGAGCTTGTTGCGGCCAGCGGCGACCATCAGCAGGATAAAGACTCCGATTGCGATCACACCGAACAGAGTTGCCATCGGTCACTCCTTGCCGAAAAGCATGCCTGCGATCAACCGATCCCGAACTGCGCGATCACCTTGCCGAAGTCGTCGGCGAACTGGTCGCCGGTGCCGAGGATCGCGACATCGTCGGGAATGCCGGGAAACAGCGCACGGTCGCTGCCCTGGCTGGTGAGGATGGCGGCGGGAATTTTCTGTGTGGCAGAGATCGCACGCACCGCGCGCACCAGGTCGAGGCCGGTCATGGTGCGCATCACCTGCGAGGTGATGATCATGTCGGGCCGCGCGCGCAACGCGGCGTTGAGGCCGTCCATCGGGTCGTTGACGGCGTTGACGCGGAAGCCGCAGGCCATGATCTGCTGGCTGAGCAGCTTGGCGAGCGCGCGGGTCGGCGTCACCAGCAGCACCTCGACGGTGTGGCCGGTGATTTCGCGGACCGAGAAATTCTGCACCAGGTGGGAGGGCAGGGCGCGCACGATCTGCGCCAGCTCCTCGTCGGCCGGCTGCTGCGATCGCTCGAGCATCTCGGACATGCGGTCGATGAACTTCTGCAGCTGGCCAGGCGTCTCCTTAGCCCAGCTCGTCAGGTCGCTGACGTAGCTCTCCATCCGGTGCGCGATCTGCGACAGCGCGGGATAGCCGAAGCTGCCGCCGATGCCCTTCATGTTATGGGCGAGGCGCCGCAGCGAGGCGAGCGCCGGGTCCGACGGCCCCTCCGCGCCCATGCGCTCCAGCAGGCGGCCCATCTCGGCCAGCCGGTCGTTGGCGTCGTCCTGCAATTCGACCTGCAGGACCCGCATCATCTCGTCGTAGTTGCCACCGGTAATCTTGATCGCCGTCATATTGAATTCCTACATCGGGCCAGCCAGCCGCAGCTATACCGGATGCCACAGGTCGGGTTGAGATATGGTAAAGGCGGCGTCAGGAATTCGCGTCAAATGCGGGGGAACGAGCGGTTTCGCGCGATTTCTCCCATACTCACTCATTCCGTCACCCCGGCCCTGAGCCGGGGTCCATTCCGCAGTCGCTCGTGCTCCTGACGAGTGGATCCCGGATCATGACCCTGCGCGGCTTGTCAGGGATGATGGGCGGAGGGTGGTCAAAGGTAAGCGAACTGAAAGTCACCACACCGGATCGATCGGCGTCTCCAGCCCGTGCTGCGCCTCGATTACCTCGGCGGCGTCGAGGGCGAGGTCCTCGCGGTAGCGCCCTGCGATCACCTGCACGCCGAGCGGCAGACCGTTCGGCGCGCCGTCGACCGGTGTGGTCCCGACCGGCACCGCCGCGGCGGGGAAACCGAGCAGATTGACCGTTACCATCAGCGCCTGGCTGTCGAGCACATGCTGGGTGCGCGCCAGGTCGGTGGTGTCGAAGCCGATCTCGAACGGCAGGTCGCCGCTGTTGGGTCCGACCAGCAGCGGATACTGCTCGAGGAACAGCGACCATTCGCGCCGATGCCTGGTGATGTGAGAGAAGCCTTTCAGGTATTCGCCCATGGTGATCGGCGGCAGCGCGTCGCGCCACAGCTTCACTGCCTTGATTCCGAGCGGATCGGCGTTGGCCTCGATGGACTCCCACAGCAGCTCGCGGATGTCCGCCGCCACCAGCTTCACCCACAGCTCGCGGGCCGCTTCGATCGAGGGTGGCGTCACTTCTTCGACCACGTAGCCGGCATTGCTCAGCGCCGCGCCGGCCGTGCGCACCGCCTCGGCCACCTTGGGATGGACGTACGGCGCTTCCGTGATGAGCCCGACCTTGATCGGCCGCTGCGGCGAGCGGCCGTGATGGTGCGCCGGCACCCACCACGGATCGCGCGCATCGCGTCCGCTCATGGCATGGAGGCCGAGCCGCACGTCCTTGATGCGGCGGGCGAGGGGGCCCTGCACCGAAAAGGTCAGGAAGGTCGGTGCCCGCTCCGCTTGCGCCGAGGGATTGTAGGCGGCGACGCGGCCCATGGTCGGGCGAATGCCGGCAACGCCGCAGCAATAAGCCGGGAAGCGGATCGACCCGCCATAGTCGTTGCCGTGGGAGATCGGCCCAATGCCGGCCGCGACCGCCGATGCCGCGCCGCCTGACGAGCCGCCCGGCGTGCGCCCCTTGGCCCACGGATTATAGGTGCGGCCGCGCAGCGCGTTGTCGGTATCCCAGCGCAACGAATAGGCTGGCGCGTTGGTGCGCCCGATGAAGACGGCGCCGGCCTTGCGCCAGTTCGCGACGACCGGAGAGTCGGCGGGCGCGATCACGTCCTTATAGGCGACCACGCCGTTGGGCGTCGGCAGGTCCTTCTGGTCGATATTTTCCTTGGTGCTGACCGGCACGCCGTGCAGCGGGCCGAGCGCCTCGCCGGCTTTCACCGCCACGTCGGCCGCTTCGGCGTCACACAGCGCCTGCTCGCCGATCTGGAACGTGATGGCGTTGAGCTTCGGGTTCACGGCGTCGAGGCGATCGAGGCACGCCTTGGTGGCCTCGTGGCTGGAAATCTTCCTCAGGCGGATCGCTTTTGCCAGATCGACCGCATCCCACTGCCACAGTTCCGTCTTGCCCATGATTGACCTCAGCCCGTGATCAAGGTGTCGACGGTAGCCTGGGGCTGGACGAATGCCAACCGCTTGATAGAGTGGCGCGCTTTTCAAATTCGAGGATGGCATGAAGGTCTTCATCAGCGCTGACATCGAGGGCACCGCCGGCATCACCAACTGGGACGAGGCGCGCAAGCCGCATGCCGACTATCCCGAGCATCGCCAGCAGATGACGCGCGAGGTGCTGGCGGCGTGCGATGGCGCCAACGCGGCCGGCGCCAAGGAGATCCTGATCAAGGACGCCCATGCGACCGGGCGCAACATCCTGCAGGCCGACCTACCGGAGAATGTGCGCCTGATCCGCGGCTGGAGCGGCCATCCCATGAGCATGGTGCAGGAGCTGGACAAGAGCTTCGATGCCGCTTTGTTCATCGGCTACCACTCCAAGGCCGGCGACGAGACCAATCCGCTCGCCCACACGCTGACCGGTGAGGTTATGCGCATGCGCATCAACGGGGTGCCGACCTCGGAATTCCTGCTGCACGCCTATGCCGCCGCCACTGTCGGCGTGCCGGTGGTGTTCGTTTCCGGCGACTGGCAGCTTTGCACCGACATCAAGGAGACCAACTCCAACATCACGGCCGTCGCGGTCAGCGAAGGCATCGGCCCCTCGACCGTCAGCCTCGCGCCCAAGGCCGCCTGCGCAAAGATTCGCGAAGGGGTCGAGAAGGCGTTGCAGGGCGACCTCAAGAAATGCCTGCTGCAGCTGCCCGAGCGCTTCGCGCTGGAGATCGAATTCAACAATCCGGTGAAGGCGTACAAGTCATCCTGGTACCCGGGGTGCAAGCACATCGGCGAGCGCACCATCCGGTTCGAGACCAGTGACTATTTCGAGGTGATGCGGGCGTTGAAGTTCGTGGTGTAACAGCATGGCTCTCGGTCTGATGCATCGGTTTCGAGAACCGCTAACCGTCGCCGTTGTTGCCTTTGCGGCGGCAATCTCGATCACTGCCGCGAATGCGGCCTACATTCGATATGCATCCGCGCACGCCGGATACTCGGATACCCTGCTGGTCTTGGTTTCGAAGCCAGTCGTCTTGCTGGCTTCGCTGAACAAGACGTTGCTTCCAATAGCGCTCCACTTGCTGAACAACCCCGACATCGAAGATTGGGTGAGAGGAGCAATGATGCTTGGGGCGCTCTTTGGCATTGGGACAGGAACGCTTGCAGGGATTTACCTGCTGCTTTGGATCTATGGCACAGCCATTACTCAGGGTGGAGACGCCTTCGATTGGGGCATCCTACGATTTTTCAAGAAGGCTTGTGTTGCAGTCTGTGCAGCCTACATCTTGTTTGGCATTTGGCAACTTGTCCATTATCGGCAGAGCTTGGATGCTGACATCCTGGGCAACTCTGTCGGCAGCGCTGTCGGCCTCTTCGCTCTGGCGGTGGTCGAGGTCTCGTTTCTGGGCGTCGTCGGTTACTACGGCTATGCGGCTGCCAAAGGCTGGCGCCGAGCACGAAATCTGAAAAGATGACAGGGTAGGCGCTCTACGCCGTCGCCACCAGATGCCCGCCGCCGAGGTCGCGGTAGTCCACGAACGTCGGTACATAGTCGACCGGGCGGAACGGGCTCGGCACTTCGCCTTCGAGCCGCCGGCGAGCGAGGCCGCGGCGCGACGGGTCGGGGATCGGAACAGCGGCCAGCAGCTTCTTGGTGTAGGGATGCTGCGGGTTGCCGAGCACTTCCCGTGTTGGCCCGGTCTCGACGATCTGGCCGAGGTACATCACCGCGACGCGGTGGCTGATCTGCTCCACCACCGCCATGTCGTGGGAGATGAAGAGATAGGAGAGGCCGAGCTCCGCGCGCAGCTTCTTGAGCAGTTCCAATATCTGCGCCTGGATCGAGACGTCGAGCGCCGACACGCATTCGTCGGCGATGATGATCTTGGGATTGAGGCTGAGGGCGCGAGCAACGCAGATGCGCTGGCGCTGGCCGCCGGAGAATTCGTGCGGGAAGCGGGTCATGTGCTCGGGCGGCAGGCCCACGCGCTGGAACAGGTCCGCGACTCGATCGGTCAGTTCCTTTCCCTTCGCAAGGCCGTGGATCACAAGCGGTTCGCCCACCAGGTCGCCGACGCTCATGCGCGGGTCCAAAGATGCGTGCGGATCCTGGAAGATCATCTGGATGTGGCGGCGCAAAGCGCGCCGGGCATCGCCTTTCAGGCCCGCGGCTTCCTTGCCCGCCAGCTTGATGGAGCCGGTGAAGGGCGAGAGATGCATGATCGCACGCGCGGTGGTCGACTTGCCGCAACCGCTTTCGCCCACCAAGGCCAGGGTCTCGCCAGGCGCCAGGTCGAACGAGATCTTCTCGACGGCATGCACGCGCTGCTGGGTGCGATGGAAGAAGCCACCTCTCACATCGAACCGGACGATGAGATCGCGCACGGACAGGATCGGCTCCGGCTTCGCGCCGTTGCCAGGCGCGTTCCGGCCGTTGCCGAACTTCGGCACGGCAGCGAGGAGGGCCTTGGTGTAGTCGGCCTGCGGGGCCTCGAACACCGACTTGACGCTGCCATGCTCCACCATCTTACCGTAACGCATGATGACGACGCGGTCGGCCATCTCCGCCACCACGCCCATGTCGTGGGTGATGAGGATGATGGCGGTGCCGGTCTGCTTCTGCAGGTCGCTCATCAGCTCCAGGATCTGCGCCTGGATGGTGCAGTCGAGGGCGGTGGTCGGCTCGTCGGCGATCAGGATCTTGGGGTCGCACGACATCGCCATTGCGATCATCACGCGCTGGCGCATGCCGCCGCTGAGTTCGTGCGGATACTGCTTCATGCGCCGCCGCGCCTCAGGAATGCGCACGGAGTCCAGCACCGCGATGGCGCGCTTCTGGGCTTCGCTTTCGCTGAGGCCCTTGTGCCGCTTCAAGCCTTCAATCATCTGCGTGCCGATGGACAGCACGGGATTGAGGCTGGTCATCGGCTCCTGGAAGATCATGGCGATATCGTCGCCGCGGACCGACTGCATCTCCCGGTCGCTGAGCTCGAGCAGATCGCGACCCTGGAACATCGCAACGCCGGCGGTGACGCGCCCGCCGGGCTTGGGCAACAGGCCCATCAGCGACAGCGCGGTGACCGATTTGCCCGACCCGGATTCGCCGGCAATGCAGAGCGTCTCGCCGGCATTGAGCGAGAAGGTAAGCCCGTCGACGACGGTTGCGGGTCCCGTTGGCGTTGCAAAGGCGACGCGCAGCCCGTCGAGCTTGAGAAGGCTCAATCCAGCACCACCCGCGGGAAGTAGAGGCTCACCACCCAGTTCGGCATGTCGACGATCTCGCTGATGCGCAGATCGGCGCACACCGAGCACAGCATGTAGGCCTCGATCGCCGACATGTTGTGGCGCTTGGTGAGCAGGTCGATCATGCCGCTGACCGCATTGCGGGCGCCGGTGAACAGGTCCGGGCCGATCCCCGTCGTCACATCGTAGCCCTTCTCGTCAAGATGGCGCGACACCGGGCCCGGCGTGCGGAAGCGCGGCATCTTGAGGTTAGCGCCTTTGACGACGTCGAGCTTCAGCGTCACCTTGTGCTGGCTTTCGATCGCGGTGCCGCACACTTCGCCGTCGCCCTGCGCGGCATGCGGATCGCCGATCGAGAACAGGGCGCCCTTCACTTCGATCGGCAGGAACAGCTCGGTGCCGATGGAGAGGTCGCGGATGTCCATGTTGCCGCCGACCTGGCGCGGCGGCACCACGGAATGCAGGCCGGCTTCCGCCGGCGCAACGCCGATGGTGCCGCAGAACGGCTTCAACGGCACCGCGGCCAACCCGCCGAACATGGCGGGCTGGCTGAGGCTCGAATCATACTTCCAGATATGCAGCGCCGGCTCCTTGAACTGGTCCGCCAGCAGGCCGAAGCCCGGAATGTTGGCGGTCCAGCCCCAGCCGCAGTTCTGGAAACCGAGGAACGTGATGCGCAGCGCGTCGCCCGGCTCGGCCCCATCGATTTCGATGGGACCGAGCGTGGGATTGATGCGTCCGAAATCCAGCCGCGCCAGATCGGCCGCTTTCCAGTCCGGCGTGATCTGGCCGCAGGACGGGTCGAGGCAGTCGAACTCCAGCACGTCGCCAGGGGCCGCCTTGGCGACCGGCGGGAACGCGTTGTTCCAGCCGATATGGTGCTGGTGGCTGTGGATCGAATGAACCGGCCCGTGAGGATGGTTGTGGCGCATCACGTCACCTCATGCTTTGGCTATTCGACCCACACCGCGTCGAACGCGAAGGGCTGGCTGATAATGTCATTGAACAGGCTGATGTCGCCCTTCAGCCGCTCTGACCGGAGCGAATAGCGGTTCGGATTGAACAGCGGCACCCAGGCGGCGTCGTTGTCCATGATATCGGCCATGATCTTGCTCCAGGTATCGAGCCGCTCCTGCGCGCGCGCCGGATCGGCGATGGCGTCGGCCGCCTTGGTGCGGGCGTCGATGTCCTTGTTACAATAGAACGACCAGTTGTAGCCGCCTTCGACCGCGCCGGAGCAACCCAGGATCGCGGTGTAGAAGTTGCTGGGGTCGGGGAAGTCGGCATACCACTCGGTGAGAGTCATGGGCGCCGCATCGGTCTTGCTCGCGGTGCCGATGAACGCGGCCAGGTCGAGTCCGTTCAGTTCCGCCGTGATCCCGACTTGCGCCAGATCCTGCTGGATCGACTGCGCCATGCGCGGCCACGGATCGACATTCTGGAAATAGAGCGCGGTGGTGAAGCCTTCGCCCTGGCCGGCTTCCTTCAGCAGCGCCTTGGCCTTGGCCGGATCGTACGGATAGCCCTGGTATTTCGGATCGAACCCGCCCATCGCCGGCGGCAGGACCTGGCCGGTCACGGTGCCGCGATTGTTCAGGACCTGCACTAAACGCTGCTTGTTGATCGCCATGTTGACGGCGCGCCGCACGCGAACATCGTCGAACGGCTTGATGTTGAAATTCATCGTCATGTAGTTGGTGTTGAGCTGCCCCGCGGTCACGAAACGGTCCTTCATCGCGGGATTCTGCGACACCTCGGCATATTTCCCTGGCGGGAAGATCTCGCCCAGGATGTCAGCCTCGTTCTTCTCGATGCGCAGCACCGCCGTCACCGGCTCGAGGCCGAACTGCAGCGTGAACTTGTCGACGTAGGGACGCCCGTCTTCCTTGTTCCAGTCCGGATTGCGCTCCAGCACGATCTGCTGGCCCGGGCTGTATTCCGTCATCTTGTAGGCGCCGGTGCCGACCGCGAAGTGGGTGAAGTCCTTGCCCTTCTCCTCCGCCACTTCCTTCGGGACGACGAAGGAGAAGTTGAGCGCGAACACATGCAGCATGGTGGCGTTCGGCTCGACCAGTTTGAACACCACCGTATAGTCATCCGGCGTCGTGATGCCGGACATCCCGGTCGCCTTGCTGTCGAGCATGTCCTGGCAGCCCGGGATGCCCGTGAAATATCCGGCGCCTGGCGACTGGGTATCGGCCTTGCACACGCGCTCGATCGAATATTTGACGTCGGCGGCCGTCATCTCGCGGCCGTTGTGGAATTTCACGCCCTTGCGCAGCTTGAAGGTATAGGTCTTGCCGTCGGACGAGATCTCGTAGCCTTCCGCCAGGTCGGGCACCAGCTCGCTGGTGCCGGGCTTGTAGTCCATCAGCCCATCGAACACCGCCTTGATCGGCGTCCAGCTTTGCACGGTGTAGCCGATGGCGGGATCCATCGAATCGAAATCGTCCTTGTAGAGGACAGTGACCTCCCCGCCACGCTTCGGTTCGTCCGCGAGCGCGAGAGACGAGGCGAGCACAAGGCCCGCCATCAGTGGCAGCAGGTAGCGAGACATCGAATTCTCCCTGTTCTTGGTCGCTGGGCGGGACGCCTGATCAAGGCCGACATCCCGCCCGCGCTTTGGTTATTGCGCGTCGGTTGCGTAGACCTCGTCGTAGTTGACCGGGATGTGGATCGGATCGGCGAAGATGCCTTCCGGTCCGGCGATCCGGGCCGAGTGGATGACATAGGCTTTCTCGTTGAAGACCGGCGCCCACGGGGCATCCGCCATCAAGTCGGTGAAGATCTTGCCCCAGGCGGCGGCGCGCTTGTCCGCGTCGGCCGGGTTGGTCATGGCGTTCGCCTCTTCGGCGCGCTTGTCGAGATCCGGGTTGCAGTACCAAGCCCAGTTCCAACCACCCTCGACCGCACCGCCGCAGCCCAGGATCACTGTGTAGAAGTTGCTGGGATCCGGGAAGTCGGCGATCCACGCCATGCCGCCCGACCAGATCATCGGCGCGCCATCTTTCTTACCGCCGGCGGCGATGACGTTGCCCTGGTCCAGATTCTGCAGGTTGGCCTTGATGCCGATGGCGGCGAGATCCTGCTGGATCGCCTGTGCGATGCGCGGCTGCGGATCGGTGTTGGCGACAAAAAGCTCGGTCTCGAACCCGCCTTCGAGCCCGGCTTCCTTCAGCTTCGCCTTGGCGCCTTCGACGTCATAGGTGTAGCCCTTGAAGCCCTTGTCATAGCCCGGCATCGCGGGCGGCAACGGCTGGTTGGCCGGCACCGCGCGGTTGTTGATGATCTGGACGATGCGGTCCTTGTTGATCGCCATGTTGACGGCCTGGCGGACGGCGACGTTGTCGAACGGCTTGATGTTGACGTTCATGGTGACGTAGCCGGTATGCAGCTGCTCGGCGACGATGACATTCTCCTTCCACTTCGGATCGTTCATCACCTCGGTGAACTTGGCGGGAGGAACGCCGTCGCCAGGGATGTCGATCTCGCCCTTTTGCAGGCGCAGCAGGTTGACCACCGGTTCCTGGCCGATCTGGAACGTGATCTTGTCGAGGTAAGGACGGCCTTGCTTGAAGTAGTCCGCATTGCGTTCCAGCACGATCGACTGGCCGCTGGTCCATTCCGATACCTTGTAGCCGCCGGTGCCGACCGGCTTGTGGCCGAAGTCCGGGCCCTCCGCCTCGACGACCTCTTTCGGAACGACGAAGGAGAAGTTGAGCGCCATCAGGTGCAGCAGGGTTGAATCCGGACGGCTGAGCTTGATCGTCACGGTGTAGTCGTCCGGCGTCTGCACGCCGGAGAGTTCTTTCGCCTTGCCGGCCTGGAAGTCGTCGAACCCATCGAGCGCGCCGTAGTAGCCGGCGCCGGGCGATTGGGTCGCTGGATTGCAGGTGCGCTCCAGCGAATATTTCACGTCCGCGGCGGTCATCTCGCGCCCGTTGTGGAACTTGACGCCGTGGCGGAGCTTGAATGTGTAGGTGAGGCCGTCATCGGAGACGGCGAAGCTCTCGGCCAGGTCGGGCACCAACTCGGTCGTGCCGGGCTTGTAGTCCATTAAGCCGTCGAACACGCTCTTGATGACTGACCAGTTCTTCCAGTCGTAGCCGATGGCGGGATCGAGGGTGACGAGATCGTCCTTGAAGGTCACGGTCATTTCGCCGCCTTGCTTCATGTCGGCAAAGACGGGCGTGGCCGCGATCATCATCGCGGCGATCGAGACGGATGCGAGCAAGCGTTTCATGCGTAAGTCTCCCCTAGCGTTCTGGTTTATGTCGCGTTATCGCAGCTTGATCCTGGGATCGATCAGGGGTGCCACGAGGTCGGCCAGCAGGTTCCCCAGAATGATCGCGCAGGCTGACAGCAAGGTTACTCCCATGATGATCGGAATGTCGATTTGTTGGATAGCCTGCCAGGTCAACTGTCCGATACCCGGCCACCCGAACACGGATTCGACAACCACGATGCTGCCCATGAAGTAGCCGATGTCGATGCCAACCATTGCAATGATTGGTAGGACGGCGTTGGGCAGGATGTGTACCGAGACAATCCGCCAGCGATCGAGCCCTTTGGCGCGCGCGGTCCGGATAAAGTCCTGTCTCAGCACCTCGATGACGCTGGAGCGGGTGACCCGCGCGTACCAGCCGCCGCCCAGCAGGCCGAGCGCGACCGCCGGCAGCACCAGGTGCTTGAATTCGCCATAGCCGCCGATCGGGAACCAGCCAAGCCAATAGGCGAAGACATAGATCAAAGTCAGCGAAACCACGTATTGCGGCGTGGAAATGAACATCAGGGC
>Ga0070674_100002107_pt1 | contig 10917 bp, 9 predicted proteins | sample KBSM33metaG_FD_65344 | JGI IMG/M metagenome (GOLD analysis project Ga0070674, IMG submission 65344) | Miscanthus rhizosphere microbial communities from Kellogg Biological Station, Michigan, USA - KBS M3-3 metaG | ecosystem: Host-associated > Plants > Roots > Rhizosphere > Soil ...
ACACGAACGCGACGGCCAGGAGTGCTACGAACACCGCGATCTCACCGAGGACGAACGCGCCAGACGCCTTCAGGTGGACGGCAACCGGGTAGAGGAAGATCGTCTCGATGTCGAACAGGATGAACAGCATCGCGATCAGGTAGAAGCTGATCCCGAAGCGGAATCCGCGCTGTACGTCGGACGGCAGGCCGCACTCGTACGGCTGCGCCTTGGTCTTGCTCGGCCGGCTGGGGCCGATCACCCGATTGAGGGTCGTGAACGCGGCCCCGATCGCGATGCCGAGCCCTAGGAAGACGAGAACTGGGAGGTAGCTCTTGAGCACGGACGCGCTCTCCTGTCAGGGTGGGGGCTGCGGTTATTGAGAGGGTGTTATACACCACTCTTGTAACAACCTGTTACATAGTGCAGAACGTCTCAAACTTCCCATGCCAATGCGGTTCCGCGGCGCTCTCGAGGGCGTCGTAACGGCGTGGCCGAAGTCCATCTGGCGGTTGGCGTAGCGGTCATCGCACTGAACCTCGTCGCGGGTGTCTGGGGAATGGGCGCGTGGGCGCTCGACCGCGCGTCGGTCGGCTTCTGGTACGCGCTGCGGGCGGCCCAGGGCGCGGTGGTCCTACAGGTGCTGCTGGGAGCGCTCTTGCTGCTGATCGGTCGCGAGGCCAAGGACCCGATCCACTACATGTACGGCTCGGCGCCGCTGCTGGTGAACCTGTTCGCCGAGGGCATGCGGGTCGGGGCGGCGCAGCGCGAGATCCCCGAAGGCGTCGCCTTCGACACGCTGCCGGCGGGGGAGCAGCGCAGCATCGCGTTGCGGATAGTCCGCCGTGAGACGCTGGTCATGTCGCTCGCGGCGCTCCTGATCGTGGCGTTCGCCGTGCGCGCCGCGCAGGTGTCGGGGCATCTGTTTTAGGCGGTAGGCGGTAGGCCTAGGGTTCCAGCGCCTCGTCGACTTCCTTGGGTGCCGCTTCGCGGCCGGTGAGCTTCCAGTAGTCGCCTCTGTAGAAGACCAGGGGGTCGCCTTCTGTGGTCCAGGCTTCGACCGGCTCTCCCGTCGCGATCAGGTGGTCCCCGCCGGGGAGGAGGTCTCGCAGCTCGCAGGCCAGCCCGCCGAGTGTTCCCTCCAGCACGGGGGTTCCCGAGCGTTCGGTCCAGACGACGCTTTCGAATTTCTCCTGCTCGGGAAGCTTGGAGGCGAACCTGGCGGCCAGCTCCTCCTGGTCGTGGGCGAGGAACTGAACGGCGAAGCGCCCGGAATGCCGGACGGCCGGCAGCGTCCGCGACTCGAGGTCGAAGCAGACGAGGATCAGCGGCGGCTCGAGCGACAGCGAGGCGACCGCATTGGCCGTCAGCCCCGACGGCCCGTCCGCCCCGAAGCCGGTCACAACCGCCACACCCGTGGCAAACCGCCCACAGACGTCACGAAAGGCGGCAGAGTCGACGGGCACGACCGCATTCTGCCGTCTGCCGTCTGCGGTCTGCGGTCTGCCGACGAAGAAAGTCCCGGCGCCGGCTCATTAGCCGCCGATTCTTGCGGGCTTGAGCCGCTCGATTCTGAGAGGCACCACCCGAGGCCTCGCTCACTCGTGAGCGTTGCCCAACCGGCGCCGGAACGCCAGATGGTTTCTGCGAGGCGGCGGCGTTCCCTCCCGCATGCCGCCGCTGCACCAGGACCCGCATGATTATCATCACGCCCGCATGACCCGGCCCATCCCCGTCCTGGTCTTCCTGATCGGCGCCTGCGCGGCCGCCGCGGTGGCCGCGGGCTGCGGCTCGCAGGAGCCCGAGTCGAATCACGGTGCGCAGCTGTTCGCGGCGCGCTGCGGTGGATGCCACACGCTGGAGGCGGCCGGGACGGAGGGCAGCTCGGGCCAACGGCCGAGCGGCCCGAACCTCAACCAGCGCCACGAGACTCCCGACCAGGTGCTCTACGCGATCCGCAACGGCGGCTTCTCCGGGGCGATCATGCCCCAGAACATCGTGGTCGGGAAGGACGCCGAGGCGGTGGCCGCGTTCGTGGCCAAGAACGCCGGCAGCCAGGCGAAGAGCCCACCGTCGCCCAAGGGCGCGACGGGCACCACGGGCGCCGGCGGCTCGGGCGGCCAGTGACCCCCCGACCGGCACGCTAGACCTCAAGCAGATCCGGCAGGACCCCGAGGGCACGAAGCGTGCGCTCGAGCGCCGCGGTGCCGCGGGGGAGATCGACCGGCTGCTCGAGCTCGATGCCCGGCGGCGGAGCCTGCTGCCGGAGGTGGAAGAGCGGCGTGCGCGCCAGAACCGCGCCTCGGACGAAATCGCGGCCGCGCGCAAGGAGGGCCGCGACGCGGACGCCGAGATCGCCGCGATGCGGGAGCTTTCGGGCGAGATCAAGCAGCTGAGCCAGGAGCTGGGGGAGGTGGAGAGCCAGATCGAGAAGGTCCTGCCCAACCTGCCCAACCTGCCTGACCCGACGGCGCCGGATGGGCAGACCGAGGAGGACGCGGAGCTGGTGCGCACGGTCGGCGAGCCGCCGCAGTTCGACTTCGAGCCGCGCGACCACCTCGATCTAGGCACGGAGCTGGGCCTGATCGACGTGGAGTCGGCTGCGCGCGCGTCGGGTTCGCGATTCGCCTACCTGAAGGGCGACCTGGTTCTGATCGAGATGGCGCTGGTGCGCATGGCGTTCGACCGTCTGTCCGAGCACGATTTCGTCCCCGTCGCTCCGCCGGTGCTGGTCAGGGAGGAGCCGCTCTACTGGACCGGGTTCCTGCCGACCGACCGGGCCCAGATATATGAGATCGCCGGCGACGATCTCTTTCTGGTCGGGACCTCCGAGGTGAGCCTCGCCGCCCTCCATGCCGACGAGATCCTCGCCGAGGAGGCCTTGCCGATCCGCTATGCAGGCTTTTCCACGTGTTTCCGGCGTGAGGCCGGCGCGGCCGGGCGGGACACCCGCGGGATCTTCCGGGTCCACCAGTTCGACAAGGTCGAGATGTTCTCGTTCGTGCGCCCGGAGGAGTCCGGCGCCGAGCACGAGCTGATCCTGTCCATCGAGGAGGGAATCATGCACACCCTCGGTATCCCCTACCGGGTGGTGAACATCGCCGCCGGTGACCTGGGAGCGTCCGCCGCGAAGAAGTACGACATCGAGGCGTGGCTCCCCGGACAGGGCAGATACCGAGAGCTAACGTCTTGCTCGAACACGACCGACTATCAGGCCCGCAGACTCGGCGCCCGCTACCGGCCGGCGGCCGGCGGCTCGCCACAGTCCGTCCACACCCTGAACGGCACCGCCGTGGCGGTTGGGCGCACGATCGTGGCGCTAATGGAGAACTTCCAGGACGCCGATGGTGAAGTGGCGGTTCCGCCATCGCTGCAGGAGTACGGAGCGCCACCGAAGCTCCGGCCCCTGCCTCGCACCGGCGGCCGCTCCTCCAACTGATCCGCCCGACCGCCGGGCTCGTACGGGCCCTTCGGTAAATGTCGAAAAAAGTCTCGACTAGCCGCCACCCACTGGATTAGAATGACCTCCGCTGTCACCCGCAGAGCTGGACAAGGAGTTCCGGCACGTGCGGCTAGGCAAGGAGACCTTCGTGACTGTCTGTCGAAGCAGTTGGGGAAATGGCGCCCAGCGCTGCCGTCAGACGGACCCCGCGAAAGACAGCCTGACCCTGAGAGCAAGTTACGACCAGTTCTAGCGTCTTAAGGATGAGACGAAATGGCCAGTGACCCTGTGAGCGACCACGTGAGCGAGCTGCTCGGCAACGAGGCGTCGTCGGCCCCTGCGCTCACGAAGCTGCGCGGGCGCATCGAGCGCGGCAGCCGGGCGGCCGGCGGGCTGGTCACCACCCGCGGAAGCGAGTCCGGGTTCCGCAAGTTCGCCCCGTTCTTCGTCGATCTGACCATGCTGGCCCTGGCGATCGGCGCCACGAAGGCCGTGGGCAGCATCGTCGAGCGCCCGTCCGCCTCGATCTACTGGGATATCGCGTTCGTGGCGATCGTGCTGTGCGTGCTGGCCGCCCGCGGGAGCTACAGCCCCAAGCTGCGTCCGCACCTGCTCGACGACGTTCGCATGATCGTTTCGGCCACGGCCGTCACGACCATGGCGCTGATCTCGTTCCGGGTGATCGTCTCGGACGACCCGTACACCTCTTCACAGACCGCGCTCACCTGGCTGATGGCCGCCGTATTCCTCTCGGGCGGCCGGACCGCGCTGTGGGCCAGCCGTGCCCGCGCGATCAGCCGCGGCGAGGGCCGTCCGACTCTGATCGTCGGCGCCGGCCGGATCGGCAACCTGGTCGCCCGCCGCCTGATGCAGCGCCCCGAGTTCGGCCTGACGCCGGTCGGCTTCCTTGACAACGACCCGCTGGAGCTGAACGGGCAGCGCGCGCCACTGCCGGTGCTGGGTGCCAGCTGGGACCTCGAGGAGGTCGTCCGCGACCACGGGGTCGAGCACGTGATCTTCACTTTCTCGACGGCACCGCACAACGTGCTGCTCGGAATGGTCCGCCGCTGCCAGGCGGTCGGCGTGTCCACCTCGCTCGTGCCCCGCCTCTTCGAGGTGGCGGTGGAGCGGGTCAGCGTCGAGCACATCGGTGGCCTGCCGCTGTTCGCCATGCGCCCGGCAGACCCGAAGGGCTGGCAGTTCGAGATCAAGTACATCATCGACCGCGTGGTGGCGGGTCTGCTGATCCTGCTCATCTCACCGCTCCTGGCCGCGCTCGCGATCGCCACCCGGATCTCGGTCGGCAGCCCGATCCTCTTCCGCCAGCGCCGCATCGGCCTGGACGGCAACGCCTTCGACATGCTCAAGTTCCGCACGATGAAGCATGCGACCGAGGCGGGCGAGTCCAAGGACGACGTCGTCCTGCCATCCGACACCGCGCCCGGCGGAGTCGAGGGCGAGGACCGCCGGACCCGCGTCGGGAAGTTTCTGCGCGCCACCTCGCTGGACGAGCTGCCGCAGCTGTTCAATGTGCTGATGGGCCAGATGAGCATCGTCGGCCCACGGCCCGAGCGGCCGGAGTTCGTGGAGCTCTTCCGCGAGGACATCCACCGCTACTCGGATCGTCACCGCGTGAAGTCTGGTATCACCGGTTGGGCCCAGATCCACGGGCTTCGTGGGCAGACCTCTATTTCAGACCGGGCCGAGTGGGACAACTACTACATCGAGAACTGGTCCCTCTGGCTCGATTTCAAGATTGCCGTCATGACGATCCCAGCTGTGCTGATGAGACATGGAGAATAGAAACTGACATGAACGCATCCGCCCCCTTCCTCGCTGGGGCGGGTCGCTTCCATACGCGGCTTGCCCTGTGCGCCCTAGTGGCGCTCACACTGTTCATCCCTGCGGCCATGCGACCGGCAGCGGCTCACGCCGCCTCCAACCCGCTCGACTTCTCCGCCGGGGACCAATACGTCGAGACACTGCCCACGGCCAAGGGCCCGAAGGTGACCGAGAACACGCCGAAGAAGCGTGCGGGCTCCGGGTTGTCGAAGAAGGTGCAGAAGCAGCTTGCCGCCGAGGGCGGGAGCGATGGCGCGACGCTGGCCTACGTGGCCGAGGCGCCCGAGCTTGGAGCACCTGCGTCCACAGGCTCTGACTCGAGCTCGTCGCAGGACGGCGGCTCGAAGAAGGGCAAGACCAAGGGTGGCGCCGCCAAGAGCTCTACCTCGGTGCCTTCTGCGGCGATCAGCGCCGCGGGCGGCAGCGGGAGCGGTCTCGGGTGGCTCGCAATCGGCTTGCCGCTGATCACGGCTGTCGCACTCGGCGCGTTTGGCTTCCAGCAGCGCAGGAACCGAGACGCCGGCTAGCGTCCGCGCTCCCGCCACGGCGGGGGACGCGATTCGACCCCGGCCGGCCGATCCGGCCGGTCGTGATCGGCTGACGTCCACGGCTGCCGGCCTGGTACCGGCGATCGCCGCCGCGGCGGCCGTATTCGGCCTCGCGATGGCGAATGGCGCGTACGGCGTGATCGACCGCGGCATCCTCGCTGTCGCCGTCTGGTGGACGATCGCGCTGTGCGTCGCGCTGCGGCTGTGGCCGCGCAGCGCGGTTCCGAGGCCCGCACTGGCCGTTGCCGGATCGCTTGGCGCCCTCGCACTGCTGTCGGCGCTCTCGATCGCGTGGTCCGACTCCGCGGAGAGGCCGTTCATCGAGGCCGACCGCGTGCTTCTCTACCTCGGCGTCTTCGCGCTCGCGGTCATGGCGACCCGCCGTGGCGAGGCGGCGCGCTGGTGCGACGGCATCGCCGCCGGCATCGCCGCCGTTGGAGTGCTGGCGCTCCTGAGCGAGCTCTACCCGGGGACGTTCGGGCCCGGCGCGCCACCGAGCTTCTTCCCGGCCGAGGACCGGCTCAGCTGGCCGCTCAACTACTGGAACGGCCTCGGGATCTTCATCGGCCTGGGCTACCCGCTGCTGCTGCGGGCGGCGGTCGCCGGCAGGCCGGTGGCCTGGCGCGCGGTGGCGCTGGCTCCCATCCCGGCCATGACGGCCGCGCTGTACCTGACGTCCTCGCGCGGCGCCGCGGCCACCGCTGCCTTCGGCGTGCTCGTCTTCATCCTGCTCACGGGTAACCGCCTCTCCGCGCTCGTGGCGCTGGTCGTGGCCTCGGCCGGTGCCGCTGGAGCCGTCGCGGTCCTGGTGGCGCGACATGCGCTCGTGGACGGCCCACCGGGGACGGCAGCGGCGGCCGACCAGGCGGACAGCGCCGCGGTGCTCCTCGCCCTGATCGGCGCCGGAGTGGCGCTTGCGTTCTGGGCCTGGATCCGCTTCGGCGAGCGCCGCTTCGGAGCCGAGCTGAGCCGCGCCGGAACGCTTGCGCTGGCCGGCGCCGCGTGCCTGGTCCTGGTGGTCGGTGCCGTGGCCGTCGACCCCGTGCAGAAGTTCCGGGACTTCAAGGAGCCGCCGAGCGAGCAGCGCATCGATAACGCCGACTTCACCAAGGCGCACCTGCTGAGCGCTAACGGCAGCGGACGCTGGCAGATCTGGCACAGCGCGCTGGATCAATTCTCCGCGCACCCGGTGAAGGGCGAGGGCGCCGGGTCGTTCGAGGCCTGGTGGGCCCAGAACGGGACACTGCGCAAGTTCCTGCGCGATGCGCACTCGCTCTATCTGGAGACCATGGGAGAGCTGGGCATCCTCGGCCTGATCGCGCTGCTGGGCGCGCTCGGCACCGGCTTCGTAGTCGGCGTGCGGCGGCTGCTCGCGGTGAGGGGGGCCGACCGCGCGAACGTGGCTGCGCTGCTCGCGACGCTGGCCGGGTTCGCGATCTCCGCGGCAATCGACTGGATGTGGGAGCTGACCGTCGTGACGGTCGTGGCGCTGATGTGCCTTGCCCTGCTGACCGGTCCCGCCACTGCGGCACCGCAGGCGGACCGGCGAAGCCGGCGCGCGACGGGCGTGCGGGCGGCGGTCGTGGCGATCGCCGTAGTGGCCATATGCGTGGAGGGCATCGTGCTCCTGGCCCAGTCCCGGCTCGATGACAGCCAGGCGGCCGCGAATCGCGGAGACCTCGCCGAGGCGCACGCGGCGGCGCTCGACGCGCGCGCGATCCAGCCGTGGGCGGCTTCTCCCTACCTGCAGTTGGCGCTCGTCGAGGAGGAGAGCGGGAACCTGCGCGGCGCGCACCGAAGGATCCGCGCGGCGATCGATCGCGACAGCACGGACTGGCGCCTCTACCTCATAGCGGCGCGCGTCTCCGTCAAGCTTGGTTTGATCCGGGAGGCAAAGAAGGACCTCGCGCACGCCCGCGAGCTGAACCCGCGATCGCCTCTCTTCTCGAAGACTTCCAAGTGACCCGGTTTCCTCGCGCGGCTCTTGCCGCCATCGCGCTCTTGACAGCGCTCGGGCTCGCATGGCCCGGGCCGGCTTCCGCAGCCTCGCTGGGGCGGATCGACACCTCGATCCAGGAGCCCGCGTTCTTCGACTCCGGTGACCGTGACGTGGCGCTGGAGCGCACGAAGGCCGCCGGCGCCACCTGGATCAGGGTCGACCTGGAGTGGGACCAGATCGCGCCCAATGCCCCTGTCGTTGCCACCGACCCCGGCGACAGCCGCTACGACTTCGAGGGCGTCGATGAGCTGATCCGGGACGCGGCGGCGCGGGGCCTGAAGCCGTTCATCAGCGTCCACGACGCGCCGGATTGGGTCGAGCGCCCCGCCGGTGGGCCGCATGGCACGAACAACCCGCCTCCCGCTGCGCTCGCAGATTTCTTCACCGCGATCGCCCGCCGCTACAGCGGCACCTACGAGGGCCTTCCCCGCGTGAGCGCATTCGAGGTCTGGAACGAGGTGAACGCGAGCTTCTTCTTCATGCCGCAGAAGGACGGCAACGGGCGACCGCTCTCGCCGGACCTCTACCGCGCGATCGTCAACGCGGTCTCGGCGGGGGTGCACGGTGTCCACCCCGACAACCTCGTGATCGCCGGCGGGCTGTTCCCGTTCTTCATCGACCGCCCCGCCGCCCAGAGCATCGCGCCGCTGCGGTTCATGCGGCAGTTCCTGTGCATGTCGAAGAAGCTGGTCCCGAAGGCCAACTGCGGCCCGCCCGTCGCCTTCGACGCCTGGAGCCACCACCCGTATACCGAGGGAAGCCCGACGCACCCGACCGGCAGCCCAGACAGCATCTCGATCAGCGGCCTCCAGCGGATGGGCGACCTGCTGCGCGCCGCGGCCCGCCACGGGCGCATCCAGTCGAACGGCCCGGTGCAGTACTGGGTCTCGGAGTGGGCCTGGGACAGCAACCCGCCGGATCCTCGAGGTGTTCCGGAGGCGCTGCACGCGCGCTGGGTCTCGGAGGCGCTCTACCGGATGTGGTCGGCGGGCGTCAGCCTTGCGTCGTGGTTCTTCCTGCGCGACGGCGGGGGGCAGGACGCCAAGTTCCAGTCCGGCCTCTACCTGCGCTGCGCGGGCGGCATCGAGTGCGACCGGCCGAAGCTCGCCCTGCAGGCGTTCCGCTTCCCGTTTGTTGCGATCCGGAAGAAGCGCTACGTGCGCATCTGGGGCCGGGTCCCGCCCAGCTCCACCACCACGCGAGTCGTGATCGAGCGGGCGCGCAAGGGCCAGTGGGTGCGTTCCGGCTCGGCCAAGGTCGATCCCGGCGGCGGCGTCTTCACGCGCCGGCTGCCGAAGGCCAAGCGCGGACGCTACCGCGCGCGCATACTGGGTGGAGAGGCCTCACGCGGCTTCTCGCTCAAGGTCCCGCCGGACTTCCGGGTCAGCCCGCCGGTCGGGTAGACCGGAAAACTGCAAATCGGGGGGCACGGATCGCAATCAACCCCATGAACCTTCGCTCTTCGCGCGCGGGCCTCTGCGCCGCGGCGGTCGCAGCTGTGGTCGTGCTGGTGCTCGGTCTCGGATCAGCCGCGCCCGAGAGCGCCTCCGCGGCGTCGCTCGGCAGCCTGCAAACCGCCCTCCAGGAGTCCGGCTTCCAAACCGCCCGCAACCGCGAGCGGCAAATCGCCCTCGACCACGCCGTGCGGGCCGGCACGTCCTGGATAAAGGTCGACATCGAGTGGAACGACGTCGCGCCGAACGACGCCACTCGCCCGCGGGGCCTGGTCGCGACGGCTCCGGGCGACCCCCATTACGACTGGTTCCACACGGACGCCCTGATCCTCGACGCGACCGCACGCGGCCTGCGGCCGTACTTCAGCATCCATGGGACGCCGCGCTGGGCCGAGCGGCCGGCAGGCGGGTCGCGGGGGACCAACAATCCTTCCCCACAGGACGTGGCGGACTTCTTCGCCGCCGTCGCATTGCGCTACGGCGGCACCTACGAGGGCCTGCCGCGAGTGAGCGCCTTCGAGGTCTGGAACGAGGTCAACACGAGCTTCTTCTTCATGCCCCAGAAGGGCGCCGACGGCAGGCCGGTCTCACCGGATCTCTACCGGAGCATCGTGAACGCGGTTTCGACTGCCGTGCACGCGGTCCACCCGGACAACCTCGTGATCGCGGGTGGGCTGTTCTCGTCCGGCACCGCCCAGGGCATCGCGCCGCTGCGGTTCATGCGCCAGTTCCTGTGCATGCGCAGGGACCTGGTGCCGAGGCGGGATTGCGGGCCCCCCGTCGCGTTCGACGTCTGGAGCCACCATCCGTACACGGACGGCAGCCCTACACACCGCACCGGCAATCCCGACGATGTCCCGATCAGCGGCCTGCAGCGCATGAGCGACCTTTTGAGCGCCGCCGTCGGCCAAGGGCGCATCCAGTCTTACGCTCCGCTCCAGTTTTGGGTGACAGAGTGGGGCTGGGACAGCAATCCGCCCGATCCCCACGGCGTTCCGGAGCCACTGCGCGCCCGCTGGGTGTCGGAGGCGCTGTATCGAATGTGGTACGCGGGTGTGACCGTCGCCACCTGGTTCTTCCTGCGTGACGGCGCCGGGCCCGACGCGAGGTTCGATTCCGGCCTCTACACACGCTGCTCGGCCGGCGTCTCCTGTGACCGGCCGAAGCTTGCTCTGCAGGCTTTCAGGTTCCCGTTCGTCGCCCTTCGGCAGGGCCGCGACGTGCGGGTCTGGGGGCGCACGCCGCCTAGCTCGACGACTACGACGGTGGTGCTCGAGCGCTTCCGCCATGCCCGGTGGCGGCGGGTCGGCTCCGTGAAGGTGAATCGCTTCGGGCTCTTCATGCGCCTCCTCCCGCAGGCCAAAGGCGGCCGCTACCGTGCGCGCATCCCCGGCGGCGAGGCGTCACTGGGCTTCTCACTCAAAGTGCCGCCTGACTTTCCGGTCAGCCCGGCGGTGGGATAGACCGCAGACCGCAGACGGCAGACCGCAGGCGGCAGTCGGCAGACCGCAGACCGCAGATCGCAGACCGCAGCGCTCTGCTGCGCGCAACGCTGTTACCGCCGGTTCAGGGTGGGGCGCGGAAATACCGATTCCTCCTACGTGAACCACGGAGCGGCGACAATCAATCACGTGGATGAGGCGACTGCTTCGG
>Ga0070674_100002109_pt1 | contig 10912 bp, 8 predicted proteins | sample KBSM33metaG_FD_65344 | JGI IMG/M metagenome (GOLD analysis project Ga0070674, IMG submission 65344) | Miscanthus rhizosphere microbial communities from Kellogg Biological Station, Michigan, USA - KBS M3-3 metaG | ecosystem: Host-associated > Plants > Roots > Rhizosphere > Soil ...
TGCACTTCGCGGCAGGCACGGACGCAGAGATTGCACTGGATGCAGGCATCGAGATTGACCGCCATCGCGACGTGGCTGCGGTCCGGTGCGGGCGCCTTCTCGCGCGCCGGCAGGCGGCTCGACGCGATCTCGATCCGGTCGGCCCAGTTCCAGAATTTCGAGGCCGGGTCGTGCGCCTGCATGTTGCGGTCGGGCTGATCCGAGATCAGCAGCTCGAACACCATTTTTCGCGCGGCTTTCGCGCGGTCGGAGGCGCTCTTGACCTTCATGCCGGCCGTCGGCGCGCGGATGCAGCTTGCCGCAAGCACACGCTCGCCGTCGATCTCGACCATGCAGGCGCGGCAATTGCCGTCCGGGCGATAGCCGGGCTCGGGCGCGTAGCACAGATGTGGAATGTCGGTGCCATTGCGCTTGGCGACCTGCCAGATGGTCTCGCCCTCGCGCGCGTGCACTTCCTCGCCGTCGAGCGTGAAGGTGACGGTCTGCGGGCCGGTGCCTTCGCCGCTCACTGTGTCGATGGGCGCGGTGTGCGCGACGCCGGGCTTCCCGTCGCCCTTGGTGCTGCCGCCGGCCGCGCCCTTGGCGTCGTGGCCGTAGCCGCCTGGTGTCGAACCGTTGGTCTTGCCGGGCTTGTCGTTCATTGGCGTCACCATTGGCCGAGAGGCTTGGTCAGGTCGTCGCGGAAATATTTGAACACGCAAGTGAGCGGGTTCGGCGCCGCCTGACCGAGACCGCAGATCGAGGCATCGCGCATTGCGGCGGAAAGGTCGTTCAACAACGCCTCGTCCCACGGCCCGGTTGCCATCAGCTTGACGGCCTTCTCGGTTCCGGCACGGCAGGGCGTGCACTGGCCGCAGCTCTCGTCCTCGAAGAAGCGCATCAGGTTCAGCGCCACGGCCTTCATGTCGTCCTCGTCGGACAGGATGACAACCGCGTGGGAACCGACGAAGCAGCCGTATTTTTCCAGAGTTCCAAAGTCGAGCGGCTCGTCCGCCATCGAGGCCGGCAGTATTCCGCCGGAAGCGCCACCCGGCAGATACCCCTTGAAGCTGTGGCCATCCGTCATGCCGCCGCAATATTCCTCGATCAGTTCGCGCGCCGAGACGCCGGCAGGCGCCAGCACCACGCCGGGCTTCTTGACGCGGCCGGACACCGAGAACGAACGAAAGCCCTTGCGCTCGCGTCGACCATAGCCGGTGAACCACGCCGCGCCCTTCTCGACGATGTCTCTGACCCAGTAGAGCGTCTCGACATTCTGTTCGAGCGTCGGGCGGCCGAACAGCCCGACCTGCGCGACGTAAGGCGGACGGTGGCGCGGCAGTCCGCGCTTGCCTTCGATCGACTCGATCATCGCGGATTCTTCGCCGCAGATGTAGGCGCCGGCACCGCGGCGCAGGTGGATCGTGGTTTCCGGCGTCAGCCCTGCGTCTTTCACGCGCGCGAATTCCTCGCGCAGCATCGCGATCAGTTCGGGATACTCGTCGCGAATGTAGACATAGATGTAGGCCGCTTCGACCACCCAGGCGGCGATCAACATGCCTTCGATGAAGCGATGCGGATCGAGGCCGAGATAGTACCGGTCCTTGAACGTGCCGGGCTCGCCTTCGTCGCCGTTCACCGCCATCAGGCGAGGCCCCGGAGCCTGCCGCACCAGCGTCCACTTGCGTCCGGTGGGAAAGCCCGCGCCGCCGAGCCCGCGCAGGCCGGCGTCGTCCACGCCCTTGATGATGGTTTCGCGCGTGTGCTTTCCCGACAGACAGTCGCCGAGCAGCGTATAGCCGCCGGCTGCGCGATACGCGGCGAAATCGATCTCAGGCTTGTGCGCATGTGCGTGCGCGCTCTTGCGTGCCGCAACGCTGACGCTCTCGCCATCCGCCTTCATGACCTGCACGTGGCCGACGGCGCAGACCGGCGCGCGGTCGCACGCGCCCATGCAAGGGGCGCGCACCACGCGTACGCCGGGACCGAGCTTTTCCGGCAGGTCGTTGAGCAGCTTCTCGGCGCCCGCCATCGCGCAGGAGAGCGAGTCGCACACGCGCACCGTGACCGGCGGGGGAGGGGCTTCGCCTTCCTTCACGACGTCGAAATGCGCGTAGAAGGTCGCAACCTCGTACACTTCGGTCTGCGCGAGCTTCATCTCCTGCGCGAGCGCGGCGAGATGCGCGGCCGAGAGATGGCCGTAGCGGTCCTGGATCAGATGCAGATGCTCGATCAGCAGATCGCGGCGGCGCGGTTTGTCGCCGAGCAGCGCGCGCACCGCGTCGAGCGCCGCCGGATCGACTTGGCGGCCCTTCGGCGTCTTCGCCGGGCGGCGTTTGCGTCCGGCTCCATTGCCGGCGGGCGGCTTCACTGGCGCATTCATCTGATAACCTTGAGCTTTTCTTGTTTGGAATAGACCCGAACTGGTTGGTCGGTAACAAGCCCTCAATAGCCATCGATTGATTGAGAATGTCTATTGCTTGGCTATAATGGCCTGTGGCCCAGCGAGGCCTGCGAAGAGGGACAACCCTTTGATCGACAAGCTCGATTTCCTTCTTGCCCTGGCGCGTGAGCGCCATTTCGGCCGCGCCGCCGAGGCCTGTGGTGTGACCCAGCCGACGCTGTCGGCTGGGGTCAAGCAACTCGAGGAGCAAATGGGCGTGCTGCTGGTCAATCGCGGCTCGCGGTTCCAGAGCTTCACGCCCGAGGGCGAGAAGGTTCTCGAATGGGCGCGCCGCATCGTGGGCGACACGCGCGCGATGCGCGCCGAGATCAATTCGCTGCGCCACGGGCTGACCGGCCAGCTTCGCATCGCCGCGATCCCGACCGCGCTCGCGATGGTGGCAAGCCTCACCACGCCGTTCCGCCTGCGCCACCCCAACGTGCGCTTCACGATCATGTCGCGCACGTCGATCGAGGTGCTCGAACAACTGGAGAACCTGGAGATCGACGCCGGCGTCACCTATCTGGACAACGAGCCGCTCGGCCGCGTCACCGCGATTCCGCTCTATCGCGAGCGCTACCGGCTGATCACGTCATCGGACGCGCCGCTCGGCGACCGGGAGAGTGTCACGTGGGCCGAGGTCGCGCAGGTGCCGCTCTGCCTGCTCACGCCGAACATGCAGAACCGCCGCATCATCGAGGGCCTGCTGCGCGGCGCGGGCGGCAATCCGCAGCCGACGCTCGAATCCAACTCGATGATCGTGCTGTTCGCGCACGTGCGCACCGGGCGCTGGGCGAGCGTGATGCCCTCGAAGCTCGCCGAGACGCTGGGGCTCACCGAAACAATCCGCGCGATCCCGATCGTCGAGCCGGAGGCGGTGCACGATGTCGGCCTCGTGGTGCCGGCGCGCGAGCCGATGACGCCGCTCAATGCCGCACTGGTGGCGGAGGCGAAGCGCCTCGCGCAGACGCTCGATCCCGCAATGGCCGCCTCATAGGGTGACGCGATGCTTCTGGTCCCCACACGGCTGGCGCAAAGCCCGATCCACGGATTCGGCGTGTACGCCGCGGCGCCGATTCCGAAGGGGACGCCGGTGTGGCGTTTCGAGCGCGGACTCGACATGGCGTTCGACCCCGGCATCGTCGAGACATTGCCGGAGCATGTGCGGGCGTTCTTCTCGCACTACGGCTATCTCGACCGCAATGTGAAGCGGATCATCCTGTGCTTCGACGATGCGCGCTTCGTCAATCACAGCGACACGCCGAACGTCGCGACCGATTACGCGCAGGACGCTTACGGTCTCGACGCCGCGCTGCGCGACATCGCGGCGGGCGAGGAGCTGACGATGGATTATGGGGGGTTTGAGGAGAGCGCGGCGAGAGGATTTTAGCTCCCCTCTCGCCGGCTTTCCCTCGCCCCGCAAAGCGGGGAGAGGGAAAAGAGAGACTACGCCACCTTCTCGGTCAAATGGCGGAACATGGCGTTCTTCGCCTCGTCATCCATCTCGGTCTTGAACTTGTGCTTGTCCTTCAGCGCGACCGCCTTCGCGGCAGCGGGCCGCGCGTTGATCTCGTCGGTGAGCCGCTTCAGGTTCGGAAATTTGGCCCAGCCGGCCTCGCCGAGCACGTTCGGGATCAGGCGCGACCAGCCCCACACGTTCATGTCGACGATCGTGTAGCTGTCGCCGAGCATGTATTTGTTCTTGCCCAAGCGCTCGTTGATGATGCCGAAATGGCGTTGCGCCTCGTAGGCGTAGCGATTGATCGCGTAGGGAAGCTTTTCGGGCGCGTAGACCCGGAAGTGCACCGATTGGCCGGAATAAGGCCCGACACCAGAAGCGACGAACATCATCCATGACAGCAGTTCGCCGCGCGCCTTCGGCGTGTTCGCCGGCATGAACTTGCCGGTCTTCTCGCCGAGATAGAGCAGGATCGCGCTCGAATCGAACACCACCGCGTCGCCGTCGACGATCGCCGGCACCTTGGCGTTTGGATTGATCGCGAGGTACTCCGCCTTGTGCTGGTCGCCTTTGCGGGTGTCGACCGCGATCGGCTCGTAGGGCAGGCCGGTCTCTTCGAGCATCAGCGCGATCTTGGTCGGGTTCGGCGCGCCGCTGTAATAGAATTTGAGCATTCTCGTCTCCTCGATTGTTGCGGTTTGAAGCGTTTATCGGCAGCACCATGCTCCGCTCATTCCCGCGCAAAGCGGGAATCCAGACCATGACCGCCTTTGGATTCCAGTCTGCTGGGAACGAGCGGGCGGGATCTCAGAACAGACCGACGATCTTACCCTCGGCGCTGACGTCAATCGAGTCCGCCGACGGCACTTTCGGCAGCCCCGGCATGGTCATGATCTCACCGCAGATCGCCACGATGAATTCGGCGCCGGCCGACAGCCGTACCTCGCGCACCGGAATCGAGAAACCGGTGGGCGCGCCCTTGGCGTCCGCGTTGGTCGAGAACGAGTACTGCGTCTTGGCGATGCACACCGGCAGCTTGCCGAAGCCCATCTCTTCCCAGGTCTTGAGCTGGTCCTTGACCGACTTGTCGGCGGTGGCGTCGTCGGCGCGATAGATTTCCTTCGCGATGGTGCGGATCTTCTCGAACAGCGGCATGTCGTCCGGATAGAGCAGCTTCAGGTTCGCCTTGCCCTCGTCGCAGATCTTCACCACCGCCTTGGCGACATCGGCAGCACCCTCGCCGCCCATCGCCCAGTGATCGGCCATCAGCGCCTCGACGCCGAGCGCCTTGCACTTCTCCTCGACCAGCTTGATCTCGGCGTCGGTGTCGGCCGAGAAGCGGTTGATCGACACGACCGCCGGCAGGCCGAATTTCTTGATGTTCTCGATGTGGCGCTGCAGGTTGCTCATGCCGCTTTCGAGCGCCTTCAGGTCTTCCTTCTTGAGGTCGGCCTTGGCGACGCCGCCGTGCATCTTGAGCGCGCGGATGGTCGCGACCACGACCACGCAATCGGGCTTGAGGCCGGCCTTGCGGCACTTGATGTCGAGGAATTTTTCCGCGCCCAGATCAGCCCCGAACCCGGCTTCGGTGACGACATAGTCGGCGAGCTTCAGCGCGGCGGTCGTCGCCGACACCGAGTTGCAGCCATGCGCGATGTTGGCGAACGGCCCGCCGTGGATGAACGCGGGCGTGCCTTCGAGCGTCTGCACCATGTTCGGTGCGATCGCGTCCTTCAACAGGGCCGTCATCGCGCCGTGGCCTTTCAGCTCCCTGGCGCGCACCGGTTTGCGGTCGCGCGTATAGGCGACGATGATGTTGCCGAGGCGGGTCTTCAGGTCCTCGAGATCCTTGGCGAGGCAGAAGATCGCCATCACTTCGGAGGCCACCGTGATGTCGAAGCCGGCCTCGCGCGGATAGCCGTTGGCGACGCCGCCGAGCGAGCACACGATCTCGCGCAGCGCGCGGTCGTTCATGTCCATCACGCGGCGCCACGCGACGCGGCGCGAGTCGATGCCCAGTGCATTGCCCCAGTAGATGTGGTTGTCGATCAGCGCCGAGAGCAGATTGTGCGCCGATGTGATGGCGTGGAAGTCGCCGGTGAAGTGGAGGTTGATGTCCTCCATCGGGATCACCTGCGCGTAGCCGCCGCCGGCAGCTCCCCCTTTGACGCCGAAGCAGGGACCGAGCGACGGCTCGCGCAGGGCGCACATCGCCTTCTTGCCGATATGGTTCAGCGCGTCGGTGAGACCGACGGTGGTCGTCGTCTTGCCTTCGCCCGCCGGCGTCGGCGTAATCGCCGTCACCAGGATCAGCTTGCCGTCCTTCTTGTCCTTCAGCGACTTGATGAAGTCCATCGACACCTTGGCCTTGTAGTGGCCGTACGGTTCGAGGTTCTCGATGGCGATGCCGAGTTTTTCCTTTGCCACTTCGGCGATGCGGCGTGGCTTTGCGGCTTGGGCGATTTCGATGTCGGACTTCGGTGACTGATGCTGCGAGGCGGGCATGGTTTTTGATCCGTCAGGAGGGAAGCGTCGTTTGATGGCGTGGAAATCGGCAGGAGTGAAGCGTCACATGAAGCGTGCGCCCGGCGCGACGTTGGCGGCCTTCGCCCATTCGCCCGCGCCCACTTTCGGCCCATCGGCCTGCACGCGGGTGATCTTGAAGCGCCCATCGGCGCAGACCACCGTGATGCTGTCGGCATCGACCGCGACGATCTCGCCAAGCTTGCCGGCAATGCCCTTCGGGTCCTTCGCGGGCAGCGGCTTCATGTCGAAGATCTTCACGGTCTTGCCGTCGAGCGTGGTCCAGGCGCCGGGCGCCGGATTGCAGCCGCGGATCAGACGATCGATCTGCTCCCACGGCTTGCCCCAGTCGATCTTGGCATTGCCGGGGCCGCACTTGCCTTCGTAGGTCGCCTTCGACTCGTCCTGCTTGATACGCGGCGCCTTGCCGGCCTTTACCAGGTCGACGCCTTCGAGCATCGCCTCGACGCCCATCGGGAACAGGCGATCGAAATAGACCGTGCCGAGCGTGTCGGTGTCGCTGATCGGCGTCTTCTTCTGGACGAGCACGGCGCCGGTATCGAGCCCGTTGTCGGGCCAGAAGATCGACAGCCCGGTTTCCTTCTCGCCCTTGATGATCGGCCAGTTGATCGCACTTGCGCCGCGATAGGCGGGCAGCAGCGAGGGGTGATACTGGATCGAGCCGTGGGTCGGGATGTTGAGGAAATCCTCCGGCACGAACAGCGTGACGAACGCCATCACCTGCAGGTCGGGCTTGAGCGCGCGGAATTCCTCCCATACCTCGGGCTTCTTGTAGCTATCCGGTTGATAGACCGGCAGGTTCGCCTTCATGGCGGCTTCGAGCAGCGGATCGGGCTTCGCGCCCGGCTTGGTCGGCGCCACATACACCGCAACGATATCCTCGCCGCGCTTGAGCAGCGCTTCGAGCACCGCCTTGCCGAATGCCTGCTGGCCGTGAACGACGATACGCATCAGAACGACCTCCCAATCCCAAATTCCGCTCATGCCCGCGAAAGCGGGCATCCAGCCTTCAGTACTGGGTCCCCGCTTTCGCGGGGACGAGCGGCAGTGTTTCTTACGCCGCCTCGGCGCGTGCGCCCTTCTCGGCCGGCGTGATCGCGCCCGAACCCTTGATCTCGGCCATGTCGCTTGCCGAATAGCCGAGCACCTTCAGGATTTCGTCGGTGTGCTCGCCGAGCAGCGGCGAGCGCTGCACCTCGCACGGGCTATCCGACAGCTTGATCGGATTGCCGACGGTCAGATACTTGCCGCGCGTCGGGTGATCGACCTCGACCACGGTGCCGGTTTCGCGCAGCGACGGCTCTTCGGCGATCTCCTTCATCGAGAGGATCGGCCCGACCGGAATGTCGACCGCGTTGCATTTCTCCATGACCTCGAACTTGGTCTGGGTCATGGTCCATTGCTCGATCGTCGCGAAGATCGCCTTGAGGCGCGGCAGGCGCGCGTTCGGGGTCGCGTAGTCCGGATCGGTCTTCCACTCCGGCTTGCCGATCAGGTCGCAGATCTCGCCCCACACCGGCGCCTGCGTGATGAAGTAGATGTAGGCGTCGGGATCCTCCTCCCAGCCCTTGCACTTCAGGATCCAGCCCGGCTGGCCGCCGCCGGAATCGTTGCCCGCGCGCGGAACCGCCTTGCCGAACGGCACGCCTTCGCCGAACTGGCTGTATTCCTTCAGCGGGCCGTGCGCGAGGCGCTGCTGGTCGCGCAGCTTCACGCGCGCGAGGTTCAGTACGCCGTCCTGCATGGCGCACAGCACCCTTTGGCCGCGGCCGGTGCGGATGCGCTGATAGAGCGCCGCCACGATGCCGAGTCCGAGATGAAGTCCCGTGCCGCTGTCGCCGATCTGCGCGCCGGTGACGAGCGGCGGGCCCTCACGGAAACCGGTGGTCGAAGCCGAACCGCCGGCGCATTGCGCGACGTTCTCGTAGACCTTGCAATCTTCATAGGGACCGGGGCCGAAGCCCTTCACCGAGGCGACGATCATGCGCGGGTTGAGCTTATGGATGTGCTCCCAGGTCAGCCCCATGCGGTCGAGCGCGCCGGGCGCGAAGTTCTCCACCAGCACGTCGCAATGCTTGATCAGGCGATCGAGGATTTCGCGGCCCTTCGGGTGCTTGCTGTCGATCGTGATCGAGCGCTTGTTGCCGTTGAGCATCGTGAAGTAGAGCGAATCCGCGTTCGGCACGTCGCGCAACTGTCCGCGCGTGATGTCGCCGACGCCGGGGCGCTCCACCTTGATGACGTCCGCGCCCATGTAGGCGAGGAGCTGCGTGCAGGTCGGGCCCGACTGCACGTGCGTGAAGTCGAGGATGCGCACGCCGTCGAGCGCCTTGCCGACCTGGCCGAAAGGCTTGCTCGATGGCTTCGGATGCCCGTTGCCGTTCTTCTTCGCGGCCGGCTTTTTCACCGGCGCGAGCTTCACGACCTTCTTCGACTTCGCGGCGGCTTTCTTCGCAACTTGCTTTGCTGCCTTCTTGGCGGGTTTCGCCGCCTTCTTCTGTTTCTTGGCCATCTGCTGTCTCCCTGTCTCTAGCTTCCGCTCATTCCCGCGCAAGCGGGAATCCAGCGAACAAACTCTGGGTCCCCGCTTTCGCGGGGACGAGCGGATACGTCACTTCTTCTTCAGCTTGCTCTGCGGGTTGAGATTGCCGATGCGGCCGCTCTCGCTGCCGGCGGCCGGATCGAGCACAGCGTTGATGAGCGTCGGCTTGCCGCTGTCCATCGCGGCGTTGACGGCGCGCTTGAGCTCGTCGGGACTCGTCGCATTGACGCCGACGCCGCCGAAGGCCTCGATCATCTTGTCGTAGCGCGCGCCCTTGACGAAGACGGTCGGCGCGGGGTCCGCGCTCACCGAATTGACGTCGGTGCCGCGGTAGATGCCGTCATTGTTGAAGATGACGATGCAGACCGGCAGGTTGTAGCGGCAGATCGTCTCGACCTCCATGCCGGAGAAGCCGAACGCCGAGTCGCCTTCGACCGCGAGCACCGGCTTGCCGGTTTCGACCGCGGCGGCGATCGCATAGCCCATGCCGATACCCATGATGCCCCAGGTGCCGACGTCGATGCGCTTGCGCGGCTGGTAGATGTCGATGATGCCGCGCGCGAGGTCGAGCGTGTTGGCGCCTTCGTTGACGAGGATCGCGTCGGGCCGCTCCTTGACGATGGTGCGCAGCACGCCGAGCGCGCCGTGGTAGTCCATCGGCGAGTTGTTGTTCATCAGGCGCGGCGCCATCTTGGCAACGTTCTCGTCGCGCTTCCTGGACACGGCGTCGGTCCAGTCGGCAGGCGGCGCCAGCCACTTGGCGCCCATGCCGTCGAGCAGCGCGGAAACGCACGAGCCGATGTCGCCCACGACCGGCGCGACGATCTCGACGTTCGAGTCCATTTCCTTCGGCTCGATGTCGATCTGGATGAACTTCTTCGGCGCCTCGCCCCAGGTCTTGCCCTTGCCGTGCGACAGGAGCCAGTTGAGCCGCGCGCCGATCAGCATCACGACGTCGGAGTCCTTCAGCACCGTCGAGCGCGCCGCACCGGCGCATTGTGGGTGCGTGTCTGGCAGCAGGCCCTTGGCCATGCTCATCGGCAGGAACGGAACGCCGCTCTTCTCGACGAACGAACGGATCGCATCGTCAGCCTGCGCATAGGCCGCGCCCTTGCCGAGGATGATCAGCGGGCGCTTGGCGCTCTTCAGCACGTCGAGCGCACGTTTCACGGCCTCGGCTGCGGGAATCTGCGCCGGCGCGGCGTCGATCACCTTCACCAGCGACTTCTTTCCAGCCTCCGCGTCCATCACCTGGCCGAACAGCTTGGCCGGCAGATCGAGATAGACGCCGCCCGGACGGCCCGAGACTGCGGCGCGGATGGCACGCGCGATGCCGATGCCGATGTCCGCGGCATGCAGCACGCGGAACGCCGCCTTGCACAGTGGCTTGGCGATGGCGAGTTGGTCCATCTCCTCGTAGTCGCCCTGCTGCAGGTCGACGATCTCGCGCTCGGACGACCCCGAGATCAGGATCATCGGGAAGCAGTTGGTGGTGGCGTGGGCCAGCGCGGTGAGGCCATTGAGGAAGCCCGGCGCCGACACCGTGAGGCAGACGCCGGGCCTCTTGGTGAGAAAGCCGGCGATCGAAGCCGCATATCCGGCGTTCTGCTCGTGGCGGAACGAGAGCACGCGAATGCCCGCCGCCTGCGCCATGCGGCCGAAATCCGTGATCGGAATGCCGGGCACCCCGTAGATCGTGGTCAGGCCGTTGAGCTTGAGCGCATCGATGATCAGGTTGAAGCCGTCGGTCAGCTCGCGCTCGTCTTCCGCTGCGCCCGCGGGTTTTTCCTTCAATGCCGCTTCGGCCATGACGTCCTCCCCAAATTCCAAATGCTCAGGCCGGCGCCTTCTCGCGCGTGTAGGCGCGCATCGGCGTGACCTCGGTTCTGAATCCGATCTTCGCTTGCATCACCGGATCGACGTCGAGCCAGCGTTCGACCTGGAC
>Ga0070674_100002111_pt1 | contig 10908 bp, 10 predicted proteins | sample KBSM33metaG_FD_65344 | JGI IMG/M metagenome (GOLD analysis project Ga0070674, IMG submission 65344) | Miscanthus rhizosphere microbial communities from Kellogg Biological Station, Michigan, USA - KBS M3-3 metaG | ecosystem: Host-associated > Plants > Roots > Rhizosphere > Soil ...
GTCTGGGCCTCGCCGCGCTTGGCCGGCCTGCGTACATCAACCTCGGAAGGCAACGCGACTTCGGATCCGATCGCAGCGTCGCAGAACTGGAGCAGCGTTGCCACGAAATGCTCGATGCGGCGTTCGCGGCGGGCATTCGATATATCGACGCCGCGCGCTCATACGGCATGGCCGAGAACTTCCTCGGCACGTGGCTGAAGGCGCGCAACCCGTCGAAGGACGCGATCACGATCGGATCGAAGTGGGGCTACGCCTACACGGGATCGTGGCGACTCGATGCGCCCGTCCATGAAGTGAAGGATCTCTCGATCGACACGCTGCGCCGGCAGATCGTCGAGAGCCGGTCGTTGCTCGGAGATCGCCTTCAGCTGTACGAGATTCATTCGGCAACCGTCGAGAGCAGGGTTCTCGAAAACGTCGAGATCCTGCGCGAGCTGTTGCGACTGCGGTCCGGCGGACTCGTCATCGGGTTGACTGTCACCGGACCGAACCAGGCGGAGACGATCCGGCATGCGCTGCGAGTGAGCATCGATGGCGTCAATCCATTTCAAGTGGTGCAGGCGACGTGGAATCTGCTCGAGCGGTCAGCGGGTGCCGCTCTCGCCGAGGCGAAGGCAAGCGGGTGGGGCGTGATGATCAAAGAGGCACTCGCCAACGGCCGCCTCGCCGATCGGGCTGCCATGGCCTTCGCCGCAGCCTTGTCTCAGCCTTGGGCCGACGTCGTCCTCTCTGGCGCGGTCACGCGCGAGCAGCTCGAGAGCAATGTGAAATCGCTCGCCCTCGCGCGCGAATCGGCTGAGTGGCCTGACATCACGGAATCGCCGAAGGAGTACTGGTCCCGGCGCAGTGCGCTCGCGTGGCAGTGACGCCCTATTTATCCAGGAGCCTGGCGCCTCCGAGCATGGAGCTCATGCTGAGGAAGTTTCCTTCGTGACACGCGAATTCGAACAACTCGTAACTCGGGTCCTGCTTCAGCGGAAACGAGACCGACCACGCGCGCGTCCACGTCCGCGGATCGTCGATCGTGGCTTCGTAGCGAATCGTATCGGGGGCGGTTCGGGTGAAGCGTTCCGTGAGACGCGCGTCCCCGCTGAACGTGTTGACGCCGTTGTTGCGATCGTCGAAGTTGGTGGTCTCGACGACCAACGTGTTCCCGTCCCACCACCCTTTCGAACTGCCCATGTAGCTGCGAATCTTCGACCCAAGGTGCGGACGCCCGTCCACGGGAATCACCCGGGCCTCGTGGATCATCTCATTGCGGATCACGACCCAACCCGGAGACTGGGTGATCTGATTGCCGCTGGAGTTGCCGATCGGCAGCATCGAGCCTAACGGCCCACGTGAGAGGCAGCGTGCCTGTGCGCTCACGTTCTCCGGACCGTCGAGCGGACCGCGGGCTTCGCTCGGACGCGTCGAGAATCGATTCTGACCTTCGGCGGTCATCGTCGGGTACCGGCCGTTGGACGGATCGACGATGAGCGACGTCTGGTGCTGCGGTTTGCCGTACTCGCGCCAATGCGACCGCGATTCTCCGAAGAACGCGTCGTTGTCGTTGGGCGTTCGTCGTTGCGCGGGCAACTTCGCGAACTCTTCTTCGGTGAGCGTGGATTTGTCTCCGAGGCCGGTGGGTCGCTGCAGCGGCACCCCCAACATCTCCACTCCCGGCCACAGCCCCTGCAGGTCGGGTTCTCCCCACGGAGTTCGGGGCGGCGTCCAGTGCTGCCCGTTGACGACAACCGAGGTCACGACGAGGGCGATGACAACCAGCAGGCTGCGCACGCAACACCTCCATTCGCCAGGCGGGCCGATTATCGCTCCAGTATCGACGGAGTCAACGGTCTTTCTTCTGCCGTTTCCGGAGTAGACTCGCTCCGCCGACTGGGAGACGGCTTCGGCGAAACCTGGAGGGGAGTACCGTGCGAAATACATCAATCGTCATTGGATCAATCGTCGTCCTGGCGCTGTCGGCCGTGAGCCACGCTCAGCGTCCAGCCGGCATCACGGCTGAGATGATCGCCACCGCATTGCCGGTGGAGGGTGCTCCCCTCGCCGTGCCAGGACCTTACAAAGTGGAGGGCGGCCCGGCGTTCGGCTCGCCGGGTCACGTGGTCTACCGCCCGGCAGATCTCACGCCGTTCCCGGCCAAAGACACGTTGCCCTTGATGGTGTGGGGCAACGGCGGATGCGCGATCAACAGCACGCGCTATGGCGGTTTCCTGACGACCATCGCATCGCATGGTTTCGTCGTGATGGCGACCGCCGCCGAGCCTGGCACGGCTCCTGGCACGCGAGCGACGGCCGATAACCTGCGCAAGGCCATCGCCTGGGCCGAGGCCGAGAACAACCGCGCCGAGTCTCCGCTCAAGGGCAAGATCGCCCTCGACAAAATCGCAGTCATGGGCCAATCCTGCGGCGGGTTCATGTCGATCGAGCTCGGAGGCGATCCGCGCGTGGATACGATAGGCGTCTTCAACTCGGGAGCGCAGGGGGACAACGTCTCCCGGCTCGCCGCGTTGCATGGCCCTGTGCTGCTCATCAACGGACACGAGCGCGACTTCCTGATGGCGACCTCGAAGGCGACCTACGATGCCATCGACACGTTGCCAGCTTTCTACGGCGCGCGTCACGGCGCCGGGCACACGGCGACCGTCGATCATCCCGGCGGCGGCGAGTTTGCGAACGTCGCGTCGAACTGGCTCAAGTGGCAGTTCAAGGGCGACAAGCAGGCCGCGAAGATGTTCGTCGGCAAGGACTGCAGTCTCTGCACGAACTCGACATGGGACACGGCGTCGAAGCACCTGCAGTAGCTCGCGCATGAAGACAGCCGCGATTGCGTTCGCCCTGCTCGTGCTCGCGCACTCCGCCGCGGCACAGAATGCAGACGACTATCGCGGCGGCTGGCGAACGGACAGCGGCGAGGCGCACACTTACGAGTTCTCGATTCGCGGCACGACAGTCAGAGGGATCTACTGCACTTATTGCGCGGATGCCACGACGCTCGCGTTCGTCGATGGGACGCTGAGCCCGGACGGGATCAGGTTCGAGGTCACGCATGTGAACGCGGACGGCAGCACCGCGTTCAAGGACAACGCAATCGCGAAAGTCAGCGCGGGGCGCCTGATCATCACCGGCACGAGCGGCGCGCGCGGCGGCGGCACGTTCGAACGCGTGCTGATCAAGGATCCGCGCGGCCCGGATCCGATCCCGGCGATGGTGTCCGTGCTCCCGAAAGATCGGCCGTCCGTGCCCGGCAACATCGCGCGCCGTAACCCTGACGGCGCAGACGGCCTGCCCTACATTCAGCCCGGTCCGTGGAAATCAAGACTGACGGAGATGGACATCGTCGGTGTGTGGCTGGGATTCGGTGTCGGCGCGCCGAAGCAGTTCTTCATCATCAAGAAGGTCGGCAACACGCTGCGCGGCATGGTGTGCGGCACCTGTGACAATCCGTACACGATGGCTGCGCTCGACGACTTCAAGATCGAGGGCGACACGCTGACGTTCAACATCCTCCACGAGGACTGGGCAGACGGCGAGATCCCGACGTTCTACAAACATGTGACTGCACACGTGGGGTGGAACGAAATGCGGTGCACGACAGCCGCCGACCATCAACCGCCGCCACCACCGCCTCCGCCTGGCCGCGTCCCGGGCTTCTCACTTCAAGGGCCGGTTCCGATCGAATCCACACGCGGCAACGTGTGGCCGGAATGGCCGCCGAAGAACACCTCGTCGCCGCGCTAGCGGCAAGCACTCTGACAGCCAACTCTGCCGCTTTGCTCATCAGGGCCGGCGTGCCGGTTCGAACAACTCGATTGGATTGCCGTCGGGATCGAGTAGCTGAATCTGCTTGCCGCCTGGTCCAGAGAGGATCTCGTTTCGAAAGCGCGCGCCATTGGCGCGAAGGCTCGCGACGATGGCCGTGAGGTCGTCGACGGCCAACACGAGGCGATTCCACCCACCGGGTTCCTGCTGTTGACCGTCCGGCAACGGCCGCGCGCCCGAGCTCTCCGCGCCGCTGAGCAAGAGGTCGATCCCATCGCAGGACACCGATGCGAAGGCCTCACCCTGCTGATGCTTCAGCGTGAAGCCGAGCTCTTTCGTGTAGAACGCGACGGCGCGCGAGACGTTCCGCGTCTGATAACGAACGCCATGCACTCGAAGTGTTGGCTGAGCAGGCATGAGTACTCCTTCGGTCGGGTACGTATGCAAGCATCATGCGTCGGAGGACAACCGCGCTACACCGGCCTGCCTGTGAAGACGCTGGCAGCATCGACGACGCACAATGGATTGCCGAACGGATCATGCAGGTAAAAAGAACGTTCGCCCCACGGGCGGCGAACGATCTCGCCCATCGGAAGGTCGCCGTCACCAACCTCTTGCGACAGGGTGCCGAGGCGCTGGGCGCGCGCGAACACGGCTTCGAGATCGTCGACCGCGAAGTACACGTAGTCGAAGTTCGGCCGCGGCGTTCGTGGATCACCATCGTCGGCAGGGGAGTACACCGCCAGAGTCACCTCGCCGCATCTGAAATAATGTCGGCCCGGCGAGATTCGCATCCCGGCGTCATCGAGGAGCGCAGCGTAGAAACGTACGGCGACGTCGAGCGAGTCGACGGGAAGAATGACGCGGTAGAGTCGTGCAGAAGCCATGGCACATGGTAGTCGCACCGTTTGAGGAATCGTGCACCAGGCAATCACCGGCTTTCATCAGGACGATCAGGGCCACTGGGTCGCGGAACTGACCTGCGGCCACAACCAGCATGTCAGGCACGACCCGCCCTGGCAGCTGCGCCCGTGGGTGCTCACCGACGCAGGCCGCCGCACACGGCTTGGCGAGACGTTGAACTGCGTCGTGTGCGACGAGGCAGCGGCCGGCAAGCGGTGACGATCTCCCCCGACTACGGGGGTCCGATCGGGGCCGCGATTCCGATACGCTACATGCATCACTCTCGTCTCAAGAGGTGCATGTGTGTTGCTTTCTATACGCTCGCTACTGCTCGTCATACTCGCCGGAGTGCTCGCATCGAGTCCTCTGGCCGCTCAGTGGATTCGATATCCCAGCGCGGGGGCACCGCGCAAAGCGGACGGCACCGTGGACATGGCCGCGGCCACTCCGCGCACCGCAGACGGCAAGCCCGATTTCTCCGGGATCTGGACCAGCGACGAGGTCGATCCACGCAGGCCAAACGTCCCACCCAATCCCCGCGATGCCACGACATCGCGCCGCATGATCAACATCGGTGTCGAGCTTCCTGGCGGACTCCCTTATCAGCCGTGGCTCGCCGCGCTGGTCAAGGAACGCTGGGCGAAGAACGCAGTAGACGACCCGCACGTCCGGTGCTTCCCCGACAACTTTCTTCGCGCCTACGGGACGCCGCATCTCCTGAAGTTCGCGCAGATGCCGGGCCTGCTGATCGTCCTCAATGAATGGAACGCCGGCTATCGGCAGATCCACACCGATGGGCGCGCGCTGCCCGAGGATCCGAACCCGTCGCTGATGGGATATTCATCGGCGAAATGGGATGGCGACACCCTGGTGGTCGATACGAACGGCGTGCGTGACGACACCTGGATCGATTGGCAAGGCAGCGTGCTGACCGAGGCGGCAAAGGTACGGGAAGAGATCCGCCGCATTGACTTCGGCCACATGGAGATCAAGGTGACCGTTGACGATCTCAAGGCGTACACGAAGCCGTGGACCGTTATGATCAAGGAGCGCCTGATCGCTGACGCCGAATTGATCGACGAAATATGCCTGGAGAACGAACGCTCTCTCAAGCACATGAAGTAACGGTGCATGCGTCCTCGACGGACTCGCTCGTCGAGTTCGTCGAGCGCCATCCCAGGCTGTTCGTACTCACCGGGGCCGGCTGCAGTACGGATTCAGGCATTCCTGACTACCGCGATACCGATGGCGAGTGGAAGCGCCGCCCTCCGATCACGTTCCAGCTGTTCGTCGGAAACGAGCGCGCGCGAAAACGCTACTGGGCCAGGAGCCTCGTCGGCTTTCGTCGTATGAGGCATGCGCGGCCCAACGACGCGCACCACTCGCTGGCGGCTCTCGAACGTCGCGGCCGCGTCGTCCAACTCGTCACGCAGAACGTCGATGGGCTGCATCAGGCGGCCGGCAGTCAGAACGTGATCGATCTGCACGGACGCATCGATACCGTGCGTTGTCTGAGTTGCGATCGACGGAGTTCTCGCGAGCAACTGCAACTCGCGCTCGAGAGCCGGAATCCTGACTTCGCCTCGCTCGATGCCGTCGAAGCGCCGGACGGGGATGCCGATCTGGACGATGTGGCGTTCGAGAGTTTCGAGGTGCCCGCCTGCGCCGCGTGTGGCGGGCTGCTGAAGCCGGACGTCGTGTTCTTTGGTGAGGGCGTTCCGGGCGAACGCGTTCGGCGCGCGATGGCTGCGATTGGGTCCGCCGACGCGATGCTCGTCGTTGGCTCGTCGCTGATGGTCTACTCCGGCTATCGCTTCGCCACGGCCGCGGCCGACGCCGGCAAGCCGATCGCCGCAATCAATCTTGGCCGCACCAGAGCTGACGAGATCCTCACGCTCAAGGTCAGCGCTCGCTGTGCGAACACGCTGCGTGTGCTCACAGCTTGAGCGTTCCTCTACCCCACCAATCCTATTTCTTCACTTCATGCGCCGGCACAACGCCAGGCGTCTTCAGCTGGATCGTGTAGACCGAATCGCATCCTGCTATGAATAGCGTCTTCCCATCCGGACCGCCGAACGCCTCGTTCGTTGCGCAGATTTGCCGCTTGGGCTCGCCACCGTAGATTGGCAGGTTGATGGTGCCAAGCAGTTTGCCTGCGGGTGACGTGATCCGGACGATGCCGGGGCCCGCGCCGCCGGTCGAGAACACATTGCCTGCTCTGTCCGTCTTGATTCCGTCACCGATGCCGACGCCTTCAGTGAACATGGTGAACGCACCCAGCGAGCCGTCAGAATTGACGGCGTAACGCCGTATCTGACGACCGGACGTTGACAAGTACATCCACTTGCCGTCGGGCGACAACGCAATGCCGTTTGGAATGCCGTTGAGATCGGCACTGCTCAGCACCAGCGTCGTCTTGTTGTCCTTGATGCGGTAGATGCCGTTCTGCAACTGCTTGTCCGGGTTCTTTCCTCCGTCGCGCAAACCGAAATCGTTGTCCGTCACGTACACCGCATCGTCGGCGGCGATGGTGATGTCGTTGGGGCCGCTGAACTTCTTGCCGTCCATACCGCCGGAGAGCACTGTGTGAGTGCCATCCTTCTCGAGGCGCATCACCTGGCGATCGTTATCGGCGCACCAGATCACACGGCCCTGATGATCCATTCCCGTGCAGGACGGACCAATCAGGAGGACGTGACTGCGACCCGAGCGAGTCTGTGTACCGACATGGTCGGGATCGTTGCCCGTGTAGCCGGCTTTCTCCATGAACACCGACACTTCTTTGTCGGGCGTGACTTTGTAGAGCACGTTGTCGAGCAGCCCGGTGAAGATCCAGTAGCCGCTCTTGCCGTCGGCGATAAAGAGCCCGCCCTCCGTGAGTCCAAAACCACGAGCCAGTTCCACCAGCTTGGCATCGGGCGAGACGATCTCGTCGAGCGCCGGGTCCGACCTCGTGATCGAAAAAGGCGCGGCGGCTGGTGCGGGGCCATCGCCGCGCATCTGCGGAACGACTGGGCCGCGCTGCGCCTGCAGGTAGGCGACGGCGACGACAATCAGAACGATCGCAGCGGCACTAAGCCGCAGGAAGGCCTTCATCATGCCCCGAAGTCTACGTCAACGACGTCGCGGCGCAAATTCGAAGAAGGGGTCCGGGTACCGGCGGCTTCGTTTCGCTAGCCATCCCGCAGCACCTGTGCCGGATCGATCCGTGACGCACGGAAGGCAGGGAGCCAACCCGCGATCGCGCCAACCGCGGCCAGTGTAACTGCCGCACTTACTAGTGTGACCGTGTCGCGCGGGTGGAGGTCGTACAGAAGACTCGCGATGAATTGTGATGACAAGACGCTCACGGCCGTGCCGAGGATCACGCCGAGCGCAACGAGCATGAACACTCGCACCAGCACCAGGCGGCGGACGCCCGCCGGCTCCGCTCCAAGCGCCATCCGAATGCCGATTTCGGCGCGTCGTCTCGCAACCGCGTACGACGTCACGCCATAGAGACCGAGAGCGGCAAGCAGCAGGGCCAGCAGACCGAAGAATCCTGAGAGCAGTGCAACCACGCGCTCCTGCGTGAGCGATGCATCGACGCGATCCTGGAGCGGCCGAAACGTAAACGTGAGATTGCGATCCACTGCCATCAGCGCGGCTGCCACGCGAGGCGCCAGCAACGCGGGCGCCCCTGCGGACGAACGAACGCTGACGCTGAAATTGGTCGGTCCACGGTCGGCGGCATCACGTTGCGCAAGCGGTACGTAGACCGTCGGTCGTATACCATCACGCACGGATATATAGGCCGCGTCGCTCACGACTCCGACGATCGTCTTCGGCGAAGCCTCCACGAACTTCACCTCTTCCCCGACTGGGTTCCGGTTCGATAGGAACTTGCGCGCGTAGGCTTCATTGACGAGCGCGACCGGAAGCCCTCCCTGCGTGTCCCTCTCATCGATGTCGCGGCCGGCGAGAACAGCGGTGCCATAGGTGGCGAGCCATCCCGGTGTGATCTGATTGAGCATGATCGTGCGCGAGTTCCAGAAGGGCACTGGACCCGGTTCGGGTTGCGGGGGAGGCGCACCGGGCAGGTCGACGAAGCCAAGCATGCCGCCACCGGCGACGGGCGTGGCCATCGACCCACCCGCACGCGCGACGCCAGGCACCGCGCCGACCGCCGCCACGAGTTGATGAAAGAAGGGAATGCGAGTGGCCGGATCGACGGGCGCGCGGGACACGTCCACGTTGACAATGAGTACGCGGTCGGTATCGAACCCAAGGGGCAGCGTCGCAAGCCGTTGGAACGTTCCCACCAACAAGCCCGCCGCCACGATGAGCACCATCGACAACGCCACCTGTGCGACGACGAGGCCGCTAGACAGACCGGTACGCGCGTCACCCAGCGTGCCGCGACCCTGCTCCTTGAGCGCGTTGATCGGTGCGACACGCGCCGCCCTGAATGCCGGTGCGGTCCCGAACAGCACGGCCGTCGCAGCCGTGACCGCGAACGTGAAGGCCAGCACGCGCCAGTCAAGAGAGAGATCCAGAGCCACACGCGTGACTGACGTCGACAACTGGGCCACCAACATGGGACTCGCCCACCTGGCAAACACGAGTCCGGCCACCGCGCCGATGCCTGCGAGGACGAGCGCTTCGACGAGCAGCAGCCGTACGAGGCGCCAGCGGGTTGCTCCCAGCACCAGCCGCACACTCAATTCGTGCCGGCGCGCTGTCGCCCGCGCGAGGAGCAGGTTGGCGACGTTGCCGCACGCGATCAGCAGGACCAGCCCGACGATGACCAGGGTCACTAGAAGGGGCTGTTCGTATCGTTGACGGAGTCGCGATGTGCCGAGCGACGCGGGAACGAGCGTGAAGGGGTCCTTGAGAAACACTTGATCGGCGAGTTGGCGAAGCGCGGGGTCCTGGGCTTCCGGCGGCGGAGGCTCGGGCATGACGGCCTCGCGGATCTGTGGCTGCACCGAGCGCAGAAGGCTGGTCGCCGCCTCCGCCGACTGTCCGGGCTTCAACCGGATCATGATCGAGAGCCAGACAGCCCCCCGGTCGATGGCCGAGTCCTTGCCGCGGATCAGCTGTTCCGCGTTGATTGGGAGGGCGACGTCGAACGTGCGTCCAACCTCCGCGCCGAAGAACTCGGGACGTGTCACCCCGATAATCGTGAATGGGATGCGCTCGATGACGAGCGACGTTCCGATGACGTCGGCGTTGCCGCCAAAACGCCGCTGCCACATTCCGTAGCTGATAACGGCCACAGGACCGTCGGTTCCGCCACCGCGCACATCGTCGGTTGGCGTGAACGTGCGACCGAGAAGCGCCGGCACGCCAAGCGTCGTGAAGAAATTGCCGCTGACATACGTGCCATCGACCGCCTGCACCTCTCCGCTCGTGGTTGAGAGGCTGAGCCGGCTCTCCCCTTCGGCCGCCGACCACGCGACTGCACCATCGAACATCTGCGGTGCGCGCCGCCCGATCTCCTCCCAGAGGGCGTAGTTCCATGCAGCGGTACCCGCTCGGGTCATTGCCGAAAGCATTACGAGACGTTCCGGTTCCGCGACCGGCAGCGTGCGGAGCAGGAGGCTGTTGACGAGAGAAAAGATCGCGGTGTTCGCCCCGATGCCAAGGGCCAGCGACAGAATCGCGACGCCCGTGACGATCGGTGCGGAACGGAGCACGCGGACGGCGACGCGCAGATCCTGCATTGCGCCTTTAGACGCGCCGCGGCTGTCGTCGGCTGTTGCAAAAAGGTACTGTCACAATGTGGTGCGTTCGCGGGCGATACGGGCATGACGAAACCGAAGGCAGCGATTTCGTGGAGCGGTGGCAAAGACTGTTGCCTTGCAATGCTGCGCGCTTTCGACAGCGTCGACATTGTGGCCATGGTCACGATGTTCAATGACGACGGCAGTCGAAGTCGTTCGCACGGCTTGCGGCCCGCACTGGTCGCGGCACAGGCGGCCCGGCTCGGGCTGGAGGAATTCTCCGCCCGGTGCAGTTGGGACACCTACACCGACGAATACGTCACGACGCTGGCACGCCTGCCGGAGCGAGGCATCACCCACGTCGTGTTCGGCGACATCGTTGGTGACGGACATCGGGAATGGAACGAGCGCGTGTGCCGGGCGCACGGCCTTACGCCGATCATGCCGCTCTGGGCGCAACCCACGGCTCAACTTGTCCGCGAGTTCATCGCACTCGGCGGCGAAGCCCGGCTCGTGACGGTAAGGGATCCGCCAC
>Ga0070674_100002112_pt1 | contig 10906 bp, 11 predicted proteins | sample KBSM33metaG_FD_65344 | JGI IMG/M metagenome (GOLD analysis project Ga0070674, IMG submission 65344) | Miscanthus rhizosphere microbial communities from Kellogg Biological Station, Michigan, USA - KBS M3-3 metaG | ecosystem: Host-associated > Plants > Roots > Rhizosphere > Soil ...
CCAAAGATCTCCTCTTCGGCGACGCGGCCACCCATGGCCACGGCGAGATCGGCGTAGGCCTTGCGGCGCGTCAGCGACACCTGATCGCGCTCCGGCAGACGCATCACCATGCCCAGCGCACGACCGCGCGGGATGATGGTCGCCTTATGGATCGGATCGGACGCGTCCATCTTGATCGCCAGCAGCGCGTGGCCGGCCTCGTGATAGGCGGTGAGCTTCTTGTCTTCCTCGGTGAGGCTGAGGGTGCGGCGCTCGGCGCCCATCATCAGCTTGTCCTTGGCGTCCTCGAACTCGGCCATGGTGACGAAGCGCTTGTTGCGGCGGGCTGCCAGGAGAGCGCCCTCGTTGACGAGGTTCATCAGATCGGCGCCCGAGAAACCGGGCGTGCCGCGGGCGAGCACCTTGAGATCGACGTCGGGGGCCAACGGAACCTTGCGCACGTGCACCTTGAGAATCTTCTCGCGGCCCTGCACGTCGGGGTTCGGCACGACGACCTGGCGGTCGAAGCGGCCCGGGCGCAGCAGCGCCGGATCGAGCACGTCGGGGCGGTTGGTCGCGGCGATGAGGATGATCCCCTCGTTCGCCTCGAAGCCGTCCATCTCGACCAGCAACTGGTTCAGCGTCTGCTCGCGCTCGTCGTTGCCGCCGCCGAGGCCTGCGCCACGGTGCCGGCCGACCGCATCGATTTCGTCGATGAAGATGATGCACGGCGCATTCTTCTTGGCCTGCTCGAACATGTCGCGCACGCGGCTCGCGCCGACGCCCACGAACATTTCGACGAAGTCGGAACCCGAGATGGTGAAGAACGGCACATTGGCTTCGCCGGCGACGGCGCGCGCAATGAGCGTCTTACCGGTACCGGGCGGGCCGACCAGCAACACGCCGCGCGGGATACGACCGCCCAGGCGCTGGAACTTGCCGGGGTCCTTGAGGAACTCGACGATCTCCTCGAGGTCCTGCTTGGCTTCGTCGACGCCGGCGACATCCTCGAACGTCACCTTGCCGTGCGTTTCGGTGAGGAGCTTGGCGCGCGACTTGCCAAAGCCCATCGCGCCGCCGCGTCCACCGCCCTGCATCTGGCGGATAAAGAAGAACCACACGCCGATGATCACGAGGAACGGCAACCACGAGCTCAGAAGGATCGACCAGAACGGCGACGACTCCGGCTCCTTGGCGGTGATGTTCACCCCACGGTCTTGAAGGCGGGTCACGATATCGGTGTTGGGTGGAATGACCGTCTCGAAGCGGCTGCCATCCTTGAGGATGCCCTGCACCACATTGTCGACGATGGTCACCGATGTCACCGAGCCAGCGTCGACCGCGCTCGTGAATTCGGTGAAACTCTTGTCGGAGACGGAGACATTCCGCGTGGTGGATTGGAACACCTGGAACAGGCCCATCAACATGAAAAGTATGACGAGCCAGATGGCAAAGTTGCGGAAGTTGACGTTCATCAATCCTGTCCTGGATGACCGGCCCAAAGGGGAAACGCCGGGTATTGGCGCAAATGTAGGCCCCGCGCTACCGCGTTACAAGTGCGGCAGGGTGCGCCTTCGGGACCACTAAGTCCAACAATGTGGCAGTCTGAAGTTAACCGGCCGTCATCAGCGTCGGAGCGCGCCTCGCCCCCTCCGGCCTGACGCAGATGGTCATGCTGTCGCTCTGCACCACGCAACCATGCAGCGTCGTCGGCTTCAGCTCCTGCCGCCCGGCAAGCTTGCCCTGCAGCGTCTCCAGCGCGCCCAGCGCGTGCGGTTTGCGGTCGCCGCCGACGATCCTCAGCACCCGCCCGAGCAGCCGCGTCGCCACAGCGCGGTTCAATCCCACGATCCCGGCATGCGGCATTTCCGCATCGCCATCCGGCCCGAAATGCACCAGCGTCGCGAACGCGCGCTCGGTTTCGGCGGCGATCAGCGCATCGGCATCAGCCATCCGCCCCGCGAAATCCCCGATCCGCCGCAGATCGAGTCCAAGCTCCTCGAGCATGGGCATCATCTGCCGCCACCGAACCCGCTCATAGTGTCGGTCGCTGTTGCTGGGGTCTCGCGCCGGCGCCAGCCCGGCGGTGTCCACCACCTCTGCCAGCAGTTCGGGATCCACCCCGAGCAGCGGCCGGAACAGGCGGCAGCCTTCCACCGTCGCGAAGCGGTCCATGCCGCGCAGGCCCTCGATGCCACTGCCATGGGCGAGCCGCATCAGGACCGTCTCCGCCTGGTCGCCCAGATGGTGGGCGGTCAGCACGTACTCGGCGCTGTCCTCACGCATGGCCGCCGCCATCATGCCGTAGCGGGCCTTGCGCGCGGCGGCCTGCACACCGGTCTCGGGTTTCTCGCCGACCCAGCGCAATGGCCTGACCTTGAGGCCGAGCGAGGTGGCTTCGCGCACCACCATCGCGACCTCGTCGGCGGCGGCCTCGCGAAGCCCGTGATCGACGGAATAGACCACCAGATCCGGACGTCCGACACCACGCGCCCACTCCGCTGCCAGCAACATCAGGGCAAGCGAGTCGGGGCCGCCGCTCACCGCCAGCGCCACGCGCCGCGTGTGTGCAAGGGGTGCGAACAACGTCTCGATGTCCAGTCCGTCTAAGCCGGGCATTGGGCCTTGGTCTGCTCCTGCTGCAAGCGCTGCATGAACGCGGTGGGTTGCTTCGGATATCGCTTCACGACTTCGGCAAAGGTACGGCAGGCCGTGTCGCCCTCGCCCGCACCGGCAAGTGCGATGCCCAGTTTCATCAGCAGGTCCGGCGCGCGCGACGACTTCTCGTAGTTCTGGAAACCGGTGAGCAGTACATCAGCCGCATCATCATAAGCCTGTCGCTGCAGCAGGGCTTCTCCCAGCCAGTTCGTCGCATCCGGTGCCTGCGGATCCTTGGGATAGAGCGCGATGAACTGCCGGAATTGCTGCTCAGCGAACGCATAGTCACCACGCACGATCGCTTCGTACCCGGCCTTGTATTGCGCCTCTGCGTCCCCGTTCGACAAATCCTGGTTGCCGTCGAGGCTGAGGTTCAGCGGCTGGCTGACGCCATTGTCCGGGATAGTGCCGAGCTCGGCCGTGCCGCCACCCTTGCCGACCAGTGGATCGGCCGAATCACCGAGGTTATCGCCATCCATCGCAGCGTCACTGGATGGCGCTGCTGTCGTCGTGCCGACATCGGCTGGCGGGGGCTGTGTCCCGGCGTCGCCTGTCGTGCTCGTCTGCTGCTGCGGGGCAGCCTGTTCGCCCGTAGCGGGCTGCGGCAACGCACCGGTCGGCGTCGCGCCGCCGGACGGAGTTGCCGCATCAGTTTTTTTTCCGGGAGCCGCCTTCCCGTTTCCGCCTTCCAGCTGCTGGAAGCGGAACTCGTTGTCGTCCTGCATCTTCTGCAACTGCGTCTGCATCTGCGTCAGAGTGAACTGCAATCCCTCGATCTGCCCGGTGAGGGTACGCACCTGGTCCTCGAGCTGCTGCACGCGCACCGTGAGCTGCGCCTCTTCTTTGCTTTGGGCGAACACGAGCTCCGGGGCGAACACGCCCGAAGCAAAGACAACGGTGAAGGCCATGAGCCCCCGCGCTGCCCCCTTGGGTAGGGTTAGACGCACGATCAATCTCCGTGGGTGTTTTCGAACGACACGAGCCAGAACTACGCCGCATCACTAGCCGGCAAATTCGACAAAAAGAAAGCGCCGGGACCCTAAGTACGCGGGTGCCCGGCGCTTATGCCTCCGTGATGGCGCGAAGCGCCCTCACATTTACTGAATGACCGTCACAGCACGGCGGTTTTGTGACCAGCACGAAATGTCGTCGCAGATCGCCACAGGACGTTCTTTGCCGAACGATTTGCTGGTGATGCGGCCGGCATTGACGCCCTTGCTGACGAGATAGCTGACCACCACCGAAGCACGTCGCGCACCGAGCGCGATGTTGTACTCGCGGGTACCGCGCTCGTCGGCATGACCTTCGATGAGGATCTTGTAGTTGGTGTAGTGGTTGAGCCACGTCGCCTGCTTGTCGAGCGTCGCGGTCGCGGTCGGGGTGAGCGATGACGAGTCGGTCTCGAAGAAGACGCGGTCGCCCACGGTCACGAGGAATTCCTGCTGGCTGCCCGGCGGGCCGCCACCCGGTCCAAGGTTACCGACGCCGGTACCATTGCGGCCGCACGCGGCCAGGGCGACGACGAGAACGACCAGTGCGGCTGCGCGCAAAAGTCCGTAAATGGGCGTCATGGAACGCATCCGGGTTGCTCTCCTGAACTAACGAATTTGGGAACCGCTTTTTACTCGGCGTTATCTTAAGGCCGGGTTGTTGGGGCTGGTTAATTGTCGGTCAACACGGCCCAAATGTGGCGGAAATCCGGCACTTTCGCTTCTGTTGCAATTGTGCCGCAACGGGGCGGAAATCACGACACCGACCAGTCCAAAGCGCCCTCCGACACCGCCGCTTCGAGTCGATCGATCGCCTCGGCGAGCTTCACGTCGATGATGCCCAGATACTGCGTCCAGTCTGCAAGCGCACCCAATTCGCGATCGCCGTCGGAAATACCGCGGAGCGCAATCATCGGCAGGCCGAAGTGCTGGCAAGCTCTCAACACGGCATAGGTTTCCATGTCGACCATGTGCTCGAGGATATCGTCATAGGCCTGGCCGGAAACGATGTTCGCCCCGGTCGACAGCGTCGCCATCGGGATGCCCGGCACGAACGGTCCCAGCTTCAGCGTTGCCGGCAGGTCGAGGAACGGCACCACGCCGCGTTCGAAGCCGATCGCCGTCGCGTCCATGTCGCGCCAGCTCACTTCACTCGCCTGGTAGAGCCCGCATTGCTCGAGCTGTGCCGACCCGGCCGAGCCGAGCGAGACGACCAGCAGCGGCAGCTTGTCGTGCTCATCGAGCCGCGTCAGCCGCTCGGTCAGCGACACCGCCGCCTCGACCGGTCCGACGCCGGTGATCAACGGCGTGATGCGGCTCTTGAGCTCGGGACCATACTCGAGCTCAGTCGCCATCACATAGAGGATGTCGGCGACGCCCGGCCGACGGTTCGCAAACGGCATTACGACGTCCGCAGCGCGCCCCAGTTGGGGTCGGACGCGTAAGTCTCCATCTTGATCTGCTGCTCGTTGCGGCCCCAGATATCGACGGTCCACAGGCCCGGTCCTGAATCCCCACCCGGATCGCGGAAGAACATGATGACGCGACCGTTCGGGCAGAACGTCGGCCCCTCTGCGTGGAAGCTGTCGACCAGGATGCGCTCGCCCGATCCGTCCGGTTTCATCGTGCCGATCTGGAAATTGCCGCCCGACTGGCGGGTATACGCAATGAGATCGCCCTTGGGCGACCACACCGGCGTCGAATAGCTGCCCTCGCCATACGAGATGCGTTGTGCACCGCCGCCCCCGGCACTCATCACATAGAGCTGCGGCTGGCCGCCACGATCGGACTCGAACACGATTCTGGAGCCGTCAGGCGAGTAGGAGGGAGCGGTGTCGATCTCGGCCCCGTTGGTGAGCTGCACCGGCTTTCCGCCGTTGACGGCCATCGAATAGAGGTTGGTCACGCCGCCATTGCTGACCGAGAACGCCACCGTGCCGCCATCGGGCGAAAAGTGCGGCGCAAACGACATCGGCGCATTGTTGAGCAGCCTGCGCGACTTGCCGCCGAGCTGCGCCACATAGACCTGCGGGTTGTCGTCCTCATAGCTGGTGTAGGTGATCATCGACCGATCGGAGCTGAGATTGGGCCCGAGCGTCAGCGACGCGCCCGAACTCAACACCTGCACATTGGCGCCGTCCTGATCCATGATCGCCAATTGCTTCTTGCGGTTGGCCTTTGGGCCGCTCTCGGCGATGAACACCACCTGCGAGTCGAAATAGCCGCTGTCGCCGGCCAGCGACGCATAGATCGCGTCGGAGACGATGTGTGCAATGCGTCGATCGCTTTGTGGATCGGCGTCATAGGAATTGCCGACCACCTGTTGGGCCGCCGCCGTATCCCAGACACGCACGCTCGACTGGATCTGCCCGCCGCGCTCCACCGTGCCCATCACCAGCGCGTCGACATTCTTGCCGCGCCACGTAGCAAAGTCCGGGGGGTTGCTGACGTCGCCGGTGACGCCCTGCATCTGGTCGGGCGACAACGGCGCAAACAGCCCCGAGCGGGAGAGATTGTCGCGCACGATCTGCGCGATCTGCTGGCCGAAGGCCGCATCGGTCCCGCCGAAATCCGGAATAGCGATCGGCAGCGGCGTGAAGTTGCCGCCGCTGACCACGATGCTGACGAGCGCCTGAACCGGCGAGGTTGCGGCGGCCGCGGCCACCAGCGCGCCTGAAGCAAGGCCGAGCTTCAGCAAATGGCGCCGGGTGAGAGGGTGCATCGTCGTCTCCTTCTTATGGGGGTCGCGCGTCATGTAAGTTCGCGCGGATCGAATGTCGCTTGGACTTCCTGGCCTGTGGCCATCGTATAGGGGCCGCAGCGCATGACGGCACGCTGCGCCGCCGATGCTAATGCGTGGTCGAGCTGCGTCTGCCCGCCGCTGATGATGTCGGGCATGGCGGTCACATTGCCCGCCGCGTCGATATTGAAGTGCAGCTGCGCCGTGATCCCGGCCTCCGCGGCGCCGGCTGGCACGTTCATGCAGCCCTTGATCTGCGCCACCAGCCCATCGAGCTGGCTCTGCGTCAATGTCGCCGAACGTCCGGTGGTCTTCCCGAGGGTAGGCTCGCCGCCAGCGCCGGTCGTCGCTCCGCGCGATTTCTCGTTGTTGATGAGCTCGGCCACCTGATCGGCCGCCTTGGCGTCGTCCTTGGGCGGGGTCTTGGCCTGCTCGGTCTGCTTCTTGGGTGTTTCGGTCTTCTTCGGCGTGACTTCGGCGGTCTTCTGCACCGGCTGCGGCTTCACCGACGCCTTCTGCAACTGTGTCGGCTTGCTCGCCGGCATCGGCGCGGTCTGCGTCGCTGGCGCGTCGGCGGATTTGTCGGACGCCACTTCCTGCTGCGGCTGTGCCTCTTCGGGCGATGGAGCCGGCGTCGGCGCGGCCACGGGCTGCGGCACGGGAGTGGGTTCCTTGACCGGCGTTGGTTCGGGCTCGGGTTGCGGCGCCTCAACCGGCTTGGGCGCGGTGTTGACCACCGGCGCCGGCGTCGATTTGTCGGTCTCCTCGGGCGTCGCCTGGTCCTGCTCGGTGTTGCCTGTCTTTTGGGCCACCTCGGCCGGCGTTTCGGTCTTCACCACCGCCGGCGTCTCGGTCTCGACCACCTTGCTCTGCAGCGAGCCCTGCCGGATATTGGTGATGTCCGAGATCGGCACCAGATCCACGGCGATCGATTCCACCACTTCCGGTTCGAGCGGCTTGGCCGACCCCAGCCCCACGATCGCGATGATCAACAGGGCGGCGTGGGCAAGGGCCGAAGTGGTGACACCGGCCTTCATGGCCTACTTCACCTGATCTTGTGCTGTGATCAGTCCGATCTTGGAGAACCCTCCGGCACTGAGAACTCCCATTACTTTCATCACCGCGCCGTAGTTCGCGGTCTGATCGCCGCGCACATAGATGCGCTCATCTGTGCCGTTCGGTGCCTGCGCCGTGATGTCGGCGACCAACGTGTCGACCGACGTCGGCTTGTCGCCCAGGAAGATATCGCCGGCCGGCGTGATCGTCACCGAGATCGGCTTGCTGTCGGTATTGAGTTCCTTGGCCTTGGTCTGCGGCAGGTCGATCGGCACGCCGACCGTCAGCAGCGGCGCCGCCACCATGAACACGATTAGGAGCACCAGCATCACGTCGACCATCGGGGTGACGTTGATCTCGGACATCGGGCGCTTGGCGCCACGACGCCGTCCGCGCCGTCCGCCGCTCCCGCCCTGTGCGACTGACATGGCCATTGGTTAGCGGCCCCGGGCTTCGAGCTGGCGCGACAGGATCGTCGCGAACTCGTCGGCAAACGACTCGAGCCGGCTGATCAGCTTGTTCGAGTCCGAGCTGAGCTTGTTGTAGGCGATCGTCGCCGGAATGGCGGCGAGCAGCCCGAGCGCCGTCGCAAACAGCGCTTCGGCGATGCCTGGGGCGACCACGGCGAGGTTGGTCGACTTCGAGGCGGCGATGGAGGTGAATGAGTTCATGATGCCCCATACCGTGCCAAAAAGGCCGATGAAGGGCGACGCCGACGCCACGGTCGCCAAAAACTGCAGTCGCTTCTCGAGACCGTCGCTCTCGCGCGAGATGGCCACGTCGAGCACCTTCTCGAGGCGCGCCTGCACGCCCAGGAACGACGCCGCGTTCTGCTCGTGGCTGCGCTTCCACTCCTTCATGGCCGCAACGAAGATCGCGCCCAGCCCCATCGAGGGTCGTTCCTGCATCTGCTGATAAAGCTCTTCCAGCGACTGACCTGACCAGAAGACGCGCTCGAACGCGTTCATCTGCCGGTTGGCCCGGCCATACAGCATCGATTTGTCGATGATGATCGCCCAGCACCAGACCGACGCCGCGAGCAGTCCCAGCATCACGATCTTGACGATCCAGTCGGCGCTGAGGAACAGCCCCAGCAGCGAGAAATTGACGGCCGGCTCAGCGGGCACCGGGGTAACGGCCACCGCGCTGGAGGCCACATCCTGCGCCAGCGACGGCGCCGAGAAAGTCAGCGCAACGACAACGAACGCTGCAAGCACGGCCGCGCCCTGCCGCACCGCCCGGTGCGGCCCTTCCGGAAGAGTGTCCGTAGGTGTCATGAAAGGTCCCTTTGTCTCGGTCCCCGCCGGACCGGCCCCCGCGATATCGCTCTTGAAACGCGATACGACGACAGCGGTCCCGATGCGGTTAGAATTTGTCAAATTTAAGAGAAAGCCCGGAAATCCGGCGCTTTGCGGGTCGTATGCACCGCTGCCTTAGTTATGGTCAACCAAAGGTTAACATTCCGATTCCGGCGATCGCCACCTAGCGACTGAAGGCCGCAATCACGGACTTGGGAAGCCGCGTCGCCTTCCCGTCCTTGACCGCGACCACCACCACCTTCGCCCGCGCGACCAGCTCGTCACCGCGCTCGATGGATTGATCGAGCGTCAGCCGGGCCCCACTCACATCGACAACCGCGGTGTCGACGACCAGCAGATCATCGATGTGCGCCGCCCGCGGAAAGTCGATCTCCATCGACCGTACGGCGAACGCGATCCCCTCCTCGGCAAGCTCCGAGTGATGAACCCCTTCAGACCTCAGGAACTCGGTCCGACCGCGCTCGAAGAAGTGCAGATAGGCCGCGTGATACACGGCCCCCGAGAAATCGGTGTCCTCGTAGTACACGCGGACCTCGATCCGATGCGCCTTGCTCATGCCGCGGCCACCTTTCGTCGTTGCACGGTCACGGCCGCCAGGCCCACCAGGAACCCGGCGACCAGCGCCGCACCGTGAATGTCTTCATGCGTCACCAGCCAGAGGCCGATGCCACCCCAGATCACCGCGCCGATCACGGGCGGCGGACCGCCCTTGTGTGGCATCGCCGCCTGCCACACCGAGAACAACCCGATCAGCCCGCAGATCGCGACGGAGTTGCCTCCCCCCACCGGCTGCCAGAAGATCCCTGCCGCTTCGCCGGCCAGCCCGCCAACGACGTAGGCGATCACCCACCATCCCCGCCCGATCAGCCGCTCGACCCCCACACCATAGATCAACAGTCCAATGCTGTTGACCACGATCTGCGACCAGCCGTCGGTGAGCACCAGCCAGCTGGTCACGAAGCGCCACCACTCGCCCGCCAGCATCCTCGGATCGCGTTCCAGCATCGGCCCGAGCACCGGCCAACGCAGATACATCGCCGCGGTCACGGCGGACGTCAGCACGAACACACCCAGCGTCAGCCAGGGGATCGTGCGTGCCCTATCCATTGCCGCGCTCGTCATAAACGATATGGGCGAGGTGATCGGGCAGGCGCCGCAGCACCTCGCGCAACCACACCGGCTGCAGATTGAGCCTCTCCAGCCCATCGCTTGCGAGCGCCAGCCAGTGGAAGCGATGCTCACTCCCCTCGTCGTGGGTCACCCGCCAGGGGCTCGCCCCGTTCGGTCGCGCGTCCGCAGGAAGCTCGGCGCGATAGAAGAAGCCGAGCTCGTGAAAGTCCTCACCTTCGCGCCGATAGAAACTCTCCGACGTGAGGATTAGCGGCCCGACCCGCCCGGGCATGCCGATCTCCTCGGCGATCTCGCGTTCGAGGGCGAGCGCACTCGGCTCTCCCAGCTCCACGCGACCCCCGGGCATCATGCAATAGCCGTCGTCGTTCTCATCGCAGACCAGCACATGCCCCTCGACGATGATCACCGCGGCGACACGAAAGTTGAAGCGTTGGCCATCGATGGGAAAGCTAAGCAGGTGCCGGGTCATTCCGACTCCCGCTCATCCTCGAACAGGCTCGCCTGTACGCCGATGAAGCCCTGTGGCACGGCCTTGTTGAGATGCTGGAAGGCGAGCGCCGTCAGCATCCGCCCGCGCGGCGTACGCTGGATGAAGCCTTGCTGGATGAGGTACGGCTCGACGATCTCCTCGATCGCATCGCGCGGCTCGCTCAGCGCCGCGGCGATCGTCTCGATACCGACCGGTCCGCCATTGTAGAACTCCGCTATAACCGTGAGGTAGCGGCGGTCGAGCTGGTCGAGACCGCGCGCGTCGACATCGAGCCTCAGTAGCGCCTTGTCGGCCACCTCGCGCGTGATTGCTTTGACACCGTCGACCAGCGCGAAATCGGTAACGCGGCGCAGCAATCTGCCCGCGATGCGCGGCGTCCCGCGCGAGCGCCGGGCGATTTCCATCGCCCCATCGGCGGCCATACCCACGCCGAGCAACCGCGCGCCGCGCTCGACGATCTGCACCAGCTCCTCGGGCGTGTAAAAATTGAGCCGCACCGGAATGCCGAAGCGGTCGCGCAGCGGCGTCGTCAGCAACCCGGCCC
>Ga0070674_100002113_pt1 | contig 10906 bp, 7 predicted proteins | sample KBSM33metaG_FD_65344 | JGI IMG/M metagenome (GOLD analysis project Ga0070674, IMG submission 65344) | Miscanthus rhizosphere microbial communities from Kellogg Biological Station, Michigan, USA - KBS M3-3 metaG | ecosystem: Host-associated > Plants > Roots > Rhizosphere > Soil ...
ACGAGGCCGATCGAGAACGCCTGCAGGCACTGGGCGACGATCACGGTGTCGTCGGACGTGAACTCGCCCCGCTGGTAGACGAGCTCCACGATGGGCTTCGCCAGCACGATCGACACGAGCGCCGCCGGGACGAGCAGGAAGGAGATCTGCCGCAGGCCGCCGTCGAGCGCGCGCCGGAGCCCGCCGATGTCGTCGCGCGCGGCGAGCCGCGCGAGCGTCGGGAAGAGCACCGTGGTCACCGCGACGGCGAAGATGCCCTGCGGGAGCATGTACAGGCGGAACGCCTTGTCGATCGCAGCAGGCGCGAGCTCGGGGTCGAGGAGCCGCGACGCGAAGAGCGTGTCGACGAGGAAGTTCACGTTGACGAGCCCGATCGTCAGCGTCACCGGGAGCATCAGCACGAGCACGCGCTTGACAGCCGGATCGCGCCAGTCGATGACGACCGTCAGCCGCCCGTCGAGCTTGCGGAGCCATGGGATCGGCAGCAGGAGCTGCACTAGCGTCCCCACGACGACGACGCCGGCGTAGAGATAGAGCTGCGCGCTCTCGTCGCGGATCCGCGGGATGCCGAGAACGAGGCCGACGATGATCACCAGGTTCCAGGCCACAGGCGCGAGTGCCGGCAGCGCGAAGTGGTGGTACGTGTTGAGGATCCCGACGACGATCCCGGACAGTCCGAGCAGGACGACGATCGGGAAGAGAACCCGCGAGAGGCCAACCGCGAGGTCGTAGTCGCCGCCCGGGTCGCCGAAAGGCCGCATGAGGAACGGCGCGAGCAGGATGAAGACGGCCGTTACCGCTCCGAGCACGAGCAGCGTCAGCCAGAAGAGCGTCGAGGCGACGCGCCACGCGCGCTTCCTCTCTCCCTTCTCGAGCAGCTCGCTGAAGACCGGGACGAACGCGCCTGACAGCGCCGCGTCCGCCACGAGCGCGCGCACGAGATTCGGGATCTGGATCGCAACTGTGAACGCGTTGATGAGGCCTGAGACGCCGAAGAAGTAGGCGCTCACCATCTCCCGAACGAGCCCGAGGACGCGCGAGATCGCGGTCGCCCCCGCGAACACCGCGGTCGACCGGGCGAGCCTACGGCGGTGCCCGGGCTCTTCGACATGAGGGGTCGCGGACTCCGTCACGCGCTGCGATTCTCCCAGCGGGGTCTGCTACCATCGCGCCGCCCGCGGCTGCGGGCGTTTTCTCGCATGGCGAACATCAAACAGCAGAAGAAGCGCGTCCTGATCCAGGAGCGGCAGCGGATCGAGAACCTCCGCTACCGGTCGACGATCAAGACCCTGACCAAGCGCCTCGAGACGGCTGTCTCGGACGGCGACAGCGAGCGCATCGCCAGCGAGCACCGCGACCTCGTGCGCACGATCGACCGCGCCTCGAAGCGCGGCGCGCTCCATCTCAACACCGCAGCACGCAAGAAGTCGCGCGCCGCGAAGCTCGTCGCGGGCGCCAGCGTCGCCGCCTAGCGGCCGTTCTCGCTCGCGGCCCCGCGCCGCCGTGTGAGTTCCACGAGCGTCCGCTGCAGCTCGAGGTCGGGTGCGAGCCGGCTCTGGCCCTTCAGGGACCCGTCGAGCGCGGCGAGCCGCAGCACCGCCTCGTCCAACTCCTCCTCGGAGAAGCCGTCCGCCTGCCGGTAGAGCTTCCCTGCGTAGTAGGGGTTGAGCTTCAACTGCACCGCGGCTTCCTTCGAGCTCACACCTTGCGCAGCGAGCCGCTTGAACGCGCGCAGCCGGCCGAGGTGTGCGCCCAGTGAGCCTGCGAGCCGCGCCGCGGTGTCGCGTCGCTGGCGCGACTCGTGCTCGAAGATCGTCTCGCTCAGGTCGAGCGCCCGCGCTGCGTCGCGCACCGCCCAGGCCTCGGTGAGCTCGTAGATCGGCACGTCGGCGTTCGACGCGACGAGCGCCTCGACCTCGCGCTCGCCGAACGGCTCACCTCCAGCCCACGTCGAGAGCTTGTCCACTTCGGACTTCAGCGCAGCGGGATCCTCGCCCACGAGCTGGATGAGCGCCGACACTGCGTCGACCTCGGCGCGGGCCTTGTTCTGCGCGAACTGTGCCGTCACCCACTCGTGCAGCCTCTTCTTCTCGACATCGAAACTCAGGACGTCGCCTGCCTTCGCGCACGCCTTCCAGAGCGCCGAACTCGACTTCAGGTCCTCCGCGACGAGCGTGAGCACGGTGTCGGGAGCGGGGCTCGCAAGGTACGCCGCGATCGCCCCGACGTCGGCTGCCTTCCAGCCGCCTTTGCGGCGTCCCTCAGCCTGCTTGGCCCCGTCGACGTCGGCCACGACGATGAGCCGCGCATCGCCGAAGAGGCTGCCCGCGTTGCAGAGTGAGACGGCGTCGTCGCCCGCCGTGTCGAGCGCGCTGGACAGCTCGACCGCTTCGGGAGCGAAGCGCGCTCGGAGCCGCGAGAGCGCGGTCTCGATCTTCGGGCGGTCGCTCCCCGTGATGAGGTAGACCGCCTTCAACGGGGCGGCGTCGGCGATGCCCGGACACTACCGAGCGGTCCGCACGGTGAGGTCGTGTCCGTTGGACTCGACGACGACGCGGCCGTCCTCGTCGGTGCGATAGACGGCGAGTCCCGGGGAGCGGCCGAGCGCAGCGAGCGTCTCCGGCCTCGGGTGTCCGTAGTCGTTGTGCCGCCCGCAGGAGATGACCGCGATCCTGGGACGCAGCACCCCAAGCTCCGTTGCGAGGCCGGCGTCCGCGGAGCCGTGGTGCGCGACCTTCATGATCTCGACCGGCTGAAGTCGAAGTCGGGCAGTCACGTCCGATTCTGCGTCAGCGGAGAGAAAGACGTCGGTCTCGCCATACGACGCGATCAGAACGACCGCATTCTGGTTCGGGTTTTCGGTCGGTGTCCCCTCGTCCTCGGGCCACAGGACGCGCACGCGGAGGCGCCCTGCGCGGAAGCTCGTGCCCGCGCGGACGACGCGCACCGGTACGTGCCGCGCCCGAGCAGTCGCGAGGGCCGCCTCCCTCTCGGGCCTGGTGGCGGCAAGGACCGGCTCCAGCACCTCGCCGACATCGATCCGGCGGATGACATCCGCCGCGCCGCCGACGTGGTCGCGCTCCGGATGAGTCATGACGAGCGCACTGAGCCAACGCACGCCGAGCGCCCGGAGCTGTCCGGCGACGTTCGCTTCCGGCGGCCCCTCGTCGACCAGGATCCGAGCCTGCAGGGTCTCGAGCAGCACCGAGTCGCCCTGCCCGACGTCGAGGAACGTGATCCTGAGCCCGTCGGGTCGATTCCATGCGGGCGCAGGGCGCGTTGCGATCCACACGATTGCGAGCGCGACGAGCGTTCCCGCCGCAAGCGCAAGCTCGCCGAGCCGGCGGCGCTCGAGCCGACCGATCTGCACGCGGCGTGCGGCAAGCCAGCAGCCGACGAGGGCGAGCGCGATCGCGGCAGTCGGCCGCGGCCCGACTCGGGCGTCGGGGAGATCCGCGACGACACACGCGATGACCTCGAGCCAGGCAGCGGCCCAGCCCGCCATCGCCGCAAGCCCGGCGGCAGCGCCCGGTGAGATGGGGTCCGCGACTGCGGCGAGCAGTCCGAAGGCGAGGACGAGCGGTGCGGCCGCGAACGCCACCATGTTCGCGGGAACCGTGTAGATCGGAATCTGGCCGAAATGGAAGAGCAGGATCGGCGCCGTGGTGAGCCCGCACGCGAGCGCCACCGCGAACGCATCCGCCACACCGGACGGGATGGGCAGGCCGTCCAGCCGTCGCCGCACACGCGGAACGGCGACGAAGATGGCGGCGACCGCGGCGAACGACAACTGGAAACCCGGATCCAGGACCGTCGTGGGCATCCACGCGAGCAGGACGAGCGCTCCGACCGCGAGGAAGTGCCAGCGGTCGCTCGGGCGGGCTGCGATCCAGGCGAGCGATGCGAGCGTTCCCGCGACGGCGGCGCGCGCGACCGACGGCTGCCAGCCGACCGCGAGGACGTACGTTGCGATCACAGCCACGGTCAGGAGCTCACGCCCGATCCTCGGCAGGCGCAGCAGCCACCCGATGCCGAAGACCCCGGCCGCGATGAAGGCGACGTTCTGACCCGAGACAGCAAGGAGGTGGTAGAGCCCGGACGCGCGGAAATCGTCTTGGACGCCGGACGGCAGCCCTTCGTCCTCGCCGAGCACGACGCCCAGGACGATTGCGCGGCGGACACCGGTCGCACCACGCCCGACGGCACGCTCGACGCGGTCGCGCAGCCGGTCCCCCAAGCCGGCGACTCCTCCGCGACGGCCGACCTCACGCCAGCTCGACGCTTCGAGCACCACATGGATGCCCTGGCGCTCGAGCCAGGCGCGCTCGTCGAAGCCGTCACGCGGCGGCCGTGGCTCGGCAACCCGAACTGTCGCCTGGAGAATCGACCCGCGCGGAGGCGAGCGACCGACAGGCAGCACGAGGAGCACGCGTTCACGGACTCGCTCGCGCCGGAACGTCCTCGTCATTGCGATCACGCGCGTCGAGTAGGGCGACGAGCGAGCCGGTGCGACCGTCGTGAGCTGCGCGACGCCGCTCTCACCGAGCTCCCCGACGAGCACGCTCTCGCCGAGAGCATCCATGCGCAGCGACCCCCAGCCGAGCCCGACGAGCGCAACCGCGACGGCGATGGCGGCAAGCCGCGCCGTTCCGGCGAGCGCAACGACAGGAGCCAGGGCGAGCAGCGCCGCGAGGCATGTGACGGTGAGTGGTTGGGATACCCACACCGAGAGCGCGATACCGACGCACCCCGACGTGACGAGGAGGGCTGGCCAGTGGCGCTCGACGACGGTCCTCACGGCGTGACCAGGTCACGGAGCTGTTCGATCCGCGTCGGGCCGATACCCGGAACGGAGTCGAGATCGTCCACCGACGAGAACGGACCGTGCTCCGTGCGATAGTCGACGATCTTTTGGGCGGTGATCGGCCCGACACCCGGTAGCTGGTCGAGCTCCTCCACGGTCGCCGACGACAGGCTCACAGGGCCGACCGGCGCTTCGGGAGATCCGCCGGGAGCTGCGCCACGCGGTTGCGCCGCCACTTTGGCGGGAACGAGGATCTGGACCCCGTCCACCAGGGGCGCCGCGAGGTTCACTGCTGCGAGGTCGGCGTCCCGCATCGCCCCGCCGGCGCGATGGACGGCGTCCGCGATGCGAGCGCCGTCGCGAAGTCGGTAGAGGCCCGGACGGCGCACTTCGCCGACGACGTGCACCACGAGGGTCGGACGCGACTGAGTCTCGACGAGCGGCTCGAGCGGGACCGTCGCGGCCTCGGGCGCGCCCGCCGCGCCTGCGTGTGCGAGCCGCTGACCGAGCACCGCGAGGACGACGAGTGAGAGGCACACGCCCACGAGCGCAGTCGAACGCGAGACGGCGATCGGCACGACCCGATCGTCGCCGCGGCGCAGTCACAGGTGGTTCACGACATCGTGAAGATCCGTTGCCGACTCGCCGCCGGTCGTGTCGACTAGGTCACGAAGTTGACGAGCTTGCCCGGGACGACGACCGTCCGCGCGACCTCGTCGCCGTCGAGCTGAGCCCTGACCCGCTCCGACCCGAGCGCCAGTGCGACAAGCTCGTCCTCGCCGATCGACGGCGACACGTGCAACCGGTCGCGGATCTTCCCGTTCACCTGGACGACGACCTCGACGGTCTCCACTTCGAGCATCGCCGGATCGGCGACGGGCCACGGCGCCTCCCACAGCCGCTCGTGGCCGAGCCGCGACCAGAGCTCCTCCCCGACGTGCGGCGCATAGGGCTGGATGAGTGACACAGCGGTCTCGGCGGCGAATCGAGAATCGGGCCCGGCCCGATCCTTCGACAGCTCGTTCACGAGCTCCATCACCGCCGCGATCGCAGTGTTGAAGGCAAAACGGCGGCCGATGTCGTCGGTGACCTTCGCGATCGTCGCGTGCGCCTTCTTCGCGAGCGGCCCGTTCGCAGTCCCGCCGGCGGGCGCCTTGTCGACGACCTCGTTCACGACGCTCCACAGCCGCTTTACAAAACGCGACATCGCCTCGACGCTCGTCTCGGTCCACTCCATGTCCTCGTCCGCCGGGCCGAGGAAGAGGATGTTCAGCCGGCACGCGTCGGCGCCGTAGCGGTCGAGGAAGACGTCCGGCCCCACGATGTTCCCGGCCCGCTTCGACATCTTCGTCTTGCCGAGCGTCACCCAGCCGTTCGAGAAGAACGCCGCGAACGGCTCGCGGAACCCGACCAGGCCCATGTCGTTCAGCACCTTGATCCAGAAGCGCGCGTAGATCATGTGCACGGTCGCGTGGTCGACCCCGCCGATGTAGAGGTCGACCGGGTTCCAGTAGTCGACGGCGGCACGATCGAACGGCGCTGTCTCGTTGTGCGGGTCGCAGTAGCGCAGGAAGTACCAGGACGAGTCGACGAACGTGTCCATCGTCTCGACCTCGCGTTTGCCGGGACCCGCGCAGGACGGGCAGGGCACGTTCACCCACTCCTCCGCCTGAGCGAGCGGCGGCACGCCCTTCGGCTTGTAGTCCTCGATCTCCGGGAGGACGACCGGCAACTGGTCGTCGGGCACCGGGACCATCCCGCACGAGTCGCAGTACACGATCGGGATCGGGCATCCCCAGTAGCGTTGGCGCGAGAAGCCCCAGTCGCGCAGGCGGTAGTTCACTGTGAAGCTGCCGCGCATCTCCGACTCGAGGTTCTCGACGATCCGCCGGCCGCCTTCGGGCGCCGGCAGACCGTCGAACTCTCCGGAGTTGACGAGCACCTCTCCCTCCGCATGCTCGACATAGGCGACGTTCTCGTCGACGTCGCCGCCTTCCGGCTTCACGACCTGGCGGATCGGGAGGTCGAACGCCCGTGCGAAGTCGAAGTCGCGCTGGTCGTGGGCGGGGACGGCCATGATCGCCCCCGTCCCGTAGTCCGTGAGGACGTAGTCGGCGACGTATACCGGCAGCCGCTCGCCATTCACGGGGTTGACGGCGTGCAGCCCGGTCGCGACCCCGGTCTTCTCGGTCGCGGCCGCCCGCTCGGCAGTCTTCTTCACCGATGCCCGGCGCACGTACTCGCGCACGTCGTCGGAGTCGACGCGCGGCACGAGCTCGTGCTCCGGCGCGAGGACGAAGAAGGTCGCGCCGAAGAGCGTGTCCGGGCGCGTCGTGAAGACCGCGATGTCCTCGTCCAGCTCCTCGATCCGGAACTGGATCTCCGCTCCCTCCGAGCGGCCGATCCAATTGCGCTGGCGCGCCTTGATCGACTCGGGCCAGTCGACCGTCTCGAGGTCGTCGAGGAGCGCCTGCGCGTAGTCCGTGATCCGGAAGAACCACTGCTCCATGAGCCGCGACTCGACCTCTGCGCCGCAGCGCTCGCAGCGCCCGTCCTTCACCTGCTCGTTCGCGAGCACGGTCTGGTCGTTCGGGCACCACTTGACCGGAGCGGCTTTCCGGTACGCGAGCCCGCGCTCGAGGAAGCGCAGGAACTGCCACTGCTGCCAGCGGTAGTAGTCGGGCCTGTGTGTCGAGGTCAGGCGATCCCAGTCGTACGCCCAGCCGACGCGCCGGTACGAGCGCGTGATGGCCTCGATGTTGCGCTCGGTGCTCGCGCGCGGGTGGACACCCTCGCGAATCGCGGCGTTCTCGGCCGGGAGGCCGAACGAGTCGAAGCCCTGGGGATGGAGGACGTGCATCCCGCTTCGTGCGCGGAACCGCGTGACGACGTCGCCGATCGTGTACACGAGCATGTGCCCCACGTGGAGCGATCCCGACGGGTACGGGAGCATCTCGAGGACGTAGCTCTTCGGCTGCACCGGCTCGTTCGTGACCTGGAAGGCCTTCGCGTCCTCCCAGACCCGCTGCCACTTCTCCTCGATTGCGCTTGCGTCGTAGCTGTCCATCGTCTCGCTCATTTCGTCCCGGGGCACAAAAAAGCCTCTCGCGCGAGAGGCTCCACGAGAACGTGCACGGCTCCGGCCGCGCTCGTCCCCTGGTCTATGCAAGAAGCTGCTGCACGAGCAGAAAACGGTACCAGGCAAGATCCAGCGATGCTCGAGGTCTTCCCCGTGTCCGCCCGCGTCGTGAACGGCGCGCTCACGCTCGGTGGAGTATCTGCGGCGGAGCTCGCGGATCGGTTCGGGACTCCGCTCGTCGTCTACTGCGAGGAGACGCTCCGGCAGCAGGCGCGGGCGCTGCTGGCGACGACAGAACCGGACGGCCGCGTCTTCTACGGGACGAAGGCATTCGCGAACGTTGCGGCGCTGCGCCTCCTGCGCGAGGAGGGCATCGGGGCGGACGTCGCATCCACGGGGGAGCTCGCCTTCGCGCGGGCAGCCGGATTCGCCGGGGCCGACCTCGTCGTCCACGGCAACAACAAGGACGAGGCGCTGCTGCGCGCGGCCGCCGGCGAGGGCGCGCCGATCGTCCTCGATGCACCCGACGAAGCCGAGCTGGCCGCCGCCGCAGGCGTCGCGCGCGTGCTCGTGCGCGTGACCCTCGGGGTGGACGCGGACACGCACGAGGCAGTCGTCACCGGGCATCACGGCTCGAAGTTCGGCCTCCCGCCCCAGGAGGCGCGGGGACTCGTGGCAAACGCACTCGAGCGCGGCCTCGACGTGCTCGGGCTGCACGTGCACGTCGGGTCGCAGCTACCCGACTTCTCGGCTCAGGCCGAGACGATCCAGCGGCTGGCGGCGTTCGCGTCGGAATGCCGTGTCGAACTCGGCTGGGAGGCGCGCGTAGCCGACCTCGGCGGGGGGTTCGGCATCCGCCACCGCCCGGAGGACGACGTCCCCGAGGCCGCCGACCTCGCTGCCGCGGCCGTTGCCTCCGCCCGGGCGGCATTCGCCTCGGCAGGGCTCGCCGTGCCGGCCGTGTGGCTCGAGCCGGGGCGCTCCCTTGTCGGTCGCGCAGGTCTGACGCTCTACCGCGTCGGAGCGGTGAAGCGGCTCGCCGGGAGGACGTGGGTGGCGGTGGACGGCGGGATGTCCGACAACCCGCGTCCCCAGCTCTACGACGCTCGGTACACGGCGCTCAGCGCGGCGCGTGCCGACGAGAACGCGGACGAGACGGTGAGCGTCGCGGGGATGCACTGCGAGTCCGGCGATGTGCTCATCGACGACGTCGAGCTTCCCTACCCGAGGCGGGGAGACCTGCTTGCCGTTCCGGCGACCGGGGCATACACCCTGGCGATGAGCTCGAACTACAACGGCGTCGGCCGCCCTGCTGCCGCGCTCGTATGCGACGGCGCCGCCGTGCCGATCCGCCGGCGCGAGACGATCGACGACCTGCTCGCGCTGGAAGCGGAATGACCTTCCGCTTCTGCGACGACCTCGGCCCGGACGGGTTCGGCTGGATGGTGGAGGAGGCCGCCACGCGGACGTCGCACGCGCTCGCGGCGGACGGGAAGGTCTGGCTCGTCGACGCCCTCGACTGGCCGGACGCGGTCGACCGGGCGCTCGAGCTCGGCGAGCCGGCGGGCATCATCCAGCTGCTCGACCGCCACAACCGCGACTGTGCATCGCTCGCGGCACGATTTGGGATACCGCACGTCGTGGCACCCGGTCAGCTGCCCGGAACGCCGTTCGCCTTCGTCGACGTGATGCAGCGCAGGCACTGGCGCGAGTCCGCTCTCTGGTGGGCCGGCACGCGCACGCTGGTGGTGGCGGAGGTGCTCGGCACGAATCGATTCTTCACGGGCGGGACGGCACCGATCGGCGTCCACGTGGTCATGCGGCTCACGCCGCCGAAGGCACTCGCCGCGTTCGAGCCCGAGCGCGTCCTCGTCGGACACGGCGAGGGAATCGTCGGTCCGGACGCGACGGGCGGGCTACGCGAGGCGCTGCGAACGAGCATCAGCGGCCTCCCGGGAGTTCTCCTCCACCTACCGTTCGCCGGCCGCCGCTAGAAGGCCCGGACGGACGAGCCGCGGTGGCGCGGCGAGCCCGGCGTCCTTCACCGCCGGGTTCAGCGGCTCGGCGAGCGGCTCGGCGCCGAACGAGGCGCGGACACGCTCCTCGGGCGCGTCGCCGTAGAGCGTCGTCCGCTGGCGCGGCACACGTCCGGCCGAGCGGATCAGCTCCACCATTCGCTCAGGCGGCATCTCCTGTCCGAAGGCCGCACCCGCGGAGCGCGAGATCGACTCGTTCATGAGCGTCCCGCCGAGATCGTTGACGCCGGCTGCGAGCGCGCGCCGGGTGCCCTCGGGTCCGAGCTTCACCCACGACGCCTGGATGTTCGTGATCTCGGGATGCAGCGCGAGCCGCGCCACCGCGTGCACGAGGAGCGTCTCGCGGAACGTCGGGCCTCGGCGCGCCCGGCCCTGGAGGTAGATCGGCGCCTCCATCGGCACGAACGGCAACGGCACGAACTCCGTGAATCCGCCGGAACGCTGCTGCTGTTCACGCGCGCGCAGGAGGTGCCGCGCCCACGATCGCGGCGTGTCGGCGTGCCCGAACATAAGGGTCACGTTCGAGCGCAGGCCGACCCGATGCGCCGCGTCGTGAACCGACAGCCACTGCGCCGTCGTCACCTTGTCGGGACAGATCACCCGGCGCACCTCGTCGTCGAGCACCTCGGCGGCCGTTCCGGGCAGCGAGCCCAGCCCGAGGTCGCGCAGGTGCCCGAGGTACTGCTCGAGCGAGAGGTCGAGCGTCGCGGCGCCCTGCCAGACCTCGAGCGCCGAGAACGCGTGCACGTGGATCGCCGGCACCGCCTCGCGAATCGACCGGACGACGTCAGCGTAGTAGTCGCCCGTGAACGCCGGGTGGATCCCGCCCTGCAGGCACACCTCGGTCGCCCCGCGATCCCACGCCTCCTGCGAGCGGCGCACGATCTCGTCCATCGGGACGAGGAATGCCGGGCCTCGAAGATTCTCCGCGAGCTTCCCTTTGGAAAAGGCGCAGAAGCCGCACTTGAAGTAACAGACGTTCGTGTA